>Ga0315315_10000846_pt1 | contig 27202 bp, 24 predicted proteins | sample M140m3416metaG_FD_203699 | JGI IMG/M metagenome (GOLD analysis project Ga0315315, IMG submission 203699) | Ammonia-oxidizing marine archaeal communities from Monterey Bay, California, United States - M1 40m 3416 | ecosystem: Environmental > Aquatic > Marine > Intertidal zone | place: USA... | reverse complement strand
AAAGAACGCGCCAATCCACGCGCCGGCTGAACTTGCGAACGGAACAAACAGAGCGAAAAAAAACAGACAGAAAATGGGCACCGTCAGCAGATTGACAGTCTTATTCGTGAGAGCCGTAATGTTGTCGTGATTTTCCAGCTGACTGAACAGCGCCCCCAGAATCACCACCGCAATCCCGATGAACACCGTAAGAATGCGAGCCATCCTTACGTCCTGCTGACCACCTTTTTCTTCAGTCGTTTTTTTTCCAATCCGCCCAATGAAGTCACTTGAGACAACCGCCGTTATTGAATTGACTCCGGAATCAATACTCGACATTGCAGCAGCAAACAGCCCGGACAACACCAACCCTGAAACCACCGGAGGGAGACCAAAAGCTATGAATCGCGGAAACAGCTGGTCAGCTTTGGCTTTCAACGCAGCATCTGCTGTCAACGGTTCACCTGCCTTACCGACCATAAATTCCGCCGGAATCGCATCAGGGTTGGCCTGAAAATATCCCAGCAACGCAAACCCGGCAATCCCCAGTGTGATCCCCACGACACAGCCAACCGTCAGCTGAATTCCAACCGCACGGCGAGCTGCTTTCGTGTCTGTCGTGGCCATAAATCGCTGAATGGAAACCTGATCGCCACCGGATGTGCACACGGACCATAGAAACACAGACAGGAACGTACCCAGCACAGTGACTCGCGTCGACGGATCAAAACTGTATAGCGGCTGCGTATCCCAAGTGTCATTCCATTCCGTTGGAAACCAGCCAAAACCACCCATTTGATATGTGACGATACCGATCGTCAGTAAGGCTGCACCGTAGAGCAAAATCGTCTGCATCAGGTCGGTAATCACAACAGCTCGCAGACCACCGATCGACGCATATGTGATCGCGATCGCGCCTGTGCAGATGATGATCACAGGAATATATTTTTGATCGAGTCCTGTCATCTCCGCGATCGCCATTGAAGTGAGGAATGTAAGAATCGACATCCACACTAACCGCAACAGCAAAAACAATGAAGCACCAAGAATCCTAATGGAGACACCCAGATGGACCTCGAGAAGCTCATAAGCGCTGGTGACCCGCTGCTTCATATACAGCGGGATCAACACATATCCCACCACCAGAAAAATAAACGGATAGGAGATAAAATTGGCGAGATAGACCGGCCCTTTCCCGCTCGTTTCTCCCGGAATCGAAAGGTAGGAAATTGTGCTCAGCAACGACGCAAATAGTGAGACGCCAATCAACGCCGGATGCATATTGCCGCCGCCAACGAAGTACTCGTCCGTCGTACTTTGGCGGCGAGAGTAGTACCAACCCAGTCCAATCGTCCCGATGGCATAGATCACCATAATGAACCAGTCGACCGCAGCCAGACCACTGGGACGAACAGCTTCCCCAGGTTCCGCAGCGCAACACACTACGGACTTACAGCAAATCACCATGAAAATCAGAATACGAGTGGCTGTCATGGTTGGAGCGACGAGTTAGAGCGAGAATGGTGGACGGATCTGCCGAAGCATTGCAATACCGTTGAGCAGCCCCGGTGTGAAAACCGGGGCTACACATTTGAATTTCAATATTAGTGCGGCGGCACCTCGCAAACCGAACTACTCCTTGACCTCAAAGATCGCTTCCACTTCGACAGCGACCCCGGTAGGAAGTGCGGAAAATCCCACCGCGCTGCGTGCATGATAGCCATCGCCTTCTTTGCCGAAGATTTCGTGCAGCAGGTCAGATGCTCCGTTGATCACGAGATGCTGGTCTGTGAATTCCGGAGCCGAATAAACGCAGCCCAACAGCTTGACGACTTTCAGACCATCCAAAGTTCCGTGAGTGTTGTACACCGACCGCAGGATCTTTTGCGCACAATCCTTTGCCGCTGCATAACCTTCTTCAATCGAAACACCACCTCCCAGTATTCCCTTATGGTCACTGACGTGGCCCGAAGTAATCAGCAGGTTGCCGCTACGGATGCAAAGATTGAGGTATCCGGGTTCCTGCTCCGAAAGATCGACGCCCAGGTCCTGAGCTTTTTGAGTTGCACTCACAAGAATGTCCTTGTTGTTGAATAGTGGTTTGTATCTCACTGGCTCAACCAGGGAGATAATGAATCCGACACGCTCGTACACATATACGCAGCACATGTGTGAAGCGAGAAGTCTATCGAGCTGTCAACGAAAGCAAAGTTACCGCACATTGCCCTGCAGCACCGGTGCAATAATTCGCGAAGCGTACTTCTTTTCGTGGTGAATTGTGTTTTCTGCAGCAATCGCATCGTCAGGAAAGTCAATCGTCATTGGTTTTCCGTTTTGAGGGTTTGGCTCGTACAAAGGAGCTCCGGTGCTGGCAACGGTGACTCGGATGCGATGGCCGGTATTGAAAACCTGGCTCATCCATCCGATTGGAAATGCAACAGACACGATGTCTCCGGGGCCGTCGACAAGCATGAGGCCTGAGCATGGACACTTCCCGTACGAGCCGATCAAACTCCCGCTGCCATGTCCTGCGCACGCTCAAAAACAAGTGTGACAGGAAACAGTCGCACGAATGCCATCCATCATGATTCCCAAAGTGAGCGAAGGTACGTCGCCGTCTTCGTTGCATCGGCACCTGCCGACACGCTCGGATCGTCAGGTCCCGATTGGTGCACAGTGATTGTTCCGTCGTAGCCGATCTCCTTCAGGCCATTGAAGACAGAGGCAAAGTCGATGCCGCCGGTTTCGTGTATCTGCGGAATATCAAATGACACCGGACCTCTGCACCAGGTCTCCAAAGCCACCGCCCCATCAGGATTCAGAATTTGATTCTGCAGATAGACGTTGCGAATCCACGGAGCCACTCGTCTGACCGCTGCTGGACCGTAATCCTGTCCACATCCTTCCAGATTGGCAGCCTCAAAAATCAACCCGAAATTCGGCCGGTCAATCATTTCCAGACACTCGGCAATGCCGTTCAGAGTCTCGAACAGGCTCAATGTGTGACACTGATGAACGAGTGTCAGCCCTCGACCAACTGCTTCGTCAGCAGCAGCCTGTGCGTGAGTAATGTCATCCTGTTCCTTGACGCAGACGCGCAGCAAATCGGCTCCCAGAGTTTCAGCGAGATCGAGATAGGGCGTGATATGGCGAAGACAGTTGGGGCCGTCCTCGTTGTTGTAGACAATGTCAAAGTCGCCGGTGGCCATGCTGATCGTCAGGCCGCGATCATCAGCAATCTTTCTTGCTGTGAGAACCTCATCGATCGGTGAGTGTACGCCAACCTGGGACGCTCTCATACAAATGGCAGCGTACCCAGACTCCACTGCAAGGTCTGCCAGCTGTTCGAACGACATGCTGGATTTTTCTTTAGAATGAAAGCTCTCAGCAATTCGACAGGAAACAGACAACTGCATAATCAGGACGCCTCTTTGAGCATGCGAATGAATTCCTTAAGCACTGCTGTATTCTGCCCATACCCTCGACCTGTCACCAGCAAATCATCAATCACGACGTCCTGGTCAACGTACGTCGCTCCACCCTGCTGCGCGTCCATGGCACACTTGGGAACTGTGGTGGCGCGTTTGCCCTGAATACAATCAGCGGCCGTTAGGATCTCAATGCCGTGACACAGGCAGGCGATTGGCTTGCCAGCTTCAGCAATTTCACGAACAACGCGGCAGAGATTCTGATCATAGCGAATGTATTCCGGCGCGCGCCCACCGGAAATGAAGGCGCCTGCAAAGTCAGCGGCATTCAGATCTGCAAAAGCAACACCTGCCTGCAGGTGATATCCCGGTCGCTCCTCCGTTAAATCCCAGGGGACTGCAGGATTTGGAGGAACTTCATGCAGTACCGTGTGATACAGCCTGGCTTCCGGTCCGGCAACGATGACTTCGTAGTCATCTTCCGGCAGACGGTAGTAAGCATAGAATGTATCGAGCGCTTCGGTTCCATCACCGATGGGCATTAATATTTTAGGCATTGCTGTCTACTCATCCGCTGTTGGCTGCGAAGCAAACATACCGAGGAGGGCACCGACCAGCACAATCGAACACGTTCCCAGTACAATCGTCATGAACGAATGCAGTGGATTCGCCAGTCCGTCCAGTGCTTCCGGCCAGATGGCTTCGCGTGTCGACAGTGACGCCCACATGATGACCAGAACACCGACAATGCCGGCGATAATTGCCTGGGGATTCTGAGCACGTTTTGAGACCATGCCCAATAGAAACAGTCCCAGCATACCTCCGGCAAAAATCCCCTCCAGATCCCACCAGAGGTCCAGAATACTTTTCGCTTTGTACGCATAAATTGCCAAAGCAGCTGCTGTTCCCACGGCACCGAAGCCCAGTGTGGCAGCGTACAGAATCGTCATTGATTTCTTTTCGCTCAGTTCCGAAGGACTGTAGCGTTGGAAAAGATCACACAGAACCAGTGACGCCGAGCTGTTGAGGCTGGTGTCGATGCTACTCATCGCAGCTGCAAATATTGCGGCGATCAGCAGACCAGCCATCCCGATCGGTAGTTTGTTGACGATGAAGTGCGGCAGAACTTTATCACCGATGTCCTTGAGTCCAAGGGTCGCCTTTCGCTCCTCAATTGCTTCGTCGGTCGCTTCAATATCTTCGCCATTCAGCAGCGCCACCGCCTCATTACGTTTCACGTCATCCAGTAGTTCAGTATCGCTGTGATAAAGACTGAACAGCCCCGTACCGATGAAGAAAAACAAAATTGAAATTAAGGGAAAAATGATCGCTCCCACCCAGACACTGAATCGTGCGTCCCTGTCTGACTTTGCCGTGATATAACGCTGAACGAATCCCTGATTGATACCAAAGTTCTGCAGGTTGATGAAAATGCCGTAGATCAACACCATCCAAAAAGTTGGACTGGCATCCTTCAGAGTATTCGGGTGGAGACTCATACTGCCCACGCTGAATTTCTCACTGGCATTAGCAACATCAAACAGCTGGCCAGGGCCTTCGGGCATCTCGATCAGCAGGAGCCCCGCACACAGGAACGCACCGGCAATCAGAACGATACTCTGCACCACATCGGTCCAGATCACCGCCTCGATGCCGCCGAGCATTGTGTAGACCGTCACCATCACCCCGGTGAGCAGAATGATCGTGTACACATCCCAGCCGGTCAGTGGCTGCAGAGCCAAAGCAACCAGATACAGAATCGCACCCACTCGCGCCAATTGACTGAGCAAAAAACAGGTCAACGCATACAGCCGAGCCCAGGGCCCGAATCGCGTCTCCAACTGCGAATATGCGGAAACGACGTTTCGCTCGCGATAAAGCGGCACAAAGTATTTGACAGCAATCCATGCTGCGATCGGCAACGACAGACCGAACACCCATGAATTCCAGTTACCAACAAAGGCCTTGCCTGTGCTTCCCAGAAAACCAATGCTGCTGACATAAGTGCCGAGAATTGACAAGCCCACCGCCCAGCCAGGAATCGATCCACCGGCCGCCATAAATTCGTGAGTTGTCCCGCTTTTACGAGCAAACCAACAGCCCAGTGCAAACACAGCGCCTAGGTACAGGACAAGAACCGCCAGGTCGGTGGTACGCAGTTGAGGATCCATAACGTCCGCTTCACAATGAGTTTTCAGGAGATAAAAAACGACAACCTGGGGCATTCGGCCCACAGGAAGATCGCAGCCTTGTCCCGGCAAAAGTCGGTCATGCCGGACAAGACAGAGATTTAGTGCAATGGTACAGCTCAACCCACTGACATTGAATCATCTCGCGGGGTCTGTCTTCATCTATTTTCAACCTTGAAGCTCGTTACCGCTTCAAAATGCCGTAGCAGAGGCCCTTCTCGCCATTTTCTCTCTCCATCCAGCACAAGGTATCTCCATTGCTCAGCAGCCTCATCATTCCGATCGTCAGCACCACACCGTATTAGCCGACAATCCCAAAGGTACCAAAGCCGACAAAATTCGCCGATCTCAGACCACCCGCCCAGTGGAACGGATTTACCTGCTCAGCAGACCAGTCCCTTGACGGTTTCCAGTCATCAACGAATGACAAGTAGTACTCGAATCCGCGCCATGTGTTTCGAGAATCTGATGACATCCTGCAGGTAACAGGCAACGCTCCTGGTGTTTTGTGCTCGAATGACGATTCGGCAATTTACACTGCAATCCACTCACGGAACGAAGACTCATCCGCATTGCGTCCACTGACCACAGCAACAATATCACCATCACCGTCCAGATCCACATGCCCTTGCAGCAAGGCAGCAACTGTCGTGACTCCGGATGGTTCTGTCTTCAGACCGTGATTGTCGTACATCCACTTCATGGCTTGTCGAATTTCCAGATCCGTGGCCGTCACAGATGTTGTGACGTGTTCTTTAAGAATGGGCCAGTTGTGCTCGCCAACATCGTAGGAGAGCAGCCCATCACAGATACTCTCAGGCTTGTCGATGCGGGTTCGACGCCCTTCCTGTAACGACTGTTGAAAGTCGGCCGCACCGGCGGGTTCGACGCCAACAACATCGGCATCCGGGAAGCCATCTGCGATCGCCAGAGCATGGCCAGCCATTAACCCACCTCCACTCACGGCACAGACAAACTGCGATAGCCTGCGGTCCTGTCGCCGCAGTTCCTGAACAATTTCCAGGCCGCCCACTCCGTTACCAGCAATCACGAAAGGATCGTTGTAAGGCGAAGCCTGGATGGCGTCTTCGTTTTCCGCGATTTCTCGAACCATGCGAACTCGATCACCGGTGATGTGATCCTGTGAAATGTCGTAGGTGCGAATCTCGGCTCCAAATGATCGTGTTCGATCACACTTAATCTGAGGAGCATTATCCGGCATCACGACAACAACCTGTTTTCCGTACTGCTGACCGGCAAACGAAATACCAGACGCAAAATTCCCTGATGAATCTGCTGCAATTTTACGCTCGCCGATACGAGCCTCATTGTTGGCAACCCAGTTGAGTGCTCCCATCAGCTTGAACGAACCAACCGGTGTCCAGCCGTAATCCTTGAGCCAGACTCGCCGCCCGTGCGACAACTCAAGTTCCTTTTCCAGTGGCCAGGAGCGAATCAATGGAGCCAAACTCAAGTGCTGCCGAATCACAGGTTCCGCTGCATGGACATCCTTGATTGATGCTATCTCAATTCCCATACCCTGACACCCTCTTCTTGAATTCATTCACCGGCAATGAGAATGACCGCACGCTGCCAGTTCCGGATACCACAAGTCCTCATGCTGCTCTGACAGGCCTCGCGACACAGCAAACACAACAACAAACCCGAAAACTCAGCCAGCGCGCACAGGGACGGTTCCAATCGGAAAAGAGCCAACCGATTTCCTGTGCAGCCGGATTGAATCATCGCACTGTAACGTATTCAGCCGGGACAACCGAGACTCTGCCTGGCCTTCACTACAAATCCAGCACGCATCATTCCGGATACGTCAGTAACACAGCCCCTTCTGAGGGCATTGAGCCCAAAGCCTGCGACAGTTTGTGCCATGCATCGTTGTGCTCTTCCACTGGCCGTTTTTCGTACGGGTCACTCGATACGTCATAGAATCGTCCGTCTCCATAGAGCTTCCAGCGTTGATCCCGCACAAAACGCACAGGTGTTGTTCGTTCCGGTCGTGGATTGTAGTAACAGAACATCCACTCGCGGGGAGTCCCCGGCTTTCCGTGCAGTTGTGGAGCGAAGCTCGTCCCATCCTGATTGTCCGCTGGCTCAACTCCGGCAAGTTCGAGGAATGTCGGCATGAAGTCGGAAAAGTCGATGAGATCGTCGCAGACCTGCCCCTGCGGAACCGTACCGGGCTGAGACACGACTAACGCTACTCGGGTCCCCGCGTCCGTTGTCTGCCCTTTGCCCCCCTGGATCGTACGTCCATTAAGATGAGAGGTGATTGTTCGGTGCGTTCCATTATCCCCCGTAAAAATAATCAGGGTATTATCAGCGATGCCGAGCTGTTCCGTCTGTTCGACAATTCTTCCAACAATCCGGTCCATGTGCTGGACCATATCTTCGAAGTTCTGTTGACGTGTTCCACCTGTTCGACTTTCACTGGCTGGAGACGAAAGAAACGGACTGTGCACCATGATCATGGGATAGTAGATAAAGAACGGAACATCACGCTGGTCTTCCATGAACTGCAAAAGATGATCAGTCACGACATCAGGGCCATAATCATCCTGATCAAACTGACGGTTTTCACCATTGATAAACAGCAGAGGGTTCCAGTAGCGATCTCCCAGTAAATCCACCTGCCACAGACAGCACTCATCGAAACCCGTCTCTCGAGGCCAACTGCCTTTCGCCCGAAACTGTTCGCTGTAGTGTGCCGCACCGAGCAACTGCCATTTACCGCCAATGCAGGTCCTGTACTCAGCTTCCTGGAGCGCATGCCCAAATGTACGTTGGTCGCGGTTGAGTACTGAAAACGCCGAATAGTTGCGTACGTTAGATAACCCGGTCATCATCTTCACACGACTGGGCGTGCACAGTGGTTGAGAATAACAATGGTTAAACTGAATTCCCTTTTCGGCAAGTCGATCGATGTTCGGAGTCTGATACTGTTCACTTCCGTAACAGCCAAAACATTCATAACCAATATCATCCGCCATGATCAGAATGATATTGGGCCGTTCTGCGGCGACTGTGCCTACAGATGCAATTGCCAGAATGGCCGATAGAGTTCGAACAGTTATATTCTTCATCTGTACACACAGGAGTTTGCAATTCGCACGTTGTTGATTCCACGTTCAGGATTCTGAACCGTAAAAAGTCTAACAACAGAACCAAAAGGACGGCAACGATGCAGTGGTTGAATGAACCTAAAGTCTGGACTGCTCTGCAGAATGGCCTTTGCACAACACCGAACGCCGAAACGGACTTCTGGAGAAAAACGTACGACAACGAAATTCGCCACAATGGTCACTACTATTTCGATTCCGTAACCGGTGATTTTACAGCGAAAGTCAGAATCACGGCCCGGTATCATGCTCAATATGACCAGGCGGGACTGATGGTGCGAATTGACGAACAAACCTGGCTGAAATGCGGAATCGAATTCATGGACGGCAAGCAATATGCCAGCACTGTGGTCACTCGTGATTACTCCGACTGGTCAATTGTTCCACTTCAGAACCCGGCGGAGATTTGGATTGGGTGTGAACGCAGGGATACGACTCTCACCACCTGCTATTCATTGGACGGCAACAACTATGAGATGATGCGGCAAACGTTTCTGACGGACCGAACCGAACAACATGTCGGCATGATGTTTGCGGCACCGAGGGGCAACGGATTCGAAGTGTTGTTCGAAGACTATTCTCTGATCTGACCGTTTGACCAATGTTCTTCAGACATAGCACGCTGAAAGACAAGTCCCATGACACCGTCTACCCTGTCGACAGTCTTCACAAGTCCCTATGGCCCGCTGCAACTGCATTCAAATGGTGCTGCTCTGATACGTATTCTGCTGCCGTCTCAAATCCCTGCTACCGATTTCAGTAACAAACAGCATTCAGATGATGTCCTCGAGCAAGCTGCCCGCGAATTGCAGGCCTACTTCGGTGGTCAGCTCACAGAATTTGCAATCCCACTGGAACCGGAAACCGGTACAACGTTCCAGAGAGAAGTCTGGACTGCCTTGCGACAGATTCCAGTCGGCACAACAATCAGCTACTGCACTCTCGCGACTCAGATCGGTCGGCCCAAAGCGGTTCGAGCCGTCGGAGCTGCCAATAGCCACAATCCTCTTCCGATTATTGTTCCCTGTCACCGTGTCATCGGAGCGGACGGTTCACTCACAGGCTACGCTGGCGGAGTTCAGCTCAAGCGACAGCTTCTCCGCCACGAAAAGCAATGGCGATGAGATACAGAATGTCGCAGCTCCTCTCAACAATGAGCTCCCGCGGCCAGTGAAGTTGATTCCGCAGGACTGGTGACGTACAAGCGTGGCGTAATTCGTCCACCATTCTAATGCCCGGTCGAGCACCACGCTCCATGCTCATGAATGATTACTCCCCGCCACTCGGCAGCACGAAATCCGACATCAGTACCCCCTACCTTTGTCTGGACCTGGATCGTTTTGAATCCAACGTAAAATCCATGGTTGCCATTTGCCGTGAACACAACATGCAGTGGCGACCACATTCCAAGTGTCACAAATCACCAGTTATCGCTCAGTGGCTGCTGGATGCCGGGGCCAGTGGGATGACCTGCGCCACACTTCGCGAAGCAGAAGTGATGGCGAGCGCCGGCATCAGCAATTTACTCATCGCCAACCTCGTCGCCGGACCAGCTAAGGTCAATCGTCTGGTGAATCTGGCACCTCACGCCGATGTCATCATCTGCGTGGATCACATTGATCAGGTCACAGCGATCTCGCTTGCAATGGATGCGGCAGGTACGTCAGTTCGAGTACTCATTGAACTGGAAGTCGGTATGAACCGTGTCGGAATTTCCTGTGACGACGCCGCCATTCAACTGGCTCGACAGGTCAACGAACTTCCCGGCCTGACACTCGCCGGACTCATGGCCTACGAAGGTCACTTGCTCACAATCAAAGAACCGTCAGAAAAGGAAGCAGCGATCCGCAGTGCGCTGGGCAACGTCGTGCAGCTACAAAAACAATTCAAAGCGACCGGGCTCCCCTGCCCTGTCGTTTCCTGCGGTGGCACGGGATCGTATCCCGTGACCGTTGCGCAACCTGGCATCACAGAAATTCAGGCGGGCGGCGCGATCTTTATGGACGCATTCTATCGTCAGGCCTGCAGCATCACGAACCTGCAACATGCGTTAACTATTCAGACAACCGTGGTCAGCTTACCCACACCCGAACGAGCAATTATCGACGCCGGTCACAAGACAATGAACATGACAATTCATTCGCCCTGGGTTCGGGGTCGTCCCGACCTGACGGTTGCGTGGTTGTCTGCCGAACACGGAGCGCTCACTCGTTCTCCGGATGGAGGCCCACTGTCAATCGGCCAGCAGTTAGAATTGATCCCCGGTTACAGCGACCTGACGAATATGCTTCATCCTTGCTTTCACGGATTTCGGAATGGTCAGCTGGAACAACTTATTCCCATCGTGCACTGACATCTTCCAATCACATTCCCCGGACTACGGCTGCAACCATGACCGAACACACTGTATCACAGCTGTTTGACTTGACCGGTAAAACGGCACTCATCAGCGGAGGCACCGGCTATCTGGGCACTGCGTTTTCACAGGCTCTGGCAGAAGCCGGAGCGACAGTTGTGATCTCCAGCCGCGACGCTGCACGCGCTCAAAAAGCCGCCGATTCTCTGCCCGCAGTCAACGGAACCACACACCACGGAGTTGCGATCAACCAGCTGGATGCCAAATCTATCTGTGACGGTTTTCGCCAGGCAGTCAAAGCAGCTGGAGCTGTCGACATCCTCGTTAACAACGGACTGGCGTCCACATCAGGAGACGTTACCAATGTCACATTCGAAGGCTTCGCGGAACACCAGAAGAACAACGCCGCCTATTTCGAACTCGCGCGTCACCTGCGTGACCATTTGGTCGAGCGTTCCGTCGCCGGCTGCATCACGAATATTGGATCGATGTACGGACAAGTGGCTTCGTACCCGGACACGTACAAAGACATTTGTGAAGCCAGTCCGGTCGCTTACCACGCACTCAAAGGCGGAACAATTCACATGACACGGCATCTGGCTGCTTACTGGGCGGAAGATAACGTGAGAGTCAACTGCCTGAGTCCGGGGCCATTTCCCAATCCCGACAGCGCGCCGGCAGAAATGGTGGAACGGCTGTCGGAACGCCTTCCTATGAAGCGCATGGGCCTGCCGTGGGAACTCAAAGGATCGCTGATATTCCTGTCGAGCGACGCATCGAGTTATGTTACCGGCCAGAACCTCACCGTCGACGGCGGCTGGACTGCATGGTAGGACCAACGGGCTGCGGGAAGTCCACAACACAGGACGGAAGTGTACAAACGGTCCACCTGAGCAGGTTAAAACTCTCGTCCAAGCATCAGGGCCACCTTATGAACTTCTTATGAACTTCGCCAGTTTGTGTCTTCGTGTACGAACAATTGCTTGCCTGAACTCAAGCAACAAATCAGAATTATCACTTCTCTTTTTGTCCTCTGCCATCATTGCGAGACACTTCCACATGAAACTCACCGGCCCGCTCGCCGCACTGATCCTGAGTGCATTCCTGATTCCGTTCACCGTTACAGCAGATGCGCAAGCTCAGCAGACAGCCGAGCCTCTTGTGACCTTCTACGCCATGGGCGACGTGCCTTATCAACCGCAAGAAGACAAAACACTGCCGCAGCAGATCACGAGTCTTCCGCACGATGCTGAATTCGTGATTCACCTTGGGGATATCAAGGGAGGTGCACCGCCGTGCGTTGAAGCGATCTACCAGAAAGTTTCCGGAATGCTTCGGAAGTCCCGGGCTCCTGTGTTCATCATTCCAGGAGACAATGAATGGAATGACTGCAGCGACCCGAACCCTGATCAGGCGTGGATCTACTGGAACCGTTACTTCAGCCGATTCGACGACCACTGGAACCATTCATTTCCAATCTTCCGTCAGATTGAACATGAAGAGAATTTTTCGTTCCTGAAAAACCATGTCCTGTTTGTTGGTCTCAACGTCGTGGGAGGCCTTGTTCACGATCCAGCAGAATGGAAGCAACGCCACGCCGATGGACTCCAATGGATTCGTCGCAACCTCGCGAAGTTTGGCGACGAAGTCGGCTGTCTGGTACTGTTTGGACATGCGACTCCTGCCAAAAAACATCAGGACTTCTTCGATCCACTGGCCACAGTCGCCGAGGAATTCGATAAACCCGTGCTGTACCTTCACGGTGATGGACACCGCTGGACTTACGACCGACCGTTTGCGGCCGCAAATATTCTGCGTATTCAGGTGGACCAGGGCGGAATTGCGCCGCCACTCAAGGTGACAATCACCAATCATGCTGCCGAGCCGTTTCAATTCGACCGACGCAACGGAAAACCATTGCTGGAACCGGCCATACAGACTGACTGATGTCCGCAAAGACAAAGCCCCTGCCGATTCCGAACGACGATCTCCGTGGTACCACTGCACCTTCACAGAAGGAGCGGCGCCGACACGCCCAGGCATCGCCAAATGGGCCAGCAAAATCTGATCTGTCATCGAGAAAAAACAAAATGCCAATCACCGCCCGCTAAACAGCGACCACCGTAAATAAGTGCGGCTACCCTAATCCATGGCATTGAGACCACTCGGCCCGGCAGCGACAACCCCGGCGTCTACTTACTGACGACAATCGCCCTCCAATCGGGCGGAATTTCGTAGCCCAGCAGTTCCATTTCTTCCTTCAGTATTTCGCAGGCAATGGGCTTTAGTGAATCAGCATAATAGGCAGTGAAGTCGGGGAGTTTGCCACGGGTTCGAGTTTCCCATTGCGGTACACTCTCCATGGAAAGATTCAGTTTTTCTAATACCGCGGCCAGATCGTCAGCCAGTTTCTCCTGCCGAATGGTGTAATCGACATAGGGATAACTCTCCGGCACGTGATAGCTGGCCCTGAGCCGCCTCTGCTTGCTGGAGTTGAAAATTTTGTGGAACCACTTTTCGAACAACATCTGGACTTCTTCATGGGATCGAGCCTGCTCGATATCCTGCATGTTGTTTCTCACAAAACGAGTTGTCGCTCGATCGAGCGGGTTTCGTTTTCCTATGATCCTTCTGTATTTCTTCTCTTGCTGATTCGCGGTTTCCAGGAATTCCAGAACCGAGGTGTGTTTCCGGAGCATTGGTTGTCCGTCGAAGTGCTCAACAAAGAACCTGCCAAGATAACTGCTGCCGGTTTGTTCTACCTGAAAGAATATGAACTGATGTCTGTGGCTAATAATCATGATTCGGTTCCGATCTGACGGAAACTGTCTTAGCAGCAAGACACGGCCTCGCGCAAGTCATCTGCATCTACGACAAATTTCACATCTCTCGACTACTCGTATAACTAAATGAAACCATACAGAAGTGAAGGCGCCATGATCCGCCCCCTGATTAGGTTGCAACACCTACAAGCAGCATTTGGTGGCGATGCCTGTCCTCAAGTCGCTACGGTTTTCCTGTGAAATTCTTTACTTGCTGAACATTTTATGCCGCGCGTCCCCGCCGCTGATCAAATATGCAAGCAGGTCCATGATTTCATCATTCGTCATTCGATTGAAAAGCCCGACAGGCATCGGTGACGTCTTGGAAACGATCAGTTCGTCAATCTCTTTACGGTCAATTTTCACCTGCTTGTTCGGTTCCGTCAGGTCGGTGTTAACCATCAGTGTGTCACGATTCAGATTAACAACGACCCCGGTGTGAGTCAGACCCTCTGTCGTCACAACGGTAATCGCTGCAAACTGTTCGTTGATCACTTTGCTGGGGTTGAGCACCTGGTCCAACAAGTCATGCGGAGAATAGCGGCGTCCTGCAGACGTAAGATCAGGTCCCGTCATACCGCCCTGATTTCTGAAGCGATGGCACGCATAACAGCCAGCAGCCGCAAACATGCGTCCGCCATTTTCGAAATCTCGATTCTGCAGACCAGTCCCAGCGGCTGCCGACAATTCGTCGAGCGTCCATTTCGTCTCCGCTCGGCCCTCGAACACTGCTCCCAGATTTTCCAGAACAGTTTTCTGCTCAGGTTCCTTCGCAAGTATCCCCGCAAGAATTTCAGCTTCCTGTTCAGTCAATGAATCAACAGCATCAGTACGAATGAATTCAATGAATTTTTCAAAACTCGCACCGCCCTTGTAGTTGGCCGCTCTCAGGAACCATTCGAAGTACGACGTATGCGATTCTGTCGTCCATCCGGTCTTCAGCAACCGAATTGATCGAGCATACTGCATCTGCTCTTCCTGATTTGGAGCTTCGCTGATCAAGGCAATGGCTTTCTCTGCCGCAGTCGGCGACTGAAGCCACGCCAGTGTTTCACACAGCAACCAGTTCAATTCAGGAGCAGCTGCAGGAAACAGGGGATCAAACGTATCAATCAGTTTCTGAACCATTGCGTCGTCCGGTCGACCGAAACGATTCAGAATGATTTGCGTCGCTCGTTGCAGAGTCAGCTGAGAAGTCGCATCAAGTCTCGAAACATCAATGGCGGTGACTGCGGCCAAAAGCCTGTCGCGCATTGCCGTATCAACCTGGGGAGTATCATCCGTGCGGTGCTGAGGACACACACCGGTGACGCGCGCCAATGCCAGTAGAGCGACCACCTGTTTCGCAGAGTCCGATTCCGTGAGTGCTTTGTCTGCCCATGTTTCAGCTGGCTGATGCTCAACGGCTGTTCGCGCCGCAAATCGGATGAATCGATCTTTGTCAGCCAGGTAAGGCCAGACTGTGTCGATCGCCTCGGGATCCTGTCTGCCGTGAAATGCTTCCAGCATATGGCGAGTGTCCACTGCCTTACTGAAAGTCTTCGTCACCGGCGCGGGAGCCGTTGATTCGTCGCCCACATAAGTCACTCGGTAGAGACCGGACTGCACACGTCGTCCGCCAATCGTGAAATACATAGCCCCATCGTCCGGATGAATAATGGCATCCGTAATTGGCAAAGGCGCACCTGTGACGAACTCTTCCCTGGTCGCTGTGTACGACGATCCACTCGGTGTCAGATGGACGGCATAAAGTTTTCCCCAGCTCCAATCGAGGGCAAACAGAGCATTTTGGTACTTCGCTGGAAATTTCGCCCCGTAGCCAAACGTCATTCCGGTTGGTGAGCCCGGCCCGACGTCGAGTACTGCAGGCAGGTTGTCTGCGTAAAACGGCATTCGTTTACCCGCACCATTTCGCCAGCCAAATTCTCCCCCGCTGACAACGTGACAAATTCGAGTCGGACGGTACCACGGTGTGTTGAAATCATATTCCATATCAGCATCGTAAGTGAACAGCTCACCGTCGTGATTAATCGCTCCACCGAAGACATTGCGAAATCCTGACGCGTAGGCTTCGAACTGCTTCCCGTCCGGAGACACACGGTAAATAATTCCTCCCGGGGCCAGCACACCTCGATTGTGACCTCGGCCATCGGGCATACTCGGCAAAAGATGATCCTCTCCCCACACCTGAGGAACAGGAGAACTGTCCTCTAACTCTGGTGCTCGCGCATTGTTTCCCGTGACTAGGTACAGAGCTTTTCCGTCGGGAGTCGGCAAGACGGCATGCACCCCGTGATCGCCGCTGGAAGGAACCTCACGCAGCAATACAACGTTGTCCAGATGATCATCTCCATCGCTGTCCGTGATCCGATACAGGCCGGACGGAATCTTCTTTTCGTAATCGTTGACACCCACGTACAACGCATCAAATGCCCAGACCATCCCATTCACCGCTCGAATGTCAGCGGGCACTTCTTCGACCAAGGCGGAATCAAGCGGATCTCCTGCTGCAGGAGGAGTGATGCGATACAGACCACCAAACTGATCACTGACCAGAATCCGGTCTTTGTTGTCGGTGCAAAGATTAACCCACGAACCCTGTTCATCACCGGGCACAGAATAGAGCAGTTCGACATTGAATCCGTCGGCCGCTTTGATCCGATCGATGGGAGTCGCCTTGTTGCCACCGATTGGCGAGCCGAGCTTCGGTTCCTTTTTTGCTTTCTTAGCAGGGCTTGGTACCGAAGCTTTTTGCTTCACGGATTCATCCTGCCCGAATGCGGATGGCAAAGCATGCACTGCGAGCAAAGCAAAGATGAGAGTGAGGCTAAGCGAAGCCAAGCGGAATGCTGGTCTGTTCATTTCGACGTTCGCATCAAAAGCAGGGGAGTGAGGCATGAGAAGAAATCAACGAATCAAATCAGCGGGACTTTGCGAGGTCCAAAAAGACAATGATTGATGGATTCCCGACAGCAGTGTAATGTCCTGTGAATTTCAGGCCACCCAGTTGGCGATCTACACGAAAGACGGCAATATTGTCACCTCGCTGATTGCAGGAATACAAGAACCGCCGTGTCGGATCGAAATTGAAACTTCTCGGGTAATTGCCGCGAGTCCACTCATCGGCGACGAACGTCAGTGCACCGGTTTCACCAACCGAAAAGATGCCAATGCTGTCATGCAGACGGTTGCCGACATACACAAAGCGGCCATCATGGGAAACCAAAATACCTGAACAGAAATTACTGCCGGCAAAGCCAGGCGGCAAACTGGAAATCATCTGCCGTTCACTCAACGTCCCTTTCGCAGAGTCGTAGTCGAACAGCACAATGGTGGAACCCTCTTCCTGTAATGAATAAAGCCAGCGACCATTTGGATGGAAGTGAAAATGTCGAGGACCATCACCCGGTGGCAGCCAAACGCCAGCCGGAACATTCGGCGTCAGCAAGCCCTTCTTATCATCGAATTTCCAGACGTAGATTTTGTCCTCGCCCAAATCAACATGCAGCACGAATCGGCCCAGGGGATCGGATTCAATCATGTGAGCATGCGTTTGATCGTGCCCACTGAAAGCAAAACTACCCGGCGGAGCGTTGGTTGCTGTGACCGGCCCAACGCTGCCGGTATCCTTTTTAACGTCCGTTGCCGTCCCCAAACTTCCGTCGGCCTGAATCGGCAGCACAGCCACCGAACCACCAAAGTAGTTTGCGACCAGCACAAATCGTCCGGAAGGATGGGCACTCAGGTGAGCCGGCCCTTTGCCGCCGGAACTCACCGTGTTCATTAGCCTCAACGTGCCATTATCCGGATTGATGGCAAACGCACTGACGGATCCTGCCTCCGCATCACCAATGCTCTCCGTTTCATTCGCCGAATACAGCCGAGTCTTCGCTGCATTGAACGCCAGGGCACTCGGGCTGGTTCCCATTTCATGCAATCCACAAGGCGTCATGGCACCCGTATTACGATCCACAGCAAACAGGTGTATGCCGCGCCCATTCCCAGGAGGCAGATCAACCTGAGTGTCCCTCATATTCTGAAGAGGTGACGTGTATGTGCCCACGTAAGCAATCAATGGCTTCTGATCTTTGCCTGACTGAGCTTGCAACGGAGTGGTCGTAAGCAACAACACAGCAGTCGCCGCGCAACAGAGTCTTAACCGGAACATTGGCTGAGGAATCATAATGGGAAGCACTGTAAAGGGAGTCGATCGTAAGATTTCAAAGTATGAACGCCAATGATGGCGCAAACAAGCAGTGATCCGCTACATTAACTTCCTCATCAGTTGAAGCTCGCTAAGTCATCGCTTCAAAATCATTCCATCGCGATGAATTGCGATCCATGCCATTTTCCTTCGACAACACATACGCCCGGTTGCCCGATGCCTTTTCTAAACGCGTCGACCCGACACCAGTCAGTGCGCCAGTAATGATTCAACTCAACCACAACCTGGCAGGCGAGCTTGGTATCAACGCTGAAAAGCTGGACACCCCGGAGGGTCTCCAAATTCTTGCCGGCAACCGACAAGCTGATGATTCCGATCCACTGGCGATGGCATATTCCGGTCATCAGTTCGGCGGATTTTCTCCTCAGCTTGGTGACGGGCGAGCCATTCTCCTGGGCGAGGTCACAGGGAAAGACGGCATTCGTCGCGACATCCAGCTGAAGGGGTCCGGACCAACTCCGTTTTCTCGTCGAGGTGACGGACGATCGGCACTCGGGCCGGTCCTGCGAGAATACATCGTGTCTGAAGCCATGGCAGCTCTGGGAATTCCCACCACGCGAGCGCTTGCCGCTGTGGCAAGTGGTGAACAGGTAGTGCGTGAAGGGATGGTACCTGGCGGGATTTTCACGCGGGTGGCCCAATCGCATATTCGCATCGGTACGTTTCAGTGGTTTGCCGCTCGCAAGGACGACGATAATCTCCAGGTGCTCGCTGACTACGTGATCGCACGTCATTACCCCGATGCGAAAGATGACGACAACCCGTACCTGAGTTTGCTCAACAGAGTCATCAGTCGGCAGGCAGAGCTGATCGCTCACTGGATGCAGCTTGGTTTTATCCACGGCGTGATGAACACCGACAACATGACGGTTTCCGGAGAAACCATCGACTACGGCCCGTGCGCTTTTATGGACACCTACCATCCGGAAAAGAAGTTCAGTTCAATCGATCATCAGGGACGGTATGCTTTTGGTAATCAGGCACCCATCGGACTCTGGAATCTCAGTCGTTTCGCAGAAACTCTGCTGCCACTCATCGACGACGACCAGGACAAATCCATTGCCGCTGCCCAGACAGCTCTGGAAACCTTTCCGGAATTACATGGTCAGGCTTTACAGAAACGTTTCACCGCCAAGATCGGATTGGAATTCAATGACTCCGATGGAGACTGGAATCTGGTTCAGCAATTACTCACAGCAATGGCCGAGGGAGAAGCCGACTTCACACTGGTCTTCCGCCACCTTTCCACTGCACTCAAAACCGGCAAAGACGAAACTGTTGTTAGCCTGTTCAAAGAACCCAGGGCAATCAGTGCATGGCTAAGCGACTGGCGTACGCGTCTTAACAACGCAGATCACACCGCCGTCCTTTCGTTGATGCGTCGTACAAACCCCGTCTTCATCCCTCGCAACCATCGTATCGAAGAAGCGATCCAGGCCGGCAACAGCGGTAACTACGAGCCATTTCATCAGCTCAACGAAATGCTGCAACGACCATTTGAGGAACAACCGCAGTTTTTTGAATACGAAACCGCTCCCACACCGGAAGAAGTCGTGCAGGCAACTTTCTGTGGCACCTAAAAGGTACACAACGAAAATTGAGCAATGCATTCGTTCTGCCCGGCAGTCAGAGCGAAGTGGACAAGACGCGAAAGAGCCGTGGCACCCTCAAGAGCCAACGATCACGAAAGAACAGAAAAGACCAACGTGCGACGAACGATTGTCGCCATTGAATCACAATCTAGCAAATCGCTTCCGCAGCAACATGTCAACACACGACATTCAGTAGTCCGGAAATGAACGACGGACAGGTTTCCGCGTTTTCGACGTCATCCACCAACCACCTCTGCCAATCGCACCTACTATTTCTCTGCCGGCAATTCGCTGGATGAATTCGGCACAGGTCCCGAGGCCACCGAATTCTGGCGACGCTGAAACGGGATCACCAGCAAACGGCTCAGTTTGAGGTGGTCGTCAGACCGAGGCATGCTGTCCAATCCATAGCTGAGCGCATCCATCTCCACTTGAGCAAACGTGCCGAACATGCGATCCCAGATGGACAGCACATTGCCGTAGTTGGTGTTCGTCAATGGCTTCGACCGATGATGGTGTACCTTGTGCATATTAGGTGTCACAAATATCAACGACAATAATCGATCGAGTGCAACGGGTGAGCTGATATTGGCGTGTGCCAATTGAGCGAAGAAGATGGAAATCAGTCCATAAAGAAAGACCACTCCCAGGGGAATTCCACACAGCAGGATCGCCAACAGTTGTGACGACAGACGAAACACCGTTTCAATCGGATGGTGCCTCAGTCCGCTGGTCACGTCGATGTTTTCATCGGAATGATGAATCACATGAAATTCCCACATCCATCGAATCGAATGTTCCGTTCGGTGGATGCAATAACCGCCGATCATATCGAGCAGCATCACGCCCAGCACCACATGCAACCACAATGGCAATTCGATCAAATACAGCAGACCGAAGCTGTTGGTCGTGGTGAATGCAGAGACTTTCAGGGTTACGACTGCGAAGAACACCGACACTACCAGCTGGAAAAACGTCAGCAGAACATTGACAGTTGCATGCCGATATCGCCCATACTGCATCGGAAACAGTGGCAGAACTCCTTCGGCAATCCAGAACATAACCAACCCAACTACCAGAGTCGCTGTCCGATAGTAGGAAGGAAGATTGCCCAGATAGTCGACGATTTCCCGCATAAATTCATCACCACCTGAAAGCAATTGAGGAACGTGCCCGGCGTCACGAAATCGAGACCTCAATAACTCAGGCTACCCCGAAGCAGCAGCACATTCAACTGCTGGGACTCGCTGGACTGCCGTCAGCCAATTTTGCAACCGAGTACCATCAGGAAAACGACTTTCGAAACCAGCTACGACGAAAGGTTGTACACCAATCCATCACACTACGGCATAATCGCGTTGTCGCACTACGCCATACGACCATGATCTGCAACGTCGCCTGATGCAGTGAGTCCTCAAACCGAATCACTACACGAGGGAAACCGCTCGGGTGTTTCGACGACAACCAATCCCGGTGTGCCGCTGGCTGCAACAGGGCGTGGAGCCTCACAAGACTCGTTTCATAAAACACTCGCAGGTTCCGTGACACACAACCCTTTCTATCAGAACTGACAAGGCCCTATTCGGCTGCCTTGATTCTGACGGACTCAATAACGACCTGCTCAACCGGCACATCTTTGGACGGACTGTTCAAAAGTCGTCCATCTCTTGTTCGTGACTGCAGAACAGCACGGCTGGTTGGAACTTTTCGGATCTTGTCCACGGTTTCCATTCCACTCGTGACCTGGCCAAATACAGCATACCCGTCCGGACTGAATCCACCTGGATCCAGATTTGGGTTGTCGACTACGTTAATGAAAAACTGCGACGTAGCACTGTGGGGTGCCTGCGTGCGTGCCATGGCAATTGTACCTCGGCTGTTACTCAGGCCACTCGTCTTGGCTTCATTCTTAATGGGCGGCAATGTTTCTTTTTCAGTCGGCGGCTTCCCTTGGTCAAAGCCACCGCCCTGGATCATGAAGTCTCGAATCACCCGATGAAAAACAGTGCCGTCAAAAGACTGTTTTTCCACATATTTGAGGAAATTCTCCACCGTTTTGGGAGCCTTCTGTTGATCCAGCTCAACGGTAATATTCCCCAGGTTTGTTTTCATGACCACGACCGGATTTTCGGCAAAGACGGTGGCGGACAAAAGAACGACGGCGATCAAGAGGGCACAGGCTTTCATTGTGTTTCTCAACAAAGGTTGATGACGTAATCAGTAATGACGCTATTTGAATGCACCAGTTGCTCCGATGCAATGGTCGCCGACGCTCTACGGAAGTTCACGAATCCTGAAACCACAAAATCAGATGAGAGAACCCTTGGATTCAAAACACAGGTATCCCGTACCAGGCGAACATTCGATGCCGCCGGAAACCTCTTCTCTTCTTCTCTTCCTCTGTTAGCCCACCAGCGAGCTCCTCCGTGGGCAGCAGTGGCTCCAGTCGTTGGCTCCTTGACCGACTTGTTCCGAAGGGGACACTTGTTTACCGTTGGGAGCGACAGACAGACCACCGGACAATCACGGCCCCGCTAACACGGTGTCACACATGCTTCATGGGTGTTTTCTTTTGTTGATGATCCATGTACGGACCGTAAAAATGCGGAGACTTTGGCTACTTGCGCGAACGCATCAGGTGGTAGTCGGCAAAATCAATAAATCTGTCCCAGTCAAAGGATGCGATTGAATGTCCACCTTCGCGAATATGGTACCCGACATCACTCTCGATGATCGCTTTTCCAACCTCCGGTGACTCTTCATTCTCCAGCCCCTGGCATCCCAAAAGACTGTACACTTCGCTGGCATGATACGCCGATAGATATTCACCACGACCATCCGCCCATGTATCTTCGACACCACTGTGAACGTAAACCGGCCGAGGTGCAATACAGGCCAGCAGCATGTGCTGGTCAACAGGAAGATCATCTTCCTGTTCTACAAACTTCCACGAGTTGCGGCATAGCCAGTAGGGAAACCGCGTCACCATTTTCTTAAGTGTCTCACCAGACTTCCGTCGCCAGAGGGCGGCGCCGGCACATCCCGATTGAGCAGAAATGGCGAGTGCAAATCGTTGATCCTGAGCGGCCGTCCACAAAGTCGCTTTGCCCATTTTGGAATGTCCCAGAATGGCGATCCGAGTGTGATCGATATCGTTATCAGTCTCCAGGTAATCCATTCCTCGCATTGCGCCCCAGGCACAAGTGGACAGCACACCCCATTCATGAGCTTTTGGAAAGCTCTGACCTTGCGGGTAGAACAGCTTGTGAATGCCCTTCAGAAACTCGACTTCATTGTGCCGAACCAGATCCTGATGGTACACAGCACAGAATCCGTAGCCCCGATCGAACATCTCGCCAAGTGGCCACCCATTCTTCAGGAAACCTGGTCGAGTCTCAGACGCATCGAAATCCGTTCCCTGCGTGTTGTTGAAGCTGTGCTTGAAGAATGCAGGCACCGCCTTGGTGGCTTGATTCGGCACAAACACCAGGAAGTGCATGGAGATCGCACCCTGCTCATTTCTCAGATGTATCTTTACATCCTTACGAGTCGCCTTACCGTCCATGAAGTCTTTGTCGGTGGACACAATCTCAAATTCCTGCTCCAGTGGAGACGCAGGTTCCGGGACACGACCATAGATCAGGTTACTGAACAATCCCAGAATCTCAGGACGCCGAATCTGATGCCATTCCTCGGCAGATGTAATCTGCTTTCCTGCAGAAGTCACCAACAACGGTGGAAGGTCGTAGTAAGGAAGACGCGATTCGTCATAGTTGAGGTCTGCGTCGAACTCCTTTTGCTCTCGTGACTCTGCTGGACACAAGACGAGGCAAAGCACGGTCAACACGGTGCAAATTTTGATAGACATTTTTCACTCCAACAGATGATGCTGTGACCCGGCAAAGTGCAGACGACACCCACACTCACGAGGCACGAATCACAACGGTGCAACGCATCGCGAATAGACGTGGTATGGGCTCTAAGGTAACAACACAGTGTGCTCAGAAGCAACTTTCGGGCTCTGAGGCTGTGAACAGCCCTCCATCCGCCGCGTGTCCCGCAAGGCTGCCAGGAATACCAGTGAATCGTCTGTTACTCAACTGTCTGTGGCCGTTCTCATCCGATTCAACAGGCCACAAAGAATGTCAGCAATATTCCCGGCATCGTCGTCTCCTCGATGATAGATACCTTCCATCTCTTGACCGAGATAGCGGCAGGCTCCGTCGAGTCCCATTTCATTCGCGCTGATGGCTGCCGCAAACAACGATTTAATATTGAGATGACTGGTCCCGAATGGATAGCCGAATCTATGAGCCTTACACACTCGTTCGAACTGTTGACGATCGTAATCACCCCAGCTGGCCCACAACCGGTCTTTGCAGTGGTACGCCTTTTTGAACGTTTTTACCGCATCCGCCAGGCTTCGCGCATTGTCGAACATATCCGGTGTCAGAGTCGTTAGCTCTGTACAGAAGGGACTGATTTCCCAAAGTACAGGCTTGACCAGGATGCTGCGTTTCTCAAGTCGGTGAGAGATTTGCCATCAACCGTACACAGACCGATCTCGATAATTTCACTCACCTGCCCCTCAGGTGGTTCTTCTTCCCAGCATGCAGATTCCACATCAACCACCAGGATCACATCAAGTGATCGTGCCATCCCATTCCCTCACTAAACCAATATCTCAAGCCGGTGTCATCCCGGTCTCCGCCGCAGGCATGTAAACACTTAGTAATCGTGACTTCCCTCGGACTCTGTCAACACAGCGTTCATTGCCTGCTGGATAAAATCATAGCCGACAAGCTCTACTCGATATTCCAGCTTCTCTTCACCTCGCTGTATACGGATGCCAATCACATCGCCAGGATTGAGTAATCGAACAACCACGTTCAGCTGGTCGTAGGTTGGGGCTCGCAGCCGATCCACTCGCAACAACCTGTCACCTGCTTGCAGGCCGCTTGCCTCCGCCGGACTCTGTGGCACAAATCCCTTAATTGTCAATGGACTGGCCCCTGGATCTACAAGAGTGATCCCAAGGAACCCATGTTTCAAAAGAGCCTCTGCTGTTCCACCGGGTCCGCTTTCTGAGTGCGTATCTGAGCCACATCCGCAAAGCACAATGCTAAAGGTGCACAGCAGGATCCCGTTGAGCCTTCCTGCTCCGTCAACTTCACGTATGTAACTCATTCCACTTTCCACAACTGCACATTCCTGCTGCCCCTACTGAGATCGACTCACGACTCTGTTATATCATACACATCCACTTCACCGGACTTGAAGTTCGCAGACTTTCGATCCTCGGATTCTGCAGGCGTGACAGCTATGCTTATTCAAGTCCATTCACTGACACTCTTTTGCAAACGAAACACTTTTCCAATGATTACTGTCATCGCCTCGGTTTACTGTACCCCCGGACACCGGGATGATTTCCTGCGGGAGTTCCATCTCATCGTTCCGGCTGTTCTACAGGAAGACGGCTGTATTGAATATGGACCAACAGTTGATGCTCCCACTGACCTCGGCAACCAGCACACTGATGAAAACCGCATCACCATCGTCGAGAAATGGGAATCACTGCCAGCACTGAAAGCGCATTTGGTGGCACCTCACATGGCAACCTATCGCCCGAAGGTCAAGAACTATGTCAGCAATGCTGAACTCCGCATCCTCGAATCAGCTTGAGGCAGAACGTTTCCGACTGCTGGTGAACACTGTCGCCACTGTTTCGCTGAATGATCACTGTTCGATTTCGCGTTAAACCTCACAATCCAGACGCCCGCATGACAGCGGCAACTCGATCTGCGACAGTTCCGTCGTTTTTACCTCCACCCTTGTCTCTCTTGACCTGCGCTTCATCAAATGGCACTTGTTTCAGTTCGCGATCTCACATTTACGCACGGTGGTCCTCCGCTGTTCAACGAAATCAACTTCCAGGTGGAATCCGGCGAACGCATCGGACTGGTTGGCCGGAACGGCACTGGAAAATCTACTTTGCTGAAGCTGCTGTGCGGTGCACTTCAACCAGACGACGGCAGTGTCATCATCGGCGATGGTGCCAGTGTTGGCCGACTGATCCAGGAAGTTCCCGATGGCGATGATGCCACCGTCGTTGACATCGTTCGTCAGGGACTCACCGCAGCAACCACGGTCGCAGACGAACACAACTGGGAACATCAGCAAAAGATCGATCGAGTCCTGTCTCAAATGGACCTGCAGCCGGACGTATCTTTCGGCTCTCTCAGCTCCGGAATGAAACGGCGAGTCCTGCTGGCCCAGGCGATTGTCACACAACCCAAAATCCTGCTGCTCGACGAACCAACAAACCATCTCGACGTGGAAGCCATCTCCTGGCTGGAACGGTTTCTCAAAGGGTATTCGGGAGCAATTATTTTTGTGACTCACGACCGGGTCTTCCTGCAGGAACTGGCAACTCGCATTATCGAAGTCGATCGCGCCCGATTGTTCGACTGGACCTGCAATTACAAAACGTTCCTGATACGCCGTCAGGAAATTTTGGACGCCGAAGAAAAACAGAATGCGGCGTTCGATCGCCGGTTGGCAGAAGAAGAAGTCTGGATTCGCAAAGGAATCAAAGCCCGCCGCACTCGCAACGAAGGTCGAGTTCGAGCACTTAAGAAGATGCGCAAGGCTCGAAGTGACCGGCGCACGCAATTGGGCAATGTGCGTATGGAAGCAGCACAGGGTCAGCGCTCCGGACAACTGGTACTGGAAGCCAAAGACGTCACCTTCGCCTGGGATAAACAACCTGTTATCGATGGTTTTTCGACGCAGCTGTCTCGAGGAGACCGAGTCGGAATTGTGGGCACCAACGGCGCTGGCAAGACAACGCTGCTCAAGCTACTGCTGGGTGATCTCACACCGGATTCCGGTTCTGTTCGCCTTGGCGCCAATTTGCAGGTCATCTACTTCGATCAACTCAGAGAAACGATCGATGAGACACAAACGGTGGTGGAAAACATCGGCGATGGACAGGACACGCTGCTGATCAATGGTCGAACCAAACATGTGTACGGCTACCTGCAGGATTTCCTGTTCACTCCGGAACGAGCACGCCGGCCGGCTCGTTTTCTTTCCGGTGGAGAACAAAACCGATTGATGCTGGCCAAGCTGTTTAAACAGCCATCGAATGTGATGGTGCTGGACGAACCAACGAATGACCTGGATGCAGAAACGCTGGAACTTCTGGAAGAACTTGTAGGCCAATACACCGGCACAGTACTGGTGATTAGCCACGATCGGGCATTCCTGAACAACGTGGTGACCAGCACGATCGCGTTTGACCCGGATGGCACCGTCCGTGAATACGATGGGGGCTACGACGACTACGTACGGCAACGACGAAGCGCAGCAAAACAGCCTGAATCAGTCACGACTCGCGACCAGAACAGGAAATCGAAGCCACAGCCAACCACAGCACCCAAGAAAAAACTCAGTTACAAAGAGAAAACGGAACTCG
>Ga0315315_10000845_pt1 | contig 27207 bp, 42 predicted proteins | sample M140m3416metaG_FD_203699 | JGI IMG/M metagenome (GOLD analysis project Ga0315315, IMG submission 203699) | Ammonia-oxidizing marine archaeal communities from Monterey Bay, California, United States - M1 40m 3416 | ecosystem: Environmental > Aquatic > Marine > Intertidal zone | place: USA... | reverse complement strand
TACCTATTCTTAGCTGTGTAGCGTCAACATTCCAGTAGCCATATCCTCCGCCACCTCCGCCAACAGCAACGACACTAATTGTTGTTACGTTATCAGGAACAGTCCATGTATGCGTTCCTGTTGTATTGAATAATACACCACTTGGTGTTGCTGATCCGCTAGTATAGTTTAAGGTTGTTTTAGTTTCTGAATCCATTGTCAAAGAGCCAGCACCAAAGCCATTTGTATTTCCTTGATAATTTGTTTTAAAGTACATGGACATATTTGTACTCAAGCTAGCGGATGAACCACTAGTATATGTGGTACTGTCAGTTCCAACAGTCGAATCTGTTATATCACTTATCTCCCAATCGCCATGTACTCCGTTTATAGCAGTTGATGTATCAGTAGGGTCAAATTTAAATACACTGCTAGCCCAAGCTGAACCTGCAGAATTGCTTCCTCTGTAATAGCTTGCCGCCATAACTATTTTTCCATCTGATAATTCAGCCAGTGACTTTTTGATGTTTCCTAGATAATGACTAGAGTTTGTAAGTCTAAATTCTTTTTGAACAGTAGCACTACCTGTGCTATCAAATATTATAATATAAAGAGACTTTTTATAAGACTGTGTGGTCCACGGCATATGACCAGCTAACACTGCTATACTGCCGTTTGCTAATAGTTTTACAGCATAACCTGCACTAAAGTCATATCCTGGATATGCCGCTCCATGGTCCGTACTAGCTTTCTCCCATGTGATTCTCCATGTAGCATTTCCGCTACTGTCTATCAATGCAAGTCGCCATTTATTAGATTCATACATAAGTGCCACACTTTCTCCTGATGAGTTAGTGTCTATATCCATTATTCTAGGTTCAGCACTATTACTTCCCCAATTTTTAGACCATGTAACTGAACTTAATGCATTGTTTACTTTTGCTATGAACATATGATTTTGATCTTTGGCTATTACATAAACATTAGTGCCATCACTACTAACTCCTTGTGGATAACTACGTTGAAAACTGGTAGATATCTGAGTCCGTGCAACTCCACCACTGCTATCATATTTTACAAGATAACCTTTAGGATCACTACTGAAAGCCCCTGAATAAGATTGAGCTTCACCTACAGCAAACGCATTACCGTTACCGTCTGTGGTTATGTCGAAATGTTCGTCGTTGTATCCTTCGCCAAAAAAGGTGTCATATGATTTAGACAGTGAAGTGGTAAGCCTCATAGTATGACCATCTGTCCTGTTCCACACGTCTTTTGCTTCGCCTGCGACAAAGATACTTCCGTCACTAGCAACTGCAATAGCTCTGTGATTGTTTGTTGCCCCACTGCCACCAAAGTATGCGGCATTATCTACAGTACCGTCTGATAACATTTTTACTACTACTTGCCAGTTAGTTCCGCCGTCACCGCCAATATATATGTTATCATTACTATCGACATCTAAACTTTGAAACTGAGCATCAGGATAACCGTATCCGCCTACTTCGTCAGTTATTGTAGTGATCCAACCTTGCGGTCCTGAGGCTCCGCCGCCGCCTTGGTTTTGTTGAGCTGGTAAAGAATACTTACCAACCCATTGACCTCCAGGTGACACTTCGTAATTACTATGGAAGTAAAAATCTTGGTCATTAACTAAACTAAGCCATCTTGGATAACCTAATAAATCAGCACTGGTACTTTTGTATACACCAGTAAAGAGTGCTGAACTTAGATCCCATGCTGTTAGCAATGTATATTCCCATATACCTTCATCAACATCACTGTTTAAATTTAACGCAAGGTATACTTTTTTACCATCAGATTTAATTGCTCCACCATGTGCTTGTACACTTTGTGGACCCCATTCTAGTTCATTTCCGGACCAGTTTACAGATGCATTGCTGAGATCATATGGAGTTTGCAAATTCCATTGTTGTAATTTATAAGGCCAACCTGACATACCTCCATAATATTTGTTTCCGTTATCGCCAAAGAATCCATACTCATATGAACCACTACCCTGGTACGTTTGAAGCACTGCATAGTTCGAGCTATTATTAACACTTGTAATATCCCAGGCACTAGATGCATTATACTGGACTGCACCTCCTTGATTTATTGTTATCCTTGTTCCGTCACCATTCCAAACAAAGCCATAAAATCCTCCAGGAAAACCATTTTTTGATCCGTCTGCTGTTATTGTTCCATTTACAAGATCATAAGCAGGATCTACAGTGTATTGAAATATAGTGTCTGTGTTTGTGCCGCCACCTAAATATAATTTTGTTCCGTCATTGTTCCATTGATGAAAGTTTGATTGGGTAAATTGCGTTGTACCACCAATAACGTCATTCCAACTTATAGGATATCCAGATTGTAGTGTTGCTTGTGATGCTACCGGAGATAACGCATTAAAAATACTTGTTCCATTCATAAATTGTAATCCGTAGCTGGTTCCGCCAGGTTTTACTCTTGCAACAAGATTACCATTCTTAATATCAAATCTAAAACCAAATTGTTGATTGTTAGGAGTTGGATTATCAACTACTTTATATTCTGTTCCATCAGTATTAATAACAGCTAATTTACCTGCATCTGTTCCATCAGTATCATCAAATCCGTCACCTGATAATATATATTCTTTTCCATCATGAATATAAGATCGAACACTATATCCTGGGTTTCCGGTTGTGGTATAGCTGTATGACCAGTTCACAGAAAAGTTATTATTTAAATCATATGCTTTTACTACATCATTGGTTCCATCTGCCACATACCATGTATTTCCTGTTGGACTAATATCTACATATCCGCCATCCCAAATAGGCGGAACAGGATTGAAATCAATACCTTTAGTAAAAGTATTTCCATTTTGAGTGTATCTGTGTACCCAAGCAGTATGATTTATAACTACTACCTTAGGCGTAGAAAACTCATCTACTCTTATGCCTCCGCCAAAGTCTCCGTTACTGTAATTACTTCCGTTAATAAGTGTGGTTGGATTACTAACAACATTAATTGGATTTTTTACAACTGCATCGGGCGAACTACTCCAGTTAGCAGGATCATCATCACTAATATCAAAGTAAATAAAGGCGCCGCCTTGTACATCACCAAAAGTAGATTTGACGTGAGTGGCACCAATGTATAACCCATCATTAGTTACTTCCATTCCAGTTTGAAATAATCCTGAGCCAAAAGCGGAATGTAATGATCCACTTGTGCGTGGTAAGAGCTGTGAAGCAAAGTCGTTTACTTTCCAAACTTTTGCAAGACTGAAATCACTTAACTTGTATGCAAATATATATGCATTTTTATTACTGTAGTTGTTAGTGCTTACTGAACCTCCAACTGGTCTGTAAGGTGCACCAGTAAAGCAGTATTTGTCATTTATTCCAACAGCCATTCCCCAACAACAGGTTATAAATTTACTTGTTACGCTTCGCCCACCATCTGTTTCAGTTGATAGGTTGCTGTCTCCGTAATCTCCGTTGAGCATTCCGTTCCAGCTTTTCATTACTGCACCATCACTGTTGCGTATAATCCAAGCCCACCCTGCATTTAAAATTTCTTGATTGCTTCCTGTGGTTCCCGGACCAGTGTGATAGACGTTGATATTTGAAGAACCAACAATAGTATATGTACCGTTTGTTCTTAGTCTTTCTTCATCAGCAAAATCACTGTCTAATCCACTACTTGCCATTGCATATGCACTACCTGATGGTCCACCTGCTCCAGGTCCATTTTCACCAATGCTTCCTGTGAAGGTTGATTCTTGTGCTTGTACATTACCTCCAGAAACAACGGGACTTGATGTAGATGTTGGAACAGTTCCTGTAACTGTTGGTGTTGCACCGTTTTTTGCAGGAGGCAACTCAGCAGTTTGTAGTGTCACTAGATCTGTATTAGTAGTTTCTACAAGTGCAGTTGTTGGAGGTGCAAATGTGCTGGTGTAAATTTGTTCTCTTGCGACTCTCAAAGCATACATACGACCATTTACTGGTTCATTTCCATCAGCTTTAGATCCAATAACAACATCACCAGTAATACTTTTGTCCATTGTGCCACTATCAACATTTGAACCGTTTAAATATAATTTAGCCTCAGTACCATTTCTTACTACGGCAATATGATCGAATGTACCATCTGCTAACAGAGCAGAGTTAGAAAAAGACTTTGTGCCGCTTGTATTAGCGAGTTCTACTTCACTGCTCGAAGAATTGTATCTAACACTGGTGTCTCCCATAGTTGCAAATGTTTGGTTACTTGCTACAGTATCAACATCTACAAAAATTTCAAAAGTAAAGTCACCTGTTCCGCCTGTACTTGCATTACTGTATGTAATGTTGTTTCCAGTTTCTCCAGTAAATTCTCTACTAACTCCACTGCCGCTTGGTGTCCCCCAATTAAATTGAAACATTCCATCATTACCACATGCAATATACAGTTTAGAAAAATCATTGTTAAATGTTAATGATTGTGCGAGGTCTATTCCAGCTAGTGCTTCTAAATCTACTCTTTCGTCGTTGTAGGATATAGTTGAGATATCAAAGCCTGTACTTAAATCATATTCGTACAAAAATCTAACACCTCCTAAGCCACCAGGACCTAGTGCATACATTTTTTTACCATCAGCACTGAATTCTATTGCATTTAAAACTCCTCCGCCATTACTGGCTGTAGTAGGATCAAACGTTGCTGTTGCACTTGCTGATCTTGTTGTAACATCGTATGCTGTACTGAGTGAAAATTCTTGAATGGCACAATCATTACCAGACACCTCAACGACAAACATCTTTGTACCATCGCTGTTAAATCTTAAATCTTTCATAGCGCCATACCCATACGGTGGGCCTGCATTTGGTATTGATGTCTTAGTAAAACCAGTTCCTGTTGCAGTACTGATGTCGTATGGAGTTGACATGCTAAAGCCAAATATTTCATTATCTTCACCGAAGTATCCGACCGTTCCGTCACCATTAAATGTTATTGATAAAGGTGAGAAATCAGCTCCACTAATTCCTGCATTATAAGTTAAAAAGTTAACATTGTTATAAGAAATATCTGTTGGTAGTGTAGAATAAGGAGTAGTTGTGTCAAATTCGTACAACCCATAAGAGTTATTTGATCCGCTTGTTTGAATTGAAGCTATAAATTTATTACCATTGTCGATCCAAATTAAACCTGTCATTTGATCAACAGCTGAATCGGCATCTGGGCCATCAAATACCCAAGGATTTCCGTTTTGAGTTATTGCTTTGCCGCCGAATGTGGTCTCTCCGCCTCCACCACCTGAGGATCCATCTCCTGGTGTCATAGGCATTCCGAAAGGACCCATTGCGTTAGTTGGAAGACTAATTACGGGCATTTACTAAACTCCTCCAAATGACGTTAACTGTCCTAGTACAATGTATGTACTGCCGTCCCTCATAATTGTAAATGAGATAGCATCTGTTCCATTGTCTGTTCCTGTTGGCGTACTGTTTCCTTGCCATATAATTGTTTGTGCAACACCGCCAATTTCAACTGCATTTGGAATGTATGCTGTATTGCCCTGTGTAACTACTATACCTACACTTGTTGAAAACTTGTATTGATTTAGATTTAAGTTTGTAAAGTTAGCAGTCCAATCCGCCGCTGGTGTTGTGTGGTAGAACATTTTTCCGTTAGCACAATCATGTGCAACTGTGCCTGTTGCTCCTGTCAGAGCACTGTACTTTTCTTCTGCACCTTTGTACATCAGTACCTGTTCATCAAAACTAGCTACACCTTCAAAACTAACACTGGTACCATTACTTTCCTTACCAATAATAACATCGCCAGTTCCGCTAGCTCTACCAATTTCAATTTGACCGTCATTGGCACTGTCTATTGTAACATAGTTAAAACTTGATATTTGTAAGTTACCAGCAGTTGTTGAAATACTACCGTTGTCCATTGTGATGTTGAAGCCTTGGCAATCCAAATCACCGCCCAACTGTGGTGTAGTATCTTCTACTACGTTAGCTAATCCACCGCTTGAAACATCTGACATATTTGCTAGTTCTACCCAATTCCCACCGTGAGCAAAATAACCTTTGCCTGTTGCATGAACATGTGCAAACATACCGTGATAGGTTGTAGCACTGGGTAAGTCAGCTAGTTGAGCATACATGTTTGAGTATAATATTTTTCCTGTAGTAATTGTTTCATCAGCTGATAAGTTAATTGAAGCTGTACCACCCGGAGCAATATTAATAGGACTATTACCACCAACAATACTATTTCCTCCAACATTTATGTCGCCAGTCATTGTACCACCTGCTAGTGGTAGTTTTTCAGCTATACTGGTTGTTACTGTTGTGCTAAAGTTTGCATCATCACCTAGTGCCGCCGCTAGTTCATTTAATGTGTCTAGTGTGGCTGGTGCTGAGTCTGTAATACTTGCAACAATATTTGTAGCAGTATCGTAATCATTATTACCTAAATATGTGCCAACTCTTGCATCTGTGTAGTATAAATTAGTTGTACCTTCTGGTAGTGCATCTGTATCTGCCGCTCCACCGCCTGCTGTGTCATATGTAACTTCACCTGTAGTTGGATTATATTCTAAACTGTGTGTACCACTTGCGTTTCTAATTGGTTTAACTACAAAACTATCTGCTGTGGTATTTTCAAGTGCGGCGCCTGTTGCGTTCAATACAATACTGTTTGCGGCTTGATTGGTTTGTCCTGCATACTGTCCTATTGCTATTGCTTTATCACCCTGGCTAGTTTCACCTGCCTGGCTTCCTATTGCTACTGCGGCTACTCCTTGTGATGCGTTACCTGCATTATTACCTATTGCTTGTGCATAATCTCCTGCACTTGTTCCTTTACCTATACTAACACCTTCTGTGCCTGAAGATGCACTCTCTCCTAGTTCCACCTTAGGGGTTGTGCTATCAAATATTACTGTATCGCCTGCAAGTGCAGTTGTACTGGTTGTACCTAGTTCTAGTGCATCTGTAATTCCATAACCTGCTATTGTAGTTGGTTTTCCACTTAAACCTGAAAAAGTGCCTACGATGTCAGATTGATTAGCAAGCTCTACCCAATTACCGCCATGAGCAAAGTATCCTTTTCCAGTCGCATGTACATGTGCAAACATACCGTGATATACACTAGCATTTGGTAAGTCTCCAAGTGTAGGATACATGTTTGCATATTTAATTTTATTAGAACCAAAGTCTGTATCACCATCAGCTAGTAGCCCATTAAGTTTTGGAGGACTGTATTGAAATACTCCACTACCTTGGTCGTATAGTAATGAGCCATCACCGTCTGCCGCACCTTCTACAAAGTTAACGCTTAGGTCTGTTAACTGTATACCGATTGTGTCGTTGTCTACTCTCCATACATAATCACTGCCGTCCCAACTTAGTATGTGATTTGTTCCAGCACTAGCTGTGTTTAAATGAGTGTTAAATTGTGTTTCAAAATCTGCATCATCACTGTAAAGTTCTGTAAAGTTTTCGTTTGCTTTACGGAACGCTTCGCGGATAGTTTCTCCGTCTCCAATTAATTCTCCTGATCCTATATCAATTATCTGTTTTGCCATCTTTGTTCCTAGCGGTTAAGTTCTATTCTAGAGATAGTTCCAGCTGTCCAATTACTAATGTCTGCTCTTATCCAAACAAAGTTACCTCTGCTATTGTAGGCTTTTTGACTTGTCTCTGCAACTGTGTAAGGTAAACTTTTAGTTGACAAACTTGCAACCTTGCCAGTAGTGTCAACACTAAATCCATCTAATCCAAGTTCGAGGTCAAACCAATCATTATCGCCTGGTGTTGTTTCTAAACTACCTTGTATTTTTACAGTACCAATAAATTCATTCAACTCAATCATTACAGTGTGCAATCCGTCACTTTGCCCAAAGTAGGCATCTCCTTTAGCTTTCTCGCCTTGAAGTGTTTGCGTTCCACCACTGTGTACGCTTGTTGTTAATAATGATACTGTGTCAGCCATGATTCTCTTCTTGTATGATTTCTACTAGTTTGCCTGGTCCAACTAATTCTTGCACCGCGGCTTCTATAGTATTTACTATTTCTGGATTCATAATTTTTCGCTGTTCATCGGTATCTTTCAGCAGTTCGCTGACTTTGATAACCACCATGTCTTCGTTTAATTTTGCCATAGTAATACTCCTTTGTTAGTTGTATTTATTACAACTCGTCCAGGGTAATTACCTTCTGTGTTTTGGTGATGTACTGTTTATATACCATATGTAGTGTAACTACATCATCATGATTGACTAGGTATATACTTCCTGTTGCTGTATAAGGGCTTCTATATACTGCATTAAACTGTTTCCAATTTGGATTGAGTGCTTTTCTAATTGGTTGTGAGTTTTGCTGGTTAGCTTTTCTTTGCCAAAGCTGATTCATTTTCTTTTGATAGCTCTTACTGGTAATTCTAAATGTATCATTCAGTTTGTACTCGTCATGTTCAAAACTATCAATGCAAAAGTTTTGCATCTCTTCAAATATTTCTTGGTCACGTTCTCCATAACGTGTACTCATTATTTTATATCTAAACTTTTTGTACCAAAGTTGTGGTCTGGTAACTACTGTTAGATCATTAAGTAAGATGTCTTGATGTTTAGTGTTTACTGGTCCATTGATATATTCAATTTGGCTGTTATAATTATCAATTATCCACTGTATACTGTCAGGTCTACTTAGATACACAAAATAGCTTCTGTCAGCTCTTGTTTTATAACTACCTGATTCGTTATGTTTGAGATAGTCTTCTATACATCTGTTACGATACCATATTTCTTGTAGGAGAGATTTTTGTCTCTCACTCCAATGGGGTTGTACAAGAGCCACACGCCAGGTGTGCTTTTTGTAAAATGGTTTAGTACCGTAACTAAAATCAGGTCTGGATCTTATCTGTTCGGATATTAATTTTGTCATTTGCAATGCTCAGTTTTACTAAGTCCACGTCTTCCCCAAACAATATTTGTTTACTCAAAGGCTTTTTGATCTTCTCATTAATCAATCTTGCCATTGGTCTTGCACCCATACTAGGTGTAAATCCTCTTTTAGTCAGCCAGTCAACAGTTTCATCATCATATTCAATAACAATGTTTCTTGGCTCTAACATTTCTTCAAGCTCACGCAAGAATTTAACAGTAACACTCTTCATTAGTATTTGATCTAGTTTCTTAAACTGTACTACTGCATCCAGTCTGTTTCTAAACTCTGGTGCAAAGAAACTTTTAACTGCCGCATCTTGTGCATCATCACTTTGATCTACACTACCAAACCCAATGCTGTTCTTTTCAGCATCTCTTGCTCCAAGGTTACTTGTAAGTATAACAATAGCATTTCTTGCACTAACAGTTTTACCATCACTTGATGTAACCATACCGTTGTCCATTATTTGTAACAGTACATTGCTTACATCTGGGTGTGCTTTTTCAATCTCATCTAGCAATAGTATACAGTTAGGGTGTTCTTCTAGTTTATTAATTAGTAGTCCACTGCCTTGTCCACCTTCTCCATAACCAACATAGCCCGGAGGTGCACCTATTAGTTTTGCAACTGTGTGTCGTTCCTGATATTCACTCATATCAAAACGTATCAGTTCCATGTGCATTATTTCGCTTAACTGTTTTGCTGTTTCAGTTTTACCTACGCCTGTTGGGCCTGTAAACAAATAGTTTCCTATTGGCTTGTTAGGATCTTTTAATCCTGCTTTAGCAATATAAATGCTGTCAGCTAGTCTTTCAAGTGCTTCGTCTTGACCAAACACTTTTACTTGCAATGCTTTTTCAATATCAATCTGACGTTCTTTTTTGTACTCACTGTCTTTGGTAAGCACAAGTTGGTCAACTGGTATTCTAGTCAGTTTTGCTACTTCATAACGTATGTCATCAAGTTCAAGCACACTTTTTCTAGCTGATTCAGGATACATTCTTTGCCTAGCCGCCGCGGCATCTAATACATCAAACGCTTTGTCTGGCAAAAACCTATTGTGCCAATATTGATGTGTTAGGTCAACTGCGCCGTGCATTGCTTCCTGACTGAAAGCAATCTCATGATATATTTCATAAGCTGGTATGCTGTTAACAACAATACGTTTAGCATCTTCTGGTGTTGGCTCTGGAACATCCACTTTGTAAAATCTTCTGTTAAGTGCTTTATCTTTTTCAAAATGTTCTCTGTATTCATCATACGTGGTCGAACCAATACAACGTAACAATCCTCTCTGTAAACTTGGCTTGAGTAAATTAGCTACATCCATTGCACCTTGTCCTGCATTGCCTGCACCCATAATCATGTGTATTTCATCAATAAAGAGGATCGTCTTTTCTTTTGCTTCTAATATTTCAAGAACTTCTTTGAGCCTTTCTTCGAAATCTCCTCTGAACTTTGTGCCTGCTAGTAGTGCTCCAATATCTAAACTATAGATAGTATGGTCTTTGATAATATCAGGTACATTGTCTTCGTTGATTAGATGTGCAAGTCCTTCAGCAATAGCTGTTTTACCAACTCCACTTTCACCTACTAGTACTACATTATTCTTTTTACGTCTTGCTATTGTTTGTGTTAATTGTTCTAGTTGTTCCTCTCTGCCAATTACAGGATCAATTCGTCCTGTACCGGCTAACTCATTTAAGTTGTCACAGTAGTTTTTGAGTACTCTTTCTTGTTTGCTTTGATTGCGTTGCTGAGTTACATTTTCTGGTACTGTGTCTGTCAAATATCTAGCAATACTATCTCTACTAATACCCTTGCTGTTCATTATAAAAGCGGCAGGTGTTGTAGTCTCGCTTAGTATGCTAATTAATAAATCTCTTGTATCTAAATGCTGTCTACCATTGAAGAGTGCTTGTGTAAATGCTCTGTGGAATACACGCTCTAACATAACAGTTTTCTTAGGTTCTTTTTCTTGTCCCTCTGCATATTTTTCCACTTCTTGTTCCAAGTGGTCATATACATCTCTGCTACATTCTTTTGGATCAACTCCACACTCATTGAGTATATCACACACTTCATCAGTATCCAATATAATTGCCATCAGATGTTCAAGTGTAACATAATGATGTTTATAGTCTTTGCTTAGTGTAAAGGTTTTGTTTACTAATTCTTCAATTTTGTCTGGCATCGTAGTCCTTTGCTCTCTTTAATATATTTACTATAACACATCCTGAACCGTTTTGTAAAGATCCGGAATGTCTAATTTTGGAATAATTACTTTTATTTCAATTAATAAATCTGCATTAGGCATATCTCTGCGTGGTAATCCACTTTCTGGTATACGCAACTTTGTTCCGCTTTGTGTTCCTGGTGCTATTTTTATTTTTATACTACGTTCGTCTAGTGTGTTTATAACTATTTCTCCACCAAATGCGGCTGTTTTTAATGGCACAACTTGTTTTTTGAGTAAATTATTATTGCCATCAGCAGAATATGTGTGGTTCTTTTTAAACATGTAACGTACAAACAAGTCTCCTCCCATCGGACTCATACTCGGATATTGTACTCTCGAGCCATGATTTATTCCTCTAGGTATTGTTACACTAACAGGCTTGCTCATTCCATTGGGCATTGTTACATTAATTTTCTTAGTTGCACAATCAAACACATCTTTTATATCCACATGAAACGTTACGTCAATATCTCTGCTAGCACCGCCAAAAGGTCCACGTGATCCGTGTTGTCCAAACATTTGATTGAATACGTCATTGAAGTCTCCAAAGTTTTGATTAAACGCTGATGTATTCATGTGAGGCTGTGAGTGCTGTTCATGATTGAATCTAGCATCAGCATCTTTAATACTGTCGTATGCACTGCTAATTTCTGCAAAACGTTTCTGATCACCGCCAGCATCAGGATGATGCTGTTTGGCTAAACGTCTATATGCTGTTTTTATCTCTTGGTCACTGCTACCAGCGTCCACTCCGAGAACGTCATATGGATTAGTCATTTTCTTTAGGTTTTACTGCTTCTTCATAATAAAGGATTATTGCATTTTGTTCTTCAATGAATTTTTTAATTTGTTCGAAACTTAATGCAAGATGTTCGAAACTTTGTGCGGTCATAGCATACAATACAAAATCACCTTGCTCGCCTTTAACACGTTCAATTACTTCGTCGAGGTTTGCTTTTGTCACAACAATGATATCAGCATTCTTCATTTCGATAGGATCAGGTCTTGGAACTATTCTAATTACTGGTGCTTCAATTTCCGGTGTTTCCACTACCGTCGGTACTGTTACTATTTCCTTTACGGGAGATAGGCGGGAGCAAGCACTCACCACCACTAGCACAGCCAATAGCGCCGAAAAATTTATCAACTTCTTCATTTATTTTTTCCTCACTAAGTTTAGGATCTGCTAAACTGTTTTTAATAATATCTGTGTTTGCTAGTAAACCAGCAATCTTTTTGTTTGCTTCTTGTGCGGCTTTTAAGTTAACACCAAGCTCGTCATTTAATGCTTGCTGTCTAACCAATTCTGCTTTAAATTCTTCTATTTCTTTTTGCACATTTTCTCTATATGCTTCAAAAGATTTAGTTGTTGTTTTTAAGGCTGTATCTAGCTTGGCATTGTTTGCACTTAATGTTCTTATAGCTGTTTGTGTTTCAACATAATACTGATAGCCAAACCAGCCTACGCCTCCTAATACACCTAATATAATAATAACCAAATAAAATCTTGCTAACATTATCTATACCTATAAACTATACGTCCCTTGTCTACATCGTATGGAGTAACTTCTACATCCACACGGTCATCTTTGAGTATACTGATGTTGTTTTTTCGGATTTTGCCACTTATTGTAGCGATAACATTGTGTTCGTTCTCCAAACACACTCTAAAAAATGCATTTGGTAAACACTCAGTAACAACACCCTCAAGTGTTAAATTTTCTGACTTGCTCATATACCTGCTAGTTGCTTAACCCTGCTGAGTTCTTCATTCTTAGGTTGTGCATACTTTAACACATATTCTTGTGGATTGTCAATCACAGAATCTTTAAGATTTTCCTCGTTCAGGTCTTTAGCCCCTTCGCCTTTATAATACTCAAATTGCCATTCTGTTATAGTTGTTACATTACTAACAACTTTTAATATTTCTCTGATGTTTTCGTACAGTTTAGGACCTCTAGTAAATTCAACAAACACCATGTGCTTGCCTCTGTTATTTGGACCTTGACTTACATCTACATCTAAACTTTCTACTACGTCAGTTTCAATTAGGTTACTCAAATCACCAGCCGCTTGTTCTACATCTACTTCAAATGCCATAACCACTGTTTCACTGGCTTCACCAATTTTAGGTTTGTATTGATCAATGCTTACAACTGCATTTACTAGGTTTGTCATTTCACCGTATTTTACTGTCATTTACTTTATCTTTCCAAATTGAAACTGTTTCATCAGATCATCTCTGCCTTTGTATCTGTTGATCCTATCTTTTATTTCACTGTCGATGCCATCTGTTCCATCAGGCCTAGGAAATTTTGGCTTAGGATATTTGATGTCTTTAATGTCGTCAATATTAATTGTTACTGGTTCATCACCTGGAAATAGGGGAGCACCATCTGATGGATAACGACCATCAGGTCCAGGTAAATCTGTTCCAGTACCCATACCCGGAGGCATTGGTTTCTTTGGTCTGTCAAAACTTGGAGGTAAATCTGTTCCGGTGCCCATGCCAGCTAGCTTTCTAAGTTCGTTCAAATCTTTTGATTCTTCCATACCATCCATGTGATGTCTGCGGAAGTCATCGCAGAAGTCCTGTAGTTGGTCACCGCTTAGATAACGCACTAATTCATCAATTAAAATTTTATGTGGCATACTTGGACATTGTTCTCCACAGTATTCATCTTGTAGGTCATAAAAGCATTCAGCACTATCACCTACTGCTTCTTGAACTGACTCATCTGTGTAAAGAGTTTTTTCAATTTCATTTGATACTGCTCTTACACTGTAATTAGCGTTAGCCATTGCCGTAAGTGCATCTCCCAATGCATCATGCATATCACCTTTGTCCATTTCCTCATTGAGGATACCGGATAATTTTTTTATTCTGTCTAACTCGCTCATTGCTCTATTCCTAAATCTTGTTTGTCTGGATTCATCTCGTTATCGTAATCTGAATCGTATGCACCCTCAACTTCACTCATGTCAATATCCATGCCATTGATTGTAATTTTATTAGAATCGAATTCATTCACGAACTGTCTTGGCATTTCGATGGTCACCAACCAAATTGGTTTGCTTATACGTTTGGGTCTGCGTTTTCCATCTTTCCCTACATCTTCTAAATCATCTGGAGTCACAATCTTTTTAGGTTCTTTGAATACGTCTTTTCCGTAGAACACTCTTGCACCGTGTTTGATTAGTCTCATAGCCGCATCTGGATCTGGCATTAGTTTGTATGGATACATCAGTGTTACTGTTACCCAATATTTTGTAACCTCAGGACCAGCTATTACTTCACCGTATTCCCAATTTTTATAACTGTATATGTTTAAGTTATCCAAAACTTCCTCAAACTCTATCAACACGTTTAAGTCATTGCTAGAGTCAACCAAGTTATCTAGTGTTTGTTTTAATTCTTCGATCTCTTTCATAGTAGTATTTAGTCCTTCTTGCTAAGTACTTATGTAGACACATTGGGCTCGCAGACACAATGGAGTTTACCACACAATGGCTAAAAGAGCAAGAACAAAACAACCGAAAGGTTCATTTAACGATATGGTGATTGAACTGCAAGATTATCGCAGAAAGAAACTACAAATATTACCTCGTAACATTAACCAAGAAGATTACTTGGAAATGTTAGAAAATTCCAACAAACATATAGTATTTGCGACTGGACCAGCTGGTACAGGCAAAACCATGATGGCAGTACAAATGGGTATTCGCAACTTGGAAGAGGGCAATGTAGACCGTATTGTAATTACACGACCAGCCGTAAGTGTTGACGAACAACACGGTTTTTTACCCGGCGACCTAAAAGAAAAAATGGCTCCCTGGACACGACCTATATTTGACTTCTTAGAAGAATACTATAAACCCAAGCAAGTCGAGGACATGATCAAAAATAAAACTATTGAGATCAGCCCGCTTGCATATATGAGAGGTAGAACATTTAAAAGCTCATGGATTATTGCAGATGAAATGCAAAATGCTACACAAGAGCAAACCAAAATGTTATTAACCCGTATTGGAGAAGGCAGTAAGATTTGTGTAACTGGAGACCTTGCTCAACATGATAGGGGATTTAATAACAACGGTCTTAAAGACTTTCTAAACAAATATGAAACAAAATATAACACTATAGGACATGTGCATTTTACAAAAAAGGATGTCGAAAGACATCCTGTAGTTGCTGATGTTTTAAGTATCTACGACGAAGCTAGTTAACGTAATTAACTAATTGAGCCCAGTTGTCTACGGTTTTAATTCTAGCATCGTCAAAACTTGCGTTATGTTTATGCCTTAGCATAATGGTCTTCAATCCAAGATCGGCGCCAAGTTTAGCATTTTCAGGCTTGTCTTCTAACCAGTACAAGCCACTATCTTTGTAAGGTAGCAAAGCTTCGTCTTTATCTGCTCCAGTATCGATGCAGGTTACAAAGTCGAATACATCTCCAAATAACTGTTGGAGATTGTATTCTCTCATCTTGCCGGCATAAACATCTTCACTCAAACTAGTAATAGCACCAAACCTCCAGCCTTTTGCGGCAAGTTGTTCAACTCCCCATACTGCGTCTAAGTGAGGTTTCAAAAAACCAATCCAAGCACTGTTGTTAAACTCTCGTACAAGCGATTTAATTTTAGCTTTCTTCTCACCAAATCTCTTGCTCATATCATAACCAAAATTATCGGGTGCAGGAGTAAAGCCTTGTTCGCTCATCCATTCAATGAAACTGTTTTCCCAATTAAGTAAAACACCATCACAGTCTGTCAATATTAAATTCTTATTCATCGTTTACTTTCTTTTTTAACTTATACTAGTACTATAGCATCAAGACGTCTTATTGTCAAGACTTTTCTGCAATTCTTTTAATTCTTTTTCCAACTGTTTGACTCGTGCTTTCAAACTGTTTTTACGTTTTACATCCTCACAATTATAAATGGGCGGATCAGTTTGAATCACTGTGCCTGGTTTTACATTGGGAGAACATTTTGGTTCTTTAGGCTCTACTACTTTGAAGCATTCTTCTGCACCAATACCTTTTAAGCATAGGTCATATGGCATTGCAAGATTATCACAACTACAAGGAACCTTTTCACCTTTGGGCCAAGGCATTTGTAATGGATCTTCATGGGCTTGTACTGAGCCCGCAACAAACAAAAGTATTAATACTGAAAATAATTTAAGCATTTAATATTCCAATTCTAATGTAAATTTTTAATAGTTTCTTTTGAAGTCTTAATTCCTGGTTGACTGGTATAATTGTTTAATTGTCTTAGCAAATATGCCAGTACATTATTCCAGTAATTTTCACCCCAACTGCCAGGACCACATATATCTCTGGCAGTCATAACGGCATTAATGCGTCTCTCTAATATTTCAAGAGAGTGCATCTAAGCCACCCTGTTGCATTTTAAAACAATTATTAACCAATTGTTTTTCAGCATCGTCAAAGTCTCGATCCCAACGGGTACCAAAACTTGCATCTAAATCACTTAACTTATCAGCTAGACGCATTAGGCGAACAGCCATGTCATGGTCATCGTTGATTTTATAAGTCAGGCTCATCATAAACTCAGCTAACGATGTAGCTTTGTGTTGCTGATCAGTAATTTCAAAAAAGTTCATAGCCATTGGCAACTCCTGCTGTTTAATTGTTAAGTTTTATAGTAACACAAGATATCTTACTTGTCAACCTTTTTATCCATAATGGTTAACACATATCTTAATTCACTAATCAGACGCAAGTACCATTCTTTATCCATTTTATCATGGGCCTTGCGTCTGTCGTCGATTAGTTGTTTAATTCGGACCTCAATATATTCTCTGGGGTCTGGTTTACGGTTTCTTCTCATTTAATGAATAGTTGCAGAATCTGTGTTGATATCCATACCATATACTTGGTATAGTATTTGAACAATTTCTTCAGGAACATAATCTAATTCATCTTTTCCTGCTGGCATATACATGCCTTTCAACTCGCCTTCAGAACTTATAATTAATCCAAAATCTGTATCTTCCAGGCTGTCTTCAAAACTTACTTTTTTCTTAGTCATCAGCTTAACCTTTCTTATTTGGGATTAAATCACTCCATTTTATTAATTTAGATTTTTTTACACTACTGCGTTTTGTGATGTCGTCCCATGTTAGATAACCATGTTGCACCATCAGATCCAACATGCAATATACGTCTCCTGCTTCTTCAAGCAGTTTGGCATTCCATTCATCATCAACTTTTGCTTTGCGTAGTATCTTCATGCAAACCTGAGTAAGTTCGCCACATTCCTCTGCGGTTATGGCGAACAACTGTTGATGGGTATCAAGTGTCTTCATAAAATACTTATGCCGCCACTTTGCCGATTATCATACTAGCTGGAACTCTGGTAACCGTTCTACCAAATGGTGTTGCACCTGCATCCTGAATCTCTACAGTCTTTTGATTCATTTTAACAATAGTACCAACACGAACAACTCCACGTGATTCCCATTCAACGGTATCACCTTTTTTAAGACCACGTTTTGCCTTAGCACCGATATAATTCATTTGCAGTTTCCAAGCAGTAGCTAATTCATTTAAGTCAGCTTGGTTATCAATATCTCGCATTGCGGCGATTGCAGTTTCAAGTTTTGTCATACTAGTCTCCTAATTGATTATTTTTTGACTTACTATATCCCAACTCACTTCTTTGGGGGTTCTCTGTGCATGTTGCACAATTCTCATCAACAGTTTCAAATCCACACTAGGATGCATACTGTGTATAATTTCTAATTCCTTCATCCCATATTTGCGATTATTATGGGCGGCTGTCCAAACAAATTCAGTAATTATGTCTGACAGACTTTTAGTCATCAGCGGCTCCAGTCATAAGACCCCAAACACCTAAAAACAAGCCAGCAAACATAAATGCAAAACACTGACCCCAATTGTTCATTTCATGTCCTGTTGGACCATCAATAGATCCTACTGCGAGAACAAAACAAATTATTGCTAAACCTATCTTAAGCATAATCACTCCAATAATCATTCCACATTTCACTAACACCTTCTTCGATAGTGTCAGTATCCAAATAACCAATTAAGTTTTCTCTTTTGAAGATATTAACTGCTTCGGACATTGCTTCTGAAATGTATTCACATTCGCCAATTATGCTAGAGACCTCGTCCCAACATTTCTCTTCTAAATCTATCATCATATTTTTAACTGCACCCATTTATTAAACTCCTGTTTTGTTAACTTACTCTTATATAATAACACCAAGATGTCATACTGTCAACAAAAAAGACGCCATTAAGACGTCTTTTCTTATCTTTTTACACTGTCCAATGCTTTGGCATATAGAGGGAACATAGTGCATTCTGTCATTCCGTCCAATAGTGCAAGCATTTCTTTTTGGTATACTTTCCAAAAACTAGGATCTGCTTGTCTAATGTCCTGACTGTTATCCAATATATCAGCCAGTTTAACAAACTGTGCATCAACACTGCCACTCAGTGTATGCTCCATGTCTATTGATTTTCTGGTTGCTCTATTACCATCATAGGAACAAGACACATCTGTAAGGTCTGAAACCAACTCAGCGATAGTATCGCCAAACATGTCACGAATAGTATCAATGTCAACTTGTGTATCCTCCACAACATCATGTAAGTAAGCGGCGGCAATCTGATCGTCACTGCCTCCATAGGTTCGAACAATGTCCGCAACTCTAATAGGGTGTACGATATAATCTTCACCATCATACTTTCTTTTTTGTCCAACTGCGGCGTGTGCCGCGGTAGCAAATGTAAGTGCTCTATCAGTAACTGACATATTGTTAACCTTTTTTTAGAATATTAAAACCACTGCAATAATTGGTATAATACAGAACACACCAATTATTGCACAATGTATCATTCTCCACAAAACTTCCTGTTTCATATTACACCAAGTAGTGTGGGCCAGTCCAAGCAACACTGAACTCTTCAAAAATGTTGCCTCGAGCTTTGTTAGTAGCTGGAGCATTAAAACCAGCGGCTTTTAAGATATCACCTTTTTTAAACTTGGGACCATCTTCTTTAACAATAAAGCCCCAAACACCTCCGCCTCGGACTAGCTTGATGTACTTCTTACCTTCTCTAACTTCAAAGCTATCTTCAAAGTTAGCAAGTTCTTTATCAAAGTAACTGCCTGCTTCTGGCATACCACGTCCGCCAGCAGTAGCAAATTTAATGTAGTCTGCTTTGGCTTTTTGAATCAATGTGTCTATCTGTGTCTGCATTTTTAACTCCTTTGTTTCTCACTTTATATATACATATTAGCACCAAGACGTCATACTGTCAACCTTTTTTTGCATCTTTTTTGTCTTTTTTTGTGGTTTATCTGCTACAAAATAGCACACCATGAACTCTTACCATAAGCGGATTTCTGCTGACTTTTTGTAAATAAACTTACGGGTGTACTACATCCGTATACAACAAGGAGATAATACATGGATATTATCAACAAAGTAAAAGGATGGGCAGGAGCTCTTGCAGAAGTAGGGCTAAGTATCGCCGCATTAATGATCGTAGTTGAAGTACTAGGATTGGGCAATATACCATTCTTTCCAGAAGTAAGTGTCGTAAGTAACGTGAGTGCTATGCTCGCAACACTTGGCGCTGAAGGCCTAATGGGCTTGATTGCTATCTGGGTGCTATACGCAATATGGCAAAGAAAGTAATCTAAAGACCAATAGGTTGAAAACCACAATAGGAAATCAGCCTCCCTTCTTTCCACTCTTAAAATCACCCTCAATATAAGTTTTAGCCATATGACACAATACACACAATGTATTGATATTGTCCTCTGTGTCTTTACCGCCTTTGCTTTTTAGTACAATATGGTCACCATGCATAACACCTCGCATGGCTCTGTTTCTAATAAACGGATCTTCTACATCACCAAATCGCACTTCATCTTTGCGTGGATCATATCCGCATTTGCTACAACACCAACCTCTGTAAAATGTATGTGGACGTTCGGGCTTGCCCATTCCTCCATATTCACTACATTCTAATTGGTGTTCTCTACACAATACATTACTGCCCGGGCCGTCATATACACTTAGCTCGTTGCAACAATCTTCAAGCATACACTGTGGAGCTCTGCGGTATTGCTCCTTTAATACCGCATTGCTCTTTAGTTTATCTTTGTTGGGATCTCTTAGTTTCATTTCCACAAGTCCGATTTAATAACAGTATAACCATTGTTGGGTGTATACTTGGGTGTTTTAAGATCAGTACTCTGCTTCATTTGTGCAATCAAAAACGGAATACCTGTTCGCATCTCTGTACTAAATCCTTTAAGCCCAAACTCTTCATAGCTTTCTGGATTAGCATGAGCATACCAACGAGTATAACTCATACGAACCTTATCCCAGAATGTACCGTTCTCACCAAAGTTTGCTTCAAAGAAGTCTTTGGTAAAGGCTACCATTTTAAGCAAGTATTCATTGTCTACCTTTATACCTTGCTCATAACACAAGTTAAAGTATTCATACAACTGCCTTGCTTCTTTAGCACGAACTGGACGTTCTTCATTTAGGTATACCCAGTACTGTGCAAACATTCTGGTTACTTCTGGGTGCTTACGAGTTTTAAGACTTTTACTCATCAATGTGTCAGCCAACAATGTAAATGCACCAGGTTCATCTTCGTCACCAAATTTATTATTGGTAGCAAATAAACCTGCTTGTGCAAAGTAATCATTTTTCTTTGCAGTGTCTACCCATTCTTCATAAAGAGCACCATCTACTTTAACACCATATACCTGTTGCTTGTAGATATCAATAAAGTCTAAACTTTCTTTTGCATCTCCATTAAGCATAATAAAGTTTCTACGGATTTCCAACTTCTGCTTGGAATTGTACACAACAATCGGAACTGTTGCTTTTGCAGTACGTTCACCAAATACTTTTGTTAGAATAATAAACAATGCAATAATAGTGTGTTGTCCGTCCCATGCAATATACTTGCCAGGTCGTTGTGGATCTTCATACACTTGTATTGCCATTACCATACTTTCACTGAAGTATGATAGAATTTTTAAAATGTGTCGTATGTTAAGTTCACGTTGCATGGTCTCATCAATTAAGATAGCATCCATGCTAGCACTCATACCTTGACACAATTTAATATCTGAAAATTCTTTCCAACCACGTTCTGTGGGAGGACTACAGTTGCGTCGACGAAACTCGTCTACTACTGCTTCTAATTGTGCTTTGAATTGAGGGGCTTTTGCGATTGCTTTTTCTAATCGCTCTTGCAGTGTTACAAAGTTACTCGTGTTCACTTCGTAAAGACTGTTAATCTTTTGTGCGTAGTTCATTTATATTTCCTTTTTAAGCGGACATCCTGTCCATAAAGTTAACGGTCATACTCGACCAATATAGTTAATTTAACATATTTGTAGGATATGTCAACCTAATAATGCAATTCAAAGTTACCTAATATTGATTGCAGAATTTCATCATCTTTGTCACCAAATACATATGCACAGGTATCCAAGGGAATAAAATGTGTGACCTCACCATCTCGTAGTGGGTAAGTGGGATCATGTATTATGTCACTTATAAATTCACATTGGTCTGCAACTTCAACTGCGGTTCGCATTTGACTTTCTGTTACACCCAAAACCAACACAGTACCAAACCCTTGCGGAGTTTCGTCATTCCATGCATGATATAAGTTATCGTTGTGTGACGTTCCATTCATAGCAAAAACCTTTGCTACGAAAGCATTGCTGGCATGACTAGCTTGTGCCATAGCTTTACCTGGATTCATACTGTCCAAGTCAGTACGCATCAGTATATAAAGTACTGGGGTCATTGTGTAGCTTTCTTGTAAACTGTGTATGCTTGTTCAACACGCATAATTTCATCCATATGGTTGTCCATAGCATCAACTAACCATTCCAATGTTTTGCCGTAAAACTCTGCTCTACGTTCTAAAACTTTAATTGCGGTTTTTAATTGCATAATTTTTCCTCTACACTCTTTATGTGTTTACATTTACGATAAGCTGGACAGTCACATTCAAATCCACGATCTGTCATCTCAACACTATACTCGTCACCTTTACTGCCCACAACGGGCCAAACAATTCCTACAAAAGGATGATTTTCAGTATTAATTACTTCGCTTGGGAAAGCCATTAAGCCGCCTCTAATTCTAACTTACCAGTTTCAGCACTAGGAACAAGGTTCAACTTAATGCCCTGTTCTTTAGCGGCATCTAATATAACCTTTTCAAAAGCAGGTTCAACCATTTCTTTTACTTGGTCCCAGTTACCTGCATAATAACCGTTGTTTCCGTAGTATTCTGGAAGTGCAAGGTCGTATTTTTTAAGTTTAAGCACTTTCAACTGTTTGCCTCGGTTACCAAGTCCGTTATTGAATATATCATATACAACGTTTTGAGCAGTTCTAAATCGTTCTAAACATCTGTTTTTGTTAATGTTTGGAACTGATCCTTGCATTGGGATCATTTCATTTAAAGCGTCTATAACTGTCTCTAAATTATTGTTGGTCCACATACTCAACTCCTTGTTTGTTTAACTTATACATACACTATAACACCAAGATGTCTTGTTGTCAACCTTTTATTTCCACTTTTTTACCCATGGGTATTGAATTAAATACTCACTAAATTTTCTACCAATTCACCATTAAATATGTATAGTACTCTTCATGAGTACGTTTTGAGTGAGAGTGAACATAAATGATTGATCCAATTACAGCGGTAGCCACGGCAACCTCTGCGTTTAATCTGATTAAAAAAGGTTTCCAAGCGGGCCGAGATATAGAAGGCATGGCAGGAGACTTAGGCAGATGGATGGGTGCAGTTTCGGATATCAAAAAAGCCGAAGAGTACAGTAAAAAACCACCACTGTTTAAAAAGTTATTCGCGGCAGGAAGTGTCGAAGAAGAAGCTATGCAAGCCTTTATGGCTAAGAAGAAGGCTGAAGATATGCGAGAGGAACTCCGCAATATCATTAGTTTTACCAGAGGACCTAGTGCTTGGAATGAGCTACTAGCAACAGAAGCTAACATTCGTAAAAAACGGCAAGAAGCAATATATGCCCAGGAAGAGTATAGAAGAAAAGTTATTGAATGGATTGCAATAGCACTAGCAGTTTGTTGTGTATTAGGAATGATAGGATTCTTCATATGGTTGGCAATGGACCAACGTGGTATGATTTAATATGACGCATGTGTTTATGTTAGTATTAATAATTGGTGGGAACCAAGTAGGCGGTCAAAAAATGTATTTTGCAAGTATTAATACTTGTAATTGGTACGCCTCAAAACTAACAAGAAGGTATGCTAATCATAGAGGCACAGTTCCTGAGGAACACCAAGTGCTTGCTTATTGTAAACCAACTTTTGTTGACAGAGATTCGATATTAGTATATGATTATTAAGTATGAATTTTAAAAATATAAAAACTAGCCTAGTTGACACACTAGATGAAAACAGTCCGTTAATCCAAGCAGGCATGGGTCCACAACTAATGCTTGCTAGATTTACCGGCTTTAGTACTTTCTTAAAAAACAGACGTAGAAATGAACAACTGCAAGAAGAGTGGAAACGTGCAAATCCACACAGAGTAAACAGACCCAAACCTCGTGAACAAACTCTTAATACAGAAATGACCAAAGACGAATATCTACGAAAAGAACGTGAACGAGCAGAAACCAAAAAGAAAAGATAGTAAATACCCACTTAATTAATTATAAACTATTGTAAATAGACTAGAGTTTGATTTTATGATTGGGGTAATATATAAATGGATCTCGACGTATTAACACAGTTATGGCCTATCGCTTTTGCTTTTGTTTCTCTTGTAATAGTGTTAGCCAAAATGTATAACAGAATAGATGTTCTCGAAGAAAAGGTTCGTACACTATTTGATTTATATAACAGTAGTAAGAAGTAGGTAAATACTTACTGACAGAGGAGTACACTAGTGATAAAAAATTTAAAAGATTTAATTATCGTAGTACTTGTGGCAGGTGTATTAGGTTTGCTGGGCATCATTATTGTAGGTGATTATTACGTTGCACTACAAGAAAATCGCCCAGTAGACGAAAGTGTTATCACACTAATGAAGATGGCACTAACTGGACTAATCGGTATTATTGCAGGTTACATTGGATCACGATAGATATAAACGTTTATTCCATAAAGTTTATGAGGAAGAATTTGTAAACAAATATCCTGATGGTTATCATGTTGATTGGATAGACCACCCAAAGAGTGATTGGGATAGGATCAAGCTATCTAAAAGTCTTCCATTGGATGTATTTTATAAGTTTTATCCTATCACTGCTACATGGACGCTACGCAAAAAGTACCACAAGATATAGCTATAGGTTTTAATTAAACACTCAAATAGTCACTATATATTGTATCAGAGAGTGTTCAATTCAATAAGTGTTGCACTTAAATTAATCTCTGGATCTGCTACCTGTGTGTGCTTTACTATACTGTTTCTAATAACAACAATAGCTTCATCTTGCTTGTCCTCATTGTCACTGAACATGTCTACATTCTTGTACAGCCAACGATACATCTCTTCATATTCGTCAGTTCTACAGTTTGCAATAATAAGTTTTCTTGCTTCTCTGATCTGTTTATTTTTAAACAGTTCTACCATTTTAAGTCGCCAGCTGGTATCCATGCTGTCTGCTTCTGGTTGTGCTAGTACTCCATCAACTACAGCCATTTGTACATTGTTGATAGTTTTACGCAAGTCTGGATATGTTGCTCTAACAAAACTGTCTAGTGTTTCCAATTCAAACTTAGTTTGATTTTCAATTAGTATTTCTGCAATTCTAGCAGTAAACTCATTGGTGTCCAAACTTGTAATATGAAAGCCTTGACATCTGCTTTGCAGTGCCGGAATAATTTTGTTGGGATAGTTACAAGTCAATATGAATCTAACACTTTGGTGATACTGTTCCATAACACCACGCAGAGCCGCTTGCCCTTCTGCACTGATATAATCTGCCTCATCAAGCAATATAACTTTGTAATCACCCCAAGGCATAGTTTCACTGAAGTTTGTAATCTTGCGTCTAATTAGATCAACACCATTATCTCTACTAGCATTGATTAACAGTACATCAGCATCTTGTACACCCAAATCATTTATTAATACTTTTGCCAGTGTTGTTTTACCTGTGCCTGGTGATCCGCTAAACAACAAATGTGGAATGCCACCATCTGCTACCCAGCTTTTTACTTGATGCTTTTGTGCTTCATCTTTAAACACATATTCATCTACAGTCTTAGGTCTATATTTTTCTACCCAAATATCCTTCAATGGTTTCTCCTTCCGTCAAAAATGCACACAAAGTAGACACCCTCAGTGCCTGCATGTACACGATGGAACCACCCATCTGGTATTAGTACAAAGTCACCAGGTCCAACTTCTTTGTCATGATGTTTTCCGTTTAGATCAATCATTTCCATTTTACCCGAACCTCGGACAAAGTTATACACTTCTTCTTGTCCAACATGTGCATGTCCGCTTGTGCTTTTGTTTGCTTTTAAATCTGTTGAACTTACAACAAGATTATTCAGTGTTGTGTTGTCGATAACTGTGTATCTATCGTCTTGCTTGGCTATTTCTCCGCCTATGTCGTATATGCTTAATTTAATATCGATTTTATTCTCCATGGTGTGAAGCACACTGTACCTAAACTAATATGATCTGCTCCAGCATCGAGGTACCTATCTCTGCTGAATTTATCAGTAACTCCGCCGCCAGCTATAACTTCTACATGAGGATAGTTCTCTTTTAGAAAGGAAATAATCCCCAAGGTATAAGGCGCAACAATTTTTCCACTAAGCCCGCCTTTTTCAGTTGGTAACGTATTACTTGCATGTATTTGATTATAGCCTAAATTAACTATTCTGTCAAGTTGTTTATTTGTAATAGTTGGAGGTACTTTTACAATGCACCATTTGCGTTTGTCTTTGGCAAAACTTTTTGTTAAGTTTGGATGTGCGTCAACATTAGGGCAACTTATATTAAGTTCAACACTCATATGTTTGGGCACTATTTCATACAATATCTTCCAGTCGTTGGGTTCTAAACTTGCAATGCTCATTACACTGTGCCAAGGAGTATTGTCTATGCCTTTAAATATTCCAGGGTTACGCAATCCCAATTGATTACGCCATGCCCAACCTTCTTGGGTAGGAACATACCTAAGTGTTTTTAATATTTGTTTAAGTCTACCAGGGCGTGGCTTTAGTGTAAACGTTCCTGTTACACATGTTGCATCTTGTACAAATGTCGAATGTTGTAAAAAGTTGCCAAAAGGCGCACTAATAAAATACATTAAATTTCTTCTTCAAGTTTAATGGATCCTTTTTCTCCGCACTTGGGACAATACCACATACCTCTATCGATGCATTCTTTTTCGTTCATTGTTGCATAGGTAAAGTAGGCTTTGCACTTAGAACATGTTATATGATAGATATATTCTAAGTGCGCCTTAAACATCAGTGTATGGGCTCTACTTCTACGATTTCGCATGTAGGAAATACTTTTTGTATTTTATTACTTGCTCCAGTTTTACCACTTGCTGGTACAACTGCTTCTCCATGTCCACCTGAAATTGTAACATCAAAGTCATCGTCTGGGCCTTTGTTAATGTTTAATACTTTGCCTGTTGGCAAGTTAAAAAGAACTTTGTACTTTAAGCCAGTAGGAAATTCTACTACATTACTCATTGTTTACTCCGTTAACGTGTTGTATACTCCAACACACTTCTATCACCAGTCCATATTCCCATAATGTCCTTGGGATCAAGTGCATAGAGCTTTTTACCTTGAGGATGATCTACATCAAATCCTCTACTCCAGCGACCATGTGCAACTGCAACTAGGTCACCTTCTTTGATATCATTTGTAACTTCATTGTCTGAACCTACACTATGTACCTCAAAGAATCTTGTTTTAATTCCTGTTTGGTCACCATCATCATCCAGTGTAATGATGCCACCTTTTGTTTTTCCTTCT
>Ga0315315_10000844_pt1 | contig 27232 bp, 24 predicted proteins | sample M140m3416metaG_FD_203699 | JGI IMG/M metagenome (GOLD analysis project Ga0315315, IMG submission 203699) | Ammonia-oxidizing marine archaeal communities from Monterey Bay, California, United States - M1 40m 3416 | ecosystem: Environmental > Aquatic > Marine > Intertidal zone | place: USA... | reverse complement strand
AAAGAATGGGAAGAAATCCCAAGAGCATGGAAAATTTCAAGATCCCATCCCAAAATAAAGTTCGCTTTAGCCCAACTTCAAAAGCTAAGTATTTCTTGAACTAAACATGAAGAAACAGGTACAAAATTTCAATAAATCAGATCTTGCGATTCATCTTTCAAGAAAGTTCTCATCTTTGAATGATGAAACAATTATTGAAGGAATTGACTTAATACTGCAGGAAATAATCAATACCGTTGCATTAGACAATAGAGTAGAAATAAGAGGCTTTGGCTCATTCTCAAAAAAAACTATAAGGCCAAGAAAATATATTAACCCTAAGACAAAAGAAGAGTCTTATTTAGGTGAAACCTCAATTATGCATTTCAAAGCATCCAAGAAGCTCCTGCATGCTCATGACTGATCCAAGAATAATCGTAGCTATTGATACATTTGATCTTAAACAGGCTAATGCAATCTTAGATCAACTTGATCCAGATCTTTGTATGGTTAAAATCGGAAGCGTTGTTTTTAACGCCTTTGGAAAATCATTTCTTAAGCATGCATCTTCTCAAGGATTTAAAATTTTTTTAGATTTAAAATTACATGATATTCCACATACTGTTCATGAGACAATTGCAGGCTTCAACGACTGCAAAATAGATATGCTAACAGTCCATTTATCAGGCGGCGAAGAGATGCTCAAGAAAGCTATGCTTGCAGGAAAATTTATTAAAGCCAAAGTAATAGGCGTGTCGTTACTAACAAGCCTAAAAGAAGAAGATTCATTAGCTTTATTTGATAATAAGCTTGAGGATCAAATAAGCAATTTATTTAAAATAGCTATTAAAGCAAATATAGATGGAATTGTTTGCTCGCCTCATGAGCTAGAAATAGCAAATACAATTTTAGGCTCTAATTCAATAAGAATTACGCCAGGAATAAGGGATACCCAAGCAGGAGATGATCAAGCGAGAATCATGAGCGCAAAAGAAGCGATTAAGAGGGGCTCTTCATTTTTAGTTATTGGTAGACCAATTACTCAGGCTGAGAATATTTCTAAAGCATTGCAAGATTTTAATGATACTATCTATGAAAAATAGATCTATTAAAAATATTTTCTCAGAGCTCAAGAAACTATCCAAGTCTGATACTAGCAAAAGAAAACTTTCATTTAAATTTCAATCCGAACTTTTAAATTATCAACCCTATTTAAAGGATTTCTCTGCACGGCACTATCAATTATTTGATGAGCTTGCTCATCAATTAGATCTTCAAGGCTCCATTAACGATCTTTTTGATGGGGGTATTGTTAACAAGACAGAAAATAGACAAGCTTTGCATCATCAGTATCGCCTTAATCAACAAGTACCAGAGTTTAATTTTAAAAAAATTACAGAACCTTTTATTAAGAGAATTAAAAAAAATGGTTTTAAGAATATTATTACTTTCGGTATTGGGGGTTCATATGAAGGCCCAAAATTACTTCAAGAATTTACAAACAAGCAATCACTAAAATTAAATTACTATTTTGTATCTGGGCCTGATAAGGATGAATTTAATTCAATATTAAAACCATTAAGAGAGCAAAAAAATTTTTATATTTTTTCATCCAAATCTCTATCTACAGATGAAACATTGTCATGTTTAAAATGGCTGGGCAAAGAGAGAGATTCAACCAATTCAATAGTAATTACAGCAAATTCAGGCAAAGCAAATGCTTTGGGCTTTCCAGAAAACTGTATCGTCCCGTTCCCTGAAACAGTTGGAGGCAGGTACTCCATTTGGTCACCGATTTCCTTAGGTACAGCAATAGAAAATAATTTTTCTACATTTTTAAAAGGAGGGCTATCAGCAGATAAAATGATGTTAGGTACCTCAAGAGAAGATCTAAAATATCAAAAGTTTATTAAAATATTAGCATTTTCAGATTTGTGGTTTAGTAATTTTAAAAATAAAAAGAACAGAGTAGTTTTTTCGTATAATTGGAAACTACGATCACTTGCCCAGTATATCCAGCAACTTGAGATGGAATCTCTTGGAAAGCAGGCTAATCCTAGATCTATTTTTACTCAAACAGGTCAGTCAGTATTTGGAGGTTTTGGCTCCACTGCTCAACATTCATACTTTCAGTTATTGCATCAGGGTACTGCGGGATTTTGTACAGATATTGTTTATTCGACATCAAAAAGCAGTCCACTTTCATCCGCTCAAGCAAAAGGACAGGCTTCTTTGCTATCTTCTAATTTCAGCGGATCGACTAAATTACTTGAAAAAACAAATAGCAACTCTCCGGTTAACCTTTTTCATTTAAATAAGTTGTCGCTTGCAGGACTCGGTTTCTTGCTTGCAACTTGGGAGTATAGAGTTTTTATAACCGCATGCATGTTAGAAATTAATCCCTTTGATCAATATGGAGTTTCCGCAGGTAAACTTATAGCAAAAAAATTTCTTAGTTAATGGCCGTAGATTTAAAGCAAGTTCCTAATACCCCTGGAATATATAAATTTTTTTCTAAAAATAAAATTATATATATTGGCAAAGCAAAAGATTTGAAGAAAAGAGTTTCTTCATATTTTGGCAAATCCCTAAAGGATAGAAAGACACAACAAATTAAAATACTTACTGATAAAATTGAAACTTTTTCAACAGTCACTGAGGCTGAAGCTCTACTTTTAGAGCAATCTTTGATTAAAGAAAACCTTCCTAAATTTAATATACTTTTGCGGGATGATAAGACATATCCATATATTCATTTCTCTATGGATCATAAATATCCAAGTATTAGCATGAAAAGATCAAAACATGCTGTTTCAAAAAATTTTTTTGGCCCATTTATAAGCGCACAAGCTGTTAAAACAACTATAAAAGATTTGCAGAAAATTTATCAAATTCGAAATTGTAGTGACACTACATTTAATAACAGGTCTAGACCATGTATCGAGCATCAAATGCAACGATGCTCTGCTCCATGTGTAAATTTAATTTCTGATGTCAGCTATCAAGCAGATATTATATCTTCTCAAGATTACCTATCATCTTCTGGAAAAAAAACTAAATCATTAATGGTCGATCAGATGTATAAACTTGCTGATCAGCAAGAATTTGAAAGAGCTCAAGAGATTAAAAAAAAGATCAAAAGTTTAGATCTCCTTCATCAAGAACAATCATTCAATAGCTCTTTGGTTAGTGTTGATTTTTTTTCGTGTGTATCCAAGCTTGATAGAACAGGAATATGTATTTTATCAATAAGGGATGGGAGGATCAGAGGAACCAAGACTCATTACTTAAAAGGCAATCAATTGCATGATATTGATAGATTATTTCAAAGTTTAATATTTTCTTATTACCAAAACAGCTTCTCCCTGCCCAAGAAGATTATTTTAAATATTAAGCCAGGTAATCTCCCTCTAATAAAAGAAGCTATTAAACTTAAATTTAGAAAACAAATCTCAATTTCTGCCAGCATTAATGCTAATGCAAGAAAAATCGCTAAGTTGGGTAAATTAAATGCTAATCAAGTCATTGAAAATAGGGTTAATCAGGTTGACAAATATTCATTTGCTATAAAGAACCTTATTTCTAATTTAGCTTTAACTAAAAAAAATCTAACTATAGAAGGTTTTGATGTCAGTCACCATAGTGGTCATAATGCTGTGGCTTCGGCTGTAAGGTTTTCTTCACATGGGCCTGAAAAAAAGAGGTATAGGCTTTTCAATATACCAAAAGAATTATCTGGAAATGATATAGGCTCAATGAGGCATGTTCTTGAAAGGAGAATTAATAAAGCGAGCAAGAATCCATTGCCAGATATTATTTTAGTTGATGGGGGGAAGCTCCAATTGGAAGTTGCATTGAAAACTTTTTCTGCTTTGGTTAAAAAACCACCTATGATCCTTAGCATCGTCAAGGGATCTAAAAGGGTTAGATTCACAGAAACAATCCTTTCTAAAGATGGGATCATCGAAATGCCAAAAGATAGCTCAGGATTTTTGCTTCTTCAACAAGTTCGTGATGAATCTCATAGATTTGCTATTACAAATAATAGAAAGAAAAAAAATAAGTCCATAAAGAAATCGTCTCTTGATAATATAAAAGGTCTGGGCCCAAAGAAAAAAAAGGATTTAATAAATTTCTTTAAATCCATTCAATCTATTAAAACAGCTTCAATAGATGATTTGTGTAAGGTTTCAGGAATAAGTATTAAACTAGCTAAAGAAATTAATATTTTTTATAGATCATGAATCATTTTATTCAATCCCTAACATATTTTAGAATTTTTATTGCACCAATTATTTTTTTATTAATCACTTTTTATGATTCATATGGTTGGGCATTATTCCTTTTTTTTCTTGCCAGTATTTCTGATTATTGGGATGGTTTTCTTGCTAGAAAATATAAACTTGAATCTATTATTGGGGCCGTGTTAGACCCTATTGCGGACAAAATATTAGCAACATTTCTAATTCTTGCTTTGAGCATTGAACTGTCTAGTATATTTATTGGAATGATAGGTGGACTGATGCTTGTAAGAGAGTTTTGGGTCGGTGCTTTAAGGGACTTAAATGCGAGGCAGAATAACTCCGATGCTACAAAAGTTACCTTGCTAGCTAAAACCAAAACTTTCATTCAATTCATAACATTTACATCATATTTATTTGGACTAGTCCTTAACAATGTATTGTTATTATTTTTGTCTAATTTCCTATTATTTTTAGCATTGATAATTACACTTCAAACTGGACTTTCATATACAATATCAACTTTTAAGCAATAGGCTGGATGGCAGAGTGGTTATGCAGCGGCCTGCAAAGCCGTTTACGCCGGTTCGATTCCGGCTTCAGCCTCCATTTTTTCAATAAATTAAGGCTACTGCTTTTATCAATGTTAAAATTGTTATAAGTTGTTTAAATTAATCTTTAAAATAAGGCATTAAAAAATTATGTTTGATAATAAGAGTATATTAATTACAGGCGGAACCGGTTCTTTTGGAAAAAGCTTTGCTTCATTCCTTTTAAAAAACTACAAGCCATCTAAGATCATTATCTTTTCAAGAGATGAATTTAAACAATTTCACATGCAGCAAGACTATACCGAAACTTGTATGAGATTTTTTATTGGAGATGTAAGAGATTCAGAGCGGGTCAACAGAGCAATGAAGGGCGTTGACTTTGTTGTTCATGCCGCTGCTATGAAACAAGTAGAAGCCTCAGAATATAATCCTACCGAATGCATCAAAACAAATATTATTGGCGCCCAAAATATTATAGATGCCTCTATAGCCAACAAAGTAAGTAAAGTAATTGCCCTTTCTACAGACAAGGCCGCCAGTCCTTTAAACCTATATGGAGCAACAAAGCTAGTTTCGGACAAACTATTTATTGCTGCAAATAGCCTGGTAGGTGACTCTAATACTTGCTTTGGAATTGTAAGATATGGAAATGTAATTGGATCCAGAGGTTCAGTTATCCCATTCTTTAAAGAGTTAATCGCAGAGGGAGTAACAACACTCCCCGTAACTCATGAAGAAATGACTAGATTTTGTATTACTCTTGATGAAGGAGTCCAGTTCGTATGTCAATCATTTCAGAGAATGCGAGGGGGTGAGATATTTGTTCCAAAGCTCCCATCTGTGAATATTTCAGCTTTAGCAAAAATTATGTCACCCACCAGTCAAATTGAGGTGGTTGGTATTCGACCTGGTGAAAAAATACATGAAGTAATGATTCCATTAGATGAGGCAAGGTCAACAGTAGAATATAAGAATTTTTTTATCATTAAGCCCGCTATAAACCTCTTTGCTGATCCTGCTATTTTCTTATCAACGCCTGATGGAGAGAATGCAATAAATGAATACATTGATTATGAATATTCATCAGGTACAAATAACGACTATTTCTCAGATTCTGCAATTCGATCTATAGTATTGAATGATTAATTATGGCAAGCAAAGCATTAGCCGTGAAGATATTAAATCTGTTACAGATGTTTTAAAATCAGATTTTTTAACTCAAGGACCGTGCGTCCCTAAATTTGAAGAGCTATTTACTCAGCAAGTAAACTCAGCTTATTCCACAGCGGTATCTTCAGCAACCGCGGCCTTGCACTTGGCATGCTTGGCGCTAGGGCTAAAAGAAGGGGATCAGGTTTGGACCTCACCTAACTCTTTTGTAGCATCTGCAAATTGTGCCTTATATTGCGGAGCTTCAGTAGATTTTGTCGATATTTCACCTCTTACATTTAATATTGATATTAATTTACTGGCTATTAAATTGGATGAGGCTAGCAAGAAAGATGCCTTGCCAAAAATTATTATTCCTGTTCACTTTGCTGGCCTGTCTGCTGATATGCAATCAATTAAAGAGCTCTCTAAAAAATATGGATTTAGAATTATCGAGGATGCAAGCCATGCCACAGGTGGAAGCTATAAAGAAAATCAGGTTGGTTCGTGTCAATATAGTGACATTGCCGTATTTAGCTTTCATCCTGTTAAAATTATCACATCTGGCGAAGGCGGAATGTTGTGTACGAATAATAAAAAGCTTGATCAAAAAATAAAACTTCTCCGATCTCATGGCATTACTAAGGATGCTAATGAGATCCTTGATAGGAACTCAGCTGACTTGCCTTGGTACTATGAGCAACATTGTCTTGGTTTTAATTACAGACTAACTGACATTCAGGCAGCCCTTGGAATTTCCCAGCTTTTAAGAGTGCAGGACTTCATTCAACAAAGAGCAATGATTGCGTCTTTATACCAGAAAGAGCTTGAAGATCTTCCTTTGCAATTTCAGCAGCAATCTGATGATATTTATTCGGCTTGGCACCTTTTTGTGGTCAGAGTAAAATCTTTGAATGTAAATACAAGGGAGCATTTGTATAGGCATCTGAAAGAAAATGGCATTTACTGCCAGATCCACTATATTCCAATCCCCTCACAGCCTTATTATCAATCAATGGGTTTTGATATAGAAAGCTTTCCTAATACCAAGCAATATTATCAGGAATGCATTTCCCTTCCCATATATCCAGACCTTAATCATGATGACCTAAATTTTGTAATTAAAAATATCAAAAACTTCTTTGATAAAAATTAATACAACTATTTGATGACACATTATGAAGCCAAAGACTTTTAAAGCTAACTTAATAGGCCTAGGAAAAATAGCATGGTCTCTTGATAAGGATAGCAACCATACATTTACTCATGCAAATGCATACTTAAAAAATAAAAGTTTTAATTTAAGCGCAGGGTATAGCCCAAAATTAATTGATAGAAAGTCTTTTATCTCTCATCACAATATAAATACATTCTCTTCTGTGGACTCAATGTTAGCCTCTGAGAGGCCTGATATCGTATCTGTGTGCTCACCAGTTAATGCGCATTTCCAAAACTGCATAAAGCTAATTAACTTCAAAATTCATAAGATCTGGCTAGAAAAGCCTCCTTTTAAAAACATAGTAGAGCATAGAAAAATATTAAAATTAATTGATAAATCTAAAACTAGCAATGTATGCGTTAATTTCTTTAGAAGGTTTTTACCACCCTTTATAGATTTAAAAAGATACTTAAAAAATAAAAATATTACACAAATTGTAGTTACCTATTCCCAAGGCTTGCTTGAGAACGGAGTACATTATCTTGATCTGGTGCAGTATTTTACCTCAGCTACTTCATTTAAGCTGATTAAAAAATTTTCACCTAAGCATTTGAGCCCTAGCTTTTCTATAATGCTTGATACTGGATGCACGGTTCATTTTATTGGATCCGAAACTCACTTTCATGACATTGAAATGACCATTCTTGCAGGCAATCAAAAGATTATTATCAATAATAATGTAGAAATTATATACAAGAAAAAAGCGAAAACGTCTCTAGCTGGAAGGAAGTATCATTTTTTGCAGCATAAAGTAGTTTCTTTGAATGCATTTTTTGAGAATTATAACTCCTATGTATTAAGTGCTATTAAGAATAACACTGCTTTTATCACCAGTAATTTGAAAACGTCATATTTTGCAATGGATGTTATTAATAGCGTAAAAAAATGAGCGTTCTGTTTTCTGCTGGTGAGATCGGAAGTTTTAACGCGATTTTTAAATGCTTTGAAGTCTTTTATAGTAAACGAGAGTGTTACTTCCATTCTACAGAACTATCAAAAAAAAATTGTAGTCCAGACAGCTTATTAGATATTGATCTATCTTTGCCCTCGTTAGAAATTAAAAGATTATTAAATAGTAAGAACATAGATACTTTACTGTACTCTGTTAATCTCTTTTCAAATGAAACGAGGCAACTGGCAAGAATCTGCAAGAAGCTTGATATAAAACTATTACATGTTTTGGATTATTGGAATAGTTATATTGAAAGATTAAGAGTCGGTAATGATATAGTATTTCCTCATATCTATTTAGTTCCAGATAATAAGGCATTCACAGAGGCAATAGCTGAGGGTATTCCAGAGGATATTATTATTATTTCAGGCAATCCCGCATTTAGTGATAAGTTAAAAGTTTATCAGGAATTCAAGAGCAACTCAGCATTTAAACCTACACCAAAAAAAATTGCATTTATTTCTGAGCCAATTTTACAGGATCAGGGCGGGGAATCTGCAGAAACCTTTAGAGGTTACACAGAACAAAGTGTTCTTTCCCTATTTTCAGCGTCATTAGGATCTTTAGATGCTCCTGTTGTTGATATCATTCCGCATCCTAGGCAAGATGTGCATACATTAAAAGTTTTTTTAGCTAACCTTGGTAACGATTCTCTTAGACTAAGAGAAAATATCTCAGTTACTAAATCTTTTCATGAGTATCAAGGTATCGTCGGTATGTCTTCAAGTGTTTTATATGAGGCTTGGTTATTTGGCTTGCCAACTCTAAGCATTCAACCAAATCTTCTGAATCCCTCCCTCAAGATTGCTATGCAGCGTGAGGGCATATGTTTGGTATCAAATCAAGATCATGCTGTTCATGAAATCACTCAATGGCTTAGTATGCTAACTAGCAATCCAAACATACATAAAGTAAAATTCGAAGAATTAAATAGGCATGAAGGCTCAATTAAAATAATTGAGAGTCTCTTGTATTTACCAAATAAGATATGAAGAATATTGCAATTATTCCAGCAAGAATTGGGAGTAAGAGAATACCTAAAAAAAATATAAAGGATTTTTTAGGAACTCCTATAATTTCATATCCGATTACAGCAGCGCTTCAATCAAATATTTTTGATGAGATTATTGTTTCCACTGATTCATTAGAAATAGCAGACTTGGCTCAGGAATTAGGACTAGACTGCTTCGAATTAAGGCCTCCAGCTCTTTCTGACGACCATACCCCAACTGCACCAGTAGTTGAGCATGCAGTGAGACATCTTAGCAAGTATGATGAAAAGAATATTTCCTCCATCTGTTGCATATATCCTACATCAGTCTTTGTGACATCAGTAATTTTAAAAGATGCGTATAACAAAATTAGCAGCTCCTCAGATAATAGAAGCTGCTATTCAGTTCTTGAGAATGATGCTCCTATTTTACGATCGCAAAGAGTAAATCCAGCCGGATTTTTAGAAATGCTTTGGCCAGAGCATGAGCTATCCAGAACTCAGGATTTAGAGCCGACATATAAGGATGCCGGCCAATTTTATTTTATGGATGCACGCACTTTCCTAAAAGAAAAAAAATGCTACTTATCAAATTCAATGCCATACGTTTTAAATAAATATCAAGCGCATGACATTGATACCAGTGAAGATTGGATATTTGCTGAATTACTTTATAAGAGCATGCAGAATTTAATTACTACAAGTGATATTGACTCTTAATTCAAGGTTAAATAACACGAATAAAGCAGGTAGAGCTTTATGAAATCTAAAGTTTTGCGTCTTGTAGGCCCCAGGGATATAAAATTTGAAAATCAAGTAATTGATAAAAAAGCAATTCTTGCAAGAACAATTTATTCTGCAATTTCTCCTGGTACAGAGTTAGCTGCTTACTCAGGAGCGCGTCAGCTGAGAGCTGGAACTATCTATCCAAGACTTTTAGGTTATTGTAATGTTTCTGAGGTAATAAGTGTTGACCCTAATGTTGAGGTTGTTAAAAAAGGAGATCATATTGTTACGCTTCAATCTCATAGGGATATTTTTTCTATTGATGCTCACGAAGTTCTCAGTGTTGTTCCTAAGGGAGTCTCACTTAAAGATGCTGCCTGCTCTTACTTATTTCATCTGGGGTATGCTGCTACCATTAATCTTAATATTCTGCAGGGATTGAATATAGCTGTATTTGGAGGTGGTTGTTTAGGGATATCTACAGCCATTATGCAATCTTTTTCCGCCCAAAGTATTACCATTTTTTCTGATATAAAATCAGAAAATAAGCAATCTCAACAAGAAAAAAAAATATTTAATATAGCTAATCGAAAAGATCTAGATGGCTCCAAGTATAAAGATTTTTTTGACATTGCTATAGTAACCACCAATTCATTCGAGGATCTTGAGTATTGCCTAAGATGTCTCAAGGATAGAGGTAAAATTGGTATACTCGGATTTCCTGGACGAGATGGCCAAACCCTTGACTTTAATCCATTTCAGTCAGATTATTTCTATGTGAAGCAGCTCACTTATCAGGCAATTGGGCTGCTTCCAGAGAGTCCTGATGATAGAAGCTTTTTAAGATTTAATGAACATGCAAATATTAGTTTTATTCTTAATCTATTTAAGCAAAAAAAAATTTCTCATAAAGTCTTTTCACCTAAAACCTACCATTATACCAATATAGATAAATGCTACGATGACCTTAACAAAAGAATATCTTCAGCTAAAACACATCTGATTAAATGGCAATAAAGTCTGCAGTTGTTGGGTGCGGTCGCATGGGTGCACATACATCAAAATATACTAGACAACAGTCTCCTTCGTGCTGGCTTCCCCTTAGTCATGCAGAAAGCATCACATGTCATCATGCTTTTGATCTTATAAGTGCTTGTGATCAGGATCCGGCTCTTTTAAGAAAAACCCAAAAAAAATACTCTATTCATAATACTTTTCTTGATTTTGATGAGTTAATAGAAAGTGACTTTGATTTCCTTAGTATTGCAACAAGGACTCCAGGTAGAGCTGGGATGATTTCTAAGGCGATAGACCATAATAAAAAAATTATTCATACTGAGAAGCCTTTGTGTAATTCTGTAGAGGAGCTTGAAAACCTCACTAAAATTCTTTCACCTAAAGATATCCTGGTAACATATGGCGCCATTAGAAGGCACTTTATGACTTATGTTGAGGCGAAGAAAATAATTGATTCAAATATTTTTGGTCCTTTGCAGAGTATTAATATTCACCTTGGCAGGGGTGGATTATTTTGGGCGCATCCTCATAGCATAGATATAGCTTTATTTTTTCGATCCCCCAAATCTAGCCCAGTTTCAGTGTTTGCTAAATTTGAGCAGATAGAAAGAGAGCAAGAAACTGTCTTTAATGACCCAATTCTTCTGAGTGGTCATGTTTTATTTGATAATGGTGTTATTGCAAATATTTCCCAGCAAAAGGATTTTTCAGTAGTTTTATCTTGCGAGAATGGAGAAGTTGTAGTTTCCCACGATGGCAATGGACTTCATCAAAGGGGGAACAATCAAGATGACCCCTATATGCAGGACTTGCAAGACATTCCAGTGATTGAGGGAAAATACCAAGGAACATACAAAGCCTTAGATTTTATTTATCAAGGTATACACTCCCAGTCATTTGATGCTCTGCATGAACTCAAAAATGATATATTAACTAATCAAAAAATCCTGTTTTTAATGGCCCAATCAGGAATTGAGTGTAAAGAGATTTCCATGCATACAGATCAAGATAACCTTAAAATTAAAGCTTTGACAAGCGGAAACCCAGCTTAAGATGATTACCGATCAAACAAAAATTGATGTTAAAAAGGATAGATTTGCATTTCTTAGAGACTCTTATGATGCTGAAAAATGTAAAAAAATTATTAGTTTTATAGATGATTTCCCTAGTTCTAAGGCTGAAATGAACTATGGAGGCTCTGAAAAAAGAATTTGGATGGCTCATCAGCATGGAAATGAAGCGATAATTGATTTTGTAAATTTTTCTAACTTACTGGTATCTGAGCTATGTAAACAACCCATAGCTCCTTTAAATGTTTTGGCTTATTCCAATCTCCCGGTCGAGATAGATGATGACCGTTTAACCAAGGGAAGATGGCACTACGATTCTTTTAGCAAGCTATTTAAAGTTTTTCTTTTCGTTGATCTTATTACAGAAAAAAATGGTTGCATGGAGATTATCCCCCGGACTAACGGAGCCTTTAAACTAAAAAAGATTTTTGAAAATAATTTTCTTTTTCACTATAAACATATTTTTAATAAGGAAAAGCGGCAGGCTTATGATGCTATTTCAGACTCTAAGATTCAAAAAATTCTTGATCAGGGCCATAAGAAGAAGTCTCTTACGGGTTCGCAAGGTGATATTGTCCTTGTTGATACCGCCTCATTAATTCATCGAGCAAGCCCATGCATAGAAGGTAAAAGATATCTCTTAGCATGCTATTACCCGAAGGTAATCTAGTTTGCATAATTCTCTTTCTGAATACCTGAAGCTGGCTCGATCTTATTCCGAGTTAATTCAAAATCAAATAAAGCTTTTTGATGCAGAGACATTGTTCTATTCAAATCTTTCTGAGCAGAGCTCTTCTGCACTGAAGGCGTCAAAACTAAAAATAAACTTATTTAACTTTATTAAATTGCCTATTCATATTTTTAACCTAGCCATAGAGTTTTTTAAAAATATTTTTTTTTGGAAACATTTAAGAGATATTCAGAAATTTCTATCTACAGCTACAAATATTACAGTATTTGTGGTGAATTCTAAAAGAGGTAATCTTTTTGATGATTTGCCCACTCTAAAGCTAGAAAATAAAATTTTAGAAATTGCAGATTTGCAATGCAATCTTTTAGATACTCAAACAAAGATATTAGTGATTGATATTGCTAATCATTTTCGATCATCTGACTGTCATATCTCGGAAAAATCAAACACTTGCACAGTTAACCTACAATCAGTACTCTTTCTTTCCATGATTTATCCTTGCCTACTTTTAAAACATTTGTATATTTTTTTTCTTGCCCAGAAAAATTTTCGATTCTCCCTTGAGCACGCATTTTTGCTTTCAGGTATTATGAAATTTTTTGCCTCTCTGAATGTAAATAATGTTTTTTTGCTTACTTCGAATTCAAGATCTGTGGAGGCAATCAGAGCTTATTTTCTTTGTTTTAATAGCATTCATCCAAGGAAACTAGTTCTTACAGAATGCTTGCATGGTGTTATTGATTTATCAGTTTCTAAATATTTCAAGTCTTTATCAGAGCGAACTGGTGATGCTATAACGATGAGATTAATTGATTGTATTCCGCAACTTCACAGTAGGTTAGCCTTAAAAGGCTTTGATTATAGTGCCAACTTCATAAACTCTGCTTGGACTGCTCATTCTCAACCCTTACTCAATAATAAATCTAGTAGAATTTCTAGAAAGACTGTCAGCGCATTAAATCCCAAAGGGCTTCCTGTTATTATTTTTTATGGGTGCGTAAATATTGACAAAAATCTCCCCGATTATAAGAATTCAAGAGTGCATTTGTTTGAAGGGTATGTGCTTGAGAAGATTTACGAAAATATACAGCATCTAGATCAAGAAATTATGATTTTTTATTGTCCGCATCCTCAGCATAGGGAGGAATTTTCTACAAATCAAATATTTAATAGCAATACGTTGATCTTAAATAATTCCTTGCATGGTTTTCTTATAGCAGATTTCGCTATAGGTATGTGCTCTGCCACTATCTTTGAGGCTCATTTTTTTGGCGCCCATTCCTTATTGCTTCTCAATCAAAATAATACTGTCTATGACAGCACTTTGACTCAGGGTATTGGGTTGGTTGATGGATTAGAGTTATCTGATGTAGCCAATGCTATTGCTGGCAAGATGAGCTCTATTTTTTTGCCAATTGAGAATGAGAGCTTCTCCAAAAAAGTTACTAAGAGAGTCGAGATACTATCTAATTACATCTAATAATTATTTTGTTATTGAAGAAATTTTATTTGCAATATTTGTAAGATAAAAAAATCTTATTAAATAGATTATTGCAGCAATCATGAATGGATTAGAAAGCCCCAAGAAATATACAATACTGAATACAACAAAGAAAATTAACCAAAACACTAGATCAACTGTAATTAATGTTTTAATTTTATTGTTCCAGTATAAAATTTGGTATGCAAGACAAGAAAGGCATACAGTTAATTGAAAAGCAAAAATGCCTATTAGGTCACCCCAACCAACCAATTCACTCCCAGGAGTGGAGGCTAAAATTATGTAAACAGCAATTAGGCTCACAGACATCCCTATGCTAAGTATTATCCAAAGTTGTCTGCTAAATAATGATGATTTAATTGAAATTGACCCCGTGATAAAATCTTTTCTTCTTAAGCTGAAGTAATAGTAATCAAATAATTGCTGCATCACTGCGCAGCACATTATGACAAGCAATAATATTGTCAGCTTTTCTTGCGCTATGCCAAGACTCAATATTCTATCCAGATACCCAATGGAAGTACTAAACAAAGCTAGTAGTAAAAAATTCTTATGTTTAAAGTTGTATAGCAGGCCCCTTCTATAAATAATTTTTAGAAACACCTTAGATCTAAAGACTTTTGCAAAATAAGCTAGAGGTATATATCTTGCAAATATAATAATATTTACTATGCACATAACAATCAGGATATTTGTAGTATTTAAATGCCCTGTTAGATAAAAAATGCCAATAATAAGAATTGAGCCAAGCCCTCTGCTTAGGTTGTGAGCACCCCATCCTGCAAAATCTTTTTGAAACAATTTAAATCTGAGAGATTCATCGACCAACCTCTCACTAAGATATAAAGTTGAAATAAGCAATGCATTAACAATATTTTGAGTCATCAAAAAGTAACAACAGAAAAGGATCATAGCGCCAATCAGAGTCATCACAGAAGTTCCAATCAAGAAACCTGAAATGGCATATATTCCATCTTTACCTAAAAAAAATTGATTATAAAAATTTCGGTAGACATCGGTATTGAGTGTAACCATTGCAATTGTTATTGCGGTAAAAACTACAGCCACTTCATTAGCTTGGTCCAAGCCAATGAATTTAATTAATATATAGAGAATAAGAGGTTTGAGGCTTAAAGCAGATATTCTTCCTAGCGTATAGATGCTCAGCATGTTTTGTAGTTATTTTCTTCCTTAGCTTTGAGTTATCATCCCATAGATTGTTGGTGAAGTTGCAAAGAGTTAACATATTATATTTTATTTTATTAGTTTAAAATAAAATTATAAGTAAACTTTCATAGTAAATAAGCTTCTTCCTTACCAATATACGATAATCTTATGGTTGAAGTAACATACTAACGAATAACGCCAGGAGTTTTGATGCAGCACTACATAAACCAGTTTTTTAAATATCTTATATCTAACCCAGTAATTAATTTATTGTCTCTCATCTTGCTTTCAATCGTTCTTTTGTTACTTGCTATAAATCTTATTCCAAAAAGTTATTCATCATCCATCCTATTTGTTCCTGCTGAAGCTGAGAGCTCTGGTGCTATGGATGGAGGTGGGCTCTCCAGTATTGCCTCTATGGCTGGCTTGGGTGGCGGCATTACAAGTGCTAATCAAGCAACTGTTCATCTTGAGACACTTAAATCTAGACGGTTCATAAAAATTTTTTTCCTAGACGAGGGATATATTCAAGAACTTGCACCTATGTTGTGGGATCAAAAAAATAATCGCCTAAAAAATAATTTTTCCTTAACAGATTTACATTCATTTATATTTAAGAAGCATTTATCATTTAGCGAGGATAGAAGAAAAAAAACATATGTTTTATCTGTTAAATCAAAAAATCCCGACCTGTCAGCTAAGATTGCAAATAGCTATATTAGATTGGGAAATCAAATTATCAGAGAGAAGCTAATTCTTGAGAATGATGCAATTTTTCAAGCTTTATCTGACAATTCTGAAACAAACATATTATCTCTGAGGCAGGGCGTTTCTCAAAAACTCCTTTCAAAACTTTTTGAGTCATTACTTGCAAGATCGAAAGAAGATTACGCCTTCACTATTATCGATCCTGCAGTGCCAGACTCTAATGCATTGCCAGCCAAGAGGGTCATGGCCATGTTCTCGATGCTCATTAGCCTAGTATTAATAATTTTGATTAGGTTAATATTATTTCAAAAAAAGATCTTACCTACTCTTAATAAAGATACCTAGGAATTAAATATGAATGCCCTAAAGATAATTGGTATTTACCATATATTTTATCTTTTACTGCCGTTATTTTGTCTGTTATTTTTTGGCCAACACTACAGCTTCGTTTCTCCTTATTTTATAGCGGATATAACTTTATCTAGTGTATTTTTTTTATCCCTTGCGATCTTTACTCTATTTCTATCGGCATATTATGCTCAATCTCTAAATGCCTCAACTGGAAAAACCGAGCAATCGATTTTATCACTCCCATTTCGCACTTATTTATCCAATCAAGAGCTCATCTCTATTGTTTTATTTGTTATCGGACTAGGGTATGCGTTTTATGGCTCAAATGACTACAGGTATGGCGGCGCATCAATTAGCGAACAAGGAAATTTTTTCTTTATCCTGATTTTTCGATCAATGGCCCTTATATACCTATTGAATTATATAAAGTCTTTTATTTTAAATTCTGAAACTCTTACACTAAAAAATTATTTTTGTGCTAATGCACACTCTCTTTTTTTACTCAGCACAAATGGCGGAAGTGCAGATTTATTAATAGGAGCTTTTATGTTTATTCTTACGGCTTTCCCATCTGTGGGCAAAAATATTATTATTGCCAGAAAAGATGAGAGTGAATTTGGCCGTCGCAATCTTTTAAGAATCTCTGTGTTCGGGTTATCTCCAATATTGCTTATCGTTGCAATATTAATTGGAGAATCTGTGAAGACTGATGCTGGTTATTTGATGAATTTTGACGAGCTGCTAGATGCACTTGGCCTAGATAGCATAAATTTTTTTCTTTTATTGATTGTTGATTCAATATCAACGCATCTGTACGCACTAGTTAATTACTTAAATCATGGCGTCCAATACCACTCTGATGTAAATATTTTATATGAAATATTCCAGAATTTTTTATTTCGCCTTAATACAATATTTGGAGAGCCATTTTTAGCGTTGAAACCAGAGATTTTTTCAATTTCAAGGCTTAACTATCTTGAGCTCACTCATAACCCGATGAGTCTACATGAGGGCTCTTCTCCTGGTCTTTATGGATCTTTTATTATGGTATTCGGTAAATATATTGGTTTTATCGTCTCTGCGATATACCTTCTTTTGCTTGCGATTACTTTGGAGATAATTTTTTATTCTTCAAAATTTAAGATTAATATATGTGGTGCATTTATAATATGCCAAGCACTTCTATTTCTCTTTGCCAGCCCTCTTGATATGCTGGTTATTTTTGATAACTCTTTCGTAGTGGCAATTTTTTACCTTTCTTTTTTTGCTTACTGCAAAGAAACTCGATCTATTGAAAATAAGAGTATTGTGAATGCATAAAAATATTTGGATTTTGCAAACAGGCGAGCCTTTGCAGATAGATGATGGATTTCGACCTATGAGATGTATTAATTTATCTAGCGAGCTCGTCAAGCAGGGTCACAAGGTTACAATATGGAGCTCTGCATTCTCTCATCAAACTAAAATGCATCGCTCAAAATCATTCAAAGTAATAGAGATAAATAAGAACCTTTCGATCAACCTAATTCCATCCTATGGATATAAAAAAAATATTGGTATAGCTAGGCTTTTTGATCACCTATTATTAGCATGGAATCTCCGTAAGGCACTTAATAAAAATAGTTTTTCTATACCAGATATTGCATTTATCGGTTATCCGCCTATAGAAACTGCATTTGTGCTAGGCCGCTGGCTTGAAAAAAGAAATGTTCCATATATCGTTGATCTCAAAGATCAATGGCCACACCTTTTTCTGGAAATCTTTCCCACAGTTTTACAGCCATTCCTGAGGATTATTTTATTTCCATATTTCTTGCTAGGCAAAAAATCATTAAATATGGCTAAGGGTTTTACTTCTATGTCAGAAGGATATATTAACTGGATGAAAAAATTTTCTGGTGAAAGTGATAAGCCATTTTTTATTGCCCCATTAACAACAAGACCACTCTTGCCAAATCAAGATATAATCTCTACTCACCAAGAAATAGACTGGCTATCCATTCATCAGATTGACCCTAAGTTTGATAATCGTTTCTGCTTTGTCGGGACATTTATGTCTGTGTTTGATTTTATTCCTCTTCGTGATGCTATGCGCGAGTTAAATTCTCTTGGTTATAAATATGAAGTTGTTCTTTGTGGTGAGGGCGGCTATCTACCCGGTGTTAAAAAAATGATGTCAGAATTTGATAATGTAATTTTTACAGGGTGGATTAATGAGCTGCAAGTGAAATTGATTTATAAGCTTTCTAAGGCATCTATTATCCCTTATAAAAATATTGAGAATTATAAAATTAATATTCCAAACAAAGTAGTTGATGCTTTTGCTAATGGTAGACCAATCATTGCTACTCTTGAAGGGCAGATTGATAAGCTATGCAAGGAATATAATGTTGGGTTCTCTTGCTTCCCAGGTTCCAATATGTCGTTAAGCATGGCCATGATTGAGCTACTTAAAAATCATACCTTGTGCAGCCAAATGCAAGAGAATGCCAGGTATCTTTACGATAAAAGGTTTTCTTATGAGCAAGTTTACAGTGGGCTAAGTGAGTTTATTATAAATAAGTCTAGTTAGCTCATTTTTTTAAAGATCATTCGTTTTGCCTCGCAGCCCTGAACAAGAGGATAAGGCGAATCTAATTCTTCGATGATTAAAAAATTAAATCTTTCCAAGATTCTTGCCCAATTCCTGTGTGCGTAATCCATTTTTTGTATAGGTAATATATCTTCTTTATTAAAATCATCGATAATAATATAGTTAGAGATCTTGGAGAGCTGATAGAAGATTTTATTGATGTTTTCCAAATCAATGCAAAATAACACCCTGTCAAAAATAGCAACATCAAACTTCTTGAAATCATGTCTTTTCATAAATCGAGTTAGAGCATCTTCATTTAATTCGCTCAAAAAAATAAAGTCTCCCTCATGGATAGAGTTCTTTTGAAATTTTTTTGAAGCATAGGCTAACATCTTTGGATTTATATCAATTCCAGCGGTGATTAGATTGCCTTGTTTGTTCTTTAAATTAAAGAGCAATGTCCCTGTGGCACATCCATAATCTAAAACAGAGTAAACGTTGGGCAATTTCAGAATGAGTGCCTCCATGTGACTGGTATCTTTTTCAATATAATTTTGAATAAACCCCGGCTGAAATAAATGCCTGAACCTCCAAAATAGGGTCCAGGATGCAATTCGTGTGGTAAAATATCTTAATATTGTCATTGATAAGGCATGATTTAGATTCATAGTTATTGTAAGATAAAAATACATAACTGACATGAAATTTTGTTGAGAGATTTGGTTTTCCTTTTTTGAAAGCCAAGAAATTACTTAAGCCTTATCAATTAAATGATAATTAACGGATTTTTTTATTTAAATAATATTTTTGGTTTAGTCTAATGAATAATTTTAAGCACTATCTCTTCTTGCTAATGGCTCTTACCCTCTCAAGCACTCTTGCATCTCAAGTAGATTCCAAGATATCAGAAAAGTTTTTAGATTCACTGCCTAAAAATTTAGCCGATTCGCTTGAACAAAATAATGATTTGGCTCAACAGAGAAAAGATGAGGAGCGTTTAAATAATAAGCCCGAAACAAGAGTTTTGAAACTAGAACAGGGCATCGAAAAGATAAAGAAAGACTTGAATAATCTTGAAGATGGTCTGGCCCAAGATTTGAATCCTCGCACTGAACAAGGTTTAGAATTATTTGGCTCTAGTTTTTTCTCATCATACCAGTCAACTTTTTCTCCGATTAACGAGGTAAATTTTGCTTCAGACTATATCTTAGATTATGAAGATAAACTTTCGTTACTATTGGTGGGTGGCTTGAGTGAAAAAACTTCTGTGCGTGTCTTGCAAGATGGCTCTATTAGCATTCCTGGAGTGGGAAATGTTCATGTAGCCGGTCTATCATATGAAAATGCAACTACAAAAATTCAGGCATTTGTAGAATCTCGTCAACCTGGTGTTGAGATATTTATAAGCTTAGAAAGCGCTAGAAATATTAAGGTAATGCTTGTTGGCATGGTCCCGTATCCAGGCATTTACACAATTAGTGGAGGCTCTAGTGTTCTTACATTATTGCATGCTGCTGGTGGTATTGATGAAGGTGGTTCCATGAGATCAATTCTTCATAAAAGAGCTGGTAAAGTAGAGCAGCAAGTTGATCTGTATGATGCTTTGATTGATGGTGACCTAAGGCTTTCCACAAATTTAAGAAGTGGTGATGTGGTCTCGGTCCAGCCAGCTATGCGCAAAGCATCCATTTCAGGCGGTATCAATTATCCTGCAATATACGAACTGCTACCGGACGATACCCTCCAAGATCTAATTAACTACGCTATGGGGTTTTCCACAGCAGCCAACATAGAGAAAGATCTAATTATAGAGCAGGCGAATGGAGGACGTTTGTTTCTATCAAATTCTGATATACCAAGCCTTAACATCGCAAACGGGGATAATGTACTCATTCCAATGTTTAAGCCTGCTTCGCAAGAAATTTTTACAACTCAGATTACTGGAGGAGTTAAAAAGCCAGGGATCTATTCCTTTAGACCTGGTGATACCTTGGCAATGCTTGTAGAAAGAGCTGGCGGTTATACTGAAGATGCTTATCCGGCAGCTGGAAAGCTTTACAGAGAGGATGCGGCTAAACTTCAGAAAGAATACTTTGCACAGTCATATCAAAAGCTTATAACTTATATTGCCACTAAAGGAGATTCTCCAGCAACTGTCTCTTCTCTTACCTCATCACCAAATCTAGAATATATTTTAGATGAAATCAGAAATATTGAACCAAATGGACGTGTTCTAACTGAATTTAACATAGGTAAAATCAAAAAAGATCCTTCGCTAGACACATTTTTAAGAGCAGATGATCGGATAGTCATACCACGATACTCATCTGAAGTAACTGTTGTTGGCGAGGTGCAGCTTGGTGGATCAAAAAGTTATACTGCTGGAAAGGATTTCAATCATTATGTTGACTTGGCTGGCGGTTTTGCTCGGTTTGCAGATGCAAAAAAAGTAATGATAATAGAGCCCAATGGTAATGCCTATCTTGCTCAATCTAATAGATCATTGTTTTCTAGCTCAAGAGACATAATGCCTGGTACTGTTATATATGCACCAAGAAATCTTGGAAAGGTTGATGGTATTTCATTAGCTTCAACACTAGCTCCTGTAATGAGTAGCATCGCTCTCTCACTAGCATCCTTGAATAGTATTAACAACTAATTAGAGGAGCAACTATCTTGAATAGAATCGCTCGCTTGTATTTGCTAGCACTATTTATGATTCTAGCCCCTTATTCACATTCTGCTCTTAGCGACTATGTTTACCCCTATAAAGAATACTCATTTTCAAATTATGGTGGAGTTGGTTTAATACAAAATCCAAACAGTAGATTTCATAAAAATGGAACTCTCGCATTTACATGGACTCATTATGAGCCCTATCTCAGAGGATCATTAGTTGCTTACCCTTTTGATTGGATGGAAGTTTCTTATCAATACACAGACATTAATAATTTTTTATATAGTCAAGTCAAGGCATTCAGCGGCTCTCAGTCCTTAAAAGATAAAAGCTTTGACGTTAAAATTAGACTGCTAGAGGAGACAAGAAGAACTCCAGCAGTTGCCATTGGGGCTAGAGATTTTGCTGGAACGGGAATATTTTCTTCAGAATTTATTACATTTAGCAAACTGATTGATGATATTGACTTTACCCTAGGTATTGGATGGGGAAACTTAACTGGAAATGCAGTATCTAATCCTTTAGCCAAAATATCAGATCAGTTCAGCAGGAGAGATTTTGATCCAGGTCAAGGTGGCACGCCCAGTATTGATAATTATTTTTCTGGTGATGCTGGTTATTTTTTTGGACTAGAGTACTTCATACCAAAAGCTAAAGGCTATCGCTTTAAATTAGAATATGATGGTACAAATTATATTACAGAAGGAAAACTACCTCTCGATCAAGATTCAAAATGGAATTATGGTTTTGTTATACCTCGATCTAAAAATCTTCAGTTTAAAATTTTTTATTCCAGAGGCAATGAGCTCAATTTTGGTTTTTCTTATAGCCTCGATCTAGGATCTCACCAATCTAAGAAAACGCCAAAGAAACCGAGAGCACCTGTGCCGAATTCTAGTATTATCAAAAAAGTTACCTCAAAATCTGATGAAAATTTATACAAAGCTTCCCTGCTTTATTTACAAAGAAATAATATATCACTTCAAGGGGCTACTATCGAAGATAATGCTTTAGAAATTGTATATTCTCAATCAAAATATAGAAATCCAGCGATATCCTCTGGTAGAGTGTTAGATATACTAGATCAAATTGCCCCGCCCACAATTAAGCATTTAAAGGTCTCGCAAATTAATGGTGGTGCTGGAATGTTTACAGTTGAAATTCCTAGAGAAACAATTCAAAGCGCAAAAAAATATCAAGCACCTGAGCTTATGTTTCACGAGCTAGAAGTAAATGCATTTAATTATCCAGAGAATAAAAATATTTTTAATCCCATCGTAAAATATCCCGCGCTATTTAGTGTTATTAACCCCAATATAAAGACGCAAATAGGTGGTCCCGATGGTTTCTTTTTTGGAGATTTTGGACTTGCTTTAAAATCCCAGCTGTTACTAGATGTGAATACTTCGATATTTGCAGATTTTAGTATCAGTTTATTTGATAATATGGATGATCTTGTCCTGCCTTCTGACAGCGTCTTGCCCCACGTGCGAACAGATATTGTGCAATACTTACGAAATAGTAGGGGTAAACCTAGCATTGATAGGCTCTACTTAAATAGGTTTGGCCAACTAGGTGATTCCTTGTTTTATAAAGCCTCAGCAGGCATTTTAGAGTCGATGTTTTCTGGGGTTGGTGGTGAAATTCTCTACAGACCATTTCATGCAAACTATGGTTTCGGATTAGAAGTTTGGCAAGCTTACCAAAGAGAATTTGATCTACGCTTTGGAGTTCGTGACTATAATACCTTAACAGGCCATATTAACCTCTACTATGAAGAGCCAAATACAAATGTTCTTTTTCATATCAAAGGAGGTCGATATCTTGCGAAAGACTCTGGGATTACTTTTGATATATCACGTAGATTTAAATCTGGGTTAAGAATTGGAGGTTTTTTTACTAGAACAGATATTAGTGCGCTCGAGTTTGGCGAAGGGAGTTACGATAAGGGGTTTTATTTTTGGATTCCATTAGATTTATTTTCAAATGATTATTTTAAAGAGCATTTTGGATGGGGACTTAGACCATTAACTCGTGATGGTGGTCAAGCACTAAATCATAGCTATCCTTTGTGGGGTGTCACCGATATCTCTAGTGCACATCAATTTAATAGGAGCAAATATGACCTTCTTGATTAGAATAGTCTTAAGCATAATTCTTCTTTCCTCATGTGAATTACCTCGATTTGACTATCCTTATATCGATCTCTGGAACGATGCTTTATTTAGAAAAGATATTTCAGTTGATGAGGTTTTTATTGAAGAGTCCAAATTTTCATTCATTAAAGTCTCATATAAAAAAAATGATGCAATTTTTATTTTAAGCTCAGTTAATAATGAAGGCGTATTTACATGGGTTGGATCTAATTACGAAATTATAAAAACTTATAATGGTCTAATCTTGGAAAGCTCAGGGTTGTTCCCAGATACTTCAATTCATGCTGGTGATCAATTAAAAATTACATCTACAAAATTTCAAGAGCCTTTATATTCATTTTATTTAGATATTGATGAGCCCGAGCTTCTCAGCTTGCCTGTCACTTATACCCTTAAAAGCAAGAAGGTATTGCAGGGCGAATTAGCAATGTTCTTTGAGCGAAGTAGTCCTATTATTGGGTGGGTAGCTCAGGATAAGTACTGGTACAGAGATGGTATAATTGTTAGATCTGAGATATCTATTACTCCATTAGAGCCGAGTATTAAAATAGAATTTTTTTATAAGTATTAAGATTTTAACAAAAAAAAAGCGCTTTTATAGAAGCGCTTTTTTTATAATTCTATCTTTTATTCTGTTGTTCTAGTTGCCGTTATTGTATTCACAGCCGAACCTTCGACCTCAACAGTTACAACCGGTGCATTTGTTACAGCGGCCACGTTCTCAATTTCAATCTCGACTTCGACTTCTTCTGTTACTACGACCTCTTCTTCAACAGTTACGACCACCACTTCTTCAACTGTTACGATTTTAGCCTCATCAGAAATAGTGTTGTTATCACCAACTGTTTGAGTTGTAGTGCCAGTTGTTGTAGCGGTAGCTGTACCAGTAGTTGTAGCGGTAGCTGTAGCGGTAGCTGTAGCCGTTGTTGTATTAGTCGATGTACCAACAGTAGCTGTATTAGTCGATGTACCAGTAGTCGTTGTGCCTGTTCCAGTGACGACACTGATAGTATCGGTTGATGCAATGAACTCTTCAACAGAAGTCGGTGCAGGAGTTGGTGCAGGGGTTGGTGCAGGAGTTGGTGCAGGAGTTGGTGCAGGGGTTGGTGCAGGGGTTGGTGCAGGCGTGGAGTCTTTATCATCATTAGATACAGCTGCAATAACTGCTGCCGCTGCAACTGCTGCAGCAATAGCTCCAGCGCTTAGCGAGCCGCTGGCCTCCCTAGCTGCCTCATCTTCAGATCCAGCTGATTTCGGCTGGTCATCAGCTAAAACTGTGACTGAAAAAATTGGGGCAACAAGCGCCAATAAGTAACTTAGTTTGTTTTTAAATTTAGCCATTTCTTTTCAACTCCTTTGGTAGAAAACATTATTATTACATAAATTAAGGATTTGACAATTTTTTTTATTAAAATTGATTAATTTAAGCATACCCAATAACTGTTATTTATATATTTATAATAAAAAAGTCCTAGTATTTTGAACAAGTTTATTTAAAAAAATGATTGTACACCATTTTAACTTTTAGCATAAGTTTTTTTTTTACACATTGATTTTAACAAATTTGATATTTTTAATGATTTAAATTTGCAGAAATATATAATGTTGCGAAATCGGGATGTAGCGCAGCCTGGTAGCGCACCTCGCTGGGGGTGAGGTGGTCGTCGGTTCAAATCCGGCCATCCCGACCATTTTAATTTAATCTATTGATTACTTCATCGGCATACCAATTAATTTCAGCTACCATGCTTTCTAAAGTCCTTTCATCTGGCCCACCTTCATAAGTATTTCTAAAAGCAACGATGACTTCTGTTGCGCCCAGTTCTTCAAGTTGTTTTATTCCCTCTGGGGAGTAGGCTGCTTCTCCCATAACTTGAAATTGATAATTTGGATGATCCAATGTTCCAAATTCAGCTCTGTAATCATTTATCTGATCTATAAGGGTTTTTGTTTCTTCCAAGCTTAATCCAGCACTTATCCAGCCATCTCCAACTCTTGCAGCCCTTTTTAAAGCAAGCTTTGAATGACCTCCAATTAGTATGGGTACTGGCTTTGTGGGTGCAGGGCAAAGCTTCAGTTCAGGAATATCATAAAACTCACCTTTATAAGCGAAGTATTCTCCATTCATCAACCCTTTAAGGATATCAATCTGCTCATCCATTCTTTTACCACGCTTTTCCCATCTTTCTCCCGTCGCTAGGAAATCTTCGTACCATGGACTAACACCAACACCAAAATGGAATCTATTGTTAGTCATCACTCCTAAAGTAGTAACAAATTTTGCAGTTGTTACAGCTTGCCTGGGTGCAAGCTTATAAACAGATGTTGAAAATTCAAGCTTTTCAGTGACGGCTGCAATAGCAGGAATAATAGAAAATGGTTCTAGGAAAGGTACACCATCTAAAAATTCCCTGCTTCCATCATCATTGTATGGATATGTTGAATCACATTCCTTTGGATAGCAGATGCTATCTGGAAATGTGATTGCATCAAAACCGGCAGCCTCAGCAGCTTTACCAAGCTCTAAATAAAATGAAGGATCGCACATTGATGGATGGTATGAAAAGCGCATAATTATTTACCTTTTGGTTAAATTTTATATAAATATTATAATAACAACATAATAGAAATCGATATATAATGACAGCGTTGTCAAATTAAAAAAATTTTGAAAGATCAGTCTCAAACAACTAATTCGGTAAATGATCCTGAGCTCAAGGAATGGCTAGATGCATTAGAAAATATTATTAATGAAGGCGGTAATAACAGAGCTTCATTTATTTTAGGTAAACTTGCATCAAAATTAACAGAGTCAGGAACCATTCCTGACTTCAATCTAACTACCCCATTTAGAAATTCAATTCCAGTAAACGAAGAAGCCAAAATGCCTGGAGATCTTTTCATGGAACGAAAGATAAGATCTCTTATAAGATGGAATGCTTTAGTGATGGTATTGAGGGCAAATAAGTCATCGGATGATTTGGGTGGCCACATTGCAACTTTTTCTTCTTCAGCAACATTGTATGACATTGGATTTAATTATTTTTTTCAAGGTTCAAAAGCTGGTCAAGAAGATCTAATATATTTTCAAGGGCACTCTTCACCAGGAATTTATGCGAGAAGCTTTTTAGAGGGGTATTTATCAGAAGATGATTTAGATAACTTTAGAAGAGAAGTCGATAAACCTGGAATCTCGTCTTATCCTCATCCATGGTTGATGCCTGATTATTGGCAATTTCCAACAGTCTCAATGGGTTTGGGGCCAATTATGGGAATTTATCAAGCAAATATTATGAGATATTTATCTGCAAGAGGCCTTGCTCCAAGGAATGATAGAAAGGTTTGGGTTTTTTGTGGTGATGGAGAAATGGACGAGCCAGAATCAAAAGGTGCTATTGGCTTGGCGGGTAGAGAAAAATTAGAGAATTTAATTTTTGTAGTAAATTGTAATTTGCAAAGATTAGATGGGCCTGTTCGAGGAAACAATAAAATTGTTCATGAATTAGAAAGA
>Ga0315315_10000843_pt1 | contig 27285 bp, 13 predicted proteins | sample M140m3416metaG_FD_203699 | JGI IMG/M metagenome (GOLD analysis project Ga0315315, IMG submission 203699) | Ammonia-oxidizing marine archaeal communities from Monterey Bay, California, United States - M1 40m 3416 | ecosystem: Environmental > Aquatic > Marine > Intertidal zone | place: USA... | reverse complement strand
GAATATCTCATGCAGGAAATGCTTTTAATGTTGGTTCAGCAGTAACTACGTCAGGTACTCTTGCTATCACAATGGCAGGTAGTTCTTCACAGTATATTAATGGAGCAGGTAATCTTACTACTTTTCCATCAATACCACAAGGTGATATTACAGCTGTAGTTGCAGGTACTAATTTAACAGGTGGTGGAACTTCTGGGTCTGTAACACTTAATGCAAACAATGAAAAGTTGGCTCATATTGTTGATAGTGCTAATGCAACTGTAGGAGCTGGCTGGGTAACAGTTGCCCAAGCGTCAGCTGCTAGAAAAGCTGGTGAGATTTACGTAACAGATGGTGAATCAGGTGATCACGCTTATATTAGAATAGAGTGGATGCGTAGTTATGCTGATAGTAACTTTACTGTAATAAACTGTGGAGGTCATCAAAACAGAATAACAGGAGTTAGAGTATTACAACAAACATCAGACGCTACTTATGGACCAAAATATTTACAAGTATATCATACAGTAAGTAGTAATTTGTATGTTATTGTAACAGCTCCTGGAACTATACCTAATTACGGTGATCATACAGCTGAAACGCCAGTAGTAGAAAACACTAAAACAGGATATTCTTTAACAGGTGCTCAGCTAGAAGATTTACATAGTTCAAGTATTGGTACTGATGAAGGTATTACAGTTGGAGGAGATCTATTTGTTGATGGAGGAGATATAACTTTAGGGGGTACAGGAAGAATACAAGGAGTAGATACAGTAAGTGCTGATACTGATGCAGCTAACAAAAAGTATGTAGATGATAATTCAGGTTCTGGTACAGTAACAAGTGTAGCTGTTTCTGGTGGTACAGGGATATCTGTATCTGGTTCCCCAATTACAAGTTCAGGAACTATAACTATAACTAATAGTTCTCCTGACACTGGACTTCCAGCAATTTTAAACAGTTCAGGTACACCTACTCTTACAATTGGTATAACAGCTGCAGAAGTTAGATCATTAATTGGTGCAGGAACAGGCAGTGGAACAATCACTGGCTCAGGCACATCAGGCAGAAGTGTAAAATTTAATGGTTCAACTTCTATAACTAATGGAAGATTTTTTGAATCAGCTACTGGTACTTATCTTTATGATACAGCAAGTCACCCTTTTCAAATACAAAATGATGGTGGGATAACCACTGCAGAATTTGAAGGTCAATCTGTTAGCAACTCATCTAATTTACAAATTACACCAGGTACAGTAAGTAAACCAGCTATTAACTTTGGAAAAAGAAGTGGAACTGGAGCTCAAGATAGTAACACTGGTATATATAGTTCTGCTTCTGATAATTTAGAAATATCAACAGGAGGAACTAAACGAATAGGATTTAATAGTAGTGGTACAACACTTAATACTTTAAGTGCTTATGGCTCTGCTGCATCATTATTTTTAGTAAGTGACAGTGGTGTAATTAAAACAAGAACAGCAGCTCAAGTAAGAAGTGATATTGGTGCTGGTACTGGCTCAGGTTCTATGTCAAGTTGGGTAATAAGCTCAGATAATGGGTCTGCTACAATTACCAATGGTGGTACGATGAAGATTGCAGGGGGAACAAATATTTCCACATCTGAAGCTGGTGGAATTGTTACTATAACTAATGGTCTTGTAAATAACAGTCAGCTTTCTAATACTGCAGGATATATTACAGGTTCAACTACATTTTCAGCTGGCGGTGGAGATGTTACGGGTACTGCACAGTTAAACCAATCAGTAATTTTAAATTTAGGCAATTCGGGAGTAACTGCTGGTTCATATACAAATGCAAATATAACAGTAGATGCTAAAGGTAGAGTAACAGCCGCAGCTAGCGGAAGTAGTGGTGGAGTAACTGGTAGTGGTTCATCTGGAAGAGTAACTTATTGGAGTGGATCTTCAACTATAACTTCTAGTTCTGAATTCACATGGAATGGTAGTACTCTAAGAATAGGAGGATCTTCAGATTCAGAATATAATATTGAGATAGGTAGTAGTAGATCAGGAAATGGTTATGCTTATATTGACCTTGTTGGTGATACTACTTACACTGATTATGGATTAAGAATGATTAGGGGTAATACTGGTGCAAATACTTCATCAGATATTACACACAGAGGTACTGGAATTTTTTCAATTAATACTCAAGATAACGCTTCATTAAGAACTAAAACAGGCAATACTGTAAGAACAACAATAACTGGAGCAGGTATCATGACTTTTGGTGCTGATGCAGCTAATCCTACTTGGTATTTAGATTTAATAAATAAAAAAGCAGGATTTAGAACTACAACTCCAGGATCTGCATTTGATGTTAATGGAACATTTAGAGCAAGAAATGAATTAAATATTGGAGCAACTACAGAACAAAACTTTTTTGTTGAAGGTGGATCTGGACCTAGATATGTTAAGATGGGTGCTTACACACCTACTAATAAAGATACTTGGTTATCAGGTAATGCAAATACAGGTTTAGTAAGAGCTACAGCAGGTTTTGGAACAGGTGGTAAAGTCTTAATGGCAACATATAGATACACTACTAAAATTGAACAAGGTGGTTGGCCAACAGCTGCTGGATCTTCAAATGGTGTTAATGTAACACCGTCTCCAGGTACTGGCAAATTATTAATAGTTAAAGATATATTTGTACATAAAACTGGAACTAATAAAGGTTCATCATGGTCAAGTAATACATATGCTGCAGAATTTGTTCAACAAAATCCAACTAGTTCATATTCAATTCTAGGAGGTGTAGCAAGAAATACTATTGTAAATGGTGATGGTGCATGGTATTATTGTGCTTATAACAATTTATGGGGATTTACTAATCCACAAAATGAAAATAGAGGTGGATTAAATAGTCCTGTAAAATTAATGTTACCTTCAGCTATTAGTTCTAGTAATCAACCTACTTGGTATATTACAGTAGAATACACAGTAATAGATCAAGATGTATGGAGAGCTAATTATGATCAACTTTTAACTTAAAATAATAAATTATGGCAATAACAACATCAGTAAAAATAACAGCAATGAAAGGTAAAAAAACATGGTTAGGAAAAAATCATGTTATTGAACAAATTTACTTTGACGTTACTGCAACAGATGGTACATATTCTCATTCAGAACCTGGTGTACAATATATAGGTTTACTACCAGAAGATGTAGATAACTTTGTAGAGTTTGAAGATTCAGCAGAGTTTGAAGCTAAAGTATTAGAGTGGGCAAAACCTGAGTCAGATCCTTTAGAGGCTTTATGTATTGCAAATGTTCAGCAACTAGCTTTAGATGAAGAAGAAACTCTTAAATTTACTTATTCTGAATAAATAAATTTATTATATTTGGGAAAACTCTATATATAATGGCTGTAAAAAAAACCAAAAAGAAGCTAGTAAAAAAACCACTGGCTAAAAAAACAACCAAGAAAGTTGTTAAAAAATCTACTGAACCCACTATAAAAGATATTGTGTATAGCTGGGAAATTGTATCCTTGATAACAAGACAAGATGATTCTATAGAACAAATTATATATGAATTACATGGATCAGTAGGTAAATACAAGAAAAAAAGGACAGCTGTTGCACAAGGTGCATTGGCTGTAGTTTTTGATCCTAAAGATAAAATAAGTACTTATGACTATAAAGAACTAGAAAAGAAAGAAGTAATTAACTATTTAAAATCTAAAATATCTGAAAACTATTTATTATCTTTGAAGGAAATAGTACAAGAACAGTTATTTTCTAAAACACCAAAAGTTGTGGCAGAAATAACTTGGAAATAATTTATATATTTGTAACAATTTAAAATCAACAAAATGGCAAGAAAAGCAAAAGCAAAAAAATTGACTGCTAAAGAACTTAAAGAAGTACGTGAGGCACAAGGTAATTTAAATCAAGCAATATTTGATTTAGGAGCTCATGAACTTACTAGAGTAAATCTTCTATCAAAGCATGCATCAGCTAAAGGTTTATGGGAAGCAAAAGTAAAAGAGCTAGAGGAAAAGTATGGGCGTGTTAATGTAAACCTTGATAATGGTGAAATAGCAGAACCAAAAGAAGAAGAAGCTAAGTAAGATACTTATTATAAATATTTTTCAAGATTTTTTAGAACCAGACTTTCTTGTTTGGTTTTAAAAAATTTTGTATATTATAATTGTATAGTTCATAAGTCAGCAGTACATTATAGTAAAAAAAAATATTTATGATCCCAACTAATTCAAGCGGCACTACAAATGGATGTGACAATATTTCATCTAATTGCGTTATATGGCAAGGCCCAGATATTTCATGTATAGATCTTTGTACTGGTGATACAATCAGTGAAGTAACAAAAAAGATTGGTGATAAAGTATGCCAGATTATTACAGATGGTGTAACAGCTAATCCAAGTTTAACAGGTCTAGATTTAACCTGTTTAAATATTCCAGGAGTAACTCCTACAACCTTAGTCCCTGTATTACAGGCTATGGTAACACAAATTTGTGCTAACAGTAATTCTTCAGTACCCAGCACCCCTGGCGGTGGCAGCTCTGCCTTACCAATGATGGTATTACCTGCTTGTTTGCAGTATAATGATGCAAGTGGTAATCCTGTAACTGAATTACGTTTAGATGAATTTGCAACTCTTATAGCTAATCAAGTATGTACTAACTTAGCTAGTATAAATACAATCAATTCAACTTTAACTAGCATTGATAATAGAATATCAATTCTAGAAGCATGTGTATTACCATGTTCAGGTACTTCATCAGAAGTTCAGATTGTACCAACGTGTGTGAGTAATGTAGGAACGTTGACAAATGTGTCAGTAGTTGTATTAGCACTTGAAAGTGCTTTTTGTTCTTTACAGAATGCAGTAGGTTTACCAGCTGCTATTAATTCAGCAGTAAATCAAACAGCACTAACATCTTCTACAACAAGTTTAGCAAGCACATCAACATCTTATGGTTCTATAACAGGTTGGAATGCTTCACCAAGCACTATGGCACAGTCATTACAAAATGCTTGGGTAGTGATAGATGATCTATATAATGCACTTTCAAACGTTCAAACAAATTGCTGTCCTAGTGGATGTGATGGTATTACTTTTGCATATACTACTAGTACAGGTACTAACTCTAACGGTATTATAGATAACATAAACTTTAGCTTTATAAATTCAAGTATACCTAATTCATTTAATGATTCAGCAGGATTTAGTAAGATAACTGTAACTGATAGTTTAGGTGCTAACCTAACACAAACCTTTAGTGTTTCTCTTTTACAGAATAATACTAATGGTCTTAACTTTAACGTATCTACTTTGAATACACAAGGTGATTTAAATGTTCTTGTTGAGTTTAGTGTAACTGATGGAGCAGATACTTGTACAGCTAATCAATCAAATGTGGTGCCTGGTTTAATACCATGCCCAACACCAGTAACAAGTAATATAACTCAAACAGGAGTGGATGTATCATTCCCAAATCAGATAGGAGCATCAGCTGTATATATTATAGATATACTAGACAACAATGGTGTAGTAGCAGCTACATATACTGTTAATAACCCAGGTACTACTGTAACTCATTCATTTACAGGATTGGCTCCTTCAACAACATATTCAGTAAGATTAACAGTACAATATGGTGGTCAAACACAAGTATGTTCAGCTACTATAACAACATTCCAAACTGATACTGGTGCAGCACCATGTACAAATGGTATGGATGTAGCATTCTGTCTTGACTATACTGGATCAATGTCAGATGAAATTAATGCTATTAAGACTGGTTTTGCAACACTAGTTAACACTATTGATACATCATCTGGTTCTAATAATTATAGAATTGGTGTAATGACAGTTAGTGAGAAAAATTCTGCAAATCAAGATCCAAACTATAATCTTTCAAATGATTATATAGCATTACCAGCAGTACAGAAAGAAGCAGTAAATGGTACAGCTACAGGTGGTAATACAATGTTCTTCACTGCTTGGGAAATGTTTAATACTAATAATGGAGCTGCTGCAACAACACAAGTTAACTTATTAAATACAGGTGCACCTCCAGGTGGCGTACCAATAGGTAGTGGTGCTTCTGCTCCAGAGCCAATGGATTTAGCTATATCAAGAGTTATGAATAGTGATTTCTTAGGTGCATTTAGAAATAATGTAGCTAAATATATAATTACAATAACGGATGATATATCATCTGGAAGTGATGATCAATTTACTAGCACAGACTACGCATTTATTCAGCAGCTAACAAATCAAGCAAATAATGCAGGAATAAAGATATTTGTTCTAGGTGAAGGTGTTAATAAGCAATACAATAATGGAGGAACTCAAGTTTATCCATGGAGAGAGATAGCAACCAACACTGGAGGAAATTGGAATCAAAGTGAAGATCCGGCAACAATTAGTGCAGAAATAGTAGCAGGTTGTTCATAAAATAAAAAATTAAAAGATGGCATGTAATTGTACAAAATGTAGTGAAAAATGTAGTTGTGCTGACACAGCTTTAACAAACCCATGTACTTATACTGATTGTAGTGTAGGCAGTGAGAGATGTGAAGATGTGCAGTGTGCTGCATGTGTTAGCTATTGTGGTACATCTTTTCAGATAGGTGAAAATGGTGAAAAAATAGTTATTACTTCAGGAGAAAGATTAGATTCTATTATTCAGAAGTTTGCTATGATATTATCTAATGGCTTAGGTGCTTGTACATCTAGTGATCTACAACATGATCCATATAATGTATATGCTGGTACTATTACTAGTGACTCAGCTGAAGTATTATGGAATGGTGTTTGGAGTTCAAGTACAGGTATAAATGTTTACTTAGATACACAAGTAGCTCCAGGAGGATGGGTATTACAAAACGCTACACCTATAGCAACAACAATATCAAATTATAAGATCACTAACCTTACAGCTAGTACAGCTTATAAGGTCAAAGTGCAGGATGCTGGTAACTCAGTTGTTTGTAAACCAATAGAGATATTATTCTCTACACCTGCATCCTAAAAAGAAACAACAAGTGGTGGTTTGTTGGTTTTCTACTGCAAACGTTGGGAGGGACTGGGGTAACCCAGTCTCTTTTTTTTATATAAATACCAACAAAATCAATATATTATAACTACATTTACAAAAATCAATACTAACTTATTATGTCTAATTACTTAAAACACAGGATAATAGAGTCCTTAAAGTGGAAAAAACATCCAAGTTATTGTGCTGAAAAATTAAATATCTCAGAATCACAATATAAAAAATTAAAGAAAGAAGTATTAAATGAAAGAAAAGTTGAGAAGAAGAAAAGTAAGTTTTTTAGCAAAGCTGCTGATAATGCTCAACTAGTAGAATCTATTGACTTAGAAAAGGGAGAAGGTAAACTATCAGGAACCTTTGACTTTGAACCAAAAAGTCCAGAGGAGATTATCCATTTACTTAAAATAGATACAAGTATATGGAAACTTTCATCATATTGGAATAAACAAATGGGAGATCACTGGAGGGTATCAGCTCTAGTTTCAAAAATTAAAAACTCAGAAGAAAAATATTTAGAGGATCTCTTAAAAAATTGGAAACCAAAGACGTACAAACTTCCTAAACCAAACCTTAAAAGTTTAAAGAAAGGAGAAAGTGTATGTGGTATTATATCTATACAGGATATACATTTTGGTAAGGAAGGTAACCAAACTATAGATAAAGATTTTGAAGATACTATTATAAACTTGATACATAGAGCTACACCTTCACATCACATAGAAAAACTTTATTTTGTTGTAGGAGGTGATTTAATCAACATGGACACCTTTACTGGTACTACCACTGGTGGAACACCATTAGAGAACTGTATGACTGCTACAGAGGCTTATATGCAGGCATTTGATGCTATGCATTGGGCAATAGGATATCTTAAGAACTTTTGTAATGATCTTGTGGTTGTTTATGTACCTGGTAATCATGATAGATTGTCATCCTTTCATTTAGTTCATGCTCTCTCACAATCAATAGAAAGTAAAAACATTGAGTGGGATATAACGTATGAAGAAAGAAAAGTACATGTATGGCATAATAACTTTAATGCTTTTGAACATGGTGACAAACCAAGTAAGAATACACCTCTTGTATATGCTACAGAGTATCCTAGAGAATGGGGTGATACAGTAAATAGAACATTATTTACAGGGCATTTTCATACAGAAAGAAAAGTAGAATACATGACTACTGCTGAGACAACAGGTTTTATACATAAGACTCTGCCAAGTATAGGAAATACAGACTATTACCATTATCACAATAAATATGTAGGTAATAGAAGATCAGGTAAATTAGAGTTACAGCACCCTACTATGGGAAATATATGTGAATTAACCTATCAAGCTTTATAAAGACCTCAGCAAAATTTCATTTACTGGGGTTTTTTTTGTAAATTATAAATGTAACCATATGATAAATAATTTTAAAAAACCTGATCTTAAGGCTCCAAGGTATAGAGAAAAGAGATTAGGGTTATTGAATGAGGATACAATTAAAGAGTTTAAAGAAAAAAAACCTTTATACTCAAAGATAGATAATGTTAAACTAAAAAAGATAATAAAGCTATACAATGTAAAACTATGGAATGAAGTAATTAATAGTAGGGATGGTGTAGAATTACCTGACTCACTAGGTTATTTATTCATAGGAACTTGTAAGCCTTCTAAGACAGTTAATACTAATTATGCTTTATCAAAGCAATACGGTAAAGTATTACAAAATAAAAACTGGGAAACAGATGGTAACATAGGTAAAATATTTTATACAAACTATTCTACAAAGTATAGATTTAAAAATAGAGAGTTATGGCATTTTGTAGCTAGTAGAGACTTTAAAAGATCTGTAGCAAAGCAGTATCCTATAAATTGGACAAAGTATGTTGTTATGCAAAATAAATACAGAGTTGCACATCTTTATGATGAGAACCCTGAACAAACCAAACAAGCATTAAAAAAATATAATGAATTTGAAAATTAAAAAGAATGGCAACAATAGCACAAACAATATCTAGAATCAGGGGACAGGTAAAAGCAGAAGTGCAAGACGCCTTTGTTACTGATAGATATATATACAGCTTGATTGAAAAGTATGCTCAATTCTTAATGAGAAGGCAAGATTATGCAAATAAGCTTCTTAAATTTAACTCTGTTTGGAAAACATTACCATACGTAGAACTTATTGAAGTAGATAAAGTAGAAGCACATTGTGCAGGTATACAAAGTGGATGTACTATTAAAAGAACTAAACTTAAATTACCATCAATGTTTGAAGGATATTGGGGGCCTTTAATCCGTACTATTAGTTCAATAGATGGATCTCAAGAATTACAAGCAACACAACCAGGGACATATACATCAATGACCAAAACTACAACTTTTAAATATAATAAAACAAAATATTTTTGGTGGTTAGATGGATATATTTATTGCCCTAATATAGAATGGGATGCAATAAAAGTAGAAGGAGTATTTGACTCAGATATTACTAAATGGGATTGTGATACAGAAAATGATTGTACACCAAGGTATGAGCAAGAGATATATATACCTGAAGCATTATTTGCTGAAATAGAACAGCAGGTTGTAAATACAATGCTTAATACTATTAAAGTGCCTTCTGAAGACTCAGATAATAAACGTAACTTAAATAGACAATAATGGGAGTATCACAAAACTATAGAACATTTAGTCAGTTGATGGAAGATGTTTCCATTGACTTTTCTACATACGCATTAGAAGGTTTAATAGAACCTCAACAACTTATTAAAGTAGCTCAAAGAGTTAACTATGATCTTGGATTAAGAATACATAGAACTAAAGAAGTTATTATAGATATAGAACATGGAAGAGGCCAACTACCTGTAGATTTTAAATATGTAAATTATGCATTTAGATGTGGTAGTTATAAAATAAGTGCATCTCTTCCTTCAGGTACTCATGTTGAAACAACAAATGATGTACCTTATAAACCAGCACCTGGTCAACAAGAACCATGTAATACAGATCCAACTTGTAAAGATGTATGTGTAATTAAAACATGTGATAATAAAAAAGAATATCAACTTGTACAGAGAATAGGTGCAGAACAATATAGAGTATTTAATCATTGGTCACAACTTAGAATAACAAGTTTAAATGATAAAGTTTGTTATTGTCCAAGTCTAGGAGCACAATCTCTAGATACAGCAGAAATAAAAGATGGTTACTTACTTACTAATTTTGCTACTGGTAAAGTATATATTAGTTATCAAGGTGCAATGGAAGATGCATTTGGTGACTTACTTGTGCTAGACCATCCATATTGTAATGAGTATTATGAGTATGCTGTGAAACAAAGGATACTTGAGAATATGATTTGGCAAGGAGAAAATGTATCTCAGCAATTAGGATTAGTAGAACAAAGATTAAGAGCTTCTAGAAACAATGCACTAACATTTGTAAATACACCAGATTTCCAAGAAATGAAAAAGGTATGGACAATGAATAGGAGAGCACAGTACCATAACTATTATAATATGTTCTTAAGCTATGCTCCTGAAAATCCAAGAGTTGTTTCAGCACCTAATACAGCAGTAGGTAGTTCAACTACATCTGGATCATCTTATTAAAGATATAATGTAATATGGCAAAAAAAAGAACACCTTCTTCTAGCAGACGTCAAAGGGCAAACAGCAATAGCTCCTCTGTTCAAACAAATTCCTTTATTAAAGGGATGAACAAGGATATTACCCCATCCCTGGAAAATAACCAGGCATGGTGGCATGCACGCAATATTGCAAATAATTCTGAAGATGGTGATTTAGGTGTTATAGGTAATGAACCCGCTAACCTTTCTTGTGGTGTAATTCCATATACCGTTATTGGTGCTATCCACAGATATGGAGATGAGTGGATAGTCTATTCAACTGATGACGTGAGTTCTGAGATAGGACGCTTTGATGATAGTGAATGTAAATATGAAACCATTGTTAATGATCCTTGCTTAAACTTTAGCAGAAAATTTTTAATTACTGGTGCAGCAAAAGAAAATTTTGATTGTACTTGGCAAGTATATTGGGATGATGGTAATAATCCATCAAGAACTCTTAACATAGATGAGGTACCATATAAACAAGTACAAATAGCAGGCCCTGGTATCAATGGAGATGATTGTGCTGTTTATGAAGATATTGAGCCAAAACAATTAGACTGTGAAAAAATAAGATTAGCACCTTTAGTTGATACACCTTGCGTCAAGTTATCAAAAGCTACTGACGGAGGAATGTTAAGAAATGGTGCATATCAAGCTTATATTGCATATGTAGAAAATGAACAAAGAGTTACAGATTATATAGGTATATCAAATATACAAACTTTGTTTAGCCATGAAGGTGGCAATGGATCATTAGATATATCAGTATCAAATTTAGATCAAGATTATGAGTATTATGAACTTGTTATATTAAGAAGAAATCAAGGTCAAACTTCTGCAAAAAGAATAGGGCTATATAGTACACAAACGCAAGATATAAATATAGATTTTATAGATGAAGCATTAATTGCAATAAGTCTTGAACAAATACCGTTACGTAGTCCAGCATATGAAAAGTCTGAGTCAATGTTTGTAGTAAATGATTGGCTTTTAAGACAAGGACCTGTAGAACAATTTGATTTTAACTATCAACCTATTGCAAATGAAATAAAAACAGAATGGGTTATAAATCAAGTATCTAGTGACTATTATCATTTAGCAGGTAATAAACTAGGATTTATGCGTGATGAACAATATGCATTCTTTATTAGATGGATATATAATACAGGAGAGAGATCATCATCATATCATATACCAGGTAGAGCACCAAGAAATTTTAATGAACCAAACGGTCTTTCAACACTAGAAACTGAAGTTATTGGAGGAGCTAATGTTGTAGATCCATCAGGAGATCCTTTATATAAAGTATATAATACAGCTAGTATAACAGCACAAGGTCTTGCTGAAATACAAGATGATGGAACATTAGTTGTTGCCAAAGGAGATATGGGATTCTGGCAATCATCTGAAAGATACCCAGTGAATAGACCTGATATCTGGGGTGATCTTTGTGGTAAGTATATAAGACATCACAAAATGCCAGATGAAAGTATTGGTGGTGCAAATAGTCCACTTCATTTAACTAATACTAATGGTGACTTAATAAATATTCTTGGAGTACAGTTTTCTAATATAGGTAGACCTAAATTCAATGATGGTACTTATATACCTAATGTTGTTGGTTATGAAATACTACGTGGTTCTAGACAAGGAGCTAGATCTATATTAGCTAAAGGTATGTTTAAGAACATGCGTAAGTATGATATACCTGATGAAGAAAACTTATTAGGTACAAGTACACAAGGTTTATATCCAAACTATCCATATAACTCATTACAAGCTGATGTATTTTTTCATGATGGTAGAAGAAATAGTGAACATAGAACTGAAGATTGTGAAGATAGTTTTACAGATAGTGTAGATAAATTCAAGCCTTTGAAAGGTTATACAAAAGATGTATTTACTTTTCACTCTCCAGATTTAATGTTTACAAAGCCATTTTTAAATGCATATGAAACAAAAATTATAGGAGAAATATCAGGAAAATCTACAGGTACGTTTAAACCATCTGAGAAGCATCCTCAGTTTAAATTATTAAGGCCAGTAGCATCAACACTTGCAGCAATCATTGGTGTAGGTTATGCACTAAATGCAGTACAAGGTACTTCAAGTAAAAAAGCAATGCCAGTTCAAGGAAGCAATGCCACTGGTAATGCTATATTTTTAGGTGTTGCAAACTCAGTGGGTAAGGCAGTTGAGAATGCAGCTGGTATAGGAGGATTAACATTAGGTAATGCAATATGGAATTTATTTTTAGATGGTTTACTGGATAATGCTGTTGATATAGCAGATTTATATGGTGGAGGTATTGCTTCTGATACAAGATTAAAAGCAACAGGATCTGCAAACTTTTTGAAAAGTGCTATACCTGGTGTTATGGGTGGTGGTATTGAGCAGGGAGTTGTTTATGATAAACCTGAATCAGCTATGCCAAGTCTTTTAAGAGCTCTTGCAGGTATATCAATGGCACAAAAGAATATATCTATTGGTGGTAATGAGATTATAGAATTATTTTATAATCTAGTTGATTTTGAAGATTTTGTATTAAAATATAACTCAGTAGGATTTTTTAATAAGTTTACTAAGAAAAATTTAAATGATACGTTTAGAGTAAAAAATAGTGCTTCTAATTATTTAGGTTCATCTTTTCAAACATTTGATCAAACAAAATATAAGATTAATAATTTATTTAGACCATCTACAGTAGCAATATCTACAGAAAAGGAAATAGATCATAGTTATTCAGTAGATGATAACTCTAGATTTGCTTTAGGTGGTTATGTAATGAGTAATGGATCAGTTGATGATTATGGAAATGATTATATGGTGCAGTACTCACAACCATTTAAAAGAGATATAGCAGCTTTATATGGATCTTTAAAATATAACTTTGACAATCAATATGGTCAATTAGATGGTATAAAGCAAATACAAATGCGTGGTTGTGTTGAGTTATTAGATCCAGAAAAACCTGATGCATTTTTATATACTACAAAACCTATTTATTCTGGTGATGTATTTATAAATAGATATACAGAAAAGTGTATCATGCCTATATTTACAGACTTCTTAAATGGTCAACCAGATGGTTTTTCATATGACTATAGTCTATATGTTAATTTACCATATCCCAGATTTTGGTTAGACTCTACTAAATTTGATATCAGTGGTATAGCAAGAGAAATAGCAACATTAGGATTTGCATCTGGGTCATGGAGAGATAAATTGCCAACTGGTAAATACTATTTAGATAGAGGATTTGGCAACTGTCAACAAGGTAGTTTAATTGGCAGTTTATTTGGAGGAGGCAATGATTTAAACCCAGCATATAATATGGAGTTTGCATATATGTATACTCACATAAATGGTGTTAATGAATTTTTCTGTGAATCAGAAATTAATTTAGCAAATAGGGATTATGAAGATAGACCTGATAAAAGATTTTATGATATATATGAATTCAATGATCTAAATGTATTATTCCATGCAGACAATATTAAGGCAGATAATTTTTATAAGTATGATGATTCATTAACTCCTGCTAAGTTTCCAACACAGATGTCATCTTTTGGAAATATTCAAGACCGTGACTATGATCCTTTAGTAGCAGAAACATGTTTTGTATCATATCCAAAAAGATTAATTTATTCATTACAAGCACAAGAAGAATCAAAAAGAGATTTTTGGAGAGTGTTCTTAAATAATAATTATAAAGATTTTAAAAATGAGGTAAGTGTAATTAAACCTATAAACAAAAGTGGGGCATTAATATTTTTCCCATTCTTGTCACCTCAGATGTTCCAAGGTTTAGATACTCTTAAAACAGGATTAGATACTAAGTTAACTATAGGAGATGGAGGATTGTTTAGCCAACCTTTCCAAAATGTAGCAAATGCTGATGTATCAAATGAGTATGGCTCATGTGAAAGTTTAAGAGGAGTTATAAATACACCAGTAGGATTATTCTTTATATCACAAGCACAAGGAAAAATATTCCAGTATGGTGGTAAAGGTTTAGAGCCAATATCAAATGCTGGTATGAAATGGTGGTTTGCAAAATATTTACCATCAAGATTTATAAAACAATTCCCTGAGTCAGAAGATTCAGTATGGACAGATAATCCAGTTCATGGTGTAGGTTGTCAAGTCATGTATGATTCTGTAGATGATACAGTCTACTTTATGAAGAAGGATTATCAACTTAAACCAGGATATGTAGCGGATGCACAATTTACAGATAGTTTAAGTAAGCCTGTAAGAATAAAAAATAAAGCAGGTTTTTATATTAGTATTGATATAGGTGATCCATTATTCTTTGATGATTGTTCATGGACTTGTAGTTATGATCCAAAATCAAAAGCTTGGATATCATTCCATGATTGGCATCCTGAACTAGCTTTACCAAGTATTAATCACTTCTTTACTACAAAGACAACAACTACAACGACACCTCAGTGCCCTCCCGGATACAACTTTAATGCATCTACAGGACTTTGTGAGATTGGTGTTAATACTACTGAGCCAGCAACAATAACTGTAGATAATGTAGCTTCAAGTGTTACTGGTGGTGCGTCAGCATGTTTAATTGATGTAGTAGTAACAGTAGATGTATCAGGTAGTACAGGTAGCCCAACAAATAATACTACTAGAGCTTATGCACAATTAGAATGGGTGAAAGCTTTTGTTGGTAATGTAGATATACAAAATGCATTACAAAATGGTACTATGCAAATGGGATTTGTAGTATGGTCTAGTGATCCAAGTGATCCAACACGTGCTTGGGATAACTCAGGTCCAGGTACTACTTCTTCTTCAGGTTATATTTCACCTCATAGTATGGGTAGTACAAATTTATTAGGTCAAACTGGAGTAGATAATGTTGAAGATTTTTTCCTGAATAATTGGATGGGTGGAGGTACAAATATTGCTCAAGGAATGAATGCTGGTGTAACTTTAGCATCAGATACTGCAGGTTCATCTTATTCATCACAATATCCAGCTAGAGAAAATGATCCAACATATAGAAGAGTAGTTATTACAGTTACAGATACGGGTGGTGCACCAGGTAATCAATGTGCATTACAATCATCAAATGCATCTACAGATGGTACAGGACCAAGTAACCAGTACATGTATGCAGTATTCTGTGGTGTAACTTCACCATACCCTAATGGTGATGTAGATAGTCCTGTAATGAATCAAATTACTTGTCAAACTAATGAAGCTCTTAATGATATAACAGTTACATCAGGTACAGCAGGATCAACTACAAATCCATATATGTATGGGATTCAATCAACTATTGATGCAACTTATCCTATTACTAATTGGGATGTTGTTGCAGAAGAATTAACAGCAAATATATGTGGTACTCCATTTGTTTGTGAATGTCCTGCAGGTTATACAAAAGTCTTTTATGATGCTGCTACAAGTTCATATACTGCAAGCACTGGTGTATGTGATGACATTACACCACCAATATGTAGAAAAGTAACTTGTGATTGTCCACCTCCTCCTGTAAGTGGAGCAACTACAACACCAATTGGTACATGTCCTGACTCAGCACCAGAGATTTATCAAATGGTAGATGCAAGTGCACCGCAGGCAGATCCAAGATTATGTAATTTCTATTACTTTGATAGTGTTACCCCTAACTATAATGTTGGTGGATTCTGGAGACATAATGTAAGATGTGATAAGTTTGCTAATTACTATAATGAAAACTATCCGTGGGAAATTGATTTAATTTCAAATACTGGACAAGCTGTAAACACAGTTAGAAGTTTTGAGTATCAATTAGAAACATATGTATATAAAGGAGATCCTCAATATAATATGTGTGGTGGTGATAAATGGGAGGATTTAGATTATAACTTTGATGTTGCTATTGTTTATAATAATGATCAAGTATCAGGCTTATTGAGTTTAACACCTCAGCCTTTTAATGATCCTTGGGGTGAATTAAATTACCCACAAATAAATGCAAACAGCATTGATATAATAGCTTCTAAAGTTGAACATAAGTTTAGATTTAATCAGTTCTGGGATATTACAAATGATAGGGGTGAGTTTACTAATGTTGAGCAATCTATATTTGATACAGAATGCAATGGTTATATAAGACCACTAAATACACTCAACTTAAATTACAATAAACCAGCTACACAAAGAAAGAAGTTTAGACATTACTCTAATCATGTAATACTAAGAAGAAATGTGTCAGGTAACAGAAAGATGTTACTAAGATTAAACAATACTAAATTATTACTATCTCAAAGATAATGAAGAAGAAGTTTGAAAATATGGAAAGAAGAGGATTGCCAGGTGGACCTAATGAAATGTTTAGCTACGTTACTGGTATGTTTTCAACAGAAGGTTATAACTCAGACAGTCCTGATAAAAACAATCCGGCAAATCTTATTGCGTCAGGAAGTATTACAATGGAAAATGTTGAGTTTCCAGTAATGGGTATGGACAATCTTGGTAACTCTAAAATGATGATGCCTGGTAATAATTATGAATTTCCAGGAGACATGGTATTAGAAATACCTATGGCACAAGAAGGTGGTATACTATCAAAACTTAAGAATAAAATTAGTGAAGGTATTAATAAATATAATGATGCAATAGATAAATTCAAAAATGAATATGAAGGCAAAACATTTATGGGTTATACAGTTAAAAATATAGAAGGTTTTGATGATTTTGAATTATATAAAGATGGTAAGAAAGATGATAAAATGACTGGATTAGTAACCAGAAATATTTTTGATGGTTATAATTTATATAAAGATTATGAAGAAGATGGACTTGGTGCAATAAACTTTGAAAATATAAAAGATGCAGGCGGTATATTGTTTGATGTATTAAAGACATATCCAAAAGAAATATCAACAGAAATATTATCAAGATTAAGCCCATTTAAAAAAGGTGGATCAGTTAGCTGGAAATGGAAAGGTAAAACTTATTCAGGCACACTTATTCCTAGTATGGAAGATGCAAAGAATAGATATGCTAGAACTAAAAATGGTAAAATTAAAACATTACCTAAAGCAAATGAAGGTGGAGATCCTCCTGTAGAAAGCCCAAAACCAAGAACAAGAAGAGATATATACAGAGATATCAATAACTTAAACCAACAAATAAGAGATACTGATGCTGAGCTAGATCAGTTCCGTCAAAATATAGGTACAATATATCAAGGCTTTCAACAAGCTAGTGATGAAAATTTATCAGATGAAGAAAGACAAACTCAAATAGACACCTTATTAACTAATAGTACTATAAATCCTAATTTGTTTAATGTGAATTCTTCATCATCTCAAGGTAGAATTGTTGGTTTAGATAGTGTGCCTAAAGTTACAAGAGATTGGTTGGGTAGAATTGGAGGATATGGTTGTACAACTTATGGTTGTGGTCTATTAAGACAGGCTGGTGCTGTAACAGAAGAGGGTAATCCTTTTCCAATGATATCAGGTAATAGCCAACTTAATAGTATGATTGAAAGAAATGAAGGAGGTCTTCAAATGAAGTTAATGGATCCCGGATTTACAGATTTAAAAGCTGGTGATAGAATTGTATCTAATTATAGCACAAGTGGTGGAGATGGTGATGCTCATACAATGATATTTACAGGAGAGTATGATGATAGTGGTTCACCTTTAATGATGGAGAATAGAGGTGGATTTGTACCTGGAGGGGTAAGTATTAGATCATTAGAAGATATTAAAGGTTATAGAGATACAAGTGATCCTGAGTCAGGATTAAGAGTAACAAGATATAATTTAGGCAGAGATAAGTTACAATCTGAACTAGATAAGTTGAAAGAAGAATATATGTCTGCTGAGCCAGAAAAAGTAATTGGCGTACCAATGTTAGAAGTATCTCCTATTAATATAACTCCAATAGAACAACAATTAAAAGGGAATGATCTTGTCATACCTATAAATGCAACACAAAGGTTAAAAACAAAACAGTTTGCTGGTGAAATATCTGGTGATGTATTACTAAGACAAGTATTTGCTGAATCAAGTTTAGATCCTGATGCTATATCACCAGCAGGTGCAAGAGGTATAGCACAATTTATGCCTAATACAGAAAAAGAACTTCAAAGATTAAATCTTGTTACCAATGAGTTTAATCCTTTAGATCCATCACAAGCAAGAAATGCACAAGAAGCATATATGAATTACTTAAGTGAAAGACCATATTTAGCTAAGGGAACCCCAGAAATTCAGCTAGCAAAAGTTTTGTATGCTTATAATAGAGGTCCTAATGCTGCTAAAAGAAACTTATCACAACTAAAAAATAGTTATGATATATATAATAGTCTTGATTGGTTAGAGGGTATTAACTCTGAGTCAAGAAATTATATAAATAAAATACTTGGAAAAGATGAAAAGTTTTCTAAAGAATATGAAAATATACTTCTTGATTCTACCAAATCAGATATAATTAAGTTATATAAAAAGTTTGGTGGTGATGTTGATTTAAAAAGAATATATAAAAACTTCTTAGATGGTACCTATGATGGCACAGGTAATGAAAAAAGAGCCAAGGATATATATGATAAGTTAAACAGAATGTATTATAGAGAGGCTAAATCAGCTGGAATGAGTATGCCTAATTATGTAATGACTTACGTAATTGGAAATTCTTAAACCATAAAGATTAGTGAATCTCCTTAATTATTTGTATATTAATAATATAATATGAGTAAAGTGAATCTAAACAAAATAAGTTTAAAACAAGACGGTGGAGGTATGATGCAACAACCTGCACAACAAGTTGATCCAGCTCTTAAACAGATTGGGTCATTCTTCACTACGGCTGTAGAACAAGGTCAGCAGCCAGAACAAGTTGTTATGTCATTGATGCAGCAAGAAGTTGATCAACAAACTATTGCTCAAGCTCTTATGCTTGTTGGTTATCAAGAAAAACAACTTACTCAATTATTTAACAATATTGCAGATATGCAAGTAAAAGCTAATCAGCCTGCATCAGCTGAAGAGATTACTTCCAATCCACAAGAACTTGCTAGGGCTGAAGAGATAGAAGATGAGTCTATGGGTTTACCTTTATTAGATGAGATAGATCCTATGGCTAAGTCAGGTATTGAAATTAAACCAGAGAACAAAGGTAAGTTTACAAGATGGGCTAAGTCCCGTGGTATGACTGTTAAAGAAGCATATAGAAAGGTTTTAGCAAATAAAGATAGGTACCCTGCATCAGTTGTAAAGATGGCTAATTTTGCACGTAATGCAGCTGGTTGGGATAAAGGTAAAAAAGCAGAGACTGGTAAAGAAATGCTTGATGCAGCAAATCAGTTTGCTAATATGGCTAACTCAAGAATTATTGATCAAGATAATGTTATACTTGCAGGTAGTGCACCTAAACAAGAAGATGAAGGATTTATTCAACCAAGTCCATTCTATGTAGATCCTAATGCATTTAAAGTTGGTAATAATTTTAGTTTAGGTAAAGCAGTTAATGTACTTGCTGAGGGTTATGAAGATATGTTTAGTGGTAAAGATAAAGATGGTGATGGATTAAAGGATGGTTCATTTAGAGATTGGATGGGTAAAGCTGCAGTTAATAAAGCTAACAAATTTGCTAATGCAGATTATACTTTTCAGTTTGATCTTAGTGATAAAAACTTACAAAATATACAAGCATATAAAGATAGTTTAGGGGAAGATGCAACAGTAAAAGATGTAGTAGATGATTTAGGTATTGAAGTTGATCAAGACTTACTTCAGAAAACAACAGGTGCAGTCAATAATTTCTTAGAGCAAAATATAGATGATTTATCTGGTGCTGCATTAGAGACATACAATGCTCTTAAAAAGAAATTGCAAGGTAACAAACAATATGGGGGAGAAGAATTACCTCAAGCATTATTTGGTTTTGGCAAAAGAGCTAGACAAGCCAAAGAAAAAGTAAAAGAAGATCCTATAGGATTTGCAAGACTAATGGCAGGAGATGTTTCAGCAATACCAGGAATGATGGCTAAAGTTGGTTTTGAATTACCTAGAGCTCAATTTGCTGGTCAACCCGGTCCTATGGAATTTGATCCATATGATCCAAATTTTAACATGGGTGATTATTTACAGCAGTTTTCTCAAACTGATTATCAAAGAGACATAAGTAGTATTATACCTCCTGCACAACAAAGATCTGCAAGTTCAGATGTTGTAGATAATAGTATAGTAGAACAAGAAGGACCAACTAGTGAAGAACTGTTTGCTAAAATAAATAAACCAACTGTTGATATTAATACAGGAGGTGTAGGTGGATTTTTAGATAGACTTAAAAATAGTAATGTGGCTATGGCTTTTGGAGATGTATCTAATTTTGCAGTGAAAGCAGCTGATGTTGTAAATGATTTGTTTGAAGATAGAAATATAGAAAAAGCAAAAACAGATTTAAGAAATTCAATGGTTGCTGATAATATTTATGGTACAAAAACAGATCCATTTAATTCAAGAGGTACATTTGATATTAATAGTGGATTGATGGGAAGTGAAGGAGATGCAACAACTGGTCTTTATCTAACTAAGGAAGGAAAAGAACTTCCAGCAAGTGTGGATAATCCAGGATTCAAAGCACTACCACCATCAGCTCAACAAAACATATTACAAAACATGGCTTATGGAGGGCCAAAAGGAGAAGAGGCTTATCTTGCTAGAAGAGATGCAGCTATAAAAGCATCTATGGCAGAAAAACAAAAAGGTGGTGAAGAAGTTCCTGCTAGTCCAAATATTTACCAAAATGAAATACAGTTTGTGCCACTTACTCCACAGTATGAATTTTTAGCATCTTTACCAGAACAATCAGTAGATTTCCAATTATCAAACTTTAAGCAAGACTCAGCATATGATAAAATGTTAGTCACTAGATTATTTAATGATTCAGAACTAATGAAATTACCATCACAGTCTGTAAACTTTCAGCTACCAAATTTCCGTAGAGAAGGAATGAAAATGGGTGGAGAAAAAAATATTGTTAACGTAGACTCAGACACATTAGCTAAACTTATAGCTGCAGGTGCTGATATTGAAATGTTATAATTATGGCAAAAATTAAAATAAATAAATTACCAAAAGGTTTCAAACTTGTTGATGGCAAGGTTGTACAGGAAATGAACTATGGTGGCATGGTTCATACAGGTGATCAAGCTAATTATGGTTTGGTTACAACTCCTCAAGAATTCTATGGTGAGACAAACTTTAATAATACACGTGATGAAGATGTAAGATATAGTTTGTCTGCAGTACCTAGAGATAATGCAAATATAGAAGCAGAAGGTGGAGAAACTGTACTAACAGATCTTAACAATGATGGTATGTTTGGTTTATATAATATAAATGGACCAAGACATTCACAAGGTGGTGTGCCTATGTTTTTGCCAGAACAATCATTTATTTATAGTGATACACCAAAACTTAGATTCACAAAAGAAGAAATGAAAGAGTTTGATATGGGAGGGCAAAGAAAAACTCCTGCACAAATTTCTAAAAAGTTCCAGTTAAATGATTACTATGCAGAATTAGATAGTCAGTATGCAGATAACATATCTTCAAGAAGTGCTGAACTTATGCTTAGAAAAAATATGCAAGATTTATCTAAGTTAGGTTTTATGCAAGAAGCAAAGAAGAACTTTGAGGATGGTGTGCCTTTAGTGTCACATCCTTACTTAGTTCAAAATGGTATTGACCCACTCCAGTTTACAGCACAGGTTGAGGGAATAACTGAAAGACAAGCTGCAGAAAATACTATTTCTCAATTACCACAAGATCAACAAGATCAATTAAGAATGCTGCAACAAATGTTAGTAGCAGCAGAACAGCAAGCAAATCAAGGTGCTGAAAATACAATGAATACCCCAGCAACTTCTGCAATGCAATCTAATCTTGCACAAGGTGATGATGCACTTATACAAAGCCTAATGGCTAAAGATGGTTTAGAGATGAAAAACTTTCTTAGAAAAGCTCAAGATGGTAATGCAGAAGAAAGTAATGTAACTAGTACATATACAATAAATGGACAAATTGTAGATAGAGCTACTTATGTTGATTATGCAATTAGAAATAATATGCATAGAGACTTTGATGGAAAACTAGATCAAGACTTTATTGATGGACTTTCTGCAGATGAGCTTAAGCTTTATGGTAAAGCTTTTGAAGATATAGATGACTGGGATGTATTTGAGGCTAAAACAAATCCTCTAGTGGGTGATTTAAGTATTAGTGATGAGGTCTTTGCAGAGAGATATTCTAATGCATCAAGTTCTGGATCAGATGAAATTGTTCAGGTAGTGCAGAAAAATGAAGAAAAAATTAATCAAGAGATTCAAAAAGAAGCACCAAAAGAAACAGATAAAATTTTAAGTAGATACCCAGAAGGTAGTGATACACGTAATAAATTAGAAGAATTACAGAATAGTGGTTATGAATTATCTATTGTAGATGGTAGAGTAAGAGCATATAAGCCTTTCCAATCAAGATTCCAAGATGTAGAAGCAGGAGAAAGAAGAGAAGCTGAAGGAGCTGGTACAGGATCAGTGCCTATTTATAGTGAAGATATAGAAGGTCAAGGTCAAGTATTACAAGGATCACCTATTGGTCAATATAGATATGGTATCTTATCAGGTGGTAATAGACCTGAGAATCAAGCAGTTACAGGTGAAGGTAGCTTTGGGTCAGTAGAAATAGAAAGTGATGAGGCTAGGACAGACTTCATGAATAGATGGGGTGATGTTATAAGTCAAATAGAAGGCTTTGATTATAATGCAGGTAGAAGTGATCCACAATGGTTAGAGTTCCAAAAGCTTGCAGAAAAAACAAGAAAAGAAGAAGCAGAAAAATTTGGTATCCCTTATGTTCCATATTTTATGGAGCGTGACAATGAAAACTATGTTCAGGGATCTGGTTTTGATGGTGACTTTGGATTACACACATTTAATACACCTAGGTTAGATGTTGATTTTAGTTCTCAAGATGAGCAATTCTTTGACATACCAGAGGAGCCAGAAGAAATAATACCACCAGAAATAACTCCAGCACCTCTGCCAGAAAAAGAGATGTTTATACAAGATATAAATAATCTAAATGCTTTAGGTTTTATTGATGATAATTTATATCTACCATTCCAACCTGTAATGGAGGATCAGAAAATAGACTATGTATTAGATGATTATACTGGTAGAGTAAATGCAAATCTTGCTGCACAAAATACTATGGCACAAGCACTAGGTGCATATGGACCACAAGCTATAGCACGTAGTAATATACAAGGTAAAACTTTAGATGCTAATGCTAAAGCTATAAACCAAGTAAATCAAAATAATGTTAGAACTATGAATAGAGTAGCTGCATTACAACCTCAATTAGATATGAGAGTTGATGCTGCTAATAATAAAAGAGCTAAGGATTTGTATGATAACACAGTAGTAGCATTGCAAAATAAAGATAATTTTGACAATTGGAAGACAGCTAAAAATGCAGAACTATTTAATACAGCTATTACAAATGCATCTAATGCATATAATATGAATACTTTGTATGACTATTATAATGTAGACCCAAGTGCTGGTGGAGATGTTGTATTTACACCTGGCGGTAGACAACTATATAAGCAAAGCCAAGCAGATGGTAAAAAGCAAATGCTTGATGACTATATTGACCTTAAAAAGAATTTAGGACCAGATGTTGAAATTGATGAAGATTTCTTAAAAATGTATATGGGTATGGGTAGTAATCAAGTTATACCTGGTACAACAGCAGGGCAGAATGAATTACAGCAAAGAGGTATACCAGGATATGCCGGATCTAATAATATATTGACTAATAATCAACAAGTAGAATCAGGTAAACTAGGTAAAGAAAAAAGATTAAAGAAGTTTGCAGTCCCTTTCTATAGTGGCAAGATGGGTTCATAAACTTAAAGAGTTTATTTTCAATCTTTTGTAAACTTAAAAAATAAAACTAATTTTGAACTATGGCAACATATATTAAAGGAGCAGATACATATTTACCAGAGATTACTCCGTTTACACCGGATTTTAAATTTCTGTCTGCTGTTTTAGATACTAGAACAGATAAATATGATGCTAATTTCCGGGCAACTAATGACCTTTATAATAAGGTTGTGTATGCTGATCTATCTAGACAAGACACAAAAGATAGAAGAGATCAGTATGCAGAGACTATTGCACCCCAAATTCAACAGATTTCAGGACTAGATTTATCATTGCAACAAAATGTAGATCAAGCAAAATCTGTATTTGCCCCTTTTTATGATGATGATCTTACTGTAAAAGATATTGTTTATACTAAGCAGTATAGAGATGAGATGGCATATGCTAATAGATTATTAGATAATCCTGATCAAGTGCAAAGAGAAAAATACTGGGAGACTGGTATTAAAAAGATGCAGTATGAGATGGATGACTTTATAAATGGAAGTGACTCAGCAGCATTATCTGCACCACTACCAAAGTATATTGAAGACGCAGACTTAAATGAACTAGCTCAACAGATTTTATCTGAAATGGATCCTCCACTTAAAATGAAGATGGACCGTTTTGCTACTGATGAAGATGGTAATGTTCAAACAGACTTTATTATTACAGAACAAAATGGTAGACTTGTTACTGGAGCAGCATTAAATATTATTAAGAATAGATTGTTAGATGATCCAAGAGTACAAAGAGCATATTATGCAGATGCATTTGTAAAGAGCAGGGATTTTGCATCAGCAGGTATGAATGCTGGTCAGTTTAATACTGTTGATCAAGGTCAACAAGCTTGGGCTGATGAAACTATATCAAGAATTAATGCACTTAATGAGCAAAGAACCCAAGAAACTATAAAAGAAGTAAAAAAACTTGATGATGCAAATGTACGTTGGTCAAACTATCAAGCTAATAATGGTATAGTACCTGGTTCTGATGAAGCAGAAGCTGTAGAAGATCAACTATCTATTGCAGAACAAACACAGCAAGCACTTGATGATATGTTAAATATAAATCAAGAAGCTAGAACACCAAGCAAAAGCGTACAGGGAAGTCTTAATAAAGCATATAATCTACTAATGAACTATAACATTATGGATGATATGCAGAAAGCTGCTACTGACTTTGCTGCAAGAGATCAAGAGTATACTATTAGAGAGAATAGGTTTGCTCTTGCAGAAAAAGAATTTAAATATGATTTAGCATTAGAAAGAGCAAGAGCTGCAAATGCATTAAACCTTGAGGCATTAAAACAAAAAAATAGACTTGATTTAGCTTCAGCAAAAGGTGAGCTTATGCAAGTTGACCCACTTGCTAGTTTATTAACTAGGCCTGGAATAGAAGTTGGAGATGGATCTTCTACAATAGTTGCTGTTGATAAGGATGGAGATATCACCCCTAATACAGATATGGTATTGTTAAATCAGCAACAATTCCAAAATGAAGATAATAAAATACATAATAATCAAGTTAATGGTATATTAGAGTCATTACAAATTTTAGATCCAAAAGGTAATACACCAGCACAAGATCAAACATACCAACTCAAAGGTAGTGATGGTAATGTTCTAATGGTAGGTGATGTGCCATTACAAGGTAATATAGAAACGCTTAGAAATTTACTTACTCAAGCTACTACAAATGAAGAGGACGGTTCTGTTATTAGTTATACAAATAGAGAGATTGTAGATCAAATATATGATATACAATCTAGTAGAGTAAAAGATACTAAACAAGTTACCATGAATGATCCTAATGTAACTCTTAGTGAGGATCAAAGATCACAATATGATGATCTATATAACGCATTCTTTGGTCTAAATGGTATTGAAACACAAAGAAATACTTTAGCAGTACATGCAGAAAAAATAAATGATCTGACATTACAGGCATATGACTTAATGGAATCTGAAGCATTAGGTGAAAGTAAAGGAAAAAACAATATTAATATACTTACTCAAGCAGGGTTTCCAAGAATTGTAGATGCAAATGGTAGTGTATTAAGCAAAGAAGAATATACTAATTTAGTTATACAAGGTGTTGAAAATGGAACTATTGAAAACCCAGACTTATATGGATGGGACAGTGGTACAGGAAGTAAAGACTATAAGGTTCATGCTTATACTACTCAGTATTATGAATTTGGTCCACAGAAAAGTTATAAATTTGATAGTCAAGGTAGACCAGTAATGGAAATTGACAGATCAGCAGTAGCAAATGATGTTAATGCTATATATGATCAAATGTATACTATGCTTAATCAAGCTAGAACAGGTGCTAAAGGTGATATACCTACTGCAACATTTAATTCTTTAAGATATGGTGCTGATCAGAATCCATCAGATGCAGTTAGCATGCCCACATATACATATCCTATAAACCCATTAGCTGGTCTTGATCCAAATGCACGTGCTGAAATGGTTAATTTATTTAATCAACTAAATACTTTTGATAAAAAAGGACAAGTTTATGGTATATTGCCAGGTGATTTAGATGGTCTAGATGTAGAAGATTTACTTACAAAGAATCCTTTAGCTGTAAGAGCACTAGATCTTTATAAAGAAGATTTAGCAACATACTTAAATGATCCTAAACAAAGCCGTACAGAT
>Ga0315315_10000842_pt1 | contig 27299 bp, 26 predicted proteins | sample M140m3416metaG_FD_203699 | JGI IMG/M metagenome (GOLD analysis project Ga0315315, IMG submission 203699) | Ammonia-oxidizing marine archaeal communities from Monterey Bay, California, United States - M1 40m 3416 | ecosystem: Environmental > Aquatic > Marine > Intertidal zone | place: USA... | reverse complement strand
TATCTCTTTAAGCGATTTATTATTTAGACTTGTAAGAATTGTAACCCCAAGTAATTTTAAATCTCTATTTATAGATCTAGCTTTCTTTTTAATGGCCTTTAACATTTCAAGACCACCATTTGCATGGACAGTTATATATTTACATTTTTTTAGATCTTTTAAACTATCTAAGGCAGATAATGCTGTTTGTGGAATATCATTAATTTTTAAATCAAGCCAAAAGTCTTTTTTAAAACCTTCTAAAAATTTCCTTCCATTTTTAGAGTAAAAAAATTGTAAGCCAAATTTTGGCACAACTTTGAGTTTGTTTGTCTGTGTTTCTTTTATAATTTTTTTTATTTCTCGTAAATTAGAAGTATCACAAGCAACAAATATACTTTTATTCTTCATTATTTAATTTTTTAAACAAGTCTTTTGACATTTTAAAGTGAATTGTTTTTTTCTCTGGAGTATTTACTTTCTCACCTGTTTTAGGATTTCTTGAAATCCTAGCTTTTTGTATTTTTGTTGAAAAAACTCCAAAACCTCTAAGTTCCACTCTATCTCCTTTCCTCAGAGATTGTCTAATTTCTTTAAGGATAATATTTGTGAATTTTTCAAGATCTTTTTTTAGAAAATTTGGATAGTTATTTGAGAGTTGTTTTAAAAGCTTTGATTTTACAATAGCCAAATTAATTCTTCTTTTTATTCTTTATCATCTTCTTTTTTTTTTAAATCTTCAGAAAGAGACGAGAATGGAAGATTTTTACCCGATCCTTCAGATCCATATTTTTCTAAAGCTTCTTTTTTTTCTATTTCTTCTAAAAGTTTAATACTTAGAGAAACTTTTCTCTTATTTAAGTCTATTTCTGCTATTGCACAATCCAATTTTTCTCCACCAGTCCATCTACTAGGTCGCGCGTCTGCTGCATTAATTGCTATAGCTGATTTTTTAATCTGGAAATCTATATCACAGCCTTCAGGCCTTACAATTAATCCCTTGTTATCAGTTGAAATAACTTTAACGGTTATAGTTTGATTTTTAGATTTATCTTTGAACCAATCAAATGGATCTGTCTTTGTCTGTTTAAAACCAACTCGAATTTTTTGTTCTGAAGATTTAATTTCTAAAACTTTAACTTTAATTTTGTCACCTTTTTTATATTTAGTTAATTCTTCTTCACCGTTATTAAGATAGGTTAGATCATTGCAGTGAAGAAATGCATCAATATCTAGATCTTCAATTTTAACAAATAACGAATATTCATTTTTGTTAACAATCTCACCTTCAACAATTGTTCCAATGGGATATTTTTTTTCAAAAATTTCAAATGGATTATCTTGAGTTAATCTATGTGAAATCGCAACACGCCTTTTATCTTTATCTATTTCTGTTATAACACAATTTATTTCATCGCCAACTTTGAACATTTTTTTTGCTGACACATTTTTTTTAGTCCAGCTTAGTTCGCTAGAGTGAAGCAGAGTTGTTAATCCAGACTCTAATTCACAGAAAGCTCCAAAATCCATTAGTTTAACTACTTTCACTTTATATATTTTGTTTAATTCATAATTTTCTATATGTTCAAACGGATCCGGAGAAAGTTGTTTAACTGAACAACCAACTTGAAGTTTTTCTTTGTCTACCGTTATAACTTTTAAATCATGTTTTTCACCAATATTAAAAACTTCATCTGGATGATTTACTCTCGAGTATGATATTTCTTGCAAGTGGACTAAAACGTCTAGTTCACCATTCACATTGAAAAAACAACCAAATGAACTATAGCCTTTAACCTCAGCACCTTTTATAATATCTCCAACTTTATATCTTTCGATTATTTTTGCCTTATCTTCTTTCTTAAAGGAAGAGATAATTTCTCTTCTAGAAACACATGCATTACCTCTAACTTTGTCCAACTTAATTAAAGCAAATTTTTGTGGTTCATTCATTAAGTGACTAATATCTTTTAATGGTTTGTCACTAATTTGAGACCCAGGTAAAAACATTAAAGAGCCAGTATCAATGTGTTCCACGATACATCCACCTTTGCATTTTGAGGTAATCTTACCCATTATAGGTTCATTTTTTTCATAGGCTTCGACAAGTTTATCCCAACCTTTAATTTTTTGAGCTTTACTAGCAGATACCAATACCTCTCCGTGTTTATCTTCTATTTTTTCTAATAATACCGAGATTGTTTCACCTAACTTTATTTTTTCACTTAGACCCATGCTTTTCAGCTCATTAATATCTAATACTGGTTCGCTTTTTAAACCCTCAACAAATAAAAATACAAATTTTTCAGTAATTTTATTTATTTTACCTTCTATAATTTTACCTTCTTCTATTTGTATCTTTGATAGTTGACTGTTTAGTAATTTTTCGAACTCTTGTGAGGCTGGATTTGTTAGATCTTTATAAATTTCCATTAATTATTAATTTTCCTGTCTATAATTTTTTTTATTTTTAAAAAACAGGCTCTTTTAGATAAATTTGTCGTGTTAATCAATACTGAATCTTTTGTTTTCTTTAGCGGCGAAATCTTTCTTCTAAAGTCACTTTTGTCACGTTTTTTGATACTTTTGATCACTTCTTTATATGAAATTTTTTTCTTTAGGGCTTTAAGCTCCTTATATCTTCTTAATGCTCTAGTTTTGACATTAGCTGTTATAAAAAACTTAAATTCTGCATCGGGTATTATATTGTATGTAATATCTCTTCCATCTAAGCAAGATCCATTAAATTTTTTTGGAGGATTGTAAGCATATTTTAATTGAAAGGAGTGGACAAGTTTTCTAGTACTTTTAGTTTTTGACACTATCGATGCTTCCATACTTACATCGTCGTTTAATAAAGCTTTGCTTTCTAAATCTTTAACTTTTAAAGATTTAATTTTAGATTTTATGAAATTATGATTAAATTTTTTTGGAAATTTTATTTTTAAATAAGCAATCAATCTATAAATCTTACCTGTATCAAGATAAAAAAGATTATAATATTCAGAAATAGCTTTAGCTAAAGTTCCTGCCCCAGCTGCAGCAGGAGAATCTATTGCAACTTTTATAATTTTTTTTTTTACAATCATTTTTTCAAAGTATTAATAATTTTTAAAAAATCTGGAAACGAAGTTTTAAAACAATTTTTATCATGTATTTGCCATTTACCACCAAAAGACAAAGCAGCAATTATACTTGTCATGAATACCCTGTGATCTTTTAAATAATTTTTTATTACAATTTTTTTATTAATTTCTAAATTAGGAGATCCAAATATTTTGATAGAATCTTTAGTAATAATTCTTTTGACACCCATCATTTTTAATATTTTACCACCCCATTTTAATCTAGGGCTTTCTTTTTGATTTAATTCTGCTAAATCCTTAAAATATGAAACTCCATTAGCTCTAGCAGCGACTAAAAAAATAACAAGAAATTCATCTATAGCGGCACTATTTAAATTGATTGGACAATTGATTGGTTTAAGTTTTTTTGGACTTATAACTTTAATATCAGCTTTTTTTTCTCCTTTGTAGTATTTATGATTTTTAAAAATAATTTTAACTCCCATTTTTTTTAAAATTTTTATAATACCAATTCTTGATGGGTTAATGTTTACATTCTTAATAATTAGTTTTGAATTTTTATTAAGAGCAGTCAATACAATAAAAAAAGCACTAGAACTGATATCAGCAGGAATATTGTAGTTTAAAGTATTTATTTTTTTTACTTTATTAACTTTTATCTCATCATAATTTTTATTATTTTTTACATTTACAGGCAATTTAAGATATTTACATAAAAGCTCAGTATGATTTCTAGATTTTTTTGCTTTTATAAAAGTTGTACCATTAGTTCTCATTGCTCCGAAAATTACAGCACTCTTACATTGAGCAGACCCTTTATTTTCAAAATATTTAAATGGCTTTAATTCTTTTAAGCCATAGATTGTAAGAGGAAGATTTTTATCATTTTTTAAATTAAATTTTGCACCAAATTTACTTAGCGGATCTGAAATTCTTTTAAAATCTCTTTTTGATAAACTTTTATCACCAATTAATTTTATTGGATTATTTGTATTAACTAGCAACCCAAGTATTAGCCTACCAAGAGTTCCAGAATTTTCTGCATTAATTGAAAGATTTTTTTTAAACTTATAGCCATTGATGCCTTTTCCATAAATTTTGCAGATATTTTTTTTTATACTAACTTTAATTCCCAGTTTTCTAACAGCTTTAATTGCTGCCATAACATCTTCTGACATTAATAAATTTTGAGCTTTAGAGGTACCACTTGCGAGTGATGAAAATAATACCCATCTTATGCTTATACTTTTATCGCCACTAACAGTAATTATTTTATTATATTTTTTTATTTTATTTTTAATAACTATAGAATGTGACATCAAATCTTAATTAAATTTAAAACTATCACCAAAATATGCATTTTTAGCATTTATATCTTTTACTAAATTTGAAGGTGTGTCTTCAGCTATGATTTGTCCATTATTTAATATCATTGCAACATCTACACAAGCTAATAAATCTCTAGCTTGATGGTCACAAATACAAATTGTTATTTTATTTTCCTGTTGCAAATTGACAATTATTTCTTGTAACATTTTTATTGTCAAAACATCAAGTGCAGCAAAACATTCATCTAATAAGAGTACTCTAGGTTCACTTAAAAGTGATAAAGCGATAACTAATTTTTTTTTTTGACCTCCTGATAAAAATTTGGCTTTGATATTTTTTAAATTATCAAGCTCAAATCTTGAAATTAGATAATTTATTTTTTCATCTCTAAAGTTTTTATTTTCTATAACAATTTCACTAATTGCTTTAAGATTATCATGAAGAGTTAAATCATGAAAAAAACCTCCATGTTGAGGAACATACCCTACTTTAAATTTTTTTGTTCTCAAATAAACAGGATATCCTGTTACATCAGTTGAATTTATTTTTATCTTGCCATTTCTAGGATTTATTAATCCAGTTATAAGATTAAAAATTGTTGACTTGCCAACACCGTTGGGACCGAGCATACCAAATATCTGACCTTCATTTATTTTAAAACTTATGTTGTCTAAAATTAATCTATTTCCATAAGAAAGGGATACATTTTCAAATTCAATTATAGAACTTTGTTGTTTAAAAGATTTTATTCTAAATTTTTTAATAATTGCCATTTATTCTTTAGTTTTAATATTTACTCTCTTTTTACTATCATACATAAAAATTTTTGTATCTTTTGTTTTTATATTCATCTCTATTACATCAGCTTTAAGTATATTTTTTAAATTTGTATAAACCACATTCTTAGATATTATCATAGAATTTCTATTTATTGAAAAATCTAAATATTCACTATTAATTTTGTTATCCAAATAATCTACAATTACATTTTTAGAGAAAATTGTATCATAATTATTAATATTATATTTTCCATATTTGGAACGTATTGTAACGTTATTTTTATTATTTAATTTAATCAAAGCAGTAACATCTGTAAGATAAATAATACTGCTATCTGAAAGATCAATTTCACCTTCGGCAGCATTTATAATATATTGATTTCCATTAGCATCTTTAGAGGTATAGTTAACATCTTTAATGATGTTTGAGCTATATATTTTTTCCTCTTCAGATAAATTATTTAATTGATCCTTAACTTGGTATTTTTTAAAAATCTCATAAAGAAAATATAATGATATTAAAAAAATTAGAAAAAATATTAATTTTTTTTTTGACATCTATGAAATATTTGACTTCAGGATGTTATGTATATGAAGCACTCCAATCGTTTTTAGTTTGTTTTTACCGCTATAAACACACAAAGATGTGATTTTTTTACTGTTCATTAAAGACAAAGCTTTGGCTGCTAAAGCATTTTTATCAATACTTATAGGGTTTTTTGTCATAATTTCCTTTACGCTCATTAAATGAAGACTGATATTTTTTTTATTAAATCTTCTAATTTGTCCATCTGTAATTATACCTGTTGTATTTTTTTTTTTATTATGTGCAATTAACAATCCAAGTTTTTTATTATTCAAAATAGTTAAAGCTTTTTCCATTTTTAAATTTTCATTAACAAAGGGAATTTTTTCACCAGTTAGCATTATATCTTCTACAGTTTTTAGTTGAGCGCCTAGATTTCCTGCAGGATGTATTTTTTTAAAATCTAATTTATCAAAATTTTTATATTTCATTGCTGCAATTGCTAAAGCGTCACCAAGAGCAAGTTGCACAGTTGTACTTGAGGTTGGCACTATACCTCCAGACTCTTTAACTTGAGGAATTAAAAGTTTAATATCAGAGGCTTTATATAGAATTGACTCTTTTTTAGAAACAATTCCAATTAATAAAATTTTATTTCTATTTGCGTATTGAATTATATTCTTAAGTTCATTTGTTTGTCCTGAATTGCTAATTAGAATTAAAACATCTTTTCTTGAGATACTTCCAAGATCACCATGAGATGAGTCACTAGCTGACAAATAAAAAGAAGGTGTTCCAACTGAAGAAAGTGTGGCGGCAATTTTTGAGGCTATGAGACCACTTTTTCCAACTCCGCATAATATTACTTTTGATTGGCATTTTGATATTTGAATAACAGCATCACTAAAAGAATTATTAATACTTTTTTTTAATTTTTGTAAACTTTTTATTTCAAGATTAATTACATCTTTAGCAACAGATAAAAATTTTTTTTTATTCATTAATGTGACCAAATATCATCTTTAAATAATGCTAAATCAAGTTCAACTCTTGTTTTTAAGAATTTTAAACAATCCTGGTAAAGTTTAAGTCTATTTTCTCTCTCCAATATTTTATTTAGCTCTTCATGAATTTTATGTAAGTATATTACATCGTTTGCACAATATTTAAGTTGAGATGATGTAAGTTTACCTCCAAAATCTGAATTTTGAAATTGTTTACTGATATCCACATTTGTAAATTCTTTAATTAATGTTTTAAGAGAATGATTGTCGGAATATGATCTGGCTAATTTAGAGGCTATTTTAGTATCTAAAATATTATTTGTTTCTGTTTTTAAATAATATTTTATGTGTGCAATATCTGCTCTACCGTAATGGAAAATTTTTGTAATATTTTCATCTACAAGTAGTTTAACTAAATTAGGCGCATTGTAATTATCTCTATCAAGTTGAATTATATGGGCATCTGAATTTCCAGAAGATATTTGTATTAGACATAGAGGATCCCGCCTAACATTTAAACCCATAAATTCCCCATCAACTGCTAAAATATTGCTTAATTTTAAATCATCTGGTAAATCATTTTTGTGAAGTATAATATTATTGCTCATTTCTAAACATATATATATGAAAGAAAAAAATTGTCTAATTTTTGGCGGTAGTGGCCAAATCGGTCGTAACTTAATAAGAAAGCTTACAAAAAATAACTATAGAGTGACAGTTGTTACAAGAAATATTCATCAAAAAAGTTATATAATTAAAACCCAAGCTAATGCAGGATATATTGATATTGTAGAGTCAAATATATTTGATGAAAAAAAATTAAGAGAAGTTTTTAAAAAATCGGACATATGTGTTAATTTAGTTGGTATTTTATTTGAGCAAAAAAAAGGTAATACGTTTAGAAATATCCATTCAATTTTTCCATCGTTATTAGCTAAACTTTGCAAAGAGTATAAATTAAAACATTTTATTCATTTATCTGCATTAGGCATTAATGATGCTATAGATTCTGATTATGCTAAAAGTAAATTAGAAGGTGAAAATAATATTTTAAAAAACTTTCCTCTAGCAACAATACTTAGACCTTCAATTGTTTATTCTGTAGATGATAATTTTACAACAAATTTCATGACGATATTAAATAGATTACCTATATTTCCACTTTACTATAATGGTGAAACAAAATTTACTCCAATTCATTGTTCTGATTTGACAGACACCATCCAACATGTAATTTCAAATAATATTTATTCTAAAATAATTGAGTGTATTGGCCCCGAAACAATAACTTTTAAAGAGTTGCTAGAAAAATTGTTAGTGTTAATTGGAAAAAAAAGAATTTTGATACCGTTCCCTATATCTATAGCTGACTTTTCAGCTAGAATTTTTGAGGCACTACCTAACCCTTTAATAACAAGAGATCAACTAAGACTTTTAAAATATGATAATGTTTCATCTGGAAAATATAAAACAAATTTTGATATAGGCGTTCCAAGTGTAAAACTTTTTGATCAAGAAGTTAAAAAATATTGTTTTATGTGGAGAGATGGTGGTCAGTTTTCTACAGAAAAATATACTAAAGATTTAAATGGTAAAACCAGTAATTAATTTACGCGGTCTGTATTTTTTTTTCTATAAATTCTGGAACTTCCTCTTTATTTGTCACCTCTTCTTTTTTGCCTTTAGGTTGGTAAGCATATAAAAGATGTAACTTACAATATGAGAAATCTTTTAATGAAGATCTTCCACAGAAATAAAATGACTCTTCATTAGGATGACCCATCGGCCATTTGCATGAATTATCGTCTAATTCTTCTAATTGTTTTGGATTTTCTGGTTCAAAATCTTTTTCGATTATTAAAGATTTAAACTTACTTTTTTTACCTCTTTTACTTTTAACATTATTTTCTTGAACAGAATTCTCGAAACTTTGATTAGAAGTTGCAGCTCTAGTTTTAATTTTTGCAGATAAGTTTAACCTGTGAGCTTTTCCAATAACTGCATTTCTGCTTATACCCCCTATAATTTCCGCTATTTGGCTAGCAGTATTTCCTTTACCCCATAGCTCCTTTAATTTAGCTACTTTTTCTTCGTTCCAACTCATTAATTCAATATATTGTGTTAAATTATTTAAATATAACAATATACTGTTATAAAATTATATTAAACAAGAAAAAACTCAAAGTTATCAACAAAATAAGATTAAATTGTTTTAAATGAATATTCAATCATAACTTGTATCTATTTATTAAAATTTATAAAAACTGATTTAAAATTATGAGCCATATAGCTAAAAATTATAATCGTAAAAAAATTTCTTTTAAATTTGGCAAGGGAAGTTTTTTATTTTCCACTGATGGAAAAAAATATTTAGATTTTGTTCAAGGTATAGCAGTAAACTCTTTAGGTCACGCTCATCCCAAGTTAATAACTGCAGTGAGCAAACAATCAAAAAAACTTTGGCATGTTTCTAATGCTTTTCAAATTCCAGAGGGAGAAATATTAGCAACAAAATTAGCAAAAAAAACATTTGCTGACTATGTAATGTTTCAAAATAGTGGTGCAGAAGCAACAGAAGCAGCAATAAAAGTTGCTAGAAGATATTTTTATTCGATTGGAAAACCTAGTAAAAATAGAATTTTATGTATTAAAAATTCTTTTCATGGAAGAACTTTGGCTGCTATTTATGCAAGTGGATCAAAAAAAATGACTGAGGGTTTTGGACCAAAAGTAACAGGTTTTGATCATTTTGAGTTTGGAAATCACAAATCATTAAAAAAAAAGATTACAAAAAATACAGCTGCTATAATGGTTGAAACTATTATGGGTGAGGGTGGTATTAAAGTAATACCAGATTGGTGTTTAAAAGAATTAAGAAAAATTTGTAATAAAAAAAATATATTACTAATTTTAGATGAAGTTCAATGTGGTATTGGTCGATCAGGAGATTTCTTTGCTTTTGAAAAATCCAAAGTAAAACCGGATATTGTACCAATAGCAAAAGGAATCGGAGGAGGTTTTCCTATAGGAGCAGTATTAATGAATAAAAAAGTTGCTTCAGGAATGGTTGCTGGAACTCATGGTTCTACTTTTGGAGGTAATCCTTTGGCTATGGCAGTCGGAAATACAGTGATGGATATAGTTTCAAGTAAGAAATTTTTACAAAAAATCAAACATATTTCAAAATACTTTTTATTAAACCTTAATAAAATTAGAGATCAATACCCTAATTTGATTAAAGAAATAAGAGGTAGAGGTTTATTAATTGGAATACAACTTCACTCGGAACAAGTAAAATTTATAAAAAAACTTATGGATAATAAATTACTAACTATAAGAGCTGCTGAGAATGTAGTAAGAATTTTGCCACCATTAAATGTAAAAAAAAATGAAATTGACCAAGCTTTGAAAATAATAAAAAAAGTTTGTTCGGAAATGAATTAAAATGAAACATTTTATAAATTTAAAAGATATTCCAGCTAAAGATCTAAGAAAGATTTTATTTGATTCAAAAAAAAGAAAGGATTTAAGAAAAAAATTAAGTACACTGGAGGTGGATAATGGTGCTCCACTTAAGGGCAAAATACTTATCCAAATGTTTGAAAAGGCCAGTTCAAGAACGAGAATTAGCTTTTATTTGGCCATTAAACAACTTGGAGGTGGAACACTCACTCTAAGATCGAACGAGCTGCATCTTGGTCAAGGTGGCGAAAGTATTGCAGATACTGCAAAAATACTTTCAACTTATGGAGATGGCTTTATGATAAGAGCTGATAGTGATAAAAAAATTGAAAATTTTAGAGATCATTTAACGATACCATTAATAAATGGTTTAAGTCCATCCTCACATCCAACTCAAGTTTTATCTGATATATTTACAGTTGAAGAAATAAAGAGAAAGTCAATTTCAAAATTAAATATTTGTTGGATTGGCGACTCTAATAATGTTCTAGATAGTTTGATTGCTGCTTCTGTAAAATTTTCTTTTAAATTAAGTATTGGATGTCCTAAAAATTTTGAACCAGGTAAAAAAGTTAGAGATTGGGTAAAAAAAAATAATAGAAAAATATATATTTATAATGATCCAAAAAAAGCAGCAAGTGGAGCAGATGTAATATTTTCAGATAAAGTTATATCTCTTAATGACAAAGTTAATAAAAAAAAAAAGATAAAACAATTTATGAGATTTAAGGTAGATAAAAAATTAATTAACTTTGCAAAAAAAAATTGTATTTTCCTTCATTGTTTGCCACGTGGAAATGAAGTTAGTGAAGAAGTTTTTTTAGGAAAAAAATCTCATGTTTGGCAACAAGCTCTTAATAGAGTACATGTTCAAAAAAGTATTTTATTGTATTGTTTTGGAAAATTAAGGTAAAGGTGCAGGGTTATCTGAATTTTGATTTAAATATTTAATTACTGAAGCTCTATCTTTTTCTTTTCTTAGTCCAGCAAATGCCATTTTTGTTCCCTTAATCCATTTAGCAGGTTTAATTAAATAACCGTTTAGTTCTTCGAAAGTCCATTCTTTATCATATGATGTTAAAGCCTTAGAATATTTATAATCAACAACGATACCAGCTTTTCTTCCAACTACATTATATAAAGCCGGACCAATATTATTTCTTCCACCTTTGACTATAGAGTGACATGCAGCACACTTTTTAAAAACTTTTTTACCCAAAGCAACATCTCCCATTTCCATTAACGCAGCTATATCAATTTTTTCTTCAACAGCTGCTTTTGTTGATGATGACACTGTTGTAGCCTGATTTACTTCAACCGTGTAACCTGGGACTTTTGGTTTTTCGACATGAAAAATCACATTAGATAATTTGCCAATACCAATTACCAAAAGAGCAACCATTAGAATTGCTGCAACTACTTTATTAATTTCAAAAGAATCCATTTTTCCAAATATTAATTTTGAACATATATCACAATAAATTAAAAAATTAATAAAATTTAATGTATAAATTTGCCTCTATTACTATTTAATATGTATAATAAAAACAAAATATAATGAAAACATTGACAATTATTCCTTCTAGATTATCTGCTACCAGACTACCAGGCAAACCTTTACTTAAATTAAACGGTTTATCAATCATTTCAAATGTATTTAAAAAGGCTCAGGAAGCTAATATTGGTGAGGTTATCGTTGCAACAGAAGATCAAGAGATAGTAGATGATGTCATTAAAAATGGTGGTAGAGCTTTAATAACAAGCAATAATCACAAAACTGGAACAGATAGAATTTATGAGGCATTGCAAAAGTTAGGGATTAAAGATGTAGATTTAATAATGAATTTACAAGGTGATGAGCCAGCAATTAATATCGATGATATAATTAGTTTAAATGAAAAAATGATCAGAAATCAAACAAAAATAGGAACACTTGCTGCTGAAATAAAAAGTCTTAAAGATTTAGAAAATGAAAATGTTGTAAAAGTTATAACAAAAAAAGATCTTAACGATGACAAATTTTCTGAAGCAGAAACTTTTTTAAGAAATTCTGTAAATAAAGATAATATTTACCATCATATAGGAATTTATTGTTATTCAACAGAAACACTAGAAAAATTTGTTAAATTAAAACAGTCAAAAAATGAAATTAAAAATAGATTAGAACAATTAAGAGCTTTGGATAACAATATTGCAATAAATGTTGCATTTGCTAAATCATCCCCCATAGGAGTTGATACTGAAGAAGATTATCTGGCCTTAAAAAAAATTATGGAATATAAGAATTAATGAGTAAAATCTATTTTCAAGGTACTTTTGGTGCATACTCTCATTTGGCAGCTTTATCAGTTGATCCAGGTGCAGAGATATTACCTTGTATAACTTTTGATGAATGTTTTAGTAAAGCAAGCTCAGAACCTGAAAGCAAAATAATTATTCCCGAGTCAAATAGAATTACTGGTAATATTGGCATTGAATATTTAATCTTCAAACATCGACTGAATATTTATCAAGAACATTTTCAAAAAATTGAGCATAATTTATTGGGTCAACCAGGAGCAAAACTTAGTGACATAAAAGAGGTATATTCTCATGCGCAAGGGCTTTCGCAATGCTCAAAATTTATAAAAGATAACAATATAGTAGAACATATTAGAGCTGATACTGCAGGTTCTGCAGAAATGATTTCAAAGACAAAAGATAAAAAAAAATCTGCTATAGCTTCTTCGTTAAGTGCTGAAATTTATGGATTGGAAGTGATAAATAAAAATATTGAAAATGAAAAAGGTAATTTAACAAGATTTTTAGTGATGGGAAAAAATATCTTTCAACCTGAATTTGAAAATAAAAGATATATTACTTCCTTTTTATTTAAACTTAAAAGTAAACCGGCCGCACTTTATCAATCCTTGGGAGGTTTTGCCATCAATGGTGTTAATCTTACTAAATTACAAAGTTATCCAGAAAAAAATACGTTCGACTCGTATTTTTTTTTATGTGATTTAGATGGACATATTGAAGATCCAAATGTACAAAAATCTTTAGAGGAGTTAGGCCTTCATTGTGAAGATTTTCACGTCTTAGGTGTTTTTGAGGCTGATAAGTTGAGACAAAAATAATAATCTTTTCTTGTAGATTAGAAAATATAACTGATATAATAAGTTTGGAGGCTAGAGGTGGATGCTGCTTGAACCCGACCAGATCTTAACAGAAGCAGTCGTAGAGACAGTTATGCAGGTTCTAGTCTCCTTGAATTAAAATGAATAATAACTCAAAAGTACTAGCATTAAAATATAGACCACAAAATTTTGATGACCTTATAGGCCAAGAAGTGGTGGCAGAAACTATAACAAATTCTATAAAAGCTGACAAAATTCCAAATGCTTATTTATTCACTGGAATTAGAGGAGTAGGAAAGACAACAATAGCTAGAATAGTAGCTAAGTCACTTAATTGTTCAAATGCAATTGAAAATAAATGTAAAATAGAATGTAATAATTGTGATGCCATAACTAATTCAAGTCATATTGATGTTCTAGAGATGGATGCCGCAAGCAAAACAGGTGTAGATGATGTTAGGGATTTAATTGAATTCTCAAGGTATGGCCCAACTTCTGCAAAGTATAAAGTATTTATAATTGATGAAGTTCATATGTTGAGCAAACAAGCATTTAATGCTTTGCTTAAAACATTAGAGGAGCCACCAGAATATTTAAAATTTATTTTTGCAACCACTGAAATTAAAAAAATTCCAGTAACAGTAGTTTCAAGATGTCAAAGATTTGATTTATCTAGAATTAAATCATCAGAATTATTTGAATATTTAAAAAAGATAAAAGATAAAGAGAATGGTAAAGTTTCAGATGAAGCTTTAAAATTAATCGTTAAAATATCTGAAGGATCTGTTAGAGATGCCTTGTCTTTGTTAGATAGAGGTTTATTAAGTTTAAAAGAAAATACAGAATTAGATTTAAATGCTGCACAAAAAATTTTTGGTTATTTTGACAAATCTCAATTAATTGATTTATTTGAATTAATATTAAAAGGTGAAGAAACAAAAGTAATTAAAATTTATAGAAAAATTTATGACCAAGGAGTTGAACCAAAAGTATTTATTAACGATTTTTTAGAACTTTTATATTATTTTAAAAACATAAACTCATTAACTTTAGAAAGTACAAATTTTTCTTTAAATGATGAAGAGTTCTTGAAAATTAAAGATATTTCAAATCAAATAAATACTGAAGTCATAATTTTATTTTGGCAGTTTGCAATTTTTTCATTAGAAGAATTAGATATAGTAGCAAATCAACATTTATCTATCGAGATGTTTTTAATAAGGTTGATACACTTAAAGTCAACAAAATCTAAAAAAGAATTTATAAACAATCTCGAGAATAAAAATTCTGAAAGCTCAATTGTTCAAAAAGAAATTAAAATTGAAAACAATGTTAAAACAGTTGATCAAATAAAAAATATTACCCAACAAGAAAAAAAAAAAATAGAGATTAAAACTGAGATTAAAGAAATGGATAAAAACTTAATTAATTCATTTGATGATCTTTTAAATATCTGTTTAGAGAAAAAAGAAATTAAATTAAAATATGAATTAGAAAAAAATGTAAATCTTGTAAAATTTGAAAAAAATAGAATTGAAATTTCATTTAATGACAATTTAGACAAAGATTTTGTTAAAGATCTTTCTTCAAAGCTTTTTGAATGGACTAATGAAAGGTGGATAATTACTTTTAGTAAATCTAAAGGAGATATGTCTATAAAGGAAAAACAAAAAAGTAAAAAAGATGAATTAATAAATGAAGTTAAAAATTCAGAAACTTATAAAACTGTTATAAAAAAATTTCCAGATGCAGAGTTGGTAGATATTAAATTAAATACAAAAGAGGATTAAAATGACTGATTTTACAAAGATATTAGATAAAGCAAAAGAATTAGAGGCTAAAATGAAAGAAAGCCAAGAAAAAATTAAAGAAATTAGAGCTGAAGGCATCTCTGGATCTAATTCTGTAAAGATCATCTTGGATGGTGAGGGAGAGATGCAAAATATTCAACTGTCTGATGAGATTTTAAATGAAGAAAAATCTATAATTGAAGATTTAATTTTAGCAGCTCATAATAGTGCTAAATCTCAACTTAAATCAAAAACCACTGAAGAGATTTCTAAAGCTACAGGAGGCTTTGGGATCCCTGGTTTTAAATGGCCGTTGTAATTGATGCAAAATATAAATGAGATTGAAGACTTAATTAAATTAATATCTAAGCTTCCTGGATTGGGCCCAAAGTCAGCTAAAAGAATTGTTTTAAAATTAATTAATAATCGAGATGAACTAGTTAAGCCTATGGCCAATATTTTGGCTCAAGTTTATAAAAATGTTACAAGATGTAATTCTTGTGGATCTTTAAAATCTAATTCAAATGGATGTATTAATTGTGAAAATATAAATGAAAAATATACGAAAATTTGCGTTGTAGAAGATATTGCTGATCAATGGTCAATTGAGAACTCAAATATTTTTCAAGGATATTTTCATATTCTTGGTGGCACCCTTTCATCAGTAGGCCAAAGAAAAGAAGATCTTCTAATCAATTCATTAGTAGAAAGAGTAAATAGAGAAAGTATTGAAGAGGTAATTCTTGCAACTAGTGCAACTGTCGAAGGACAGACTACAGCCTATTATATCCAAGATAGTCTAAAAAATAGTAAGGTTAAAATTACAAAATTAGCTCAAGGCTTACCTGTTGGAGGAGAAATTGAAAGTTTAGATGATGGCACTCTTTTTTCAGCTTTTAAAAATAGAGCTAATTTAAATTCTAATTCAGATTAAATTTTTTTTTTAATCTATTTTGGTGTAATAATGGTTCAGTATATCCAGAGGGTTGCTCCCTACCTTTAAAAATTAATTCATTTGCAGTTTTAAATGCTATAGACCTTTCGAAATCATCACTCATTTTTACATATTTTGGATCAGCTCTATTTTGTTTATCAACAATTTTCGCCATTTCCTTCATAATTTCTATTACTTGAATTTTTGTTGTTATTCCATGATATATCCAATTTGTAATATGTTGCGAAGATATTCTAAGAGTAGCTCTATCTTCCATTAGTCCAATATTATTAATATCAGGAACTTTTGAACAACCAATACCTTGATCAATCCATCTCACAACATAGCCTAATAGAGTTTGAGCAGAATTAGAAATTTCTTTATTAATCTCCTCTACTGACCAATTTGGTCTATTAGCAATTGGAATATTCAAAAGATCATCAAGTTTTGCTGATTCTCTCTTCAAAATTTTTTTCTGTTTATCAAAAATATTTATTTTATGATAATGTAAAGCGTGCAAAGCTGCTGCAGTAGGAGAGGGGACCCAAGCACAATTTGCTCCAGCTTCTAAATGACCTTCTTTTTGTTCCATCATATCCCTCATTTTATCTGGCATAGCCCACATTCCTTTTCCAATTTGAGCTTTTCCTGATAACCCACACTTTAAACCAATATCAACATTGTTATTTTCATACGCCAAAATCCAATTTGAAGATTTCATATCTCCCTTTTTAATCATTGGTCCAGCTTCCATAGATGTGTGCATTTCATCACCTGTTCTATCTAAAAATCCTGTATTTATAAAAAATACCCTATTTTTTAGTGTCCTTATGCATTCTTTAAGATTTACAGATGTTCTTCTTTCTTCATCCATAATTCCAATTTTGCATGTATATTGTGGTAAATTTAAAACTTTTTCGACTCTTGAAAAAATTAAATCTGTAAATGATGTTTCGTCAGGTCCATGCATTTTTGGCTTAACTATATATATAGATCCTGTTCTAGAATTATTTTTATTTTTAATATCATTAATTGCTGCAGCAGTTGTTATAAAGGCATCCATAATACCCTCTGGAATTTCATTACCGTTGCTTAAAATTATAGAGGGATTTGTCATTAGATGCCCAACATTTCGAATCAACAAAAGACTTCTACCGTGTAGTTTCATTCCCTTGCCATCCTTAGAAATATAACTTCTATTAGGATTTAGTTTTCTTTCATATAGTTTGCCCTCTTTTTCAAACTGTGATTTTAGATTTCCTTTCATCAGGCCAAGCCAATTTCTATAACAAATAATTTTATCTTCCGCATCTACTGCAGCCACACTATCTTCGTTATCACAAATAGTTGAAACTGCAGACTCGATAATGATTTCGCTAATTCCTGCATGGTCTTGTTGTGCACTAAAAGCCCTTGGATCTCTCAAAATCTCGATGTGTAGGTTATTGTTTTTTAAAATAATTGCAGATGGATTATCTGCCTCACCTCTATGACCGATAAATTTTTCTTTATCAATTAATTCAAAAATATCAGCACCTTTTAAAATTTTTAATCCACCATCTTTGATTGCAACACTAGTAATTTTATGCCAACTTAAATCATTTAAGGTGAAATATTTGTCTAAAAAATCTCTACCATATTTGATAACCATTGTGCCTCTTTCAGGATCATATCTTTCAGATACACTATCTTCAGTTTGTTCAATTACATCAGTTCCATAAAGACTGTCATAAAGGCTCATCCATCTTGCGTTAGCAGCATTGAGAGCATATCTTGCATTCATAATTGGCACTACTAATTGAGGTCCAGCGATTTCAGTTATTTCTTTATCAACATTTTTTGTTTCAATTTCAAAATCAGGACCTTCTTTTTTCAAATAACCAATCTCAATTAAAAATTTTTTATATTCAGTTAAATTAAATTCACCACTTTTATTTTTGAGATGCCAATCATCAATTTTTTTTTGTAAATTCTTTCTTATCTTAATTAATTCCCTATTTTTTGGCTCTAACTCTTTAACAGTTTTTTCAAAACCCAGCCAAAACTTTTCAGGAGAGATACCAAGTTCTTTTAATAATTCATCATTAATAAATCTTAATAATTTTTCAGAAACTTTAAGACTGTTAACGTTTATATATTTTTCTTGCATGACATTTTTTACCCCTTCTGTATTTTTGCCTGAGAGTTTTTGCTCCCTCGGCGGAATTTAATCTCTTTCCAGAGTATTATGTCTATATCGGTCCTTTTGCCTGAGAGTTTCCGGGGTCGTTGCTCCTTCGGCGCTAAATTTAAGTAATTAGTCTCTCCCGATTTGAAATTAGTATCTTTTAAAAAGATTAAGTCAATTAATAACATTTACCCTATCTACTATTCATCATTTTATTGCCTTTTTTATAAATTAACTATCCGTTATAAATAAATTATGAAAAATTATCTTAATTTTGAAAATGATATTAAAAATCTTGAAAATGAAATTGAAAAATTAAAGGATCCTTATAATAATGAAGAGGGGCTATCTGAAGTAGATACTCAAAAAATTTCAAATACTCAGGCCGAATTAGATCAAAAATTAAAGGAAATTTACTCCAATCTAGATCCATGGCAAACAACTCTGGTTGCTAGACATGAAGATAGACCAAAATCAAAATTTTTTATTGATAATCTATTTGATGATTTTATTCCTTTATCTGGTGATAGATATTATGGAGAAGATAAATCTGTCTTAACTGGTTTTGCAAAATTTAATGAAAAATCTGTTTTAGTAATTGGCCAAGAAAAAGGAGAAAATTTAGAAAGCAGAATTGAAAGAAACTTTGGAATGATGAGGCCAGAAGGTTATCGAAAAACTATCCGATTAATGAATTTGGCTAATAAATTTAATATTCCCATAATATCATTTATAGACACCCCTGGTGCATATCCTGGAGTCGGAGCTGAGGAAAGAGGGCAAGCTGAGGCAATAGCTAAATCAATTGAGTGTTGTATGGAACTAAAGGTTCCTACACTTGCAATAATAGTCGGCGAAGGTGGTTCTGGTGGCGCTATAGCTCTAGCATCATCCAATAAAGTAATAATGTTAGAGAATGCAATTTACTCAGTTATTTCTCCCGAAGGATGTGCAACTATTTTATGGAGAGATCCAAAAAAAATGCTTGATGCAGCAAAAGCTATGAAGTTATCAGCAAAAGATTTGTTAGAACTTAAAGTTATAGATGAAATAATTCCTGAACCACTAGGTGGAGCTCACAGAGATAGAGATTTAATGTTAGAAAATTTAAGAAAGACAATATCAAAAAATTTAGAATATTTTGTAGATTTATCTTCGGAAGATATTTTAAATGAAAGGAAAAATAAGTTTTTAAAGATAGGAAGAAATAAAGGATTTGTAAGTAATTCAGAGGATATAAGTACACTAACAATAAAAGAAAATAATATTGTAGAAATTTTAAAATCTAAAAAAATACTTATTGGAACTTCTATCTTAGGCTTTGTATTGCTTGTTTTAGCATTTGCTTTATTTTAATAAACTTTATAAAGCTCCACAACAATGCTTGAATTTTTTTCCTGAACCACAATAACAAGGTTCATTTCTTCCAATTTTTTTACCTTTTTTTATTTGGTCCAACATACTCGTTTTATTTTCTTGTTTTGGTGCTTGTTCAGTTACAACTTTTAAATTCATTAATATGGTTACGAAATCTAACTTTAATTTTTCTAAAAGATTTGAAAATAGCTCAAAAGCCTCTTTTTTATATTCAATTAATGGGTCTCTTCCACCATATGATCTTAAACCAATTACTTGTCTTAATTGCTCTAGATATTGTATATGAGATTTCCAATTTAAATCAATTGATTGTAGAAATATTCTTTTTTCAATTTCTTTTGCATGATTTTCTCCAAGAATTTTTATTCTTTCACTTCTTGTATAATTAAAATTATTAAAAATTTTTTCTTTTAACTCATCATCTTTTGCTAAAGTTAATTCTTCAATTTCTTTTTCATTAAAACTTTTACCAACTATTTGCTTTAATCGATTACTAAAATCAGTATTTTTGGGGTTAGATAATTTATGAATTTTTAAGTTAATAATATCTTGAATTATTTCTTTTAAAAATTCATCTGAATAATTAAAAATATTATCGCTATTCATTGCATTTTTTCTTTGAGAAAATACAACATGTCTTTGGTCGTTAAGAACATTATCAAATTTGATTAAAGTTTTTCTTATATCAAAGTTTCTAGCTTCAACTTTTTGTTGAGCTCTTTCTAATGCTTTATTTATCCAAGGATGATCAATACTTTCTCCATCTTTAAGGCCTAACTTTTCAAGCATATTATTCATAGATTCTGATCCAAAAATTCTCATTAAGTCATCTTCTAAACTCACATAAAATATAGAGCTACCCTCATCTCCTTGACGACCAGCTCTTCCTCTAGCTTGATTATCAACTCTACGAGATTCCATCCTTTCAGTACCTATAACAAACAGGCCACCTAAAGACTTAATTTTATCTTTTTCAATTTTTAGTTGATCATCTGATATAGATCCTTTTTTGCCTCCTAGCTGAATATCTACACCCCTTCCCGAAATGCTTGTTGTTATAATAACGGACTTTTCCTTGCCGGCATTAGCAATTATCTCTGCTTCATTTTCGTGATTTTTTGCATTTAGAACTACATGTTTAATATTTTTTTTATTTAGTAAATTTGCGTAAATTTCAGATTTATTAATACTAGATGTAAAAATTAGAATTGGCTGTTCTAATTTATGGCATTCAATAATTTTATTTATAATTGCATTATTTTTTTCATTTTCAGTTCTAAAAATTTGATCATTAAAATCTTTTCTAATCATTTCTTTGTTTGTAGGAATTACCACAACCTGCAAATTATAAATTTCAAAAAATTCTTCAGACTCTGTTACAGCCGTACCAGTACATCCTGATATTTTTTTATATAACTTAAAATAGTTTTGATAAGTAATTGATGCCAAAGTTTGGTTCTCAACTTGAACAGATATTTTTTCTTTGGCTTCTAGCGCTTGGTGTAATCCGTCTCCAAATCTTCTTCCTTCAAGAATTCTACCCGTAAGTTCATCAATGATTTTAAGACTATCATCTTTAACAATATAATCTTTACCTTTTTGAAATAAATGGTTAGCTCTTAGCGCCTGATTTACATGATGAACTAAGCTTAAATTTTCAGGATCATAAAAATTATTATTTTTTAATATTCCTGCGTTCGAAAAAATTTTTTCAACATTATTAATTCCCTCATTTGTTAAAAGAATATTTTTGTCTTTTTCGTCAATTTCATAATCTTTACTATTTAAATTTTTAACCAACTTATCTATCGCAAGATATTGTGAAGTCTTATCTTCAGCCGCACCCGAAATTATTAATGGAGTTCTTGCTTCATCAATTAAACATGAATCTATCTCATCAACTATTGAAAAAAAATGCTCTCTTTGAACCATTTCAGTCTCTGTAAACTTCATATTGTCCCTCAAATAATCAAATCCTAATTCACTATTAGTTGCATAAGTAATGTCACAATTATAATTTTTTTTACGCTCACCATCATCTTGATCATTATTTATGTATCCAGAAGTTAAACCAAGAAAATTATATATTTGACCCATCTCCAAAGAATCTCTTTTTGCAAGATAATCATTTACAGTTACTATATGAACACCTTTACCGTTTAGTGCATTAAGATATGCAGCAAGTACTATGGTTAGAGTCTTACCTTCACCTGTTCTCATCTCTGCAATTTTACCCTCATGCAAAACAATTCCACCAATTATTTGAACATCAAAATGCCTTTCGTTTCTAGCTCTGCTAGAGGCCTCCCTTACCAAAGCAAAGGCTTCAGGTAGAAGTTCTTCTAGAGTTTTACCTTTTTTAATCTGTTCTTTGTATTCCTCTGTTTTTTTTGGAAATTCTGAGTCACTTAAATCTTTAAAATTTTCTTCTAATAAATTAATTTTTGCTACTATTTTTCCAATTCTATCTAGCTCTTTTTGATTGCTAGATTTTATTAATTTGGAAATTAGATTTAATGGATTAAACATTACTATTTGATTTATTCTTTAATTATATTGTTTAATATATGTATTAAATAAATATTTTAAATACTATGGGAATTAATTTAACAAATTTTTTATCTTCAAAATCAAAAAACGCTAGAATGATTGATTTTCAAGACTTAGATCATATCGATGGCCTATCAATTTCAGTTGTTAGTGCAAATTTATACAAAGATAATAGAGATGATTTATCAATGTTTTATTTTCGAGATGGTGCAAATCATGCCTCAGTTTATACTCAGTCTAAGATTGTATCAGAAAATATTAAATGGAATTTAAATCAAAAAAATAAGAAAATATTTTCATTAATTATAAATACAAGAAATGCTAATGCCTTCACTGGTAAACAAGGTTATGACAGTCTTAAAAAATTAGCTGATTTAGTGTCAAAAAACTTAAATAAAAAACAAGAGGAAGATGAAGAAATTCCAAAAAAAATTACACCAAAAGAAATAATTTTTGGGTGCACAGGAACAATTGGAGAATTATTTCCATATGAAAAGATTGTAAAACAAATTCCAAATTTAATGAATAAAATTAGATATACACAAAATAAATTTGTTTGGATGAAAGCTGCACTTGGAATTATGACAACTGATACAAAGCCCAAGTTAGCAATGGAAGATTGTAAAATTGGAAATGAAAAAATTAAGATTTATGGAATTGCTAAAGGATCCGGAATGATACATCCAAATATGGCAACAACACTAGCCTATATATTTACAGATGCGAGTTTATCAAATGATATTTTAAGCAAGTTGTTAAAAAAAAATATTTCTACCACTTTTAATGCAATCTCATGTGATGGAGATACAAGTACTAATGATATGGCATCTATTTTTGCAACCGGTAAGGTTAACAATTCACCTATAAAAAATATTAATGATAAAAAGCTTAGAAATTTTGATCTAGCTTTAAATAAAGTTTTATTAAATTTAGCAAAAAGAGTTGTCTCAGATGGCGAAGGTGCATCTAAGTTTGTCACGATAAAAGTAAAGAAATGTAAAAATGGAATAGATGCGAAAAAAATTGCATTTTCTATAGCAAATTCTCCTTTAGTTAAAACTGCAATTGCCGGAGAGGACCCTAATTGGGGAAGAATTATAATGGCGATTGGGAAAGCGGGACCAAAAATAAATTTGAATAAACTTTCAATAAAGTTGGGAAATAAAAAAATAGTGCAAGATGGAAAACTTTATCAAAATTTTGATGAAAAAGAAGTTGCACAATATATGAAAGGAGAAAATATTGATATGGATATTGAGATTTCAACAGGTCATAAAAGCTTTACCGCTTATACAATGGATCTTACAAAAGATTATATTAAAATTAATGCAGATTATCGAAGCTAAAAGTTATTGAAATTTTAATTTAAATTATTAGTTATTAGATATGATTAAATACAAACTATCATGTAAAGATTGTGAAATAACTTTTGATAGTTGGTTTGCTTCATCAAAAGAATATGAAAAATTGAAAAAAAAGAACTTTTTAGTTTGTCATAATTGTAATTCACAAAAAGTTGAAAAAACTTTAATGGCACCCAAACTGATTAATACCAAAAAAGAGTCAAAAAATTCTTTAGAGATAGAAAAATATGATAACGTTAAAAAGACAATAAAAAATTATCAAAAATTTATAAAAGATAATTTTAAATATGTTGGTGAGAATTTTGCCTATGAGGCAAGAACGATTCACTATGAAGGAAAAAAGAAACCAAAAGGTATTTATGGCAATGCATCAAAAAAAGATCTTAAAGATTTGAAAGATGAAGGTATTGATACACAAATGATACCATGGATAGAGGATACAGAAAATTAATTTTTTATAAATTTAGCAATATAGTTTACAGAAAAATCTTTGGAAATATTCCATTCATTTTTAAATATATCAAAATTTACTCCATCCAATTTACTTAACATTAAATTATTTTTTTTTTGAAGTATTTTAAGATCATCTGGTTTAATAAATTTTTCCCAATCATGCGTACCAATTGGTAGCCATTTTAAAATATATTCTGCTCCAACTATAGCAAAAAAGTATGATTTTAAAGTTTTGTTTATTGTTGCAACAAACATTAATCCATTCTTTTTAAGAAGCTTAGAGCAAGACTTTAAAAAAAATTCTACATCTTCAACATGTTCTATTATTTCCATATTTAAAATTACATCAAATTTTTTTTTTTTCTTTATATTCTCAGGAGATGAGCATAAATAATTTATATCAAGTTTATTTTTTTTTGCATGTAGTTTTGCAATTTCTATATTTTTACTAGAGGCATCTATCCCTGTTACATTAGCACCTAATCTTTTCATGGGTTCAGAAAGCAAACCTCCTCCGCATCCAATATCTAAAATTTCAATTTTTTCTAGGGGTTTTTGTTTATTTTTAAGTTTAAAATTATCAACTATATTATCTCTGATATATTTTATCCTTACCGGATTAAATTTATGAAGAGGTTTAAATTTTCCTTTTGGATTCCACCATTCATCAGCCATTTTTGAAAATTTTTCTATTTCTTTTTTATTTACACTGTTCATAATACTTAATTAGTTGACATAACAATTAAGATGTATTTTATCAAATATTAATTAAATTATAATAATTAAATCAGATCAATGAAAACGGTAGTATTAAAATTTGGCGGCACTTCTGTAGGGAGTATTGATAGAATTAAAAAAGTTTGTAAAATTATTGCTTCTTATAAAAAGAAAAGAAATAGAATAGTTGTGATTTCATCTGCAATGAGCGGAGTTACAAATGATCTAGTCAAAAAATCAAAACTAATTAGTAATAATTTTGACAAGGCTGAATATGATGCACTTTTATCAACAGGAGAGCAAACAGCATGTGCCTTAATTGCTGGCAGGCTTAGACACATAGGTTTAAAAGCAAGATCATGGCAGTCTTGGCAAATACCTATAATTACTGAGGGACCACACTCAAGTTCACGAATTAACACAGTTATTGTCAAAGAACTTAACTATTATTTAAAAAGTGGTGGTATTCCGATAATAACTGGTTTCCAAGGAATTAATAGAAAATTTAGATTAACTACAATTGGAAGAAGTGGATCTGATGCAACAGCAATAATGTTGGCTAAATTTATCAAAGCTGAAGAATGCATAATATATACCGATGTAGATGGAGTTTACACAACAGATCCTAGACAATACAAAAAAGCAAAAAAGATTAAAAAAATTTTTTATGATGAAATGCTAGAAATGGCATCTTTGGGATCAAAAGTTATGCAACCAACATCTGTACAAGATGCTAAATTAAATAATATAGATATAGAGGTTAAGTCATCTTTCGTTTCAAGAGCTGGAACTTTAATAACTGGGTCTAAAAAAGCTTTCAGTGACCAAATTATTACTGGTATTTCTTCAACAAAAAACGATGCAAAAATCACAATAGTTGGAGTTAAAGATAGACCTGGAGTTGCAGCTTCTATTTTTAAACCATTATCTAAAAATTTAATTAACGTAGATATGGTTGTTCAAAACGTTTCATTAAATGGAAATGAAACTGATCTGACATTTACAATTAAATCTGATGATCTTAAAAAAACAGAAAAATTAATTAAACAAAATAAAAAAATATCTTACAAAAAATTATCTTTTGATAAAGATGTTTCTAAAGTTTCAATAATTGGAGTTGGTATGATCACTACACCTGGCATAACCTACAGGATGTTCCAGGCTTTAGCTTTAAAGAATATTAACATTTTAGTTATATCAACATCAGAAATTAAAATTTCAGTTTTGATTTCTGCAAAACATGTAAAAAAAGCTGTAGAAATTTTGCATAAAGAATTTAAATTAGATTGATATAATGAGCTTAAGACCATTTAGAGATATTAAAAGAAGAAAAACAAAAGTTATTAAAGTAGGTAGTGTAAAAATTGGAGGAGACAATCCTATATCGGTTCAGTCTATGACTAATACCTTAACTACAAATGTTGAAGCAACAATAAATCAGATTAATAATATTGCAGCAGAAGGGGCTGACATTGTGAGGGTTTCTTGTCCAGACGAAGAGTCTACTGCTGCGCTGAAAATAATAGTAAAACATGTATCTATTCCAGTAGTTGCTGATATTCACTTTCATTATAAGAGAGCAATTGAAGCAGCAGAAAACGGAGCTAAATGTTTGAGAATAAATCCAGGCAATATTGGAAATGAGACTAAAATACTTGAAGTAGTTAATGCAGCTAAAAATAATGATTGTTCAATTAGAATTGGGGTAAATGCCGGATCATTAGAAAAAGATATTTTAGAAAAATTTAAAGAACCTTGTCCAGAAGCTTTAGTGGAGAGCGCTCTAAGAAATATTAAAATTTTAGAAGATAAAGATTTTTATAATTTTAAGATAAGTGTAAAATCTTCGGATGTTTTTTTATCAATAGCTGCCTACAGAAAACTTTCAAAAGTATGTGATTATCCTTTACATCTAGGTATTACAGAGGCAGGAAGTTTTATCTCAGGAAGTATTAAATCATCCATTGGAATTGGAAGTCTTTTAATGGATGGAATAGGTGACACGATAAGGATATCTTTATCGGATGACCCAACTAAAGAGGTTAAAATTGCAAACGAGATACTAAAATCCTTAAATTTAAGAAACAGAGGTGTTAAGATTATCTCTTGTCCTTCATGTGCAAGGCAAGCTTTTCAGGTAATAGATACAGTTAAAATTTTAGAAAAAAAACTTTCTCATATTAAAACTCCAATTACTCTCTCAATAATTGGATGTGTGGTTAATGGTCCAGGAGAAGCAGCCATGACAGATATAGGAATTACTGGTGGTGGAAAAGGTAACAACATGCTTTACTTAGAAGGTGTTCAATCTGAAAAAGTTTTAACAGATGATATAATTGACAAAGTTGTAGCTGAAGTAGAAAAGAAAGCCTCTGAATTAGATAAATAACTATGATTCCAATAAAAACAGTTGAAGAACTTATATTGAAACATTCAACATTAGAAAAAGATTTATCTTCTGGAGAAATTAACAAAAAATTATTTGCAGAAAAATCAAAAGAATATTCTGATGTTAATGAAATTATTGAAAATGCCAGAAGCTATATATCTTTTGCAAATGAAAAAAAGGAATTAGAAAAAATTTTAGATGATAGTTCTGGAGATGATGAGCTTAAAAAAATGGCAGAGTTAGAATTGATAGAATTACAATCCAAACACGAAAT
>Ga0315315_10000841_pt1 | contig 27301 bp, 18 predicted proteins | sample M140m3416metaG_FD_203699 | JGI IMG/M metagenome (GOLD analysis project Ga0315315, IMG submission 203699) | Ammonia-oxidizing marine archaeal communities from Monterey Bay, California, United States - M1 40m 3416 | ecosystem: Environmental > Aquatic > Marine > Intertidal zone | place: USA... | reverse complement strand
TGACGCTGACGCTGACACAGACGCTGACGCTGACGCAGACGCTGACGCAGACGCTGACGCAGACGCAGACGCTGACGCTGACGCTGACGCAGACACTGACGCTGACGCTGACGCTGACGCTGACAGCGATGTGCCGACTATGGTTCTAATTCCAGGGGGTAGCTTCGATATGGGCTGCACCGCCGGTCAAGAGCTAACAGGCATGTGCGAGGACGATGAGTATCCAATGCACACCGTCACCTTGAGTAGTGATTTTTGGCTCAGTCAGACCGAGGTCACACAGGCAGAGTTTGAGCGAGTGATGGGCTACAATCCGTCTCACTTTTTGGCCTGTGGCACCGACTGCCCAGTCGATGAGGCGACATGGCACGAGGCCGCAGCATACACCAACACTCTGTCGGCCTTAGAGGGACTCGAGGCTTGCTATATCTGTGCCGGTTCTGGAACCACTGTTGGCTGTGAACCTCTGGTGGAGCCTCATGAATGCGAAGGATATCGACTCGCTACAGAGGCTGAGTGGGAGTATGCAGCACGCTGCTCGATAGATTCCGTCTATGCAGGTTCGGATAGTGCCACGGAGGTTGCCTGGACATCCGACATCAGCGCCGAGTCGACCCATCCAGTAGCGATGCTTACCCCCAACGCCTGTGGCCTCTACGACATGAGCGGAAATGTCTGGGAGTGGACCGGAGACTGGTACTCAAGCACTTACTACAGCATCAGCCCAAGCACAGATCCTGGTGGAGCCACCACAGGTGATTCTCGGGCGAAGCGCGGTGGCTCGTGGAGTAGTGATTCTCGAAGTGTCCGGCTCACAAATCGCGTCCCATACTTCCCTGTTGGTGTACCGGGAATCTTCGGTTTTCGTCTCGCGAAGACTGATCTCTAAAGTAATTCGCATGCGCGAGAGTCTGTCGATATTTGAGCAGCACCCAGCCTGATACAGTGACCTGGACCTCGAGATGAACATCCTGATGAAAACACCCTCTTCAGCTCGTCACAGCGACACTGAGACCGCGGAAGTCGACGTCCTTTGAGCACGAATTCCAACACGCTGAAGAAGCTGCTTGTCTGTATGGCCATCGCCGCAGGCACGCTGATGTCCTTCGAGATTCTCCTCACCCGCCTTGCAAGCCTGAGGTACCACTTCCACTTCGGCCATCTCGCCGTCAGCAACGGTCTCTTGGGAATCGGAGCATCAGCATCTTGGCTGGGCCTGACTCGAGAGCGCTGGCGAGAGAAACCTGACGAGTGGCTCGAGAATAGTCTCTTTGCCTACCTCGCCTCACTGTGCATCGCGACGCTCATCCTGTACACACTTCCGGTTCACCTAGGGCCCATGGACCTGACAGGGACCCTCAGCTTTGCAGCCTTCGCTGTTGCCTCTCTGCTCCCCTTCCTCACCGGCGGCTGTGTCATCGGACTCATCCTCAGCGCATGGCCAAAGAGCGTCGCCAAGCTGTACGGCACAGACCTCCTGGCGGCTGGACTGGGCTGCCTGCTCATCCCACTGAGCCTGCCGACAATCGGGGCATCAGGTGCGCTGGCAATAATCATCGTGCTCAGCGGTTTCGCATCCCTCTTGGGCGGCAGCACATACAGGCTGGCCTCGCTGGCCCTCATGGGTACGGTCTTGGCGGCGGCTTCCCTCACCCCAGAAGCCCCGAGCAAGATCACCCGCCCCATACTCTCTTCGCAGTGGACCCCGCTCAGCCGCGTGGACATCGTAGAGGTCTCACCAGCCAACAGAACAATACGTGCAACCGGCAGACCAGTGCCGGCCGCGTCGATTCCACCCCAAGTAGAGATCATGCAGGACGGATCGGCCAGCACCTTGCTGACCGATTTCTCCAGCCAGCCAGATGCACGCCAATTCTTAGACGAAGCGCTGTACTCAGCTGCCACCCAACTGCAGACGGACCCCGACCTCCTCGTCATCGGCTTCGGCGGTGGTGACGACGTCTGGGCCACTCTGGGCGCCGGTGCAGCATCCGTCACAGCTGTCGATCTTCATGAACCTGTCCTCGGTGCCCACACACAATTTAGACCGCAGTGGTCGCGCGGTATCCTGAACAATCCAAATGTTGAGCTTCGTGTCGCTGAGGGCCGCTCAACGCTCATGAGAACCACACGTCAATTCGACGTGGTTCAGCTGACGGGTATCGACACCTGGGCCGCGCTGAGCTCCGGCGCCTATATGCTGGCAGAGAACCACCTGTACACCACAGAAGCTTTCGATGAGATGCTCGACCGAGTCCGTCCCGGAGGGATTCTACAGATCACCAGAATGGCCGCTGAGATGGAGACGTTGAGGGTCTTGGTTCAGCTACGAACCGCTCTTGCTGACCGCTCGCCCTTGCCGTTCTCAGAGTGCGTCATGGTCATCGGCTCTATCGATCACCAAGTCGCAACACTGACCAAACCCGACGGCTTCAGCCCCCAACAGATTCTCAAGCTCACCTCCTGGGCGACCGATGCTGGATTTAGGCTCCACTACGCTCCTGGCAGTACAGACACAGGTCTCATCTCAACATTCATCAGGACACCGAATCCCTCCGGGTTCATTGATGCATTCCCGCGGAACATTCAGCCCACATACGATGACAGCCCCTACTTCTTTCAGTTTACCCGATGGACTCGGCCTGATCTGGCCATGATGACCATCCGGGAGCCCACCTACATCTCACAGGGCAACCCCTTGTGGATTGCTGGACTTGGCCTATACACGGTGCTCATGGCAGTTCTGCTGCTGTATGGCCCGTTTATCCTCAGTGCGCGTCGTCCTGGGACTGGCCAGCCCACCCGATACTTTGCAGGCCTGGGCATGGGCTACGTCATGATCGAGCTGGGCCTGATGCACAAGCTGACCCTCTTGCTCGGCCACCCCATGCTGTCCTTCTCGGTTGTTCTCGCAGGAATGCTCCTCGCATCTGGTGTGGGCAGCCTCCTCTCTGAGCGCACCCAGAGTGTTCGGTGGATTGCGCCGGCGCTCTTAGCCTGGGCATTGAGCGTTCACTGGGGTGTCCCCGAGCTGACGTCCGTGGCCCAGAGCTGGGACGGGTGGCTCCGCATCTGTGCGGCTCTGGCAATCACCGCACCCGTCGGTCTTATTCTCGGGATCCCAATGGCACACGGGCTGGCCCGTATACCTGCAGAAGAAGTCCCCTGGGCATGGGCCACCAATGCCCTCTTCTCAGTCATGGGGGCCATAGCGGTCATTGTGGTGTCCATGACCTTGACCTTCTCATCCGTACTGGCAGCCGGTACTGCGGTATATTTTATCTCCCTGAGGACTCCACTCGGTGATCCAAGTCAATGACCATAGCCGCGTTAAAGTAAGACATGAATACAATATTGTTGATCGCAACACTCCTCGGCTGTTCAGCCAAAGAAGAGCCCCGACAATTCGCACGCAGCCAGTCTTCCTCGGACTGCGAATCCGTCTATGACAAGTTCTGCCAGATCTGTGACGACAATGACGTCGAGGAGTATGCGGACTGCATTGAGGAGCTGAGCATCGACTTTCCGTGCGAGGCATCGAAGCAGACCGGAGATTCATTCGAGCGCTGCATGTACGACCTCGATGACTACACCTGCTGGGGCCCTCTCCCAGAGGCCTGTGTGGGTGTCCTGGAATTTTAGGTCATCGACGGCGAGTCCGTCCAAACCTGACCGCACGGTGAGGTGCCCGCTTCAGCCCCGGGAGTCCCATTGAGATTCGGCCTGGCCGAACCGAGACGCGCAGTCTGAGATCGTTCGCTCGGGCTGGTGCTGCGCACAGGCGCGCTGGGGCATCAAAGAGATACACGGGCGGAGTGCGCACCTGCGACAGCTCCCTGTAAGCATCAAAGAGAATCCAGACTCCGCCGTAGAAGAGCACCTGAGCGAAGAGGGGGAAGTGAGCTTGTGAGTCGAAGGCCCTGATCAGCGGAATCCCGACATAGATGTAGAGGTAGAACAAAAAATAGAGCCGTACGCCCCGCCTCAGGGTGGTCAACATTCTCTTCAGATACGATTGAGTCAACGCCATAAAGAGAGCATCGGAACGTTAGCGCACTACGGCAAGATGTCAGCCGTAAAGATGATGTCATCCCTCTATGCGTCGGCTCAGCTATGATGCTGATCAACTCGAGGAAGGCATGCCGACAAGCAGGCTCAGCACCGCGTTCATCACGCTCTCAGCAATGCTCGCGACCGGATGCCCACAGCCCGTCCAGCAGGCACAGCAACAGCCAACGACTGCACCTCAAGCAGCTCCCGCCCCCTTCCCGGCTCCAGCTGAGCGCGTCGGTTCAGTCATGCCTGGCACCGTCGATATCGATCGCTCAGCTCCGGTGAGCGCACCTCAGAGCTACGCCGAGGGAGCACTCTGCCCCGGGTGTGACGTCGTACTGATCAGCGTGTGCTCGCTCAGGGCGGACCATCTCGGCGCCTATGGGGACACCCGCGGACTGACACCCACAATCGATGCGCTTGCAAAGAAGAGTATTCGCTTCACATCAGCGTACGCCGGTGCAAACTTCACGCTCGGCAGCCTCGCCACCATGCTCACCGGAAATTTTGGGAGCACAACCGGTGTCCTGAACTGGGGAAGAGGGCTCCCGGAGCGCTACCACACCATCCCCAGTGTTCTGGGTATCTTCGGCTACAGAACCGGCGGATTCAGTGTCGATGCCGCCACAGGATTCAGGCCCGACTACGGTCTGGACAAGGGCTTCCAGCGAATGGTGGTCATCGATCCTCCGCGAGACACACCGGACGGTCGGCATCGAGATGAGGCGATCGGGCCCGGCGGTGCAACAGCCGCCCCCCTCGCCGCATGGCTCACTGAGCAGCCCACAGATCGCCCAGTGTTCGCCATGCTGCACACGCGCAGCGCACACTTCCCTTTCGTCAACTCAACCGATGGCATGGAGTCGGATGCTACCGGCGTCCGGCGAGCGCTCTGGGAAGAAGGTGCAGGGCAGCGGGATCGTCAAGGCAAGCGTGCCATGCCAGGAAAGGCGGGTGGTCAGATGCGGCCAGGGCTCGTCTTGGTGGGAGAATTGACCATTCAGCGCATCGTCAGACAGGCTGGCTCCGACGGTGTGAGCGAGTGGTCTGAGACCTATGCAGAATCCGTCGCCAGAATGGACAAGGACGTCGCCGCCACCCTCAAGGCCGTGGAGGCACGGGGCCAGAAGACGGTGGTCATCTTGATGGCTGACCACGGAGAGACACTCGATGACAATGGCGAGCTTCTGCATGGTGCAGGTTTCTTCCAGAGCGTCGCACACGTTCCGCTCCTTGTTCACATCCCAGGCCAAGCCGGGGATCGACAGATAAGCGCCCTCGTCTCGCAGGCAGACCTCCTGCCCACCATCGCCGAGCTTGTCGGCGTGACACCACCTGAGGGCATCGACGGAGTCTCAGCCGTCCCGCTAGTCCTCGGCACAAAGGACGCGATTCGCAGTACGGCTCTCGTGGAGGGAGACCCAAGCTGGACGGGTCGAGGCACCCTTCCCGGTGCGGTCATCTCTCCACCGTGGACACTGCTCCGCCAGACCTTCTTGTGCACACCGGGAGAAGCGCACCAGAGACCCCCTCCGCCACCAGGCGCTCCCCTCGGGGAGCCTCCAGTCAACACCTGCCTGTTCAACATCGATCAGGATCCGGCACAGGCAGAGAACCTTGCCAGCTCACAGCCTGACCGCGTCAAGGCACTCCAAGACCGCTGGAACGGCTTCCGGAGTGCCCGTGCAGGGCAGTCCGTGCCTCGGGATCTCCGCCTTGACCCATCAATGATCGAGATGCTTCAGCGAACCGGATACGACTTCCGCTCGGGAGTCGAATGAAGCTCAATCACAAGCTCGCACTGGTGACGCTGGCCATTGCATGGATAGCATCACTGTGTGTCTCTCGGTCAACCGCTCGCACGGGTGCACCTGAGGGCTGGTCACGCCACACCCGCGGACAGCCCTTCGTGAGCCAATCTGTGCTGTCGAGCGGGCCACCAAGCTTCAATGCCTTCTCTCTCGCTGCCTACCAGAGCATGGTCTCCGACTCCACAGCCGAGTCCATGTATGTCACAGCAGAGCTGCCCGAGAGCGGCCGCCTTGTGCTGACACCACACTACAGAGCGAGCCATGCGACGGGCGCCTTGGTCCTCGAGGTGGGTGCAGCACCCACAGGCCAGCTCCTCGAGTTCGATGGCCTGAGCCATCAGCTCAACTGCAGTGGTTCTCCAGATGCGCTCGAGGCCGGGCCAGTCACAGCAAAGATTGAGCGCGTCAACGGCGGCTGGACAGCCACGGTCAATGGACAGATGCTGTCCTGTGCAAGTCAGGATGCTGCCGGACAACCCGCAGTCACAGCCGGTCTTCGCCGGGTCAGCCTGACTGCGCTTGGGCACACCTCCAGCACAGCCTCCATGCCGGGTACCCGAGCCACAGCGATCGGTACCGGAATAGGGGCTCTCGCTCTCGGATGCTTGTTCTTGCTGGGCCGCTGGAGCAGCACCATCGCACTCTCAACAGGCATCGCCGCAGCCAGTGGTCTGTCATTGATTACCCTCGACGGCGCACAGCTCGCTGAGAACCTCAGGCTCATCGAGAGCAGCGAGGACATGCTTCCCCTCACCATGAGCGCCATCACTGCCGCTGTGGTGTTGATGATCGGCCTCAGCATCCGCCTCGCGAAGCAGCAGCCTTGGTTTATTGCCTTTATACCGAGCCTCGCTCTCACCGTCGGAGTGGCCGCAGTCTGGCCTGTGATCGGAGGCATGGGCTGGCTGTACACTTGCTTCGCCGGACTGTCCCTCGGCGGCCTCATCTGGGTCAACGTCAATGCAGCACGTGTCCCCTATTATAATGTCGCAGCACTGGCCTTGGGCTGTGCATTGATGGGCTCAACCGAGGTCATGGTTCGCTTCACTCACGTGGGCTCCCTCTGGAATGCAGCGGATAACCACCACGGTGCAGGCTCGATGAAGACCCTCATCGAGCAGTTTGAAGGCATGGCGAGCGGTGTCCCATCGGTCTACCCCTCCAAGGGCTTCCCGGTTGCAGTGCCGCCAAAGTCCGCGCCTATTCGTGTGGCATGTCTGGGCGCGTCATCTACCGGCGGGGCATTCCAGAATGACTCTCTGGACGACTTCTACCCTGCACGCATGTCTCATATGCGCCCGCCAAACACTGAGATTGTGAACCAGGGCGTCGGCGGCTGGACCAGCTTCCATATTCGCAAGTACCTCGAGGGCCACGCCGACACCCTGGACGCGAACATCTGGACAATCTATCTGGGCGTCAATGAGAACCTGCCGACACGCATGTCCTTTGCCGACCTCTATGATGCATGGGAGGCGGGCTCTCTGAGCGAAGGCATCACAGCACTCGACAACATCCGCCTCTTCCAGGGGCTTCGACTGTTCACTCGCGGCCTCCAGCCAGGTGCTGGTGCCGGGGTGTCACCTGAGGCACTCAGAGACAACCTCGAGCAGATCGTACAGCTCGCTCAAGCACGCCAGGTGAAGGTCCTGCTGATGTCGGAAGGGGTGCGTCCTGACCCAAGGATACTCTGGCACTATGCCGCAGTCATGAGCGAGGTCGCGGACGAAAGCGATGACGTGGTCTACCTGGACACAGCCACCTTGCTCGACCAAGTCGGCGACGGCGCATTCATCGACTCAAACCACCTCACAGATCTCGGCCACAGAACGGTTGCTGCGGCGCTCAAGGCCGAGCTCACCCGCCTTGGCTGGTGGTAGTCAGAACTAAAATACGGTGTAGGCGAAGTTCTTGAGGGGTGCCACATCGGTCAGCACCAGAACGAGAGCCAGGCCAAACAGAATCAAGAACGGAAGAATCCACCAGGGTCGGGTGGCCTTAAGCACTTCAATCGGTTTCTGGTTGTCGCTCATGTTTGGAAGATAACGGATGTCACACCCACTCGGGTAGAGACAGGATACGCAATCGACATGAATGAGCAGACACAGCGAAACATCGGCTGGGCACTCGGCGCACTCACCGTGCTGGCCGTGGTCGCCGTGTATCTCTGGATATCCGCACCAGACGAAGCGATTCTGCCCGAAACCTACACGGTGATGTAATGGTCTTCTCGAAGGTGAAACTGACGGCTATCGTCGTCATGGTCTCCGCTCTCGGTGCTGGCGTCTGGATCACTGTCGACCGGGCAAGCAAGCGAGGGATGTCGGACACAATTATCGGCCGCTGGGACAAGCTCGGAGGTGAGCCTTGGCTGCTCCCCAGCCTCGATGAAGCCCGAGTGGTGCAGCCCGACCGACCTCACTCCTTCCAGGAGATCCACGCCTGGCGGCAAGGACAGGGGGCAGAGATCAACCGAACACGAGAGTACTCGCTGAACACGAACAAGGACCGCCTGCGCGGACCTGAGCTGCGCTCAAAGGCAAAAGGCAGCACTCGGATTATCGCCATCGGCGACTCCGTCACTCACGGATGGGGAGTGACTCTCGAGGAGAGCTATCCAGCTCAGCTGGAGACCATGCTGCGCGCTGAGGGCCTCAAGGTCGACGTCATCAATGCTGGCGTCCCAGCCAACCCGGTCAGCGTCATGGAGCGATGGTGTACGAAGGTCGCACCGAGACTCGATCCTGACATCATCATCTGGACACGGCGAACCGCCCAGCAAGGCCCCAAGCCCATCCCCTCATACGCCCGCGCAGTTCATGCCTGCCGTCGGGCAACACAGGCCACAATGATTGTCGCACTGCCGCCCGTCTCGACCTTCGATGTCAAGGGGTCGAAGATGTGGGAGAAAGAGCGCAACTACCTCGCAGCAGCCATCGGTGTACACGCCAAGATCGTGATGGACCTCACGCCTCACTTCAGGCAAGCGCAGGTCGGCAAGGGCGAGGTGCTTGAGCAGCGCGACGGCATGCTCCACGTGGTCGATCAGGAGTCGGGCAAGACCTGGCTGAGCGTACCGCCAGCCCGAATGGACCTGCCTGCTGAGATCTACGCACTGTTTGAGGCTGAGCCTGAGGTCAGAGAAGCACTGTTCTTCGACGAGGGACATCCCGACGCTGCAGGGTTTGAGGTGTTTGCAGCAGCACTCCTCCCCTCCGTCAGTCGCCTGGTTCGCGAGAAAGCAGCGCGCTGACGCTCGGCGCTAAAAGCTGAGCCAGGGCACGATTTCCTGCTGCAGTCAGGTGAATGGGATCGTTCTCAAAGTACATGGAATCAGCCAAGCGCGGCACCACCAGCGGTCGGTCCAGCCCTGCGAGCACCTCTCCATGTGATGGCGTCTCAGATCGCCCAGTCATATCGAGCAACAAGACCTGTACCCCTTGGGTCTCAGCGGCAGCGATGATGGCCTTCAAGTTGGCCGCGAACCTCTCTGCACTCACCCGCGGCTGATGCCCGCGACTGTAGACAGGTGTCCTGAGCTTCTGGGAGAGCCAGCGAAACACAGCAGTATTTCGCGGAAAGGTCGATGGGCGACGCTGAGCATCAGGCGTCGTGGTCAGCTGTGCATCCCGCAGCCCCCAGCCCAAGATTGCAATGTCAGGCTGGGCCTTGAAGAGACTTCCCGCCACTCGACGACCTTGCTCCGTACTGTGGCCAGGAATTCCGGCGTTGTGAACCGGCACCCCGAGTACACGCTCCAGCTCTTGGGGCCAACTCTCCGATCCGTCCACACCCCAGCCAAACGTGGTCGAACAACCCAGAGCCAGAACCCACGGTGAGGACGCTGGAACCATCCCATCACGAAGACCACTCGTGTTGGTCTTTACTGCGAAGGTGCTGGATTCCTCAGGATGAGGCACACTCTCCAGATCAACACTCGGTCTGAGCGTCCAGAACGAGTGGGCATCTCCAGCATAAAGCTCTGACCACGCATCATCGGCGAGGACCAACTCAAGGATCCCAAAGAACAGGAAGGCCAGGATGCCTGAGAGCACCGCACGGGACAGAATCGGAAAACGATCGCGCATCGCCGTCAGCATACAGCGGATCACCTCCAGCGGACTATTCCTAGCACTGCTACACTCTGCCAACCGATCAACCAAGAGGTCTCCCCATGCCGACTCTAAAACGCTTTACCTACGTCGCCATCGCAATGTCTCTTGGATGCTCATCAGACAAAGATGACCTCCTCGCACCGCCCATAGTCCCGGCGCAAACCAATGACACTGGCTCGACAGTGGCTGACGACACTGGCTCTGATGACACTGGGAGTACTCCCGGTCTGAGTGCCTGCGAGCAGCTCGGTCTCCCCGCACGAGACTTCAACCCTGAGAGCAGCAGCATACCCAAGCGCCACAGCCCTGCAGGCGACTTTACAGTCCCGCTTGTGGACGGCACAGACTGGACACTGAGTGAACACTGGACTGGCTGCGAGTCCTACATCTTCTTGCCACACTGGATGCCCCTTGATGAGGCTGACAGCGCCTCGTGGTGGACAGAAGGTATCGACGGCTTGTTCGACAAGTCCCCCGCCAATGCACACTACTTCTTTGTCGTCGCTGGCTCGAGCGACGACCCGGGCGCCTACACCGATGCCCTCGCCGATAACGTCGCGGCCAACCTCGCTCGTCTCGACGAGGACGAGCAGGCATGGTGGGCCGAGAGGCTTCATGTCGTCGCTACCCCCTCGGCTGAACTGAGCGGACTGGTCCAGCGAGGTTTCCAAGGCAATATCGGTCAGATGGGCTTTGCCATCGACCGTTTCCAGAACTTCAGGAGCTTAGGCTCTATGGCTGCAGTGGAGGCCTACGACAGTGCCCTCAGCTGGCCATGGGAGCGCAGACTCTACGATGCTGGCTACCAGCCCGAGTACTACAACTTCGAGGCACAGCGACAAGAGCGACTGGACGGAGAGGATGCCGTCGTCGTCGAGGTGCTGACCGGTGAAGAGTACTCACACTACCAAGACGGAACCTTGGTGCTGCCTGACAACATGGAAGACTTCGACACCCTCGAGATCGACGTCGTCATGGAGTGCCCCAACACCAATGCATACGAGCTCGGTAACTGCGGTGCTTGGGACTACCTGGCCTACATGTGGCTGTGGGAAGAGTTTCCTGAGGAGGAGGATGCTGATGAAGAGGGAGACACCGGTGCGGACACTGGAGGGACCGAAGAGGCTGAGGGGCCTACCGGTCAGTGGCACGAGATGTCTCGCTTCATCACGACCTACCACCGCGAGTCTCGCTGGGTCGTCGATGCCAGCCACGCCCTCGCGTGGCTCCAAGACGGCGGAGAGCGCACAGTCCGGTACGAGTGGGCAACCCCTTGGAATACCCAGCCCACCATCATCACGACACGTTTTCGCTTCTCAAACCGCGCCAAGGATGGGCGAGCCCAAGAGATCGTACACCTGTATGCAGGAGGGACCTTCAACAGCACATACAACTCGACGCGCGAGACCTTGGATGTCGAGGTCCCTGCTGACGTGTCACGTGTGGAGTTAGTGGCCATCACTACAGGTCACGGCATGAGCGATGACGGCAACTGCGCCGAGTTTTGTGACCACTCACACCACTTCACAGTCAATGGAACAGAATTTGTTCAGGACCTCAATGAGCCGGGTCTACAGAGCGGATGTGCCGATAAGGTAGGAGACGGTGTGGTACCAAACCAAGGAGGAACCTGGTGGTTTGGTCGCGGCGGCTGGTGTCCAGGCCAGCGTGTAGACCCCTTCGTCGTTGATGTCACCGAACTGGTCACAGCAGGCGAGACGGCCAGCGTTTTGTACCAAGCAATGAGAGAAGGGTCGGAGCCTACTGACGACTCCGGAAACATCCGTCACAACTCCTGGTTGGTCTTTCATCGTTGATCCCTTTCTCACCTTAGGGATGCAGCTTTCTTTCCAACTTGCTACGCTCACTATATCTGATCCGACGGATACACCGTACGGGTCCGAGTAGGGCCTTTTGCCCATTGTCTGTGAGGAGACACCATGATTCGAACAACTACACTGGCCGTGACCATCGCGGCACTCAGCACTTTCGTGACCACCATCGGTTGCGGTGGCGACGAGCCTGCTCCCGCCCCTGCCGCTGCTGCACCTGCACCAGCCAAGCCAGCTCCTGCCAAGGTAGCCCCTAAGGCTGCCAAGTCAGCTAAGGCTGCCAAGGTAGACGCCGGTCAGACTGGCTCAAAGAAGCCAGGTGACGGTGGCGCACCACCAAAGGCCGCTAAGGCCGCTAAGGCCGCCAAGGCCAAGTAGAGCAACGTTCTACAATGATAAAGAAGCCCGCAGTCCTATTCTTTAGGCCTGCGGGCTTTCTTGTGCTCTTTGGTTTTGCGCTCACCAGCTTGGCCTGCATGGTCGAGGAAGAAAAGAGCGCTACAACGGGCCTGACCTCGGGCCCTGGTGATGTCAACGCCGAAGTCCTTGCGGCATGCACGGCGTACTGTGACTACATCTACAGCACAGCCACTGACTGTGATGCAGAGCGGCTTGAGGTAGAGGGTGCTGGCTGCCGAGCCTTCTGCTCCGTTCAGGCTCAGTCCATTCCAAACCAGTGCGAAGACCTCTTCTTTGACCACTACACCTGTGTGATCGATGAAGCGCTCACCTTCTCCTGTGAGGGCGAGGCCGCGTCTCCTCAGTCTACAGAGGACACGTGTGAAGTAGCCAGCGAGCTGGCCAACAACTGCTGGACCACCTCCGCCTCCTGAACTCTTTTTCTGTCTTGTGGGCAACCAAAGTCGCTATAATCTCCGAAATCGGAGTCCCTATGCGCGCCCTAAAACTTCTATCTCTCCTCCTTGTCTGTGCATGCGGCGCCAAAGAAGAGAACGATACACAGACTGCTGGCACCTCCCCTCCAGGAGATGACACATCGTCTGCGCTCCCCAAGGACACCAGCACTCCCGGCGACACAGGACCTGAGCTCAACGACAGCGGGTCGCGTGACACCAGCAGCCCAGACAGCGCCACTCCAGACACGGCAGCACCGGACACTGGAGGCACCGATACAGGAACCGAACCAACGCCTTCGAGTGATCTCGATGGCGACGGCTTTACGGTAGAAGAGGGCGACTGCAATGATCTGGACAGCAGTCGACATCCAGCACGACCTGAGGTCTGTGATGAGATCGACAACAACTGCAATGGGCTGATTGACGAGGACGTGGTCCCTGTCTGGTACCTAGACTTCGACGGCGACGGACACGGGAGCGAGGCCTTCACCTACGATGGATGCGAGCCGCTCGAGGGGTATGTCGCGAGCTCGGATGACTGTGACGATGCTGCGGCGGAAGCCTACCCAGGAGCACTCGAGATCTGTGACAGCATCGACAACGACTGTAACGGTGAGATCGACGAGGATGTGACCACCACATACTTCTTGGATGATGATGGAGACAGCTTTGGCGACGCGGGCTTCACGACAGAGGCCTGCTCAGCACCCACCTTCTACGTCGACAATGCGCTCGACTGTAACGACATGGACAGCGCCGTCAGCCCATCCAGCACAGAGGTCTGCGATGGAGTAGACAACAACTGTGACGGGACCGTTGATGAGGTCTCAGCGAGTGATGCTACTGTGTTCTATAGAGATGCCGATGCCGATACCTGGGGAACGCCTACCTATACTGAGACGGCATGCACAGCCCCCGAGGGCTTTGTCACCAATGCCCTCGACTGTGACGATCACGACAATGACATCCACCCCGATGCTGTCGAGATCTGTGACTTAGAGGACAACGACTGCGACGGAACCATCGATGGTGAGGCGTCCATAGATGCAGGCGTCTTCTATGAGGACGTTGATGCCGACACCTATGGCGCCCTCGAGAGCACAATCATCTCCTGCGAAGCCCCTGCTGGCTACACATCAGACTCAACCGACTGCGACGACTCAGACCCTGCCGTCTACCCTGGCGCTGTTGAGATCTGCAACGACACCGATGACAACTGCGATGGTGATATCGACGAGCCGGGAGCCGATGGAGAGGTCACCTGGTACCTCGACCTGGACGCCGACGGCGCAGGTGCAGAGGGAGAGGGCATGACCAGCTGTGATGTACCCGCAGGTTCAATCACCACAGGCGGCGACTGTGATGACTCGGATGCAGCCATCTACCCTGGAGCCATCGAGAGCTGTAACGATACAGATGACGACTGCGACGGCGACATCGACGAAGCGGGCTCAGTCGGAGAGATGGCCTGGTACACAGACGCCGATGGCGATGGCTATGGGGATTCGGACAGCACCGTCATGGCATGCACCGCACCACCTGGGACTACTGACATGACCGGCGACTGCGACGACACCATGGACAGCGCCTACCCCGGAGCGCCAGAGATTCCCGACGACGGCATCGATCAAGACTGCGATGGTGCCGACCTGGAGGCCCCAAGCCACACCGGCAGCGAGCCTGGGTGGTACCACGCAAACTACGATGGTGTCATCGCGCCGTTCAACCCAGCCTCTGGCTACAACGGCACAGTGAGCTGTCCAGCCACATGTGCAGCCTTTGGTCTCACGGCACGCGGCGTGCGCTTTGTCTGCAATGTCAGCTATGGATACTCAGGCAGCACGGAAGGCTGCAATCCTTCCAACGAGGGCATGTATGGCGACGACAACTGCGGCCTCATGGTCCGTGACGGCGTCGAGCTAACAGAGAACGGAAACACTGAGAACTGCTCCTCGGGTTACCCGATGACAAACTGCGTCACCGATAGCTGCAGCGAAGGTGTCACATGGCACTCTATGGAGTGTCAGTGCGATTAGTCAGTCAGTAGACGCTGCACTTCTTGTACCAGTCCACGCGCGAGCACCCTGTGGCCAGCAGCCGTGGGGTGCTCTGCATCTTTCTCCCAGGCACCTGGGCCCGCTCGCTCACCGGGCCTGAGCATAACATGTGGCCGACCTGAGTCAGCATAGACACGCTGTCCATCAATCCAGGTGAGTCCAGACCTTGATATTGCATCAACAATTACGCGATATCGTGCTGCCTGCTTCTCACAGTCATGGGCTTGAATAAATTCAGCGCAGCGCTCTGGACTCGTCTGCGTATGGGCTGGAATGGTGAGAGTAAGAACAGGAATAGATGTGCGCGAAGACCAGTCCCTCAGACGCTCCAGCTGGCCCGCGTACCACCCATCCTCGGCTGCTGGTGTGAGGCCTTGCTGGACAGCCCTGGCCATTCTGGCCGCCATCCACTGTCGATACATGGCAAATCGCTTGGCGAGCTGAAGATCCAGAGTCTGAGAGAAGGTACCTACCCCGTCTGGTACCGAGGTCCCCACAAAGACCGGGTGCTCGTCATGAGCACCCCACATCAAGAACGATGGCAGCACATCGTTGGGGAAATTTCCCCAGACAATCAAGTCGGGCTCCCATTCGGCGAGGACGCCCTCAGCCAGTGAGACGCTCTGCTCCACGTCCCAGCCACACATGCCGAGGTTGAACACCTCGACCCCATCGAGCTCTGCCTCGAGGGCTGCCGGCCAGGCCTCCTCAGCGTGGACACCGAGACCGAAGGTCACCGAGTCACCGAGCGCAATGATTCTCTTCACCCCCGCCCGCTTTGCCGGCGGGGTCATGCCGGCGACCCAGCCACGAATAAGGCCCGGCTCGGGTGGAGTGCTGTAGGCGTACTTGATGCCATACGGCTCAAAGACCGGCTGAGAGTGGATCTGCTGCTCGTGCTGAAGATAGGCCTGATCGAGCTGCAGCAGTAAGCCCAAGCCGACCCCGAGACCTGCGCCGAGCAGTCCGAGCCGAAATCCCCATTTGAGAACAGGTGTCACCGCAAGAGTGTGCCACAGCGGTCACTCACAGAGCCACTGCTTCACGCAAAAACGCCCACCGCCACCTCTCTGTGAGGCTGCGGTGGGCGCTTCTAAGCCGGTAGGCTCAGGCCAAGAAAACCCTGAGGTCTACTTAGCGTCCTTCTCTTTCTGCCAATCTGCAATGATGTCGGTCTGAACGCTGTTCGGAACCGGAGCGTAGCGAGCAAACTCCATGGTGAACTCGGCCTTTCCTTGTGTCGCAGAGCGAATGATGGTGGCGTAGCCGAACATCTCGCTCAGCGGCACCTCGGCATCAATCTGGCAGTAGTTTGCCTCCTCATGGACACCAGAGACAACACCACGGCGCTGCATCATTGTCGCGACCATGCCACCGTGGAACTCAATGGGTCCTTCAATCTGGACCTTCATCACTGGCTCGAGAATGATGGGCTTGGCCTTCTCGTAGACCTGGCGCCAGGCACCCTGTGCTGCGGCCTGGAAGGCCATATCGGAAGAGTCAACGTTGTGGTAGTTACCATCGCTCAGGACAACCCGGACGTTGGTCACAGGTGCCTCAATCAGGCGACCCTTGGCGAGCATGGACTTGAAGCCCTTGTCACAGGATGGGATGAACTCACGTGGAATCACACCACCCTTGATCTTGTCGACGAACTCATAGTCAAGCTCTTCGTGAGGCTCGACGTATCCGACAACACGACCGAACTGACCTGAACCACCGGTCTGCTTCTTGTGTGTGTAGTCGAACTCTGCACGCTTCGTGATGGCCTCGCGGTATGCAACCCGCGGTGGGCTCGTGATGACCTCCGCTCCGTACTCACGCTTCATGCGCTCGACGTAGACCTCGAGCTGAAGCTCACCCATACCTGCAATGATGGTCTCTTTAGTCTCTGGGTCAGAGGAGACGCGGAAGGTGGGGTCTTCCTTGGTGAAGCGCTGGAGCGCCTTGGACATGTTGACCTGAGCCTTGTTGTCCTTCGGTGTAATCGTCAGCGAGATGACTGGGTTCGGGACGAACATGCTGCTCATCGCGAACTCAACATTTCCATCGGTGAAGGTGTCACCAGAGTAGCAGTCAACACCGAAGGTCGCGACGATATCGCCAGCTGAAGCCTCATCGATGTCTTCCATCTCGTCAGAGTGCATACGAACCAAGCGTCCGATCTTCACCTTCTTGCGGTCACGAAGGTTGTACATGAACTCACCCTTCTTCATGCAGCCTTGGTAGACGCGAAGGTATGTGAGCTGACCGTAGCGGCCATCCTCGAGCTTGAATGCAAGCGCGACAAGCGGAAGGTCACCATCAGAGGGGACCTCGACCATGACTTCGTTGCCCTCAGTGGACTGGTCCATGTCGATGGCCTCATTGACCACGTCGATGGGTGCTGGAAGCCACTTGTTGACACAGTCAAGGAGTGCTTGGACACCCTTGTTCTTGTATGCAGAGCCGCAGAGTACAGGTGTAATCTCGCGCGCGATGGTCGCTGTGCGAATCGCCTGGTCCATCAGAGCCGGCGTCACAGCCTCCTCCAGCATGGCCTCCATGAGATCATCATCAAACATGCTCACAGCGTCGAGAAGAATCTCACGACGAGACTCACACTCAGCCAGGAGCTCGGCGGGAATCTCTTCCTCGCGAATTGTCTCGCCGTTCTCACCCTCGAAGTACCAAGCCTTCATGGAGACGAGGTCGCAGACACCGACGTGCTCTTCCTCGAGGCCGATGGGTACTTGAACCATGACAGAGTTGTGTCCGAGCTTGTCACGAAGCTGGTCACACACGCGGAAGGGGTTGGCGCCTTGACGGTCACACTTGTTGACGAAGGCGATGCGAGGCACGTTGTAGCGCTTCATCTGGCGGTCAACTGTGATTGACTGAGACTGGACACCGGAGACTGAGCAGAGAACCAACACAGCGCCGTCGAGTACACGGAGTGCACGCTCAACCTCAACAGTGAAGTCCACGTGTCCGGGAGTATCGATGATGTTGATGTGGTGGCCGTCCCACTCGCAGTGGGTCGCTGCCGACTGAATGGTGATGCCGCGCTCGCGCTCGAGCTCCATGGAGTCCATCTTGGCACCAACGCCGTCCTTTCCACGAACATCGTGAATGGCGTGGATTCTGTTCGTGTAGAACAAGATGCGCTCGGTAAGAGTGGTCTTACCGGAGTCGATATGGGCGCTAATTCCGATGTTCCGGAGCAGATTCAGTGGTGCAGTCATGGGATCCCTCAAATGCTGAGAAAATAGTTCTAATCGGGGGCGCGTTTATGGCACTGAGGGCGAATGCGCAACGCCTCTGTATGCACGGCACGAAAGTGTCACGAGCCAAAATGCAAAATTTCGCACATAAAATCTAGCGAAAATAAGCCTTTAACTTACTTTACTGTCACCATTCGGCGAGCAGTGAGCTGATCAGTCATTGTTACAGACTCCCCATCTGGCAAAACGACTCGAATGGCGTCCACTTCCTGCGAAGCCCCTAAACCAAAGTGAACGATCGGCTCGGAGACCGCCCCAAAGCTCGATGCGGTATTTGCCCAGCCCACTTGAGTAGTGTCCCCGACATCCACCTCAACTCGACTTCCGTGCGGGGCCTTAATTTGAATCCACCCATTCGCTGTGCATCCGTCACTCAAGAGCAACATCGGGCGCCTTTGGACATCACCAACCACAAAATCAAGCACACCGTCCCCATTGTGATCACCTACAACAATGCTGCGCCATGAGCCCATCTGACCAAACCCGCTGTCGTTGGCATTCTCGAAGCGCTCAGGACTGGACTGCCTGACAACATTGAAGGCCATCTCAGTTACAATGGGATTAATCGTAGCCTCACTCCAGAGGTCACCTTCTGCCACAGCCACATCGGCCAGGCCATCGTTGTCAAAGTCAGCGAAAATCCCACCCCAGGCCATGGTTTCTATGGTTCCGTCCAGCGTATCCGCACCGGTTGCCTGCCCCACATCCACATACGAACCATCGTCAAGCTGAGCAAGCAACACGCTCTTGCCGGTCGCCGTCACATAGAGATCCGGACGACCATCCCGGTTGTAGTCACCGAGCCCTGCCCCCATACCGTCCATGGTGATGTCACACTTACACTCTTCGTTTGCCAGCTCCAGCGTGCCCGCATTGTTTCGAAGCAGAAAGTTAGCCTGCTCTCGCTCCTCGGAGCCCTTGGTGTCATGGGTAAACTCGTTGACAACGTACACGTCCTGCCAGCCATCACCATCCCAGTCGAACCACTGGGCATCAAAACCCTTCTGGTAGCCCCACACGGGATCAATAATGGTTTCGTCTATCAAAAATGTCCCGTCCCCCACTCCCCATGCAATCACGTCCATCGCAGCATTTGAGGACGCTTCGATTGCAGTCATCAACACATAGGCATCTTGGTGCCCGTCTCGGTCTATATCCATGGGATGAATCGACTTGGTGACGCCTGTCTCTCCGGCCATGCTCGACACCGGGAAGCTCTCTACACGCCATCCCTCAGCTTCATTGAGCAGAACCTCAGGCTCGAGGCCACCCAGGAGCACATCGAGACGTCCGTCACCATCGACATCCGCCATACCAACCTGAGTCACTCCGTCGCTCGCAGCGATGTATGATTTCTCGAATCCAACTACTCCCCGCGTGTACAGCACTGGCTGTTCCTGCCGAAAGAAGAACATGAGGTCCAGGTCACCATCGAGATCGAAGTCGGCCTGTGCAATGGCGCCTCCCTCCGTGTGCTCTTCGACACTGTAAGTTGGTTCACTGATTCCCCACTCGAGAGCGGATTCAGTGTAAGAGACGCCAGGTGCAGGCTCATCACAGGCAATCACAGGACCAAAGTCCATACGTGGATGCATTGACTCAGGCTGCCCAGAATCATCGGAGTCGCTTCCTTCAACGACATCAAGCAAGACACAGCGACCCTGCACACCCAGCACATAGCCGTCGGCACAGTCATCCGACTTGGTAGCCGAGCAGCCAGCATTAGCCAACAGCAGCAGCACTCCCGAAAAGACCTTCATCCTCTTCCTCATTCGCCGACATTGTACTTACTGATAAGCCCAGTGGATCAACTTCCGATTGAGAACAATCTTTGAGATATACTCAGGTCCTGCATCGAATCTGGGACTTTCACAATGCGAAGCATCATTCTCCTCAGTGGCCTTTTCCTACTTGCCTGCGACAATTCAATTCCAGCCAACCCCGACAAGCCAGGGGGCAGTGCTGAAAATCCCGTCGATTCAGACAACGACGGCTTCAATGCCGACGTTGACTGTGATGACTCTGACCCAGCCATAAACCCAGGTGCTGTTGAAGTCTGCGACCTTCAGGACAACGACTGTGACGACCTGATCGACACTGAAGACGACTCCTTGTCTGACCCTATTGTGGGCTTCACCGACCTCGATAGTGATGGCTTTGGGAATCCAGACTCACCGGTGATGGTCTGCAGCATCGGACCAGGAGTCTCTGACGTCGACACCGACTGCGATGATGACGCAGCCGAAATCAACCCATCAGTTGACGAGATCTGTGATGAAATCGACAACGATTGCGATGGTCTCATCGATGACGACGACGACGACGACATGGTTGTCGGGACATCCACCTTCTACAATGATGCAGATAGTGACGGACTCGGCGACATTGAGCTGAGTATCGAGGCCTGCATCCAGCCATCGGGATTTGTGGAAGACGGAACGGACTGTAACGACACCACCATCTTCATTGGTGGACCGGATGACTGGTACAGCGACAACGACTTTGATGGCTACGGCGGCGACTACTACAAGACGGACTGCAATGGTGACCCTGGTCTGACGACTACAGCTGGGGACTGTGACGACACCGATGAGACCATCAACCCTGACGGAACAGACTACTGTGGCGATGACATCGACCACGACTGCAGCGGCCCCGACGACACACCCAGCTCAGGCTGCATAGATCTGGAGCCACAGGATATTCTCGGGACAGTCTCCTGCTCAGGAGATGGAACCGCCCTCACCGTCGCCGGGGAGCACATCCGTGTGAACTACAGCCCGAGCGGGATGTGGTGGAACTCTGATTTGTCGGCCGGACTGGAGATCATGCCGACGGAGACTGAGGAGGCCTTCGCTGACGTCACCTTCCCAGGCACTGCTATTGACCTCCTCAAGGTCAGCATAAACGGGTATCACTACAGTATCGGGAACGTCTACGGCAGTGATGACTTTGAGACTGTCTGCGCCCAAGAGATCTCGGTAGGCGATGTTGTGGGTGCGATACACGAGTACGAGCTCGTCATCTCGGGGCCTTTCGGTATCGAAATCATCTACACAATAGAGAAGACCGAGCTCTGGAACAAATCTGGACACTCAATGCTTGTGCACCTCAAGTTCCAGCCGCCCAGTCTCGCCGGAGAGCTAACATCCGAAATAGAGATCCAGCGCGTCATTGACCCCGACACCGACTACGACTCACATGGTGACTACAGTTCTGCGTTTACACGTGACTTAGGCACCTACTTGACCATGGCCAGCGGACCTTCATCCGACTGGACAGTTGGATTCGGTGCATGCTCTTCTGATGGTAAGACCGGTGCCAGCAAAGCGAGTGTGTCTAGTCCCGGGCCTGTTGCCGTCTGCGATCCAGATGGCGAGACCCGTGACATCAAGTTGGTCTACAGCACCAGTGGAACGACCTCTGGCGACACGGCGATAGAGCGCACCTTCATCTTGAGTACCGGCGCCACTCCGGAGGATACACAAGACGAGTGGGATGCCACGAAGGTCGACTTGTGCGGCGACGCCTGGGGCCACTGGATGTCACCGTCCACTCCAGACTGCTATGACGGAGGCATTCTTCACGAGCCTGTAGAGGGCCTCTAAGCCAGCTCAGAAGCCAAATGGCAACTCGGAGACAGACACCCCATCTGCATTGATGATGCGCAGCATGGCCGTGCGCTTCTCCCAGTCGACGTCGATCTCACCAAAGTTTGCCTCGATTACTGGAGGTCTCACTCGCCACACGTCCTTCTCTGGGAAGCTGGCTCTGCCAGGTCGGTTGAGGGAGCTGGTGGTCATCTCGGTGAGACCAAAGTCATTCTGGTACATGGTTGACCAGTGGCGGTCACCGCTGACAACAACAACGTTGTCGCGTCGGTGCAGCATGTCGATCAGCTTGGCCCGCTCCATAGGCAGCTGACCCCAGCGCTCCCAGCCGTGGCTCTCTGGCAGTACCTGAATGCTGCTGACCACAATCCGGAGATCGGCGGGCTCATTGAGTGCGTCGGCGAGCCACGTCCACTGGGCTTGACCGAGCATGTCCTGGCGGTGATCACGAGATGGCTTGTATCTGCCCTTCCTCCAGAACTGACCCTTGCCGATGCGCGTGAGGTCACTTCGATGTGATCGCGTGTCCAGCATGATGATCTGGATTCTCTGCCCTACAGGTCCAAAAGAGTACGACCCGTAGACACCCTCACGTTGACCGCGCGGCTCGTCCGATCGGATACTCCAGAAGGCCTCGAAGATACGCTCTGACTCCGCCTTGAAGGCAAAGTCAGCACCACCATCATTGGCAGCATAGTCGTGGTCATCCCAGACTGAGAGCACAGGAATTCGAGCGGAGAGCGATCGAAAGTGCCCATTGTTTGCCAACGCTTCATAGGCATGACGAAGTTCGGGAAGCGACGGGTCTCCGGAGTCGGCATCGCCGTAGACATTGTCGCCCAGCATGACCATCAGCCTCGGCTCACGCTCTATGACCGCATTGAGTGCCGGTATCGGTGCATCTTGGTTGATGCAGGACCCGAAAGCTATGCGATGAATGACCGTATCAGCAGGTGGCAGCGGGGCCGCATCTCCACGCGCTCCAGCGAGGGCCTCCACGGATGGCGGTGGTAAAACCGCGACACGCTCAACAGGTGCCGCCAGACTCAGACCCAAGAACAGTAAAATCCACATGCCGTGCAGTGTAGCGGATCCAAAGAAAAAGGGGCCAACCCCGGTGGGCTGGCCCCTACTTTATAGTGTGAACCTCGGCGTTTACATACCGCAGTACGCTTCGCCGAATGGAGTACCAAGATCACCAGAGTCGCCGATCAAGTCTGGATCGACTGTTCCGGCAACACACCAGTTTGCGATGTCGTCGTTGCTAACGGCATCCTCAGACATGTAGTCGAGCTGGAAGGACTCACCGGCTGAGAAGCTCAGCGTGTCGTCACCATAGCTGGGCGCCCAGTCGACCTGAAGCCCTTCAGCCCAGAGGCTGATTTCATCGCCGCTGTTACCAAAGGCCAGGGTGCCGTAGAAGGCATCCGGCACGAATGACGTGTAGGCGAAGGAGCTTCCATCACCGACAGCGAGCACCATGTAGCTGGAGGCTGCGATGATGACATCGTCAGTCACCTCGCCATCGGACCCTCCGGTCTCCATGACGATCAGTCCGTTGATGTTCACCGACCCACCTGTGGCATTCCAGATCTCAACCCATTCGCTGGATGAGTCAGATCCGAATGCTGGGTTGAACATGATCTCAGTGATGACAAGGTCACCCTCTTCGAGCTCAAACACACACTTGTCAGCGTCCGGGCAGCTTGGGGGTGGCGGCTCGTAGATGACGTGATCGCTGAGGTCATCAGCGTTCCGTGGCTGGAGCTTCCAGTTACTGTAAGAGTAGTGAACGAAGCCTGTGACTGAACTCATGGTATCGCCAGGGCCGATGGCCTCGTCGACATCATCCCAGACCATATCGTCGATGCGAAAGCTTACAGCAGCATCACCGATTGTGATCTCATGCTCTCCGTAGCCCACATCGTCACCGACGGTGATGCCGTCGAACTGGACGAGGGCTCCTTCCCAGGGCTCCCAGTCGGTCACGGCTGAGGCATCGACGACATCAACAGTCGGCGTCCAGGCCATGTCGTAGAACTCGACGTCATCAGTGGATGCAACCTGGAGCTGTGTGAGGTCAAAGTACTCAGCAATGGTTCCCGTGACGTCGATCACCGAGCCCTCAACGAGCCCGATGTCAGTCACATCGTCTTCGATGTAGACGCGGATACCCGAGTATTCGCCGCCACCGATGTCTTGTACCCAGAATCCCTGGCCAGCAGAGCTGATGTCTGAGTCGTTCATCACAACCACTTCTGTGAGTGTGACGACATCTCCCTCCATCCAGAGCCCGCTCTGGACACTGAACACACTGTCCATGTCGGCATCAGCATCGGCGTCTGCATCTGCATCTGCGTCGGCGTCGGCGTCTGCATCTGCATCTGCGTCGGCGTCTGCATCTGCGTCGGCGTCAGCATCGGCGTCAGCGTCGGCATCAGCGTCGGCATCAGCGTCGGCATCGGCATCAGCGTCGGCATCAGCATCAGCGTCGGCATCTGCGTCGGCATCTGCGTCGGCGTCGGCATCAGCGTCAGCGTCGGCATCAGCGTCGGCATCAGCATCAGCGTCTGCATCTGCATCGGCGTCTGCATCTGCATCTGCATCGGCATCAGCATCAGCGTCTGCATCTGCATCGGCGTCTGCATCTGCATCAGCATCAGCATCGGCGTCAGCGTCGGCATCAGCGTCGGCGTCGGCGTCGGCATCAGCGTCGGCATCAGCATCGGCGTCGGCATCAGCATCAGCATCAGCATCAGCATCAGCATCAGCATCAGCATCAGCATCAGCATCAGCGTCGGCATCTGCGTCGGCATCAGCGTCGGCATCAGCTTCACCAGTGTCGTCACCGCCAACTTCAATGCCGGTGCTCAAGGATTTAGATTCACCATCTGCGCTGTCACAGCCAACAAGCGGCAGAGACGCACAGCAAAACAGTACGGTCAAAAGTCTCATTATTTCTCCAATTAAAAAATTCCCCCGAGGGGACGCGGAGCTTGCTTAACCAATGTTTGTCAGTCGGCGACCCATTGATCACAGTAGGGTTCGTGCTGTAGGGGGTTGGATGAACAAAACACTTGTACGTGAAGTGTGGCAGTTGGTGGTGCCAGTGATCGTTCAGGGTATGGTCGTCACCGTCGTCTTCTTTACAGATCGCCTGCTCATCGGCCGCTATAACGACATCGCGCTCGCCTCCATGCAGATCTCCGGGCCGCTGCTGTGGTCCATCTTTAGTGTGTTCGCTGCATTCATCGCCGGAACGATGGCCGTGATTGGAAGGGCTGTGGGTGCGGACGATGCTGAGCGGGCACAACGAACGCTGAGCTCTGTACTGCTGCTCGCAGTGACTGTAGGCATCATCGTGATGATGCTCTGCCTGAGCCTACGGCCGTGGTTTGCAGAGGTCCTTGCCGGTGGACCCGACACCGCTGCGGCGAAAGATCTGGCCATGGTCTACATGGGCGTTGTCTTCTATGCAGTACCACTAAACCTCATCCAAGTGACCGGTGTCACCGCACTTCAGGCCGATGGGGACACACGAACCCCCATGTGGATTGCAGGCATTCAGGGCATCCTCAATCTCACCGTCAGCTGGGCACTGCTGTGGGGCTACGGACCACTGCCGGAGCTCGGAATCGCTGGGGCTGGTATCGGTACTCTGGCATCCTTTGCGATCGGTGCGGTGCTGGTCTTGTCGACCCTCTGGAGACGCACTGGGACGGTCACCCTGCGCACAATGGCCGCCCCATCCTGGACGGCACTTCAGCCCGTCCTCAAGCTCTCTGGACCGGCTTTCGCTGAGAAGGTCATGTTCCATACAGCGTTTGTGATTTTTGCCGCATATGTCGGCCACCTTGGGACGATCGAGATGTCAGCAAACCAGGCACTCATCGCAATTGAGTCTCTTGGATTTATTGTGGCTCACGGCTTCTCCGTGGCGGCATCCGCACTCATCGCACAGAAGATGGGTGCCGGAAAAATCGGTGAAGCTGAAGCTGTGGGTTGGATCTCCGCAGGGCTCGGCATCTTGGTCTTGGGCAGTATCGGCTTGCTGTTTCTGTGCTTTCCAGAACAGCTTCTGCGGTGCTTTACAGACAACCCAGAGATCATTGAGATGGGAGTTCCATGCCTACAGCTGGCCGCTTTGGTTCAGCCTTTGATGGCCATCTGTTCGGCCATGGCCGGCAGCCTGCGCGGTGCTGGAGACACAAAGACACCGATGATCGCAGCACTCATTGGCCCATGCTCCGTTCGTCTATTCTTCTGTTGGTACCTTGCCTTTGAGCTAAACATGGGTCTCTTTGGCATCTGGGTCGGGACCTCACTGGATTGGGTCATCCGTGTGATCTTCCTCACAGTCGTCTACCGTCGGGGACGCTGGAAGACGATCCAAGTCTGAGCCTTCACCAAAATCTGATCTGGTAGCCCTCGCTACAGGCTACGCTCTGCATATGTCGGACTCTGTAGGACCTTACACACTCGAAGAACAGCTGGGACAAGGCGGTATGGGCGTTGTGTTCAAGGCCACACACGCACCCACAGGCCTGCCCGTCGCGCTGAAGATGATGCGAGCGGAGCCCATCTCTACGCGGGCTCACTCCGTGTTCTTGAATGAGATCCACCAAGCCTCGAAGCTCAGCCATCCCAATATTGCAGCCATCTTTGACTATGGGGAGACTTCAGACGAGGACGCAGCACAGAGCGCAAAGCGTATCCGTCCCCAACAACCCTACATCGTCATGGAGCTCTCCCGTCGAGGCTCGCTGGACATGCTCGCTGATGTCCTCAGCTGGCGCGATCTCCACGGCATTGTGCAGTCACTGCTTGCCGCACTCGGTCACGCCCACGCTCGCGGCATTCTGCACAGAGACATCAAGCCTGGCAACATTCTGCTCGGCAGCGACGAAGACCTTCGCCCGAGCATCAAGCTTGCAGACTTTGGGCTCGCTCTGACTCACAGCGAGGTGATCGCGCCCAACACGGGCCTGCGGGTCGTCGGCACGCCAGAGTACATGGCACCTGAGCAGATCGAGGGGCTGTGGCGGGATCAGGGTCCGTGGACAGATCTCTATGCTCTCGGCTGTGTAGCCTTCGAGTTGGCCAGCGGCTGGCCTCCGTTCTCTGGTGACAGCCCTCGAGAGATTGCACTGGGACACCTCTCTTCGCCACCGCCACCGCTGCGACCGATGTCCGTTCTGCCAGACACCTTCGAGGGCTGGTTGAATCGGATGCTTGCTAAGGAGCCAGCAGATCGCTTTCAGTGTGCCGCTGATGCCGCCTATGCACTCTCCCAGGTGCACCTAGAGGCAGACGCAGACACGCCCGTGTTTGGCTCAAAGAAGCCCCACGCTGCGAGCCCGACATGGACCTTCATGGACATTGACCTGCCGCGACGCACGGCGACAGGTGAAGAGTCTGGCCCGGCCGTCCATCCTGGTGACGCACCACCCCTGGTCGAAGACTGGCGAAATGTGCAGATGAGCCCAGGCCTCTTCAAGATGACGGGAGCGAGCTTGAGCCTGGTTGGCATCAAACCGACACAGCTCGTCGGCAGAGCGCGAGAGCGTGATGCGCTGTGGTCAAACCTGTTCGAGGTGGCCCGCTCTGGGTATCCACGTGCTGTGGTCCTGAAGGGCACCGCAGGGCTCGGAAAGCGACGCTTGGCGAACTGGATTGCCCAGACCGCACATGAGGCTGGAATG
>Ga0315315_10000840_pt1 | contig 27313 bp, 12 predicted proteins | sample M140m3416metaG_FD_203699 | JGI IMG/M metagenome (GOLD analysis project Ga0315315, IMG submission 203699) | Ammonia-oxidizing marine archaeal communities from Monterey Bay, California, United States - M1 40m 3416 | ecosystem: Environmental > Aquatic > Marine > Intertidal zone | place: USA... | reverse complement strand
CCTCCGGACTTTTTCGTTTAAAAAAACCTCCACCAATAATAGATATGCCTATAGGAACACCTCACGGAACTTTAGACTATAAACAAGTCAGTAAAGTCACGTTCGTCGGGGCTTCATCAAATACGGTTATCGACACAACCACAGGAAGTCTCGGTGTCGGTGTGGGTGTCGGTGGACCCACGTCTAATTTACATGTGGTGGGGAACGCCTTTATTTCTTCTGATCTGACCGTCAGTGGGACAGGTGCTATAACCGTCCCAGTTGGTACGACAGGTGAACAACCTACCGGGGTCGCAGGTATGATTAGGTTTAATTCAACGTTAAATAGATTAGAAGTGTATAACGGAACTGTGTGGCAAGGCCTCGGTGGGATAAGTGCAACTGGTGGAACTGTTACGACAAGCGGTGGATACAAAATTCATACATTCACGGACGTGAGCGATATATTTACAGTCATTAGTGGTGGTGAAGTTGATTACCTCGTGGTCGCCGGTGGGGGAGGGGGCGGTACAGGAAACGGTGGTGGTGGTATGGGTGGTGGGGGTGCGGGTGGTCTGTTGACTGGCACTGTTACAGTTGGACCGGGTAACTATAATGTCACAGTTGGTGACGGTGGCGCAGGTGGTATTGCTCCAGCGTACTCTTCGGCGACTAATGGCACTGATTCAACTATTAGTTTTCCAACACAGGTCATAGCTGACGGCGGTGGTAAAGGTGCGACCAGCAGCGGACCCGGTACTGCACCGGGTGGTTCTGGTGGTTCCGGTGGTGGCGGTGGTGGGAACAATGGTGCCGGTGGTCTTGGTGGCACTGGCACGTCTGGTCCACCGAGACAGGGTTATAATGGTGGACGGGGGGGTAATGGTACTAGTGGACTTGTGTATAAAGGAGGAGGGGGTGGTGGTGCGGGTGCAAGTGGAAAGAGTTACACAAATTCTAACAGTGTTTCACTTGGTTTGAATGGAGGGATTGGAATTCAATCCTCTATAAATGGCAATGCTACGTATTATGCGGGTGGTGGTGGTGGGGGTGTGATAGTTAGCGGCTGGGCCAACACAATTTATGGTGGAACGGGTGGTTCAGGTGGAGGTGGTGACGGTGGAGATGCACCAACCACACAAGTCCCAACAACTGGTGATGCTGGTACACAGAATACAGGTGGAGGTGGTGGTGGCGGCGCTTATCAACGCAGTGGCGGTGGCGGTGGCTCAGGAATCGTCATAATAAGATATCTGCAGTAAATATAGAATATGGCTTCCTTTGCAGAACTAAATACACAAACCAATGAAGTCATTCGAGTTATTCTCGCGAAAAGTCGACTTTGGTGTGAATATGAATTGGATGGAACCTGGGTGAAAACGTATAAAAACACAGAAGGTAAAAACTATGCCGGCATCGGGTATACGTACCACCCCGATAAAGATAACTTTTCGACGCCTCAACCCTTCCCTTCGTGGACCCTCGACGATACGTGTACCTGGCAACCCCCAATTCCACACCCTTCGGACGATAAAATGTACACGTGGAACGAGGAGACCCAATCATGGGACGAAACTGAAATTTAAACACATTTCCTCCAAAGTGCAACCCACTTTGCAAGAACCCAAGTTCCAAGTGCTCCCGTATCAAACAGACGAAACCCTTCGGGTTTCCCCCAGTTTAAAAAAACCTCCCTTCATAATAGATATGTCGTTCGAGTCTGTCATAGATACTCTAGAGATTCGAAACGCAAATAAGATATCGTTCGTGGGTACATCGAGTTCATTCGTCGATACGACCACAGGACGGATCCAGACGAAAGGCATCCAGCACAATTCTAACGTGATCACGGACGTTTCGGGTCCGCACGGACGGGTCGCACCGACCTTAAAAAAGTACCCGGAGATTGCTTTTGAGAGTGGGAAGTTTGACTCTAATGAGTCGACGAATACCTATGTCCAAGCGGGGTATACGGTGACGGATAGTAGTCATCATAATGAATATTATGGGGCATGGATATTTGACGACCAAACAGGTTTTGTTACTAACAAGAACTTGTGGATTTCACCTATTAATACATATACTACATCGGGAGGTGCCGGTACACCAACCATGACCACATCAGATGCTCGGTGTACAACCGTCAGTGGAGTTGCGACTCCTGGTGAATGGGTTCAGCTTAAATTACCAAACAAGGTGAAATTGTCTTCTATTTCTATCATGGGACCGACGGGAAATGGTGGGACCGGTTCACAGGATCTAGGTAGAGCGCCGAAAAATGCTGTTTTAGCTGGAAGTGTTGATGGAACAACGTGGAATTCTGTTTTAACATGGTCGGAGGCAATTAATTGGACAGTAAAGACATATAAATCATTTCCCGCTAACGTAGACTCAACAAATTATTATAATTATTTTAGACTTATCATAACAAAAAATGATGGCACACAAGTGTATGCATCCATACAAGAACTACAACTCTACGGCTACGAAGAGGACCCACCCGCTGGTGACCATTCGGTCGATACGACCTTTAAATCCCGGTTCAATAACCCACAACTGACGGGTGTCCAAGTCCTCGTCGATGGGGCGACGGGGGTAGGGACGAACCAAATTTCGGGTGGTCCCGACCCTTCGGGGAACCCGACGTACGTCACGGACGGTAAGTATTGGACTCTTAACGGAACCCTAACCTCTAACCTTGCAGTAGAGGCGAATACGTTCCTCGAAGGTGACCAACCCCACGCGGTTTCCGTATGGTTTAATTCCTCAAACTTGGAGGCCAATGTTTCCAATACGTGTGTCTTTTCGATCGCGTCGGAAGAGAAATTGGATTCCGTGAACCTCGATCTCCAATCGAACACGTGGCACAACCTAACCTATGCGTACCAAGGTGAAGGTGGGTCCAGAGTCGCCTACCTCGATGGACGGAAGGTCTTGGAGGACCAAGCCGAAGATACCTTCGGGGCCTACCCACCCTTCGCGATGACGGGGTACTCACAAGGTGGGTATGTGGTGAGTGCGAGTAATTATACACCCGGTGATTATTACCCATGGGAGGCATTTGATACTATCGCGGGTGGAGACTCAGTAGGGTGGTATTCGAATGGCTTAGGAACTTACAATCGTACGGGGGGTCTGGTTACTTCTACAAGCACTGTGCGATTAGCACCAGAAACTGAAAAGGGTGAATGGTTACAATTAGAGTTTCCTTCAAATTTCCATTTAAACTATTTTGTACTATACTCACAAAGTTATAGTGCGACATCAAATACTCCCGATAATTTTATAGTATACGCCAAAAAGAACTCAAGTGATACATGGACTTCTCTAGGTACACACACTGGTACAGCGGCGGGTCAATCAGCAGCAGGTTATACGGGTACGGTAGATGGGAGTGAAGTGTATAAGTATTTTGCGATTGTTGTGACTAAACGTGTTACACAGCACGTGACTTATGGAGTTTCGATACGTGAACTCAAATTCTACGGCCACCGCGAGAACGACCTGGTCCGCCTTCCCGATCCCACGAATGTCTTGAAGTATCCGCACATTGCGATGACGGGTCCGGCACAGAGGGGGTACACTACTCGTGGTGCTCAGTTAGAATTGAATAATGACGCATACGACTCACCTTCCTGGAAAGCGTTCAGAGGAACATTGGTAGATAACAGTGACTGTTATTTTGGGTTATACGTGAGTGGAGCTGCTTGGTATTATAACACATATGGAACCTTTAACTCTACGAGTTATCCTAATGTAAAACTATCCTCCCAAACACCTGCGGGTGATTACATAACTTTAGGTTTACCTCATAAACTGGTATTAAATTCATTCGATTTAACACCCCGAACAATTCCACCCAGTAACAGTAATTCAGCGACCCAAGCCGCCAATGAATCTGCACAATCATTTGAAATATGGGGTTCTAACGATAATTCTACGTGGTATCACATAAACACATACGACAATACATCAATAACACCCGGTACAAATTACGCGGTGCAACCAACTAGAACATTTACCGTTAACTGGGCTAATTCAACCGCAACACCAAACACACCAACTGCGTACAAGCATATTGGTTTGGTTGTAAAAAGTATTTTTGGAAACGATTTCGCAGGGGTAAGACAATTATTCACACTCGGGAGATACAGACTCTACGGCACAGAAGAGAACTCCTCGATCCCCATCCAGATCGGTGGTGGGAACATCGACAAGGTCGCCAACTTTAGGGTCTACGATAAGTTTATTGGGGAGGACCAAGTGAACGAAATATGGAACGCCCAAAAGGAGGAGTTTGGGCGCGCGAAACCGCAGATGGTTCTTCAACAAGGAAAATTAGGGATAGGCACGGATGCACCCCAAGGATCCTTGAGTGTCGCGGATGAACCCCACAACTTGGAAGAGTTTCCTCCTAGGGCTATGACTGGGTACAAGACCTACTTTGAGGGTCATGGGGAGTTTTGTGCGAGTGTGAGTAATGTCGTTTCCACTACCTATACATCGTATAAAGCATTCAACAAGAATTCGACGGCTACTACTGGAAACTGGTGGTCACAATCCGACTCGGGAGGTCAACCTGAATACAGCACATCGACTGGAGGGTTTTCTAGTACAGACTCACTTTATTCTACAAACGTAGAAGGTGCTAATAAGTATGGTCAATGGCTTCAAATAGAGTTTCCATATAAGATTAACTATAAGTATTCGGATATCCAAGCTCCACAACATAGTATAGGTCGTCAACCACGTGCTGGATATATTGTTGGAAGTAACGATTTATCGGGTATATGGACATCTTTACACAGATTCACGAATGTGACGAGGACGCATGCATACGAAAGTGTTAAGTACACTCCCCCGACCGTATCTACACAGACATTCAAATATTTCCGTCTCGTCATAGAAGAAATGAATAATTATGCATATGCAGGAATAGCTCGGTGGGATATTTTCGGCACCCGTGAGCAGGGTCAATCCGTCCTCCACGATGGCCAACTGACCCTCACCAAGAACCTCACGGTACCTTCCATAGGTCCATCAGTGACGAATACACGTCACGTCGTGCCTAAGCGTCATAAATTAGTATTGGAATTTGACACGTCCACGAACCCCACAGATTTGACTACAGTCAACGACACTTCGGAGATGGGAAATGATGGAACACTGAGAGGAAATGCGTATTATAGCATAGGTGATAAGGCATTTGTGTTTGATGGGTCGGGTGATTACGTGGATACTGGTGTGATTTCACCATCATTGGCCGGTGCACATCCTCATAGCGTGTCTGTATGGTTTAAAACTAACACCACGGCTTCCGGAACTTTACAATTCGTAACTTGTTTAGGTGAAAAAAACGGGACTACTACAGATAGACGGTTTTCTGCTATTCGTGTGTATGGTTCTGACCTGCAATTCTGGCAATGGTCAAACGACCTTAGAAAATATGGTGTTATAAGTGCGGATGTATGGTATCATGTAGTTGCCGTATATCTCGGCGGTGGCACATCTCAGAGCACGATGTTAATGTATCTGAATGGAGAACAAATCACCAGTTGGGACTCGGACACTACCGATGGAGGTGTACTCGGACTTGTTTCACCGAGTTTTGCTGTGGGTGAAGATATTGGAAGAAGTGCTTACAATTTCAATGGTCAAATTTCAAAACCCACGCTTTACGACACGGCCCTCACGGCGGGAGACGTCAAGACCCTCTACGATATGGGTAGAGGCGATTCATACCACGTCACGAATTTCCAAAACACCCTCGTGGGTATCAATTTGGGCAATGGTCGAGCACCGCGGTCTGCACTGGATGTGCGAGATCAAATCTATGCAAGAACAACTACCATCGGCACGTTCACCGGGCAACATATATGTTTCCCAGATGAGTCTATGGAAAAGGGTCTCGTCGTTTCGGCAAAAAAGAATCAATTTGTCAAACTGAATGGATTGGCTATCGGTAAAAGTGCGATCACCATAGATGAATCTCTTCCCATCGTCTCCCTTTCTAATGTGGCTCAAGATAAAGCATGTTTCGGGGTTGTTTCTAAAATGGAAGAAACAAATACAGCGTATAGAACAGAAATAACTGGAGGACTCGTTTCCGAATCTATAAAGATTGCCGGTGATAACCGTGCCGTAGTGAACTCCGTGGGTGAAGGTGCCATATGGGTGGTGGATACCAATGGACCCCTGGAGTCGGGCGACTACATAACGACCTCTAATGTTGCAGGGTACGGTCAAAAGCAGGATGACGATGTTTTACACAATTTCACGGTCGCCAAGATAACTATGGATTGTGACTTTACCGCATCCAATGTTGCCGTTCAAACTATTAAACGTGAACAGACTGGTACTCAAATAATTACGGAGGATGCCTGGAACCAACTCGTGGAATACGATCGATATTCAAATGTAGAAGATGAAATCACCACGTATTACCATATTCAAAGGGGTGGAAATGTCCTCGACGAAAACGGTCAGCTTCAATTTGAGGACAAAACGGGCGCAACCGAGGAACCATACGAAAGGCGTTTTCTCACGACCGATGGAACTCAAACAGATGAAGCGAACGCGGCGCACATAGCAGCCTTCGTTGGGTGCACGTACCATTGTGGCTAAGTCCCAAGTCCCAAGTCCGTAGGACTTGTTCCAGTCGCTTTGCGACTGACCCTCAAAACAAACTTCTTACAAATTGAGTTCCACTTTGTAAGAAAAAACCTCACTCAATAGTAGATATGTCTCTACAAGGCGACCTTGAGTTCAGAGACGCGAACAAAATTACGTTCATCGGTGGTTCGTCGAATACGTTAATCGATTTAACCACAGGAAGTCTTGGTGTGGGTGTCACGGGAACGAGTCTTTCTTCTAATCTTCATGTCGCCGGAAACAAAATCAAAGTAGGAGACAATATCTTTTCTACGGATGGACCTCACGCGAGGTTGCCAAAGGAGGTTCCTTTGAAAAAGTACCCGGAGATTGCTTTTGCGGAGGGGAAGTTCGATGAAAATGGTTTGACGTTATTACCCGTTCAAACTCAAGCTGGATATACAGTCTCTGCAAGTAAAGCGAGTACAGATTTTAAACAGCAGTGGACAGTATTCGATGGTCTCAAGGGTGCGGCGGGAGCGAATTATATATGGAGACCTTACGCTTACAATGGTGGAACTACACAAATATATAACATTAGCACTGGATTATATGACCCAACAGCTATTACTGCTGCGGGTGAGCCTGTATCTCGACTTGATACAAACACGGAACAAGGTGAATGGATTTCTGTAGAAATGCCCAAAGCCATTAAACTTAAACATTTTTATCTATATTCGCAATGGAACAGTCTTGGTAACCTAATTAAATCAGGTCATTTATACGCTAAAAATACATCAACTGATTCATGGGTAAAGATACATTCATTTAATGATGTTACAACTACATCTGTAGAAGTTCCAACGGTACATAACGTAAATTCTACAACTTCATACAAACAATTCGCTCTTATTGTCACTAAGAGTGCTGGGTACCCTACATTAGGTGAATGGGAACTCTACGGCTACGAAGAGGACCCACCCGCGGGTGATACTTCCGTGGATACTACCTTCGCGTCAATTATGAACACGCCCCAAACTACTGGGGCCAATGTCTATGTGGATGCCAAGTTGTCCTCGGACTTTACCAATCAGGTGACTGGACCTACCCCCGTCGGAACTGCAGCGGTCCATGACAATACCAATAAGTATTGGGAACTCACCGGTACCCTAACCTCCAATGTGACCCTAGAGGCTAATACCTTTTTGGAAGGTGACCAACCCCATGCGGTCTCCGTGTGGTTTAATTCTTCTAATTTGGAGGCCAACGTTTCAAATACGTGCGTTTTTTCTGTTTCGGACCAAGAGAAGTTGAATTCCCAAAACCTCGATCTCCAATCGAACACGTGGCACAACCTGACCTACGCGTACCAAGGCGAAGGTGGCTCCAGAGTCGCTTACCTCGATGGACGTAAGGTGGCCGAAGACCAAGCCGAAGATACCTTCGGGGAGTACCCACCCTTCGATATGACGGAGTACGAACAGAATGGGTATGCGGTGAGTAGGAGTAACGATTATGATTCTGACCCTGCTAACATTCGACAGGCATGGAAAGCGTTCTCATCGAGTGGTGCGTGGATGACGGAATTTGATGTTTATGGACGAAACGCCGAAAACAATAATAATGGTGCTTTGAATGATGCACCAACTATCACTGATACAAGTGGAACATCTCACACCGGTCACCAAGTGACACTAGAAACTCCATTCAGACTCCGAGTAAGTTATTTGGCAGTTAACGCATCCGTTGATGGTAGGCGACCAGAGAATGTTGTTATTCTTGGAAGTAATGACAACGAAAACTGGGATCTTCTGTACACAAACACTAGTGTTCCCGATCAATCTGATAACAATTTAATCATCAACTCAGTGAAAGATTATAAGTATCACATGTTCATGGTGAAGAACCTTGATCCGAATGGTGAGGGTGCGTTGTACATACCTAGATTACAATACTACGGCCACCGCGAGAACGACCTGGTCCGCCTTCCCGATCCCACCAACGTTCTCAAGTATCCGCACATACCTTTTGCTTTAGGTAGGGGTGGATATCTGGATGCTAGCGGGAGTACTCCCAAGGGTGAACAGTCATATTCTCTAAGAGGATATACCGTAACATCGAGTAGTAATTATGGTAATGGAGGTACCGATACACGGTCCGGGTGGTGTGCTTTTGACGAAGGTAACGGTGGAACAACACACAATATATGGCAATCGGGTGATTATTATGTGAATAATACTACCCCTGGTACATATAACCGTAGCCCACCCGAAAGACATACAGCCGGTGGTGTGAACTATGATGGAGAGTGGATAAAATTAGAACTTCCCCATAAGATAAATGTAACAGGTATTGAGATAAATTCAGCTACTTACGCCACATCATCGAGTCCTATGACGAGTCATATTATGTCGAGACCTTACGAAGGTGCTATTTTAGGAAGTAATGATGGTAGTAAAAGTGGAACGTGGGATTTATTAAAAGCTTTCTCAGGTGGATTAACTTGGACGACGACAACAATAGCTGAAGGTGGTGGTCGGGTGACATTAATACCGGATACAAACACTGGAAATGCGTATAAATATCTCGTACTCATAGTCAACAAGAACGAGGGTCCGAGAGGCCAATTTGATATCAATGAAATTAAATATTACGGCACAGGTGTCGACTCCGTCCCCATCCAGATCGGTGGCGGGAACATCGATAAGGTCGCCAACTTTAGGGTGTACGATAAGTTTGTGGGGGAGGACCAAGCCCTCGAGATTTGGGATGCCCAAAAGGACGAGTTCCGCGGAGTTAAAAACTCCGTGACCCTACAGAAAGGTCGCCTAGGCTTGGGAACCACGGAACCGGAAGGGAGGTTGGCGGTCTTGGATGAACCTGATCCGACGTATGGACTCCAAAAGTTTCCTCCTAGGGCTATATCAGTTTTAGACTACGATACACATATAATGGGACATGGTAAATTCGAATTCTACTCGAGTCAGGGTACATGGGCATATTCTTATCGAGGAAATACATCATGGGACTTTACACGAGCGTTTACGCCCCGATTTACTACTGACGGTGGTTGGCATGGTGATAGTCTTTCAACACCGGGAACGTACCAGATAGTTGGGGTGTACGCCCCGGCCATAACTTCTGGAAATGGTTTGATACAATCAACCCTTAAAGATGGTTCGGTCGTTTATGGTGATTGGATCGCAATGCGTACCCCGTACGCGATAAATGTTACGAGAATAGCAACCGCTCCGCGAAAAGGTTATGGTAAAGCACGTGGTATAGGTAAATTCATAATTTTGGGAAGTAATAATGGCGTCGATTGGGAACATACGGGTTCCGGTGCCATAGCACCTCACGATATGTCAAGTGCCACTGACGCGGGTGGATACGGTATCTTTCAATCTGAAACAATCGCTTACGTGTCTACAAATTCAAACGGTTATTATTATACGTACCATCGTCTCGTGGCGACGCATATAATGGGGCATAGAGGTGTTTCTGGACACCCACAATATCAAGTCGGTGCAAGTGAATCACTTAACCAATCATATTTACGATTCTTCGGCACCCGCGAACAATTACCCCCGAAACAATCCGTCCTCCACGATGGCCAACTGACCCTCACCAAGAACCTCACGGTACCTTCCATAGGTCCATCAGTGACGGATACACGTCACGTCGTACCTAAGCGTCATAGATTGGTAGTGGAATTTGACACGTCCACGAACCCTACAGGTTTGACTACAGTTAGAGACACTTCGGAGATGGGGAATGATGGAACATTAATAGGAAATGCGTATTATAGCATAGGTGATAAGGCGTTTAAATTTGATGGGTCGGGAGATTACATTTCGACCCCGGATATTGGATTTTCTGGAGACCAGGCAGTCTCAGTGTCTATTTGGTTTAAATACAATGGAGTTCCAACTAGTCGACAAGATATTTTTGGTATTGGTAAAGGTGGAACCGGGACCCAATTTGGTATAGCTACTTATACTCCGGGTACTTATTTATATACTGGTGCTAATGATCTATATAATACAGGGTATAACCTAATAACGGATACATCATGGCATCACATTGTTGCGATCTATAGGGGTGGAACACCGAGTACCACAACCATGTCGTTATATTTAGATAATGTAAATGTCATCGGCAATTTGAATGGTACAAATGCGACACAAGCTGCCAATTTTGACGTGAATAATTGTCCATTTAATGTGGGCGCGGCTGCCCCTGGGACGAATCCCATTAACGGTTCCATCTCAAACCCCAAACTCTATAACACAGCCCTCACGGCCGGAGACGTCAAGAAACTCTACGATATGGGTAGAGGCGATTCATACCACGTCACGAATTTCCAAAACACCCTAGTGGGTATCAATTTGGGTAATGGTCAGGCTCCGCGGTCTGCACTGGATGTGCGAGACAAAATCTATGCTGAGTCATCCTCTGTACAAACGTTCACCGGGCAACATATATGTTTCCCAGATGAGTCTATGGAAAAGGGTCTCATCGTTTCTGCCAAGAAGAACAAGTTTGTAAAATTGAATGGATTGGCTACCGGTAAAAGTGCGATCACCATAGACGAATCCCTTCCCATCGTCTCCCTTTCAAACGTGGCTCAAGATAAGGCATGTTTCGGGGTTGTTTCTAAAATGGAAGAATCAAATGCAGCGTATAGAACAGAAATAACTGGAGGACTCGTTTCCGAATCCGTAAAGATTGTCGGTGACAACCGTGCCATAGTGAACTCTGTAGGCGAGGGTGCCATATGGGTTGTGGATACCAATGGATCTCTAGAGTCGGGAGACTACATAACGACCTCTAATGTTGCAGGGTACGGTCAGAAGCAGGACAGTGAGTTCCTCGCGAACTATTCAGTAGCCAAGATAACGATGGATTGTGACTTTACGGGGTCCAACGTCGCCGTTCAAACTATTAAACGTGAAGAGACTGGTACCCGAATAATTACAGAGGATGCCTGGAATCAACTCGTGGAATACGATCGATATTCAAATGTAGAAGATGAAATCACCACGTATTATCAAATTCAAAGGGGTGAGAATGTCCTCGATGATAATGGTCAGCTTCAATTTGAGGACAAGACGGGTGCGACGGAGGAACCATACGAGAGGCGTTTTCTCACAACCGATGGAACTCAAACAGATGAAGCAAACGCAGTCCACATAGCAGCCTTCGTGGGGTGTACGTACCATTGTGGCTAAGTCCCAAGTCCGTAGGACTTGTTCCAGTCGCTTTGCGACTGACCCTCAAAACAAACTTCTTACAAATTGAGTTCCACTTTGTAAGAAAAAACCTACACAAATACTAGACGAGATGCCGATCTATTCACCCACAGGCTACCTCGACATAACTAACGCTACACTTAGGACGTCTAACATAGAGACGTCTAATATAAAAATAGGAAGTGCGAATCTGTTCATAACTACCGGGAATGTTTCGGATGAAGTATTTCAGTTTACGAATGCGACGACAGGTTTTGTCACGACCGGTAATGTAGAAATAGGTGGATCTATCATAGCTCCAGATGGGGTCACAGATATAAAAAGTAATCTCATCGTGGAGGGGAACGTCGAGGCTGCGGCACTTCGATTAAATTCCGTATCCATATCCCCAGTATACACCATCGCGAGTGGGTCAGGAGCGATCGATTTCCAAGCGTCTCCTACATCCCTGACGGCGAGTGCTAATATAGAAGTTACCGGTAATGTTATCGCACACCAATTTCATGGAGATGGTTCGGGTCTAACTGGTATTCCTCCGACTGCGATTACCGGAACCTTAAGTCAATGGACAAACGTCACGGTAGACGAAGTTTATTTTAATGGAAACGTGGGGATAGCCAATACGAACCCTGGCTACGATTTGAATGTCGGTTCAAATTTGTTTGTGGATGATGATGGGTCTAACGTACTCGTCGTAGACGGAAACGTTAGTGCTACCTATTTTGAAGGTGATGGAAGTAAACTAACGGGTTTAGTCACGACACTCGAATCCGTTGCTAATATTGGTAATTCCACCACAAATGTAATCCAGTTTACGAACGAAACTACAGGTTTTGTCACTGATGCGAACGCGGTCATTGGAAGTAATTTAACCATATCAGGTTTAACCGCCCAAAAAGTACCATACGTGGATGCGCAGAAAGTTCTTCGCGATTCGTACATAACCACATCCACTGGTCTTACATCTATAGATTCTAATTTAAGCGTCACCGGGAACATGTTCGTTTACGGTGAACGTTTTTTCATAGAATCTGAATCGCAACTTTTAAAAGATCCAATCATAGGTTTAGCTAATAATAATGTAGACCAAAATATCGATATAGGTATTCTCATGCAACGTCCTACATCAAATGTAGGAATCATTCACCATGGAGGAACGAACGAATTAACTTTGGGGTACACCCAGAGTAATCTCACGGCATCAGAAATAATCAACGATCTTAGCCAGGAACTAACCGTTAATGTCATAGGAAACGTGGTCACGCAAAATAACCTTTCAGTCGGTGGAACTCTCACAATTAATACGATTTCAGCGGCGTCTTCGCATAGTCTCTCGGCAGTTTCGAATGTGGGAAACACTACATCTAATACCGTTCAGTTTACGAATCCGACGACTTCTTTAGTCGCCAGTGGGAATGTGGAGGTGGGTGGGAATGTTGTTGCTGGGTATTTGTACGGTGATGGGAGTAATGTAACAGGTATTTCTTCAGCATCGAATTTACAGGTGGTGACAGACACTGGAAATGTGACGTCTAATACCGTCCAATTTACGAATGCGACGACGGGATTAGTGACGACTGCGAATGTGGAGGTGGGTGGGGAGTTAACGGTCAGTGGAATGTTAAATTTACCACGACTTGTAGGTGACCCCTCATCGGGGGTAACAGGTGATATTTATTTCCACACAACTTCATCAAGTATTCGGTATTATAATGGGACTGCTTGGGGATCCCTCATGAACGCACCACCTGTAGCTACCGGAAGCACGGTGATAATACCAGGTCAAAGCGCGGGTACATCTTTGACGTATAATTTGGGTATTGATTTTGAAGATGACCAGGACTCTGACACCCAGCTTACGTATACGTTGTCGAGTGGTACCTTACCAACAGGTATTTCGTTACCGAGTCCTGGTTCATCAACCACATCCGGTACATTGACCCTCGAGCCGGGGACGTTTAATTTCACGGTACAAGCAACCGACACTGGGAATCAAAGTAGTCTCCAAAATTACCAGTACACCGGCAACGACCCTATAATTAGTTCATTTTCTGGTTTCTCCCGAGTTCATGCTGACTACGCCGGACAAGTTATGTCCCTCACCGGTACAAATTTTGTAGGTACGATGAGTGTTCAGTTTAAAGGTGCGGATAATACAACGTATAATGGAACGTCTTTAAGTGTGACCTCCACCACCAATGCTACGATAACTTTACCAGCTCTCCCACTTGAAAATTTTCCATATACAGTCCGGATAAACGGTCTCGATAGTTCGACCACATTATCATCATTTATAAAGGGGTTTACTACTACAGGTTCGACTACTATTACTATGCCCGCCTTTACTATGAATTTTTGGGTGATGGGTGGTGGTGGTTCTGGTGGTGGTTCTCATTACACCGGTGGTGGTGCTGGTTATATCTCGTATTCTTCCACGGCTCGTCCTGCTGGTAACACTGTTATTAGAGTAGCTCCTGCGTCAACACAAAGTGCAGTTCAGAACTCTAATATAAAAGGATTCAACGGGAACGTGTCCTCACCGGTATACGGCCACTCGTCGGCTCCCGGGACGGGCCACGCCCTTGGTGGGAAAGGTGGAGGGTACGTCGTCGGTGAAGCTGACGGCTCTTCCGGTGGTGGTGGTGGTGGTAGTATTGGTTTTGGTGGTGCTGGTGGTAGTGGGGGGTCTGATGGGGCTGCTGGTAATACTTATGCCCCAGGTACTGGTATGACCACATCCGCCCACACCTTGGCCAGAAATAACCTTGCTACCGCGTTGGCTACTGCATACCCGAGCGGTACGTCCGTGACTTCTGGTAGCGGTGGTGCTGCTTCGAGTGGTTCCCACCAAGGTGGCGGTGGCGGTGGTGGGATTGTGATTACTTTCCCTGGTATTACCGTCGCCGACGTAGCACTGGCGGGGGTGCTGCACACCGCCGGTTCTCATTTACCTGGTCAACCTGGTGTTGGATTTGGTGCAGGGGGTGGGAGTGTCGGATATAATGCAGGTACTCGTGGATCTACTGGTCGAGGTGCATCGGGTGTGGTTTTTATTTGGAATTAAATCAATATATACAGTATATGAATGAAACTGTGATTCTTGTGGGTGATGAATTGATTGAACATGACCGCAGAATGAAACTATATAATGAAATTTATGAAAATATTAGAAAACAAAGAAACCTTCTTCTCACACAGACGGATAAATATATAATGGCAGACTTTCCATTGGACCCCCAACAAAAATCACTCTGGTTGGAGTATCGCGAAAAGCTCCGTGACTTTCCATTGACTTGTAGACCTATTTACGAAGAAAATGGTGAACTCAAAAGTGTTGAGTGGCCCACCCCACCCCAATAAACAATTTTCCTCCAAAGTGCAACCCACTTTGTAAGAAAAAACCTCCCCAAATAGTAGATATGTCCACCAGTGGTCATCTTAAGTTTCATGGGATGAGGACAATCTCCTCGCGTAAGACATAGGGTAGAGTAATTTCCTGTTTCGATCTTTGTTGACCCTGGTACATGTATTGCGAACTCGGGTCATCGTAGCTTTTTTTAAACACGACCGCTCGGTCATTGTAGTATCGCCCATCTTCGGATTTGTAAATGTATGAACACCTCGTGCACTTATCATCTACAAAATCTGTTTCGGTTATGGGGGCAACGGGTTTCTGGTCTACGAGATTAGCCGTTGTTTTCAGGATAGATTTTATCGCGGCCGGTTGGTTCCCCAGCGTTTGTTGAAGATTCTTGATAAAGTCTATGATCAAAGGACCCAGGTTCGTTTGGTCGAGACCTAAAAGGCCTAGTTCGGTTTCAGAGTGTTTTACTACGTTATCTATCCACGTGGTCATATGAATACGTCTAGCGCCATTCTTTTAAATCTCACTCAATAATAGAAATGAACGGAACCGACGGGTTCCTCGATATTCACGATTCCCACCTCAGGGTACTCGATGGAAATATTCATGCTAAATCGATTATTCTCGATCAATTGGATATAACCTCATCCAACACAACTTCGTCGACCGTTCAATTTTTAAATGGAGTCACGGCGTTTAAGACGACAGCTAACGTAGAAATAGGTACCGCTAATCTGTTTGTAGATACGTCTACGTCCAACGTGGGTATTTTAACGTCTACACCTACACACACTCTAGATGTTCGAGGAACGGCAAACGTCGAAGTTCTTCGAACCTCATCTAATATTGAAATGAATGGTGGAACCTTCTCTTTAGGGGGTCATATGATTCCTTCGGTCGATAATCAATACGATATAGGTTCCGCTGAAAACAAAATTCGTGATATGTACGTAAGCGATAACTCTTTATGGATCGGCGATAAAGCAAAAATTTCATTCGATGACACAGAGGATAAATTAACGTTCCGTAAACGTAAAGCTTCGGATACATTTATTCCAGCTAAAATAATAGATCTCGCAAATGCGAGTGGTGAGGGGCTAAATACTACTATTTCTATAACAAATCATATTTTAGAGAAGTCGTATACGCCCAGTCGTTTGGGTGCTATGAAATTACACCACTGGCTACGATACGCGAAAGATTTTCAATCTAATATAAAACTATCGGAAATATTTGCCAACACAGAATCTGATTTTGATTCTACGAGTACGGCGGAAGGGACATTTTCTGGAACAGGTGCTCTGACCGTCCCAGTTGGTACGACGGCGCAACAACCTACCGGGGTCGCAGGTATGGTTCGGTTTAATTCAACGTCAAATCGATTAGAAGTGTATAACGGAACTGATTGGCAAGGCCTCGCTGAACAACAAAACACTGGTGGAACTATATCGACAAGCGGTGGATACAAAATTCACACGTTCACATCTTCAGGGATATTTACAATGACAAATATCGGTCAAGTTGATTACCTCGTGGTTGCCGGTGGGGGAGGGGGTGGTGCAGGGGTAGCCGGGGGTGGAGGTGCTGGAGGGTTTCTCACTGGGAATATATCATTAGGACCTGGCGCGTATACTGTTACTGTCGGGGGTGGAGGTGTCGGTGGGATCCACAGTAATACACATCGCGGGACATCTGGTGATAATAGTAGTATTGAAACTCGTGCAACTTTAATAGTGGCGAATGGCGGAGGTGCGGGAGCAAGCTCGCAACAGGGTGGACCTGGGTTAGGTGCATTAAGTGGTGGAAGTGGGGGTGGTGGGTCATATTATGCCGATTCCCCAAATATTAAGTCGGGGAACAGTGGAACTTCTGGTCAGGGTAATAATGGAGGAAACGCCAATAGCGTTCAAAATGGAGCAGGTGGTGGTGGTGCTGGTTCCGCGGGATCAAATGCGGGCAGCTCGGGAGGGAACGGAGGAATTGGTTTACAATCAAGTATCAGTGGTACAAACACATACTACGCAGGCGGTGGTGGTGGGGGGTCAAATACAACCGCTGGTACGGGTGGTGCGGGTGGTGGTGGAAATGGTGGAGTGTCCGGCAACAACGGAGTTGACGGAACGGATGGTCTAGGAGGAGGTGGAGGTGGAGGATGGAACTATAGCGGTGGTAATGGTGGTTCAGGGGGCGACGGGATCGTCATAATAAGATATCTCGCATAAGTATAGAATGCCTCACTTTGCAGAAATAAATACACAAACCAATGAAGTTCTTCGAGTTATTCTCGCGAAGAGTAAACTTTGGTGTGAGTACGAGTTAGATGGAACATGGGTGAAAACACATAAAAATATAGAGGGTAAAAACTATGCGGGGTTGGGGTACACGTACCACCAAGATAAGGATAACTTTTCGACGCCTCAACCATATCCTTCGTGGACCCTCGACGATACGTGTACCTGGCAATCCCCCATTGTCAAACCAGAGGGTTCATACACGTGGAACGAGGAGACCCAATCATGGGACGAAACTGAAATTTAAACAAAGTCCTTCGGACTTTTTTCATTTAAAAAAACCTCCCTTCATAATAGAAATGGCCGAGAACGGTATACTCGATTATCAGGGGATGAACCAAGCCATCTACCGCGGGGCGACCTCGAATATCATCGTCGACACGCAGAGTATGAGCATAGAAATAGGAGCCGGGAACTCGAGTCATACGTCTAATTTACATATCGAATGCGACCACGACGCGAACGTCGCTTCGATTCAGCTTAATTCCAACGTCGTCACGGAGTTTAGTCGGTCGAAAAAGCTTATTAAGTATCCGAGGGTGGCTATGACTGCTAATACAACCGGTGGATACCTTGCAGAAGCTAGTTCAGAAGAAACGAGTTCGAGTCGTTATGCCTGGAGTGCTTTTAATAATACGTTTGCAGAGTCTAATGGGTGGCGCCACGAGACTAGTGGGGGTAATAGGTATAACACGTCGGGATCGGATGGTAATTATATTGGAACTTTCGTCAATTTTTCAACTGGATCGGCTCAAACATTTACAGCAGCTGATCAGGGTGAATGGATTAAAATTAGACTTCCAGCGAATGAAAAAATGCAATTAAAGGGGTTTACATTACAACCCAGATTTTCTAATTCAACGGGTGGTAACTCGGTAAGCTATGGTAGGTCTGAATTTATAAAAAATGGAACTATATGGGGTTCTAACGATGGATCATCGTGGGATAGGGTATATACTATTAAAGGTGCCGAGGTAAGAGAAGAAAAATATACCTTATCATTTAATGATGTTAATTCTATAACCGCTTATAGGTATTTTGTTTTAGTAATTACAAATAACCGCGGTGGACCTAACGCTGGACATACATCATTAAGTGAGTGGCAACTTTTCGGTGTTCCGGAATATGACCCCGATGCTCATGGAACTAATATGACTATAAAGTCGGTGGCCAACGTTCCCAACACGGATTGGTTGGAGGTGTATTATGATGCGAAAAATTATACGAATGGGTCGGTTCAAGATGAGACGGCTAACAACAGGAACGCAACTCTAGATGGCGTCGTGCATGATTCAGTATCAAAATCATTCACGTTTGACGGTGGTAACGATAAAATACACATGGGTCCATTCTCGAACTTTACACCCACATCTAGTTATACCGCATCGGTATGGTTTAAAGTTCCAGAAGTTAGTTCGGGTGAGGATATTTTATTTCACTTTGGACACGGTAGTGGTGGTGAATCTTTTGGTATGAACGTGGACAATGGGAAATTGGGTGTGTTTATATGGGATGGTACTACTGTAAAAACACGAGCTGACATTTTTACTGCTAATGAATGGGTACACACTACATGTATAGCAAATAGTGATGGAACAGTAGAAATATATTTTAATGGAAGATTAGTATCGTTTGGTGGTACAGGTCAAGCGTTAACTATTCCTACGAATCCATATTTAAGTCTAGGTATTCATTTTAGCGGGGAACAAACAAGTTTTCAAACAGGTGGCTTTTTTAAAGGTTCCATCGCGAACTTCCGTCTTTTCAATCGACCCCTAAACCCTGGTGAGATATATCAATTATATGTATACCAAAAAGAAGAATTTGGGCACGGGGATCTCTCCATGACACTCAAATCTGGGCGATTAGGAATAGGTACATATGAACCACAAACTGAATTAGATGTGAGAGGTGAAGTAAAATCGGAAATACAAACCGTAATTCAATCTGAATCTTTGGACGACAACAGTACAGGGTCTACTCCACAAGGCCGCGGACGTTCACGACGGGATATTCAAGGTTCGATGTTCGTCAGTAAGTATTTTAAGGCATCAGCTGGAGCATGGAAAGCTGGTTGGCCAGTTCCTAATGGTGCAAATTCAAATTCACAGGAATCATCCGCGAGGGGAGAAAAAACTAGGGAACAGTTGGTACTAACATTTGAAGGTGATGAAGGTGCATTTTTAGCTATGGGTGGAGAAGGAATGACGTTTTCAAACCCTGGAGATCACGGTGCTCTATCATATTTTGATGAAGATACTGCAGGTAGTAGTTGGAATGGTAGTTGGACTTCATCTACTGGTCGACCCAGTGCTGGGTGGCACATCACAGCGGGTGGGTCGCTCCAGAGCGGATCAGATATACGGTTAAAAGAAAACATAGAAGAATATAACCCAGAAAATATATTGGATAAAATAAAAAATGTCGAATTGATCACATTTACTATGAAACCACCTAGGCAAGAAATTGCATATAAAAGGAAATATACCGAAAGACAGGCCGGTGTTTCGGCTCAAAATATACAAACGTTGTTCCCAGAATATATAGATGATCAAGGTGATTTCTTAAAAATGAATTATACACGTTGGCCAATAGCAAATACGGCAGCTATAAAAGAATTAATCAAAATCATCGAAAATCAACAAAATACAATTAACAATCTATTAGAACGAGTATCAACTCTTGAGAATCAATAAATACATTTCCTCCAAAGTGGAACCCACTTTGTAAGAACCCAAGTTCCAAGTGCGAAGCACTTGTCCCGTATCAAACAAAGTCCTTCGGACTTTTTCGTTTAAAAAAACCTCCCTCAATAGTAGATATGTCTACCAACGGGCAATTGGTCTTCACGGATGTAGACAAAATTACGTTTAAGGGGGTCGGTAATACCTCTAACGCCGTGGTCGATACACTAACAGGAAAGATCGGGGTTGGAACAGATTCCCCAGAAGCGAATCTTCATGTATTAGGTAATTCATACGTGAGCACAAACCTCGAACTCGGTGGAACGCTCATCATGGGAACGGTCAACGTGGAAGCGCAGCATTCTCTCGAGGCTGTGACGGCCACGGGGAATATAACGCCTTTAACCCTAGAGTTTACGAATCCTACGACTTCTTTAGTCGCCAGTGGGAATGTTGAGGTGGATGGGAATGTTGTTGCCGGGTATTTGTACGGGGATGGGAGTAATATTTCTGGTATTTCTTCTAATTTAGACCAGATCGTGAATATTGGAAACGTCACTTCTAATACCGTCCAATTTACGAATGCGACGACAGGTCTCGTGACGACTGCGAACGTTGAGGTGGGTGGTGAATTGACCGTCAGTGGGAATGTGGTTGTAGATACGAATACACTCTTCGTTGATTCGGTGAATAATAGGGTGGGAATCGGGACGACGACTCCGGGTCGATTTTTGGAAGTGTACACAGGCGATGGTACTGTTCCGGGAATTAGATTAAGAAGAGGTGCTGGATCAGCATACACAGACTTACATCACGTAGGTGTCAACGTACCTAGCAGTGGCGATTTAGAAGGTTTAGCTATTATAACCAGTGACGGGAATTCTACTACTCAAGAAGTTATGCGTATATGTGGGAACGGAAATGTAGGCGTGGGGACGACGAGTCCGGGACAAATGTTAAGTATATACACGGGGAGTACCACCAAACCTGGATTAAGCATAGACCGCTACTCCACCGGTAATTATCGTACCGAATTCTACCAAGCCAATACAGGATTAGCCATCCATGTTGGTAATAACACTACTGCTCCCAATGAGAAGATGCGTATAACACACGACGGTTTCGTTGGTATAGGAACAGTGTCCCCATCTCGAACTTTAGACGTTCATGGAGCTGCGAGACCCTCGGGATACCCATTCGCTATCGGGGGGACTGAAACAAATAGGGCAAGGTATGTCGCAGTTGAAGTAAATCCCGGTAACAATAAATCGTCGTTCACGAAAGATTTTGTATTAGGGGGGCACTCAAGGCCTGGTTTTGTTCGTGTACACGCGGCTGGTGTGGCATCGAATAATGGAGCACTCCAGTGGGCATTATACGCAGAATTCACATTCAGTGTATATGGAACGAATACATTTTCGAATCGGCAGTCGGGTGACAGTGGTATATCAATAGCTAGCAGTGGAACTCATAATGGGATCAGAGTCACTATCAATGGTGGCACAAATGGATCGTATCCACGTGCGTGGATAGAAGTTTACTCCGAAAACAATATTTATTGGTAGTTAAAGATAAAATATCATGTATAAGTATAATGGGTATATTCGTCAAAGATACTCTAGAATTAGATAACGGTGTTTCTATTAATAATTATTACGTACGCGTCAGGGAAATAGATATTATAAATAATACAAACAATAACGGTGTGTTTCAGGTTGTTGGTATTTGTGATTTTTATGCCACGAAAGAAGCACGAGAAGCGGAAAAGGAGATTTTGAAATACGAATATGTCAGTATAGGTTCAGAAACATTAGTAGATGTTCATAAACAAATATATGACAATTTAAAATCGAAATACACTGATACAACAGATGATTTATAATCAAATTTCCTCCAAAATGGACCGAGTCCCACTTTGCAAGAAAGACACCCCCGAGTGGTGAAGCCACTCGTATCAAACAAAGTCCTCCGGACTTTTTCGTTTAAAAAAACCTCCCTAAATAATAGATATGTCCGCGAACGGTCATCTTAAGTTTCAGGGGACGAATAGAGCGACGTTCGTCGGTACGACTTCGAATATCATGTTCGACACGACCTCTACGAGTCTAGGGATAGGCGTCACGGGAACAGACCACCCCAGCTCAAATTTATATATAACTGGAAACGCCTACGTCACTAGTGATATCGGTGTCGGTGGTGTATTAACCATGGGTACCGTCAACGTGGTCGCACGCCATGATCTCGAGGCTGTGACAGGGACGGGGAATACGACACCTTTAACTGTTGAATTTCAGAATACCGATACGTCTTTAGTCGCCAGTGGGAATGTGGAGGTGGGTGGTGAATTGACCGTCAGTGGGAATGTGGAGGTGGGAACTGCGAATATCTTTGTGGATACGGTGAATTCGAGGGTCGGAATTGGGACATCGAGTCCAGGTGCGGAACTCCACGTCGCGGGAACTGGGGCCATAGTCATTCCGAGTGGTACGACAGGTGAACAACCTACCGGGGTCGCAGGTATGATTCGGTTTAATTCAACGACAAATCGCCTAGAAGTGTATAACGGAACTGTGTGGCAATCCATCGGTGGGGTGAGTGCCACCCAATCCGCAGGTAGCGGAACCACGGCATACAGTGGTGGATACAAAATTCATACATTCACATCTTCGGGGTCGTTGACAGTTATAACTGGTGGTGAAGTTGAATACCTCGTGGTCGCTGGTGGAGGTGGGGGGGGAAAGAATGCAGGTTCTGGTGGAGGAGCGGGTGGTATGCTCACTGGGCCGGTAACATTAGCAGTCGGCGCGTATGATATTACAGTAGGTACTGGCGGAGCGGGAGGTTCCTCTTCATCCGCGTACGGTACAAAGGGTAACGATTCTTCAATAGTGGAGGCCACGAGCCCCCCGACAAGTATTGTCGCGGCATCAGGTGGTGGGTATGGAGTTAACGTGGGAAATGGTGGTTCGGGTGGTTCAGGAGGTGGAGGATCTGATGGTAATAACGGTATTGCAAGTGGTGGTTCGGGTATGTCGGGACAGGGTAATAATGGAGGAAATGGCAATCACGCTGGTGGCGAGGGTCGCGCGGCGGGTGGGGGTGGTGGCGCGGGTGCGGTCGGTCAAAATAGCCAGAGTAGTTCCCAAGGTGGTGCAGGTGGAACTGGAGTCATATCCACCATACGCGAACTAGGTGATGTGTATTACGCGGGTGGTGGTGGAGGTGCCTGTCATTATACCGCTACAGGTGGTTCGGGTGGAACCGGAGGAGGTGGTTCGGGTGGAAATTCAGGAGGGGCCGGGAATGGAAACCCGGGAACTTCCGGAACCATAAATACCGGTGGAGGTGGAGGTGGAGGTGCTGGGTATAACTACGATGGGGCAAATGGTGGATCGGGAATTGTAGTAATAAGATATCTCGTATAAGTATAAAATATGCCTTCCTTTGCAGAAATCAATCCTCAAACCAAAGAAGTTCTTCGGGTCATTAGAGCGAAAAGTCGACTTTGGTGTGAGTACGAGTTAAATGGAACGTGGGTTAGGACCTATTACGACACGGAAGGTAATAACTATGCCGGAATAGGGTTTACGTATCACCCAGACAAGGATAACTTTTCGGCACCTCAACCCTTTCCTTCATGGACCCTGGATGATACATGTCACTGGCAGCCTCCAGTTCCTTACCCTTCGGACGATAAAACGTACACCTGGAACGAAGAGACCCAATCATGGGACGAAACTGAAATTTAAACACATTTCCTCCAAAGTGCAACCCACTTTGTAAGAAAAAACCTCCCTTCATAATAGATATGTCCACGGACGGAATACTTGAGTATCAGGGCACGAAACGGGTCCTTTTCCGTGGCGACACGTCGAATATCGTATTCGATACGCGAACGACCAGTCTAGGAATCGGGGTCACCGGGTCAAATAATCCCAGCTCAAATTTATATATAACTGGAAACGCCTACGTTTCATCGAATCTCGCGATCGGGGGTGTCATGACCATGGGTGTCGTCAACGTGGCGGCCCGTCATAACTTACAAGCCGTGACGGATATGGGGAACGCGACCACACATACAGTAGAGTTTACGAACCCTACGACGAGTATTGTGGCCAGTGGGAATGTGGCCGTAAGTGAGAATTTGACCGTGAGTGGGAATATTACGATGAATGGTGAACTTTTAGTGTCTGCAACAGGAGGAACTGAATCAACTACCAATGCTCCCGGGTACAAAACACATACGTTTACGAGCGATGGAACGTTTACTGTCACTTCACCCGGATATATAGATTTATTGATAGTAGGTGGAGGTGGTGCAGGTGGCCCTGGAGACGACCACCATGGCGGCGGTGGGGGGGGAGGTGCGGGTGGTCTTCTTTACTTCTCTGACAAATATGTTGGAAATGGAAATTATACGATAGTCGTGGGAACTGGTGGTGTCGGCGGTAATGGTACAAACAGTTCATTCGGTGTTGAGCCTTTTTGTATAGCATTAGGAGGAGCTAGAGGACATTATTATAGAACAGATGTTGCATGGGATGGAACAAGAGTTGGATCAACTGGTGGGGCTTTTAGGACGAATCAGGTACGGGATGGAACATGGCCTCAGGGACATAAGGGGGGTGATGGGCATGGGGATGCGACTCTTTATGGAAGTGGAAGTGGTGGGGGTGGAGCGGGTGCCCCAGGAGTAGCTGGGACGGGTGGTCAGGCTAATCTCATAGGAGGTAATGGAGGCGATGGTAGAGAGTTCGATATAAGTGGAACCATGACATATTATGCCGGTGGGGGGGGTGGGGGTACACAGAATAATCCTGGTAGTGGATCTAGCGGTGGTCAAGGAGGTGGTGGTCAGGGAGGTGGAAATGCTAATAGTTCGTCGACGCGGAGTGGTTTAGATGGTACAGATGGAAAAGGTGGGGGTGGGGGTGGTTCGTCGGGGGGGAGTGGTGTCGTTGGCGGCCCCCCCACAGGGTCGGGCGGCGATGGGATCGTAATAATAAGATATCATATATAATAAAACTTTTTTCATTTAAAAAAACCTCCCTTCATAATAGATGTCTGCCTCGACTCCTAACGCGTTTCTGAATATAGACGACGCACACCTTCGTGTGACATCAGGAAATGTATATGCTCAGGGATTAAATATATCAGGTGTATCATTTTCTGGTGTCTCTGGACTTCATACGGTAACGAATACTGGTAACGTCACCACAAATACACTCGAATTTAAAAATGGGGCAAAGGCATTTGTCGCAACATCTAATGTTGAAGTCAAAGGATCCTTAGACGTCGCGAACGTTGCGACTATTTATAACGGCTCGAATGCCGATTATGATCAAAAACAAAAATTTACTTCGACCGTATCTTCTTCCGGGAACTATTTTGCGAATACACTCGCCATGAGTACTAACGGACTCTATGCGATCGTAGGTGCGCATGGTGAAAATAAAACGTACACGTTCACACGTTCAGGAAGTACGTGGACACAAGAACATACCTTTTCTTCGACTGCTGGGTACGCGGTCGATATTTCCAGTCATGGAACGTATGCGGTAGTAGGCGCGAATGGGTCTGCGTCTGTTTTTTATAGGTCTTCCGGGTCCACGTGGGATTCTGGAACGACACTAACAGCCGCGGGTATATCTGTGACTACGGGGTACGGTGCATCCGTATCTATATCTGATGATGGATCATATGCGATCGTAGGTGCGACAGGGCAAAGCGCCGCGTGGATATTTAGGCGAACTGGAACAACCACATGGGATGCGGGTGTGAAAATAGCACTCACAGGGTTCAGTTTAGGGTTTTCTGTCGCTATTTCTGGAGATGGTCTTTACGCTTTATTGGGCGCACACGCGCAGCATACCGCGTACGTGTTCAAACGTACCGGTGCGTATCTTTGGAGTCAACAAGCGAAAATAACAGAAAGTGATTCGTTCGGCTACTCTGTCGCTCTTTCTACCGATGGTTCACGCGCACTCATAGGTGCGACGGGAGGAAACGGTAAAGCCTATTCGTACGAACGTGCCGGATCGGGATGGTCGCAAAATGCTATCATAACCGCATCTGACGCCGCATCCGGAGATGCCTTTGGAAGTGCGGTTTCCTTAAGTTCCGATGGGTCCTACGGAATCGTGGGCGCACCTGGAAGTGAAAAGGCGTATACCTTTAAAAATGCGGGATCTGTATGGACTGAACTCGGTATAGAAACGGCGAGTGATACTGCGTCTGGACACGTATTTGGTCGATCTGTTTCTATTTCGGGTGATGGAATATACGCACTCATAGGCGCTTCGGGAAATGAAGCGGCTTATTCGTATGAACGAAAAGAAACCCTCGTTCTTGATGTTCGGGGTGAAGCGAATGTTAGGACTCTCAACGTATCTGATGATCTCATCGTGACCAATAATATTCTCGTATCGAATAATTTAACGGTTGCAGGGAACCTAAACGTCACCACGATTCGATCGGATTCCAACGTGGTCACCGAATACACGGGACCCCACGATCGACCCCTGCGGAAGTACCCGGAGGTGGCTATGACTGCGAATTCTGATAAAGGGTATGTGGCGAGTGGTTCTTCAAATGGGTCGGGGTCGTATCCAGAATATACAGCTTTTGATGGAGTTGTTACTAATTCTACCACTGGTTGGGCCAGTGACGCTACATACGCGTCTGGTACCGGTATATCTACATTTTCATGGAACGGTTCATTTGGTGAATATTTATCACTAGAACTACCCAAAGCTTTGCGGTTACAAAAAATGTTCCTAAAAGGATATGAACATTCGGGTATCGATTATCAAAATGCACCACGTGACATAAAGCTATATGGTAGTAACAATGAAACTAACTGGGTTTTGCTTAAAACAGAGACAGATTTACCTATCGACTCGATAACTAATAATAGTACTTACATCAACATAAACGCAACCGAGTATTACAAATATATTAGATTACAAATAACTAAAACATACAGACGCACCGCTGGTTATACACGTATTTCCGAACTCGAATACTACGGCCACGAAGAAGGCAGTGGCTCCCTAGACACCACCCTAAAGACCGTGTACAACGTGCCGGCGACCACGGGGACCCAGTTGGAGGTCTACTATGATGCGAAGGGTGAAAGTACAGTGCAGAGTC
>Ga0315315_10000838_pt1 | contig 27336 bp, 21 predicted proteins | sample M140m3416metaG_FD_203699 | JGI IMG/M metagenome (GOLD analysis project Ga0315315, IMG submission 203699) | Ammonia-oxidizing marine archaeal communities from Monterey Bay, California, United States - M1 40m 3416 | ecosystem: Environmental > Aquatic > Marine > Intertidal zone | place: USA... | reverse complement strand
GCGTGGCTCGCCTACTCAGGGCTCAGGGCTCAGGGCTCAGGGCTCAGGGCTCAGGGCTCAGGGCACTCAGGGGCTCGTGAAAGGGCCCACTTCTACTAGGGTTATGGTTACGGTTGGTCTGTGAATGGGTGTCAGAGATCTCAGGGAAGAGGATTCGGGGGCAAGGATGCATCTATTTTTGTCGGCCATGTCGGGCGTCAGGCGTGTCGGCCGCGCGGCCGCATCGAATTGCATGTCATGCGTCGCGGCGTCGCGGCGGCCCGAGGTCGTTTTGACCATCCCGGCAAAAACGACAAAGGAGAGGCACCCAGAGCTTCGACCATGGCAGCCCGAAAGAGGAACAAGGGGGGAAATACCGGGACAGCGGCCGCCGCGGCGAGAGCGGCGGCTGCCTCCTCTGGCGGGGGGGCTAAGGCGGACCAGAGGGCGAGGCTCGACTCGAAGGTGAAGGCGGAGCTCCGCGGGCGGCATCTGGCCCCGCTCCCGCTCGTTCTGGCCGTGCTGGTGTGCTCAGGCGTCACGTGGGTCCTAGCTTTTCGCGACCTCATGGCCACCGGTAGGCCTATCATGGGGGCCATGGACGAGGCCATGCTGGTGAGCGCTGAATCCTGCCCTGTCCTGAATCCTGTCCTGAATCCTGCCCTGACTTTCCTTGATTTGCCTTGCTGCCTAGCGGTCTCGATTTGACGTTGCCCTCCAACTCCCTTCCCCTTTGCGTCGATTGTCGATGCCCCTCACCCACCGTTTCCCGTCCTCTCCTCTCCGCTCAACTCCTCTTCTCTCCCCCCTTCGACTCATCTCCCTCGCCCCCAAAGCACTTCACCAAGTCCACCGATTTCTACGACGATTCCAGGGGGTGGAAGTCGAAGCAGGGGGGACTGAGCTCCATCTCGCCCGTCACCACGGACGCCAATAACATGGGCGGCCTCTTCGTGCGCAAGGTGGGGGGCGCCGCCTCGCTGATAGTCGCGACGCAGAAGATCGCCCCCCTCGTTTTCCAGCCCAACGACGCGCACTGGTCCAGCGGCCACTTCAGACCCGTCCTGGTCGCCGGAGCCGTGGCCGACCTCGCCACAGTCGCCTTCTACGCCTCGTGCTCGGACGACCTGGCCGCAGCGGGGGCCGGGGGGATGTCCCTCCTCGTATGCGCCGTCCTAGCGGCAGAGGCCATCGTCCTACTGGGGTACGCCATGGCGGCGGCCGCACGCCGCGGTCCGGGGTCCGGCGGCGGCCGCATCCCCAAGGGCAAGACGGCGCGGTCCCTTCCGAACCGCATCGTCATGAAGACGGTGGGCATTGTGACCGGGCTCGTCTCCCTCATCTCCCTGCGCGACCTCCTGATCCCGGGCACCATCATCGGGGCCATCCCGCGCGACGACATATACCTTGAGTGGACCGGAGCGCTCGTCCACTCCCCCCCCCCGGGCTCGGTGGAGGCGGAGGAGCACGGCATGGAGGCTGCCCTGCACGTCGGAGACCGCTTCGCGTCACGGCTGACGGCCCTCAACGTGCTCCTCACATGTCTCTTCAAGGTAACGAGCGCGTTCCTGGTCCGCGTGGGGAAGGACGGCAGCGGCGAGACAAAGTCTAGGCTCATCTGGCGGGTCCAGGCCCTTGGCGATGGGCTGATCACCTTCGTGTTCCGCCTCTTCGCCATGCCTGCTTCCAGCGCCAGCCTCGACCTTAGGTGGCACCTCATGCTTCTAGGCTACGAAACCTTCATCCTTTTCCTCTACGCGTATTTCTGAAGGAGCTCGACTTTTGTCTAAATAGTTTAGCTTCACTGGACCTCTGGCGCGGGCAAGGACACGATGCGACGCACTTCGTCCGATAACTCTGGCAGGGAGGTGTTCCCATTCCTAAGCAAAAATTTAGCAAGCTCTTGCATCTCACTCCGTCCGATATAGATCAAGGTCCCCTGGCTAACGATGCTGCCAGCCAAACGGTTTTCTGACATAAGCTGTTCTAGCCGCGCCACGACCTGCTCCGGCGTGACCGCAAAAGTGTCGGCAATATCATTGACCGGCCAAACTTTCCTTTGTTGGGCTTCGGCGACAAACTCCTTGACCGTCCGCTGCACGGCTGCGAAGGCAAATACCCGCACCCATTCGTTGTGCTCGGCCAATTCCCTCTCCTTCCCCTCCGCTTCTCGCCGCCTTCTCTCCTCCTCGGCGGCAGCCTCTCTCTCCTTCTCTCGCTCTCGTCGATCGACCGCTGCCTTGGCGTCGGCAAACTTTCTTGCCTCCCTGCGTTCCTCTTCGTAAAGTTGTCTCTCCTCCTTCTCGGCGGTCTTGGCGAGCCTCGCCCGTTCCTTCCGGCTTAGATGCTGCTGCTGCCGTTGCTCGTCTCCTTCGTGCCCTGCCCCGCCGTCTCCAGCCGCGAAGCCCATTTCCTCCTCGAGCAGCAATTGGTCGGCGACGCCGGCGGCGGCGGCGCCGGCGTCTCTCCCGGCCACTTCCTGCTGGGCCATCCGTCGGTTCTTCTTCATATGATTTCTAGCCCTAAGTCGCCTCTGCGCCCGGTTCAGCGTCCGGACATCTGCCCCGTCGAGCTGTTCTTCGTAGTTTCGGAGCTCACCATCGTCAGAGTTGTCGCCGTCTGTAGCACCAGCGCTCGGGCGGAGGATAAGCACGTACAAGGCGATTCCAAGGATCCCAAAACCAATGGATGAGATCAGCAATAGCGACAGGTTGGAGACGCCGACGAGCATGCCCTTGGGTGTCGGCGACGCGGTGAAGTCGGGATCGCGGCCCATTTTATTGACCTCCTCTGTAGCAATCACCTCTTGTACCTATGATGCGCGGTCGACGGTTGCGAACCCTGCCAGCGAGGAGAGCTCAGCCGCTATCCAAGATTTGATCGCTTGATCGCTGCAATATGTGCTAAATTTAGATACTACTCTAGTAGGAGTAATAGGTCGTACTGCTAGAGGATGTATACTACTCTACTACTAGTAGTAGTACGGAGGCAAAGCATCTTTATCATCATCATCATCATCTAGTACGAGTCTATAGTTTTTCATTATACGGGTTAGGGTTGAAATACAAGAAGGTGTCATCATGCTGGCAATCTGCACATCCCAAGTATGCATACACCCCACGCATTAATCAGAGCTCTACTGCAGACAGTTAAGCCACGATTCTATTCTTTCTTATCACGGAGAGCATTCTTCTTATGGCGTACTAGATTGATTTGTATCGGAAGCTGCAAGGCATTCTTTGTCGATCCCATCGATCGGAATAATGGGGGTCGGGTCTTCTTTTTCGGGTAGCGCTTTGAAAGTTTGAGCCCAGGCGAGAAGGTACTTTATTAGCCTGTTCTCGTCGACATAGAAACCTTCGAGCCCAAGCGAATCCCTCATGGCTCTCTCCATGGCAGCAAGAGAATCTTGAGATACACCAAACTGCGCCAACTGTTCATAGTAACATCCGTCATTCTCTTCTCCGCTTAGTCCACGGGAGGCACGAAACGACAATACGATAGCTGTCAAAAGAAGTCGATGGACAGTCCGGGGCAGCAAAGGAGGGCACGGTCTGGGGATATTACTGGTATATCCTTGGTATACCTGACGTTCCGTCTCAACACTGGAGGCTCTATCGAGATATAGCAATGCATGTGCAAGTACTAATGGGTCTTCGGTACATCCCAAACAGTCGCAAAGATTTTCAAGATATTGGTGTAAATCTGGACCCCAATGCCTTACGCCTGTTCGAGGTTTGCTAGACGTTCGAGGATTTTGTGCATGAAATATGGTAAGACTGGCTTGAGATTCCCTCTGATGGGCGTCTGGATCTGCCCTTTGGATGCCGGGATTCCATGCCTGTGACGGGTGCGAGGGGTCATTTTCATAGCCATGTTGCTGCTGTCCCAACGATTGCTCAGACATTTGAGAAGGCCAATCCTCGTCATCTTCGCCAATAAGCTCCTGGTGTAGATGTTGAAATGTTTTGCTGCTGCCTTTAAACCCAGACAATCTACCAGTGGTGCCATTGCGAAGCCGTCGATTGATCTCACAAGTGTACCGAAGAGCAAGCGAAACTGTGCGCGCATCCATCCGACTTGAGGCTGCGACTTCGCCAATGTACGCCGCTAACTCCGCAATCGGGTCGCTTATTTGGCCATAATTGCCTCGGGAAGAAACCATACTATTTTGACCACTACTGTAATTGCAATGACTATCAACCTGTTGGTACCCCTGGTCTTGAGTAGTTTCCCACCGTTGTTGGTAAGATGGCTGCTGTTGCTGATACTGCTGTTGGTATTGGTGCTGTGCCTGATGATCCTCCATCATCCCCTGAGGAGGCCGGATCTCCACATTCGCTCTTCCGTTGTTGTCGCCGCTGCCTCCTCCGTCTGAGCTCAAGCCCTCGTCGAAAAAGTCGGCACCTCCCCTTGCTATTCGTTGCTCCGGCAGAAAGGCACGTGCTGCCCCTCTCTTCGCGCCCCATCCCTGAGAGGACGCAGCAGTGATTGTCACCGCTGATATGCTCAATAAGAAGGCTACATCTGCTAACAGTACCCTAGCAAGGGGCATCTGCGTTGTTCGTGGCCTCTTCATGTTGAAATATGTTCAAACACGATGATGGGTTCTCCCTTGCGTTGAAGACGCCGAATTTCGGCCCAGCCGCCGTCCTGAGAGGAAGCAAAGCAAGAGAATTGAAATGGCAAGATATCAAAATAATGTGGGTATCGCCTTCTTGAAACGTGACTGTTGCCGGGCTGTTGGCTGTTTAGCTGTTAGCGCAGGCATCGGCATCGGCTGACACAAACATTGGGAGCGGTTTCGAGCGTTGAAGCATGGCGGACAGTCGGACGGTAGGAGAAGTCAAACGCGTCCTGTCGTCCGTCGTGTACGTTGCTTCTAGTATCAAGTTGCTAAGAATTGCCTTACGTATCCATATCATCCATAGTGTGTATGCATGTGGATACTACTAGCTAGTAGTACTCTAGCTAGTATGGATAGTCTTCGAGCTCGTAAACTAGTGCAGTACGCGCACTCACTTTCATTAATTATTATTATTTACAGTTGTACGCATAAGTACACATTTAGCCAGCTAAAAAAATCTGGTCGGGTATTCGCCCTTGTTCGGAATGTACTGGCTGGTAGGGACGAAGTCAAGTCTAACTAGTAATTAATTCATAATCCAAAGGACCTCATCTTATTACCCTTTTCCATTTTGTACTTCTCGCTTTCACAGTGTTATAGGTCGAGTGCATTCTCAATAACCCCACCTTTCCTGTTCACTCCATGTCGAGGAAGCGAAGGTCGGCCATTTCAACACCATCGTCCTTCTTTTTCTCTTCCAACTCATCTACCATATCTCTCCAGGGCACCTTACCCACTCCACGACGGATGATGGTGCCGTTATTCTTGACAACAATGGCGATGCCTTCCTTTTTCACGTCACTCCCGTTCTGCTTAATGGCGTCAGCGAGCTCCTCGTTGATGTACTCCTCCCACCCGTCCCCCGTTGGGTCAGCGACGTACGGAGCACTTTCCCACGTCGGTCGCTGGACGAACCCGCCACTGGGTCGCATTTGCTTCTCCGCTTGAGATGCCAGATCATACGGAACTATGAGCACATCCCTAACAGCAAAGTCCATCTGCATTAAATTCGCGGCGAACAGCGCATCCTTAATGACTCCCCGATCTCCCACGACGATGATCATGTGCTGCTTGGCCCCGCCCTGCACATCCTTGACGGCGGCTTCCCTGCTTTCCTTACCGTCCTCCGATATGCGGACATTGATCCTCAAACTGCCGAGGGTGGCCTCGCGCTCCTTCATGGCCTTTGAAATCTGTTTGTTATCCCTCTTAGATTTGAGCTTTTCCTTGACGTTGTCGTTGAGCTCGGCCGCCTTGTCTAGATCGAACTTGAACGCAAGAGCAAACGCGGCAACAGCTCCGAAGTCAATACCCAAGTTAAGATACTGTAGCATTTATGTAGGAATTGCGGCATGGTGAAATGGTAGGTGAGAAAGGAGGCGGCAAGAAAATGACAGAAAAACGCACTTGCACTCGTTAAAAACACCGTTCGCAATTGCCTCAAACTTGTGATTGCGTCAATCGCAAACTTACCTCTGTGTTCAAATCCACGTCCGGCTTTGCACCGGACATCGCAGCGGCGACACCGGTGAGAGTGATGAGGCCGCCAATCAAGGCACCAGATCCGAAGGACCCGTAGAGGAAGAGGCGAACGGTGCGCCAGGGGGCGATGCTCTCCGAGAGGAGCTTGGACCTCAACTTTCCATCGATGGCCTTCTCCTTCTTCTTCCGGCGGGAGACGGGGACCTCAGGATCGCCGCTGCTGTTGGAACTCATGCCCATGCGCGCCAGGCCCGCCGCGGTCTGTTGAAGCGGAGACGTGACCGTCGGCACCGAGGTGGCGGGTGACGAGTGGGAGAACGATGGAGACGCATTGTGGGGCGCCACGAACGCAGTCGCCGCGGCCGGCAAGAGGAGCAGGGTAGCGGGCCGCATCTCCTTTTTTGATGTGAGAGGAGAAGCGGACTTTATCGGAGGGACAGGGGCTTTCTTCCGAGAACCTCTGGGATGTCGACGACGTTGGCCGTACTGACTCACGAAAGGGAATCGCTGGAATCGAAAATGAGACAGGACTTGCTAGATTACTACACGGCCAGAAGCCAGAAGTATACAGCCCGGTTGGATGTTGGATGAAGCTTCAAGCAATTTCTTCAAGTGACAGTATCCGCTCCTATCTCAAATGTCAAGATCTAATGTGTGTGACGCACTATATATATATATATATATAGTGCGTCACACGAGAGTATATTACACAAGAGAGTATATTACTAGAACGCATTATTATTATTATTATTACTACTAGCTTGCATAGAACGAACGTACACTATGGTACTAGCTAGTATCCATACTAGCCTGGTACAGTATGCATCCATCAGTATGCATACTAGCTACGAGTACTATGCATATTATTATATTCTCGCGACTCGACGACTCGACTCGCGAGCTGGCGGAGAATTCGCGCCGATTAGAATGCAAATCGCCACCCATTAAATCGTGTCCTTCGTCCTCCGCCTCAAATAATAGCTCCGCCCTTGCTCGCTGTAGATTAGTCATAAACGGCAGAGATAAGGCTGAGCGGCGACCACAGCAAGTGGGCGCCATGCTCTCTCCCGGACCCGTCCCCGACGATGGCCGCAGGAGGACTCCCCTCTACTTCCTTGTCGCCTTCCTCCTTTCGGACGCAGTCATCTCCACCCTCCTGCTGCTCCCATGGGTGCCCTTCCTGAGGCGGGTCGAGGGCGAGACGGCCGGCTACAGCCTGTACGGCTCCCTCTGGGACCTGTACGTCCTTTCCGCGCTCCGAATTTTGGCCGCCCTCATCTCCCTCTTGCGCTCCTACCACGTGCCGCCTTCCGCCCACTTCGACCCGCACCATCCCAACGGGGAGAAAAAATCCCGCGAGGAGCTGGAAGAAGAGGAGCTGGAGGAGCCGTACTCGTCGTGGATGGGCAGGTACACATCCCGGAACGCCTTCCCCTGCGAGGTCCTCGGCGTTTTCTCAGCGCTATTGATTGTCGCCAAGTGCTTCGCCAGGCTTGACGTGGAGATTGGGGTGTTCGGTGACTCCGAGCCATGCCATCCGCTCTTCTGGGTCGCGCTCTTCGTCACGGCTGTGGTGTCGGTCATCGAGGCGCTCTTCCTCGAGGGGGCCGGTCAGGTCGCATGGGAGCTAGGTTCACGTGCCAGAGCCGAAGCGAACGGACACCCGTCCCTCATGGCCAGGATCGGCAGCTCAAATTTGCTGCAGCCCCTTCTCGCCCATTCCCCAGGTGGGGACAACGAAAGCGAGAGCGGCGGGGACGAGGAGTCGCCCTCCGATAGCGGTGATGAGCAGCAGCAGGAGAGAGACAGCGCAGACAGCGGTATAGGCGAGGATGCGAACTACAAGGCCGGTTGGACTGACCTGCTCGGAGTTTGCCTTCCCGACTTGCACCTCATGTTCTGGGCCTTCGTCTTTCTTCTGTTCGCTGCAACGGCCCAGATATACGTCCCTCACTATACCGGGAAGGTACTCGATGCTGTCACGGAAGCGTACGAAGACACCCTAAATGACGACGATCCCAGTTCCTCTGGAGAAGGCGTGTGGAGCATCCCTGGCTTTGTCAGCAACATTAAAAAGCTCGTTATAGCGTCAATATTGGGAGGATTCTTCTCGGGTCTTCGTGGCGGCGTATTTACGGTCGTCGGAGGAAGGGTCAACGTTCGCCTTCGCGTCCTACTGATGGACAGCTTGCTATGCCAGGATATCGGATTTTTCGACACTACCAAAACGGGCAATATATCTTCTCGCCTTACGAGCGATACCACACTTGTCGGCGATCAGGTTACGCTGAACGTTAACGTGTTCCTGCGATCCCTGGTTCAGGCAATGGGCGTGTTGATATTCATGTTCTTTATCAGCTGGCAGCTTTCCCTACTCGCCTTCATATCGGTGCCTCTCATCACTATCCTCTCAAAGTGGTACGGGCACTACATTCGGCGGCTCACCAAGCTCATGCAAAAGAAACTGGCAGATAGCAATTCGGTTAGTGTCGCGGTCCTGTCTTCCATGACAACTGTTCGAGCATTCGGGGCCGAAACGAGCGAGCTGCGAGAATTCGCCTCTCATTGCGAGCGGTACCTGGCGCTCAATCTTAAGAGTGCCATAGCTTACTGGGGCTATGCTGGGTGTGTGACGAGTTTGCCCCAGCTGGTAATTGCCGTAGTTCTGTTCTATGGTGGGCTGCTCGTTCGCAGCAATGGTCCGGACCACATAACGGCCGGCCAGCTTGTAACCTTCCTTTTGTACCTCACGTCCCTGTCAGATGCGTTCAACAGTATTGGTTCTATTTTTGCATCTTTGACGCAAGCTGTAGGAGCCGCTGACAAGGTCTTTGAGCTCATCCACCGGAAACCAATGGTGAAGGAACCCTCCGCTAATGCCATCAGAGACCGACAAAATGAGGCGAGTGACGAAATATTCGATGAAAACCTTTCTAGGCATGGGATTCGGCCGAAAGGCATTTTGCGTCACCGGAGGCGAGGACTCCATCCACCACGGTGTGATGGCAATATTACTATCGATAATGTGGACATGTTTTACCCCGCTAGACCAAAGCGAAAGATTCTTTCCGGCCTTAGTCTGCAGGCACCCCCTGGCCGTGTCGTTGCTTTGGTCGGACCTTCCGGCGGCGGAAAGAGCAGCATTATTTCCCTTCTGCAGCATCTTTACGAGCCGAGTCGAGGCGAAGTCAAGATTGACAACAACTTAATCTCTGATCTATCGTATGAGTGGCTCAGTGAAAATACTTCCATTGTAAGTCAGGAGCCAACTCTGTTTGCAAGATCGATCTATCGCAACATCATATTTGGGTTGGAAGGTACACGCAACGAGCCGTCTATGGAAGAGGTGCACGAAGCCGCCAAGCTTGCTAACGCTCACTCCTTCATAGAAGCGCTTCCAATGGGTTATGATGCGGACGTCGGAGAGCGCGGCGTCCAGCTGTCTGGAGGACAGAAACAGCGTATCGCGATTGCCCGAGCCTTGGTGAGAAAGCCCAGAATTTTGCTTCTTGACGAGGCAACAAGCGCACTGGATGCAGAGAGCGAAGCGGCTGTTCAAGAGGCAATTGATAGTATGTTGACGAGGGAGAAGGGTCGCCTTGGCATGACAGTTCTTGTCATTGCTCATCGCTTGAGCACCATCCGGTCTGCGGACTGCATCTACGTTGTCGAAGGGGGGGAAGTTGTTGAAAATGGAAGCCATGCCGAGCTCGCCGACAAGAAAGACGGCGCTTATGCCAGATTGATCTCAAAGCAAATGCACGCCCAAAAGAAGTTGGATGGAGCTTAAATTATTTAGAGGTCCGGCCCTGGTAAAGCTAAGAGACTGACGGGAGGCGTTGCAGTGAAGGCGAATGCATCCCCTTCGTCTGTACCACTGTAGTGAAGTGCGACTGCCCCACTGGCAAAGGTTACAACAGTCAGGATGCAGTACAGGACAAAAAATCTCATGAAGTCTCGCTCCGTTATCTCATTTGTTGGGGCTGCCATTTCGAATACTCCCGAGTATTTTGCTGGCTGACGAAGGACGAAGTTAATACCTTGACTTGTTGTGGAACTAGGGAGGATAAGAAAGTGCTGATCGCTCTTTTTCGTTTGGTCTTATCTTCCCTTGCCATTTCGTTGTTTTGGAGTTTTGAACCGGGGCACCATGGTCCTTGTAAGATGCCATCTGAACGCCGCCCGAAACAAGACCAATGCTATCGAACACTGTGTTACTGCGAGTTCCGCAAGCTCGTTGGCCAAATTTTAACAATAACTTTTTTGTATCTCGTTACTTTTCTCCTGGGAATTGACGGACCCCCGAACGGGCCATGGTTTGGGTTGACTGTGCAATGGCTAGCTGGACTTATCGGAGGATCGATAGCAAAGCTCCTGAAATTGCCTCCTCTGCTTGGCATGTTAGCGGCGGGAGTATTGCTGGCGAATGCGTGGTATGTATTCCCCATTATTCCGCTGCACTGGTCTGACGTCGTGCGATCCACGGGCTTGGCATTAATTCTCCTTCGATCTGGTTTGGACATGAATTTTGAAAAGATCCGAGGAGAGGGCAAAGTGGCCCTCCGTTTGACGATCCTACCAGCTTTGGTTGAAGGCTTGGTAACGGCATTTGTCTGTATAATGATCTCTGGAATGCCATTAATGCTTGCTTTGGCGCAGGGATTTATTCTTGCGGCTGTATCGCCGGCTGTCGTTGTGGAGGGAATCATGAGTCTTGCTAAAAGGGGATACGGCGTAGAGAAGGGCATTCCATCTCTTGTGATAGCTGCTGCGTCACTTGACGATATTGTCGCTATTTCTTTCTTCAGCCTCTTCATTGGCCTGGCAATTCAAGGCGAAGGAACCAGCATAGTTAGATTGGCGTTCGATGTTCCCATAACTCTATGCATTGGGGTTACCGTTGGCTTTGTGTCAAGCGTAATCTTATCGTTCAACACGATTTGGGATCGACGCTGGAAACGATCAACAGCACTCATCCTTCTCGGGTTCATTTCAATGTTTGGGACTAAATACTGCGGCTACCCAGGTAGTGGAGCTCTAGGTGCCCTTTTGACGGCTGCGTTATCGTCACGATGGTGGAGCGGCGAAGAGTCTTTACGTCTCTGCAACAGAAACGCCAGCAAAAAAAACCAGTCAATCAACAAAGCGGCGGTGATCGTGCAGCAAACATTGGAAGATTTGTCGTTTCTCTGGACATCGATTTCAGAGCCTCTCCTATTTTCTGGTGTGGGGTGTACATTACAGTTTCTATCTATGCCTATCGCGAGCATACCAATGGTTTTAACAGTAATAACGGTCGGCAGTCTTGCCCGATTTGTCGTGGCTTATTATGCCACCGCCACTGACTCGTTTAACAGAAAGGAACGATGCTTCATTTCACTCGCTTGGTGTCCAAAGGCTACAGTCCAGGCAGCCCTGGCGTCCGTGCCGCTCTCGTTGGTGAACGAGATGATGCCGGGCCAAGATAACTTCGAACAATACGAGGAATGGAGTCGACGAATCCAGACTGCTTGCGCTCTCAGCATTTTGTGTACGGCACCCTTGGGGTCGATATGTATTGAGCGGTACGGCAAACGGTGGTTGGAACGGAATGATCCATCATGTACAGAGCGAAACGAATGTCGGAGCATACATTCGTTGCTATCTGAGGCTGACGAGCTCATTCAAAGAGACTTGCCCGGCGAGAAAGGAGAGCTCTCTATGGCGAAAGTAAGGAAGCTGCTTTTACAGTGTAAGGAAAGCATCGACACCAAAGCTTCGGGTTGCGGGTTGATTTGAATCGCTCCCTTCCAGCTCTTCACTTTAATGGTAATTTGGCAATTAAGTCCGTTACTCAGCCTTTGCCATGTTTTCCTGCTCTCGCTCATCCGACTTCTGAAGGAAAAAATACACCAAATTATCCAAAAGAGGATAGGGGAACGTCCGCGAAACTAACCGCCCCGCTCTGTTGGACCGCAGCGGTATCTGCTTTTCCACCTCTCTCTCTACGGCCGCACGGTAGCCGTCGGCCATCTCCCTCGTGAGGGCCCTCTTCGCGCCCGAGTAGCAGATGAGGAAGACTGCGACTGGAATGTCAGATTGGGCCTCCTCGGTCGATAGCAATCGCCGCAGGGGAACTTCCACCCGAATCCCGGTGTCGACGACGCGTTCGATGAGTTCTTTGACGGCCTCCCCTTCCGTGATTTCGTCAACTAGGGCGTGACCTGGCGGCAGGTTGATGTGAAGCTCGTGCCGGCAGCTCATCTGCAGTTCCGGGGGGGCAGACCTCTTTCCGTCCGCCGGGCCGAACGTGTACATCTTAGGAGCCTTCCCCACCTTGAACCCCCGATCCATCCCCCTGTGGGAGCTCAGGTCGTAGGAAGCCTCGTAGGGTGCAACGTCCAGCAGGAGCAGGCCGTGGTTGGCGGCGTACTCGGCCGCCTTCCATGAGGTCCTCCACTCCGTCTTGTCCCTGGCGGTGCCCCCCCCCTGTCCCTCGCACAGAGCGACGTGGATCTCACCCACGCCCGGTGTCAGGTGGCCGCTCGCGCTCCCGAGGAAGCCGTCCAGCAGCTCCCTGTTGTACCTGTTGTTGGCCTTGCCCCGCCAGTGGGGGAAGTTGAACTGGATCCGATCGAACTCCGCAGTCGCCGGCCCGCCGGGCGAGGGGGGGAAGTGCGCGGGCAGGTCCGTGGCATCAATCCCAAAGCGCACCTCGTGCAGTCCACCGCCGCCGCCCTCCTCGATAGTGCGGCAGTTTTCCACGCTGCCCCGGTACGTGGCGTGGTGGTCCTCCCTGCCCTCCAGCACGGACGCCGTGAGGGCCACCCCGAGTCCCGCCAGCTCCGTGGCGATAGACGCCGAGTAGGAGAGGTCGCCGTCCCCCACCACCAGGAGGGAGCGGACCGCCGTCCCGTCGAGGGAATCCCATCTCCCCCTCTTGCCGACGCCACCACCGTCGGCAGCTTCCAGGCGTGCCGTCGAGGAGAAGCAGGGCCGAGGAGGGTGGAGCGGGGGCGCGAGGGCGGGCCGGGGGGCGGGGGCGGGGCCGGGGCGCAATCCTCCGCGGGGGAGCGCGGACCGCAGCGCTGGGCCGCCGGCGGCTGCGGCGGAGAAGGCGGGCCGGAGGCGGGCCGCCGCCGCGCGCGCCCCGTGGCGGCAGCCCCGCCCCCCGCCGGACGCCAGCAGCACCGAGAGCGCCGACGCGATAGCCATGCTCCTCCGTCCCCGAGGCCGCGGCCGTTCCATCGCGCGGGCGTTGAGGGTGGGTGGATGGGGCGGGCGACCGGGGATTGGACGGGGAAGGTCGACGGGGCGGTCCCAGATCCGAGCGGACATGCATTGTGACTGCATGATGGAGCGATGGGATGATGGGCATGATGACACATACTAGAGTACCACATACTACTCTAGAGTACGTTGAGTGCACACAAATACTCCTAGTACATATTACGTGACGTACAAAGATGATGAGATGATGGATTGGCGGATGGGGCGCGGGACGGGGGGCGATGGGCGGACACGGGGGGGTATGAAGCGTATATAAGTGCGCCGCACTTAGATGTTAATATATATATATATAATACGTCACAGCCGGGTATTTTGAGAAAAATAGCAGAATGAAGGTAATCCTTCCCCCTTTCCCCTCCGTCTCTCTCCGTCCTCTTCCGTACTGTACTTGGCACGAATTCCTGCTATGATACTACTAGCTAGAGCTAGTATCGACACCTCTAGAGTATATATATATATATTCTATCTTTGCCTCACTCGATCCTTCTCCATCTGCGATACCGCAAATCCCCCCCCCGCACACATCGAACTAAAATGAGAATGCCCAACCCGTGTCTTCTTGCGGCGGCGGCAGTCGCCTTCCGACCGATGGCCGCCCGAGCGTTCACTATGGGGCCTACGTCCGCCGCAGGCCGCACAAGATCCGCCGCAGGCCGGAGGGCCATGTCGGCCGGCGCCGACGGTTCCGGTGATTCTGGCGCCATCGAGTGCGTCTCCCGCCTCCCCACCCTGCAATCCCTTCTCTCCCTGCGGGGAGCCCCTGGGTCCAGGGACTGCCTTGCGGGGGGGGGCGACCTGGTGCCGGTGCCGGTGCCCGCGGCGTCGGACGAGGCGCTCCGCCTCCATCCGCACCTGGTCCCCATCGCCCGTTCTACCGGGACGGGAGGATACGTATGCGCCCTAAGGAGGGCGTACGCGGACGACGCCGACTACGAGAGCTCCTCGGACGCGCCCCTCCCCATCGTCGAGGCCAGGCCGGACGGGTTCGGGATGAGGCTCTTAGCGCTCAACTCCGAGCACCTCATGAGGCGGATCGCCGCCGCGGCCGACGGGGGCGAGGAGGAGGGAAGCGGGGACGAAGACGCCCTCGCCATGTACAATGACGGGCTGGGCCAGGGCCTGCTCCCCGACTCCGCGTTCGACAACCCCTACGAGGCCGGGTCGGTCGCCAAGCTCGGGTACGGCCTCGAGAAGTACGCCCTTCTGAGGATCGGCCCGTTCCCGGACCTTTACGAGAGCATGGCCCTCTCCCATCAGGCCAGGGGCGACGAGCAGAGCTCCCTGATCGCCGCCGAGGCCAGCAACGGGAAGTTCACCGGCTTCGGGTCCACGTTCGCTTTCTACGCGCGCCTCCTCTCGACCTTCCCCTCCCGCTCCGAGGAGGCCAGGGACGCAGCCCGTATGTGCCTCCGCCTTCCCATCCCCTCGGCAGCCCTGGACGTGGAGGGCTTCGCCGAGATCGCCGTCCTAGCCGAGCTGGCCACGAAAGACGATACCCCCGAGGAGGCCCTGGCCAAGATGCGGGACTTTTACGAAAAGGTCAAGGACGTGGAGAAGGAGGAGCAGGGAGGGGGGGAGGCCAACATGACGCCAGAGCAGGCGGCCATCGAGGCCGGCAACGAACTGCTGGACCAGACGGCCTTCAGCGGGGGAAGTTGGGCAGACGTCAGGAAGGAGCTGGCTGAGATCTATGCCTCGGCCGGACGGTTCGACATGTCGAACTTCGTTAACCCCGACCGCGCATGACTCCTTGTCAGAGGCAAAAACAAGAGCTAACTTAGATAGCGCCGTGATGCTACTTTATGCGTGTCTCGTATTGGAATCGGACCTTCTCGCTAGAAGGAACGAGGATTTGGTGGTCACTCTCTCCCCCCCCCTCCCAACAAGGCGTCGATCTCGGCATCGGCCACAGACTTGTCCTCGGCCAAAGATTCTCGTGTCCGTCGCCTGCTGACGGAGCCACCAGCTAGCGATGGAGCGTCCGTCGCCATCGCGCTGCTGCCCCCGAGACTTCTGAGGGCGCTGCCGCCAGTCGATGCCATGGCAATCGAAGAGGATGAGGAGTGATTTCCCATCAACGACTCGTTCATTGGGAGATTCATTCTGCTGTGCAGGGTGGCGAACGCCTCTCGGTACAGGTCGATTGGCGTGACTTCTCTAGTGAAGATTGAAGCAATGTACAAAAAACCCATGAAGCCATCGAAAGACATGAGTCCAACAAAGATGAGGCACAGCATCATGAGGCCTAGATATGGGTTCGCCATCTTTCCTGGCTGCAAAGGATCGAAGTCGTCAATGTGGTCACTTTCAGGAAGCATCCAGTCAAATGCATTCATCAGAATCTGAGCCCCAGCATCGTAGACCGAAGGTGGATAGTGAACTCCGTCGTAGCTCTCCTTGACCCGCTGTGCCGTGAAGGCCGGCCCATCCAGTACAAAAGAGGCCGCATCCAACACACCCAGGTCCTCGTAGATTTCTCTCATCTCTTCCATATCATCTTCAGTCATGTGGTCCCGCTTCTCCTCGGTGTTCAGCGCTGGATCGTTGATCGTGGTTGGAATGAACCATGTGACAGGTGAGAATTCTCTCTGCGTCAGTTCCATCTCCTTCCGAAGCTCCTTTAGTCTCTCCTTGAGAGCATCTTGGTCAGACTCAGTGGCAAACTGGTGCAGCCTGTCCCACGTGCCGCCACCGGCGAAAACCAAGTCGGGAGGATACTCCTCACCAGCGGCCAGCTTTGTGTTCATCTCTTTGAACACCCTAACTTGATCGTCTGCCAGAGGAGCCCATATAAATTCCACCTTTATCTTACCGATCTCCTTGGACAAGCCGACGTGCTTTGGACCTGTCGCATCGTAAGCCCCCGACTCGGCGATGCCCAAGCTTCGAAGTACAGCATAATAAATATTTCGAGTCATGGAATCTCCTGCAAAAATAAGTCGGCGACGATTCAGCGTAATCTTCAACTCCTTGGTCGCCCGACGTCGAAAACGACAGAAACTAGAGGATTCCGTCATATTCCATCCCCACGTGTATGCCCCTCCAGTACTTCCGCAGGTTGCAAAGTTGACTGTACCGTAAGATCTGAAACCTTCTCCTCGGCTGCCCTCGTTACAGCCGTCCAATGGTATCCACTGCCCGTCGTTGACGTACGCGGTACAGTGGGGAGGTAGAGTTTGAATTTTGCCAGCTCCGTTTTCCGCCATTCCTTGCCATCCCACTCCAAGAATGAACACCAACATGCCCCCAATTATGAGTGGGGAGAAGCGAATGACGGAAGAGTCATTTGTCTCAGCGGGGCCATCGACACTCAGACCCGCAAACAGGGAACGATCCTCCGCCGTATTTGGAGCCGATTCCCGATACGCATCCCAGGTGATATCCATTACGATCTGATACAAAATGAATCCACAGACCAGTGAAATAATCCCAATGGCGACCAGGCTTGTCAGACCAAACGATTGGAGGGCGAGAGCAGCGAAGTAGAAGCCACCAATTGCACCGAACAGACACAGAAGAGATCGAACGCAGAACCGACGATCGTCTGGCAACAGCATACCTCGAAGGTACAGTGTCAACTTGTACAGTCGCCGGCTGGTGGAGAAATAAAGCATTGTGACTACCAGCATGTTAACGCGGGGCCACCCCGGTAGAAAAACCAGCAAGCTCTTTGCGTTAGAGGTAAGCCAGATATGATGCTGCATAAGGTACGTCTCTAGCGTCGTCTTTCCGATTTGGTGGAATAGATTGAGCGAGTATTCCCTGAGCGTCGGAGTCAGATTCCTGAAGTAAATGTATGCGAGCAGCGGTACGAAACCAAAGTAGGCGTTGGTATCATTGTACTGCGGCTTAGGTTTGAGGAAAGGCCCAGTCACCCATACGTAAAAGCAACCCAAAATCGCGGCCCCGACGGCTCCCTTCCCGAGACATTCAGCGCGAAAGCTCTGCGCTTCGAGCTTTCTGAAGAAGAGGGAGATTATGGGATAGTTCAGCGCAAAGACCATCCCCAAGAAGGTCGACCAATGATCTAGGGTAGTCCGAAAGTACCACTCCCACATAGAGCCCCCTGGGGCGCCCACCACAGGACGTTCCCCCAGGAACAACCCATGGAGCAGCTTGAAGATACCCGAGTCCACATCCCATACCACGTAGATGACAAAAGCAACGGCGACAAGCTTGAAACGAACGCCATACTTGGAGTAATTCAAGTCCTTCCTTATCCGCATGGTCAGATATACCATGAAGAAAAAGTAAGTGTGAAGGGGGCAGATATAATAAAGGATGTATGTCGTCCCCTGGCTCAGACACAGGAAGAGGACCAAAAAGTTGAGCCTCCAGAGCATCTGCAGAACCCTCGCGGCAGAGTAATCGCCCTTGAGATAGAAGAAGGAGAAGTTTCCGAAGCCGGTCATCCAAACGTAGCAGGTGATCATAATGCGAATGGAGTTATAAACCTCGGAGGCACTGTAGTAGTGGTACAGGAGGAAAATAAACTGCATCCATCCCTTCCATTCCTCTGTCTGGTCACGGCCGAGGAAGTCGTTGGCGGGTGCCACATCGGCAATTGGCCGGACGAGGCCGGTGCCCGAGGCCGTGGAAAGAGATGAGCTCCGTCGGCCAGTCCCACCCTCGACGACGGAGCCGCCCCATGGCTTCTTCGGGCTTGCCCGACCGCGCTCCGTTCCGTCGTTTCGGTGGACAGTGTAGGCACTGGCAAGGAAAAGTAGCGCCGTGAGGAAGAAGAACTCGTCCCGATCGTAGCTCTTCTCGGCGTGGGGGAAGGGAGGGTGGTACTCGCAGAGGTAGGCAAAGAGCAGTATCAGTCCCAGGACGGAGAAATGGTAGAGGAGGGAGAAGACGCTCTCGAATGATGTCACGTCCAGCGCCTTCGATTGCGGATTCAGCGCCGATCGAAGGGCCCGGCCATCCCCTCGTAGCCAGGTGCGGGAGGCCATGGCGGCTGTGGTAAAGATGATCCCGCCAAACATCATGGCCATGGCGATGGAGGATGTGGGAGCAGTGTCGGCGGCCGAGTGGGTGAAGAGAACAGCCTGCGACCGCTCCTCCCGCGAGAGCTCTGCCGTCGCCATTGCCTTGCTCGTATTTCGCGCGTATGGCGATCTCGAGTATCGACCGAGATTACGAAGCGCCAGGCATATATAGCTTGCTATACGTGGCTCCTTTGTACGGTAAGGTAGGCCCCCAAAGACTCGCACTTATCTTAAATTGCCCCATACTAATAAACGTACTACTATGCTAGCTAGTATGCATACTCTAGAGTAGTAGTATCACGCCTGAATCAACTGCCTCGCCTTGACATAAACTCCCACCAATGATGCGGTCTGGAGCTTCTCATCCGTCCCAAAGGCCAACCGATGCTCAACGGCACTCATACCGTCAAGAATCTCGGCTAGGACCCCGTCAGGAAGTTCCATGGCCGTGATCATGGTGGTCAGATCCTGCAGGACGTCGGACAATGCGTAGCCTTTAGAAGAGCATAGAAACGAAATTTGCTCATACGAGTAAGCGAAGGGGTGGTTGAGGAGAAGATCCAGGATCCTTGCCATATCATCGGGCATGGGCGCTCCCGATGTAGAGTAGACTGTGTTGGCATCGACAGTATCATTGGCCATGGAGGTAGACTGAAGTAGATTGAGGACGCGGCGCATGTCCCCGCCCGAAAGGGATAGGATGGCATCGAGGCCATCGTCCGTGGTTTTGCACTTCTCAGCCACGGCCACCTCGATAAGGCGGGATCTGATCTGATCGCGCTTCAGCGGCGCAAATCGGAAGCGCGTGCAACGACTTTGGAGGGCGGGAATGATTTTGGAAACGTAATTGCAAATGAGGCAAAAGCGTGCATTCTTTGTGTACTTCTCGATGACGCGACGAAGGGCAAACTGCGCATCGTTGGTCATGGCGTCCGCTTCGTCAAGGATGACGAGCTTAATTCCTTTGTTGAAGAGCTGGCGTGTCCCGGCAAACTCTTTGATCTCATTGCGGACGACATTGATGCCACGAGCATCCGACGCGTTGAGTTCGAGGGCCATGCTGGAGTATGCCTTTGCCCCGAACATTCGCTTGGCGGCCGCGACAATGGTGGAGGTCTTGCCGGTGCCAGGCGGTCCGTACAGGAGAAGGTGGGGTAGGTTGTCATTGTCGATTAACTTGGTAAGGGTAGACACAATATCCTCGTGTGAAACGAGGTCCTCGAGTCTGTCGGGTGCGAGATTTGGTGTCACGTAGATAGCATGCATCAGTCGTCAGCATTGGGTAAAAACTCGAAGGGGCATGATCGGACATCAATAAGGATGAATGCGATAACGAATACACCCATTATCTGCTTGTTTGGCAAATTCGAATTTTATGAACCGTGGGCTAATAAGAATTCGTCCAGTCCAACGGTGCGGGCGCAACTCACCTCTTGGGGCGGTACTTCTCTACCCACGGCAGCTGGATCTCCTTTCCCGCCTTGGTGTTGCCGCTCTTGGTCGAAACTGGCTCCTCAATGTCCATGGCGGTTGGGCCATCATTCGGGTGTGAATTTTCCTCATCCATGCTTGCAGTTGGATGGTAGGAAGATTGTTTTGGGGATGTGGATCGGAGGGGAGATAGTACTGTCCAAGTTAAATTGAAGGTCGACGTCCTGGTAAGTGTAATCGACCGGATCGACCGGATCCGACGGTGCAGTGAGTGATGAGGGAACGATGGCGCCCCCCGCCGGCTTGCTTGCGCGCGCCCGGTAGCATAATATATCCGGGTGTCTAATATGCACTAGCAGCTAGCAGTTGACAGCTAGTGCAAAGCTGTGCGACGGCAAAAATCCAAAGGTTCGGAAGTTTGATAATAGGGGTTGGGTCTGGTCAGTCAGTCACCATGGAAATTTACGTAATCGCGCTCGCGCAGAGGATAAGATAAAGGAATTAATTTACTACTGTATCTAGTCATATACTATTATACTCTCTAGCTAGTAGTGGTAGTATTTTTTACTACTCTACGAGCTCGTAGTACTCTAGTACTAGCTACTTCTCTTCTAGAGTAGTATGTGCATAGAATTAAATAGTAATTGTACTACTATAGTATGCAGATTATGATGTGTAATCGCATTTTTGCCATCACGCAACCACACAAAACACCATTATTGGAATTCGAATCTCCATTATTTGAAGACCCCGAGGCGGAACGCACAACTGGTTTGAACGCTGCAAATAACCAGATATGTTACGATTGCCCTATACCGCCGTTGTTAAGTGCAGGAGCATGGCATTATCAGCCGCCACGTCTATTTCGATAGGCACGTTCGCACCTCGCTCGATGCTAGCAGCCACACGTAACCTGGCAATTCGTCCCACGCGCCCCCTTCTCGAAGTCATCGACGTCCCGGTCCCGACCATGGGAGATTCCATCACGGAAGGAACCATCATCGAATGGACCGCTCAGCTTGGCCAGCTGGTGAAGGAAGGGGATGTTGTAGCCATCGTCGAGACGGACAAAGTTACCATCGACATTAAGGCCGAGAAGGATGGCGTAGTCGTGAAGCAGTTCGGTGACGTCGATGACGAGATCGAGGTCGGGGCAAAACTTTACCGGATAGACACCGAGGCAACTGAGCTCGAGGTAGGCTTCTTCGAGGTGGCCGATTCGAGCAGCAATGAGGATCCCTCCTCGGAGGTTGGAGGGGGGGTGGCGTCCTCTTCGGCTGAAAGTGCTGTTGCTGCTTCTGACGCGGCCGAGAAAGGAACGGCGTCCGTTTCGCCGATGGTTGGTCATACCCGTGTACCCTCTATTCATTTTCTCGGCAAGGCGGGTTGGGAGAACAAGCTCGCCGCTCCCGCGCAGTCACCTGGGGACGGTGCCATGGACCTTGGACCTATCGGGCCAATGTATGGCCGACCTCTCATTTCCGAGAAGGAGATTGAGGCGCTCATGATGGGTGGGGCCGAGGAGGCTCCCACACTCTTTTCGCCCTCCGGTGCTGCCACTTTTGGATATTGAAGCATGAGCAGAAATTGTTCGTGTGGATAGATCAGATATGATGATCAGATAGGAAATAATAAAACAATGTACAATGCAATGGAGACCACAATTTTGTCCACTGCGCACTCGTAGGGATTTCTAGTACTAGCGAGTAGCTAGTGTTTATCTCTCGTGTCATCCCGGTAACACTGATAACCTCCGCTCCTCTTTCCACCAACTTCACTCCTTCTAATTGCTACTTCGTTCTCGTTCAAACCGCATCCAAAATATTATTGCAATAAATGTATTTTGACTTCCGGATCATAATAAATCGCAATCGATCTATGCACAGCTGTATTCATTATTTGCCTTCATTGAACTAATGCTGGTACCGGGCGAAGATGCGATGTCGGACCTCATTGCGACGACGCTGCCTCAAAGTCCAGGCGCAGTTACCGCCTGTGTCGGTGCAGGCACACTTCTTTTAGTTTTTCTTCTCTCTCGCAAGCGTTCGCCCAGAGCGTCGGGGGGGGTGCCTAATGCGACAGAGGGAAGCTTCCTTCTCGGCCACGCCCTGGCATATAAGAAGGATCCTGCCGCCTTCCTTCTGAGACAGAGCCGGACCGTCGGGTCAATTTTTAGAATCAATTTGGCTGGACGCCGTATGACCGTCCTCTCTGGCTGTGGCGGCGGTAAAGGCGAGAATCTTAGTGCCGAGGTGAACCTCTTGAAAAATGCAGTGAACACACCCGAGCGTATCCTTTCGGCCAGGGATGCGGTTTCTTCTATTGGCTTCGAGCACACTCTCGGCGTGGCTAATGTGTACGAGGGAACAAATTTTCACAAACGCGTAATCAAGGACCATCTCAGCCTAGGAGATAAACTTGTGCCCCTGCTCGTGTCATCTTTTCAAACAGCATTTGAAGCTGAAGTGGGGTGCGTGGCTGATGCTTGTGAACATGTGATAATTGCGGACTTTCTTGGGCTGGTGAGGCGGTGTACGTTGCGAGCCGTTATTCAAGTATTTCTTGGCAAAGCATTTTTGGAGCCGAGCCAGAATCAAGATATGGACGGCATCAAATTCCTCGATGATTTTATGACGCTACAGGACGCCATTGAGGACGCCACGGCTGCAGCTGCTGTCCTCCCGCGTTGGCTCGCTTTGCCACTGATTTTGAGACCCGTTCAGAAACAACGAATAAAGCTTCAAAGACGTATCGCTCAGAGAATAAAGAGAGCCTGGTGTGCTGCCCTTGATGATCAAGGACCGTGGTTGCGAGAATTCCAACGAAAAGGATTGAACTTGACAAAGGCATCAGAGTTCACTGTCGGGCTCTTATTTGCTGCTCACAAAAATGCAGCTATTGGTTCAGCACAATCCTTTTTGCACCTGCGGCTGCACGGGAGCAAAGCACATCAGTCGAACGCCAGATTTGAAGCGAAATCGTTATTGGAGAGCCCAACGTTTTCGGCTTTAAAACAATGCTCCCATATTCGTATGTGCTGCATGGAAACGTTGAGGCTCACGTCGCATGCATTGGGCGGTATTAGGACTGCCAGGCAGAATTGTATACTTGGGAAGAACCCCGTTTTGGGTCACAAAGGGGGACAAATCGAGCTCTTTCCAGGTGAGGTAATTGCCATTAGCCACATTGTTCCGAGTCTCAATAAAGAGTTATGGGGTCAAGATGCCGACGCATACAATCCAGCTCGAAAGGAGTGGACGGACGCAAAGTTTCACCCTAATGAGTACAAATTCACGGCCTTTTCACAAGGTCTGCACATGTGCCCAGGGCAGAGGGTGGCTCTTTTCTTGATGCAATCATGCGTAGCAACACTCCTAGCCTCCTACGAGATCGAGTTCGTAGGCAGGATTCCGGCGCTTTCCTTTGAGCGGGCCACATTAGCACAAAGGGATGGAAATGTGCAAGTTAAGATTCGTATTAAGTGCAAATCATAGCCAAAAGGCGAAGGAAAAGATGTGTACGAGCTCGTAGCTACGTAACAACATAGCTCCTACTAGTACTCGTACTCTAGCAAGCTAGTATGCATACAACGAGATAAAAAATGTTTAAAAGCATTTTACCTAGTACTAGCTAGTATGCATACAAAAAAATATTATTAAATAATTCTGTTCTATTGTACGACGTAGTATACTACGAGTCGTATGCATTATACAATGTAGGAGGAGAGTATATATACTACGACTCGTATAGTATATCCATATTATTATTGAATATTATGCATACTCAAGTATGCATACTACTACTAGCAGTGATAGTCTAGTACTAGAGTATCCATAGGATTAATTCATCGTCCATTTTCTCATCACGATATATATACATATATATCATGCGAATTTTCGTTGCGATATCAAAAAATAATAATGAAGGTGGACAATTCTGGGATTCTTTGATACTCTCTAGTGGAGTAAAAGGGGGTTTCACTAAAATAATAACATGTAAATGTTTTCGCTGGAGCGATGATTACACGTAGTTTTTTTTATTAAGTTTAGGTTAAGCGATTTTATCATTCAGTAATCTTGGTCCAAAATGAAATATATATTTAACCTCGTGTGAATACTTATTAAAGACATGTAGATGTATATATCACCTACCCGACCTCAACGTCCCCACGTTGAGCGTTAAGTCGCTGGCTCATCTTTCTCTGCCCAAATCTACGGAGCGCACATCACCCAAAACGCACGCTCCAGCCAAAGAAGCGAGTGTAGTTCCACCACAACAATCTGTTATTGCATTCGACAACATCAATTGAATAACACAGGGAAAACGAGTGCTTATCATTGACTTTTGATTTATTTATTGCGGTTGCCTCCTGATCGGTCATTGCTGTCGAAAGAGTCACTCTGTCGGGTTCGTTCCTGCTGTCCAGCCGTCACATCTTGCCTTCCTGCCGTGCCGTACCATGTCAACCACTCAGAATTCCAACCGCGGAATTGGACAAGAACAATTTGTTCCTCAGCCTCCCAGTGGTCCGCCGCCCAATTCCGCGGCCCAACATCCAGGCACAGCATGGGGGTATCCCCCGCATGGGTATCCTCACCCGAGTAGTTCAACATTTTCTCCCGGACAGAATGGCTACAAGATGAAGCATAGCGTGCATTCCAGCGGGGTCCCTCCCGTGACCCCTCCTCATATGCCCTCCCAGCAGCATACCCTTCGAGCGCCCCACGGATCAGTCTCATCAGCATACATGTATCCCTACGGTCCCCCTGATAGAGCGGCGGGGTTGATGCCCTATGCTGCTGGAGCTGGTCAAGATAATAGCCGTGGACCTCATGTGAGCCGTTCCGGCTCGGACTCCTCTGATACTCCCCACCCTGGTCCCCCACCCCTTTCCCCGGCCAAACACACTGCCAAAACCTCTGAGGCTCCCTTCACATGCGACGACTTCGAACCTCCACGCAGTGACGCTCCTACCTACAGAGGCGAGGACAGTGGCGATTTGAAACGCCATGGTCCCTCCTCTCCTGATTATACGTCAAAAAAGCCAAGGCTACTTGCTGCCAGCATGGCTAAGGACGGCCAACACACTCTTTCTCCCACTCTTACCTTTGCGTCTCGATGTGACTCGTTCAAGGGTGCCATCTCGGCCACGGGACTTCCGACCGACTCTGGTTTGGGCATGTCGTTCGGTATGCCTGGAAATGACGCTCAACTTTTACACTCTTGGTCAGGATCGCTCGGTGGTGGAAGTGCCGAATTTGGCGATCCACTTAAGGTGTGCTTCGACGGTTGGAATGCCCCGCAGGGCGTCCAGTCTAGTACATCCCAACAGCGCCATACTGGCACTGGTCGACAACCCAACATGGCTTCGAGTCGTTCGCCTCTCCGCTCTAGCTGGGACGAGCCCATTCCGCTTGATGAGTCAAAGAGGTGGTCTGCTCCGCATCCTCAAAACATGGGTGGGGGCAACATGCAGGGATCTTTCGGTTATCCTGCAATGCCTGCTATGCTCCCTAGACTAGGTATGAGTGGCGAATTCCGCGGCGCCGACCACAAGACTCAGCCTTACTCCATGCCTAGTATGTATGGTATGGCTCCGAGTTTTGGCTCTCCCCATGGACAGCCTTCTCAACGCAGGGATGACATTGAGCAATTTCATCCTTTCCAGTCTCCCAGGGGTGGATGGAGTCATGGACCGATGAGTCCCCCAGGACATCATCACATGGATGACAGGAGAGACCCCTCCCCGTATCCTACATTCATGGGCCATCCCCATCAAGGACATCATCATTATGGAGGCAACATGTACGTCAACTCTGTCGCTGGGCAGCTACACACCCCTGATGGAGTACTCCTACTAGCCATGCAAGATGATCGCGTGTCCCTCTCCGAGACTCTTTCCATCGTACGGGAGAATGTTGAAGTCTTCTGCGCTACTGAGGCTGACGTTAAGGCTCCTGCGCCCGGTCGTAAGAGGCCGGTGTCCATAGGTCAGATCGGATTGCGTTGTATCCATTGTCGTCACGTCGCCAGCCCTGGAGATCGGGTCAAGCGTGCGATATGCTATCCATCGAGTATCAAACGAATCTACCGCACTGTTATCGATATGAAATTGGACCACTTTAAATCGTGTAGGTTTGTCCCGGCCGATCTGAAGGAAAAGCTCGACGAGCTTAAGGCGACCAATGGAAGGAGCACAGGAACTACCATGGCATACTTCGTCAACTCTGCTAAAAAGATGGGCATGGTCGATGGAGCCACAGGTGTCATCTATGACCCTGCCAAGGCTGGGGAGGTTAATGGAAAGCGCCCTGCTGCCCTCATTCAACAGGATAGCCAAAGCCCTGGCCAGCCCAATCGCTCAACCTACCATACGCATCCTGGAGTAAATGGCCATGCTGCAATCAATCAAATCAACTCTAAAGCTTCGTCTTTTGATCGTCAGCTTGGTCGCTCGGGTTCATCGTCAGGAAGTCATCTGAAGACAATTCCTATGAATGGATCCGGGTCTTCACTGTCTATGAACTCTTTTGGAGGACCAGTTGAGCATTCTCAGGGAAAGATCATCATCAACGATGGATCGGACACCTCGTACACTTTCTTCACAGGAAGTGTTCCGTTGGGAGTAGAGGAGGATGAGAACGCATTAAGCCCCCTTCGTTGTTTCCTTCGCAGGCATGTCTGCGCCTTTTCGGCAACAAAGCAGGACATTGCATGCAGGACTCCCACCTCCTTCCCTATCGCCGAAGGTCAGGTCGGAATTGGCTGCGTGCACTGTTACGGCCTCCCCGCAAAGAAACGTTCCAACCGCGCTTTGTGTTTCCCTTTCTCCGTCGGACGCATCTACCAAGCCGTCGCTGATATCCAACGCTTTCACTTTCACGAGTGCAAAATGATCCCCCAAGAAGTCAAAGACGAATTTCTTGCTTTGCAGAATGCAAGTTCGAAGGGATCCAAGGGTCTCGCTACAAGGCAGTACTGGATTACGTCCGCTAAGAAGCTAGGCCTCGCTGACACGGATCAAGGTATTCGATTCATCAGGGATCCAATGTCACAGAAGGAAACCCCTGCTTTCCTCGATATTCTCGCTCGAGTTGCATCCGACGTGACGACACAGAGTAAACCTCTCGTTTGCAAGGAAGACAAACCATTCGTAGCTGAATTCCTCTACACAGTAATGGAGCAACTTCAACCATGTCGCTTCACTGAAGCCGACCGTAACAAACGTCGAATGAAAGAAGTAGGGGCTACTGGAGTCGAGTGCAAGCACTGCGCAGGGAAAGCTGATTCCCGAAAGTTCTTCTGGGCTTCAGTTAACGCAGTTGAGTCGAACTTTGTATCCGTTCACAATCACATGATGGAATGTAAGCATATATGCCAAGAGACCAAGGATCAACTTGCACATTTCAAGACCCTCCGCAAGGAACAGACAGCCAAGTTGAAGACTGGTTCCCAAAAGAAATTCTTTATCAAGGTCTGGGAACGGCTTCATTCGCAAGATGAAAAGACTGGTGATGCACAAGGGTCAAATTCTCCCCCCCAACAGTTGAGGGTTAA
>Ga0315315_10000837_pt1 | contig 27356 bp, 27 predicted proteins | sample M140m3416metaG_FD_203699 | JGI IMG/M metagenome (GOLD analysis project Ga0315315, IMG submission 203699) | Ammonia-oxidizing marine archaeal communities from Monterey Bay, California, United States - M1 40m 3416 | ecosystem: Environmental > Aquatic > Marine > Intertidal zone | place: USA... | reverse complement strand
ATTCCGTCAATTCCGTGGCAGGAACTGTCAAAGTTGTAATTGTTTGCCCTTTGTATTGCATGTCATAATGTTTGAAAAAAGCAGTCAACTTCGATGGCAAAAAATCGCATCGGGTGATAATGCTCCTATCTTCAATCTTGAGAATGAATTTGTCTGGGCGAAAATCAATATCGCTTGATTTCTTTTCAACATACATTCCAATGTATGAATCTGATTGCAACACTAAATTCCAGACAATTTGCTTTTCGCGTTTTTGGCAAGTTGTATGTCGAAGGCTTGATTTTTCCCCAGCCTCCAACAGAGCCAACCGGTCGTACTCTTTAGCGCTACGCCACACTTTTGGGTTCTGGCACTCAGAGATAAAGCTTTGCAACCCCGGACTGTCATCAAGCAGACGCAAAACCCGCTTTTTTGAGTTTATCATCAAGTTACAATAAGTCCACTCTTTGCTGTCTTTCATGTACTTTTGCCGCATCACAACATAGTGTTCAATGTCCATTTGCAACCTCCATACGTCCAGATGTTCGCCTGCAGCCTCATGGTTATCGTCTCCATTATCCATTGCTTTCAGCTTGGGGTTTAGCTTGGCGCTACACGTAGTGGTGCAGCCTGTGCAGGCTAGGATGAGTGGTACTGAAAAATAACCACCAGCGTTCTGCAAACTGACTTCAATGCCCTGGTTCCGGCGCATGGCGATGACAGCACGAATTTCAGTTGCCGACACAACCATATCCTTGGCCGTGTTGAATCTGAAGGTCTCAACAAATGCTTTTGCGGAACATGTTTGCAGGTAATCAGACCACATCGCCAACCATTCTGAGGTTGTCAATTGAGTTGGTTTCTCTTTCCCCACAGTCACGTCCACAACACTTTTGTCTAGCTTGCGTTGTTTTGCACCAGGCAAACCGCCTGCTGCGCTCGGAACCGAATCCCGCTTACTCATTATGTAAGCTCCACCAAACAATACAGTCTTCTTTTATATATTTTTTGTCGCTATTATACGTGAAATGAACATAAAAGAAGAACGTTTGCATTTACATTATGCATACTCATGCTAAATTACTCATTACTATTTGCATTGCATTTATATTACCAGCGGAATTTATCCAATTAAGATCCCACACTATCACAAAACCCCAGATACCGCCCGTATCCGAATCAGCAAACAGTACACAAACAAGTAAAATAAAACTACGTGTTTCTCGAACCGACTCTAAGATCTTCTTCAACCCTGACAGTTTCTTCTACTTATGCGGATAAGAAATTTTCAATCAAATCCGCCAAAAACATTGGCACCAACGGCATGCACAAACTCAGCGTAATCACCAACGGTGAAAAATCGATGTACACCGTGTTCAAGCTGCGATCATACAGACATAGCTCTGTCTCCATCACAGTGCAACGTTGCAGTCAAACACAGTGGTTTAAGAAAAGATGACGTCACTGGCTTTTCTGGTTTATTTCTCCCAACCATCTCAAAAACGTCAATAAAAGATCTCCACACTCACACCTTGCGCAACATAGCGTCGAATTTGGTGCGGTCCATGTCGCAACTGAAACACAGTGTAAACGACTGCCCACACTGCAGGTTAAAACAAATTACCGAAGAATGCTGAGAATTGCACGACACCAGACTTTGCATGTTCCACCCATAAAGAGTGTCGAGTAAATTGTATCTGATGCGCGCGTCGTTCCAGCAGTCCATCGCGGTGATATCAAATACGATGTGTCTGAAATTGGGCGATCGATACATGCGCAGAAATCCACACACGTCGCTGCTGTCCGGCTGCTGCAGCGTCACCCACGTTTCATTGGGCACCGACAAGAGTGACTTCACCAGGTGAAGCTCCCGAGTCTCAATGTCCCTGATGTGTTCATGTAGATTCAGAATGTGCTCGTTCAGCCGGATATTTTCATCTTGCACGCGAAGGCGCATGTCGTCTTGCATCCACTCTTCCGATATGAGCGGCAGCATGTTTTTGTCATTGGTCGCATCCAAGCCAAACTCGTTCACGCTCATTGTTTCCGTGATTACACTCAAACACAGAGACTTAAACACATTTTCTGAAAAAGACTTAAACTTTTTATCTTGAAAATTGTAAACTTAAGGTGATATGTTCAAGCGCGAAGGGTTTCAAGCACCGACCAACGCAACAATCGAACAAGAACTACATAGTATCATTCTCGACGGACAACACTGGCCATGCATTACCCGGTCCACAGATTCTTCACACAAGTATGTCATTCACTACAACAAGTGCAAAGAATGCATTCACAGTGAAATACAGTCTCGAGGGCGTCGTCTACACGCGTTTCACGAAAAATTAGTTCGTCATCTGACTTCACTCACGCGCGCCGAAGCAGCGCAACTGATCCATATTCTCCGACGTCGTCTGCCCATTACCGTCCGCACGGCATACACGTACGCGACCAGCAAATCCATTGCAATCACAACCGACACAATAGAGGAATGGATGAGACACTACCGACCGCAATTTCTACACGACGAAAATCTATATCCCAGTCTAGTTGGCAAAGCCATCATGACAGCTCACGGTTTCGAGCAACCACTCACCAGACTCACACACTGTCCTGCACCTGACACTGCACCACCGAGTCAATAACAGGCGCATAGTCAAATTCATGCGTAGTCGTGAATTTGCGCACCGCGCTGGCCGTGGTATGTGTCCACACAGGCACAACAACCTTCCAGCACTGCTGCTGGATACTTGGGTGTTGAAATGAACACACGTATAACTGCAGAATCTGCGCCAGACTCAAATTGTTCCGGATGTGCTGATTAAAACCAGCAAGACACGTGGACCGGAAGTCCAGCAAATCTTTCACGTTGTGGTGGTAGACGCGCAAACTCTTGATGATGGTGATGACCGCGTCCACGTCGATGCTCTGCACACTCACGGTCTGCAGACGCGACAGCATGTTTTCAGTGAAATGCATGACGTAGCTCTCTCGGGGTATCGGTTTGACTTGGACCTGGATGAAATACAGCAACAACTGTAAGTGCCGGCTCATGGTTACCGTGAACTTTTGCTGACCCAGCCAAGTCTCAAACGACTCTTTGTACTCGCTATTCGTTACGTTGGCTGCATTTTTGGTGACGTAACGCATCTGCAGCCTGGTCTGCTTCTGGTTATTGGCATGTTCGCCTGTCATGCTTTCCTCTTTTGCCAGCACAATCTTCATGTCGGTAAAGAACGAAGGCTTTGTCATCATACACGGCACAATCTGCAACATGTTTACCAAACTCTCACTTTCGTCCACCGACACATCCATAAAATTGTTTGTCATGCGCAGACAGCGAAACTCCAAATCCCTGCACGTGTCACCCTCGCCCACCAACAACCGCTCCAGCATTTTTGTCGCGGACAAGTTATACGGAGCCATGAATGTAAATACCGTCATAAGCCGCTCCACCGTCGCGGGGTAGTACTGGTCCAGACCACCAACGCTCCAGCTTTTTCGCAGCCTCACAAGCAGCGTCTCCTTTGACAACGCATCGGACAGCGCCGGGTCGATCGCGGGCGTCAGGTACCCGAGAATCAAGATCCAATCTGACATGGCGCAAAAAACCTCGTTCAGGTTAACGTCACCGTCGGAAAGCGCGCGCCAGTCGATGTGGATCGGCTTTGAATTTTGGCAGCAGGGGTGTGACAGAAACCCGTCCAGCAGCTTTTGCTTGTTCTTGATCTTACTGAAAAGAAGAAGCGCAACGTGAATGCTCTTGGCATGCATGGGGTCGACATTGAGTTTTCGGCACAGCATAGCAAATTTGAGCAGCGTCCGCCGGTGCAGTTCGCGTCGGATGCTCTCGTCGTTGTGGACTTGCTTCAGTGCCTGGGGGTTGCTGCTTCGCAGCGACAGCTGCTTCAACTTGCCAATGTCAGTTTCAAAAATTTCCGCCATTAAAGGCTGCGATAGACATTGCTGTATATATGAATGCGTCTCAAATTTCGTATATGTCACAAACGACCCATGAGACCGTGTCATCAATATCCTGGGCAAAAAATAACATCCGAGGAGTGGGATGGGTCAGTGACAGGGCGCATTACTTTGTACGATTTACGGTCATTGCGCTACTTCCGGGACTATCTCTTCTCCCAATTTTGTCGGACACGGTCGCTATTTCAGTCAACCCAACCTACGTCCACTACATGACCACATTGCTCATGACTCTCACATTACTCAGTTTTATTGACATAAACAAATAAACACTAGACCAATTTGGCCACCGCCTGCAAAAACACGCCGACGTCATACCAGCCCAGCGCGGCGTCGGTCTTGTATCCGGCCTCGCTGGTGGCGGGAATTGTTATGAATAGAACGCATACATTCAACAAGAAAAACATCCAACCGTCCATGTTTATATAGAAGTCACTTTTGAGATTATCGTAGTAGCCTTTGGGAAGTGTAACTGTAGCAAAGAATTTGTAAATCTGCACCACCGTATAATAGACAAGGTAGAAGGTTTTCACCCACCAAATGTAGCTCGCCCGGTTTGACTTATCGGGATCGCCAATCGTGAACACCCCTGACTGCTCGTAGGTGGGAGTCCAGGCAAGACCACTCCAATTAGCAGTCCAGAAAACAATGGCAAGAGTCGTCATCTGTACAACAATCGACACCAGCACGACGAGAGTGACGCCGTAGTCGATGGAAATGTCTTTTGCATCCATATTAATTTTTCTACCATTAAGTTGAATATTTTTGTAAAGCATTTTCAATTCCAACAGACGCTTGGTAAATAACTCAATTAATCCCGTGAAGAAGAAGCCCACCAACACAACTGTCAATTCAATGTCCAGTTGATAATTCGATTTTGTGATAAACGCTGAAAGAATAATCAACGGCCACACCCATAGGTTAGTCATGGCCCATACGCTAGTCGATGGTCGGACAGAATAATCGACATCTAGAATCTCCTCACTTTTACCTTGAATAGAAAAAGTCAAATCAGAGTCATCATCCGTTGGTCTCGGTTTGCCCTTATAATCTGTACCAGGCTGCATAAAAGCATTGGTCCTGATTTTCTTTGTCTGAAATCCTTCCAAATTTAACTCTGCAGGTCCATTCAGCGGTTTCAACTCCATGCGACCTTGTTGTACTATTGCCGATGGAACGTCAGTATTATCACCCTTATTGGTCTCGTGATAGCTCAAAAACCAGGTTACGGCAACATACGCAAGCAATCCATAGAAGAATGTTCCGTTGGGCATAGGGGTTTCAATTCCAAGCTCCTGTGCTTTGGTTCCGTAAAAGAAACGGTGCATGAGCAACAGCAGGAAAATGAAAATCGCGGTAAACTGCTTCTTTTTCATGATTTCCTTCTCAGAATCCCAATCTCCAAACCACCCGCCATTTCCTTCCAAACTTGGCGAATCAAAAATCGTAAACAGATTGACCGTGAACATGATCACACACACGTAGAACATCAACACACTCCTGGAGTGTCCCGACGACATGCTGAAGGACTTGTCATCGTTGACCACAATGTCCACGTCGGCGGTGCGCTGCATCTGGCAAGCAACCTGCTCGTACTTGCTCGAGAGCGAGGCGCAGTGCGAGTTGTAAAGACCAGGGCCAAACCGGGTCTGGTTCCGCGTGATAGCACAAGAAAACTTACCGTCCTTCTGGTACTGCGATGTCCCATCTTTCTTGCAGACCCCCTTCACCGCAAGTCCACTCGCTTTCGTCCAACCATCGACACACTCCTCAAATTCATGCAAGCACAGCGCCGGATTGACCTTGGCGGATTCCACAGACGCCTCGCCTGTGAGCCCGTTGATGGTCCGGAATGGATGCGTCAGCCAGTCAAAGGTCCAGTACCCCGGCGCGGTATCAGTCAGTGACTTGGGCATAACATGCACCGAACGGAACGTCCGCTGGACTACCAGACCATCATGGCCCATGCTGGACCCCCACGTCTGTGTCCACAGAATAATCGAAAGTACAAGGTATACCAACGTGAATAAAATGCTCTTGGGAACGTATGCATTCTGTATCATCCCAACAAGAAAAAAATCTCCGTGTTTGCTCACGTTTTCTCGTCTGTCTCGAACGTTGGTGTCCCAATTCAGAAACGACAGCATCTGTTTGAATCCAAAACATTGTCATAAATATTGAACTCCTGGTATATGCACACCACTTTGTCACGCGGCCAATCTCCAACAATCAAACATGGGCAGCGTTGCAGCCACCAGCACCAAGACCAGTGTAAGGAAAATTTGCATGCACATGCTGGTTTTGAACACGTTGCTGCTCACACGTCGCGTGAATATAACAACATAACCGCTGGAACTGTGGTCGGACTGATGTGTCTCCACTGTCAACTTTGGGTGCTGGTCCACGATATGCTGCACCGCAGCGTGTGGGAGATAGTCGTAGTCCATCAGGAGGAGCGTGTGTTCGTCGCGTATCAGCAACCTGCCCCCGCTCTGCGGAATGTTCAAGACAATACACACCGTATTTTTGACGGCTTCCATTTGCATTTCCCTCCCCACATTCTTATACATTTTCCGACCGTGATGTAATTTCCATATAAACGCGAATCCCTGAGACCGTCAATGGCCACCGAGGCGGAAGACGACCCAATCGATACCAACGTCATCAGGGAACTCCGCGAACTGGACATGACCATTGCCCTTTCCATTGCTGGGTTCGCCGGCATGGACACCCGCGACCGCCAGGGCAACATCGTGAGCGAAATTTGGACAAAGAACAACGACACGGACACCGCCGCGGCCAAACTTCTGGACTACAGCGACATGCGCTCCATGCTTAAGGCTCAGCTCCAGAACCACCTTGACGCGCGCAAGGATCTTCTGCTCGAGAGCGAAAGCCACGAAGTTGTTGCCCAGTGGATCTTCAACTTTTCCGAGGCGTGGGAACAGGAGTACCGCAAGCGGTGGACTCACGGATGGGACATCTCACAGCGTATCATGACGTGTATGGAAGAGGCGCTGTACGAGGTTCAGGTCATCCTCGACGAAGTAAACCCCCCTGACGTCAAGCCCAGAATTCTTCTCCAGCGAATTGAAGCTATTCTCTCCACCAGCACCAGCAACATGCTGTACAAGGACGCGTACAAGGCGTACGTCCGGCTATGGTTCCGAAACAAGTACACAGGGCCCATGCTTGCTCACATTGCAGGGAAAAAGCTCCAGAAACAGATCGTGTGCAACCGAAGCGGAGCGTACTCCGCCAAGGTCCAGCGCAACGACGTGCAGCAGGAGGTTGACTCCGCCGTCGACATTCTTTACCACGCGGTTATGAATGACGATGCTATTTTTCACAGCTTAGACGCTCTGGTCTCTAGCATGTCCACCGACCATTCCCAGCTAAAATGGATTGCCGACCACACTACTAAAAATTGAAAGAGATGATAAAGTACCAACAGGCTGAATATATATGAACTGAATAAATGCCCCCCAATGTCTGGTCTCGGCGAAGGTCAACCGCATGCAAATCGTTCTATCTCGCATCCCATGTACCTTCAAACCGGTGATCCGGGACCCTCTGGAGGCAACACCTACAGCGGTGCAAATTCAAATGAAACTACCATGCAGCAGTACGAAAACATTTTCGGCCCCGCTGCCCGTGATATCAAAGAAGATTCCCAACGCCATAAGCGCCATCAGCGCTGGCACCTCCCGGATGCTCTTAAGGGCGCTAATCAGTACCTAACCGACAGAGTTGACGGATTGATTACCGACTCCACTAACAGTCCGTTTACCCGTAACATCCTTCCATATGTAAGTGTCGGAGTGAGTGTCAATGTTTGTCAATGGATAATAACCCACTCTAACAACTGTGAATCAGGTGTATCTCGAGAACCCCGACCAGAAACTCAAATGGAATGTTTATTCGTTTGACGAGGGCATTTCCTCGCGCGTCCCTTACGAGTCCGCGGCTCGTGTTCTCCCGCAATCCAAGAAAAGTTTTGCGGGATACACGGTTCGCCAGGGGTAAGTATCAGTGTTGATGTGCTCATGCATGCAATAGAGACATGTACTAATCAACTGAAAATCACAGTCTGGCCATCGCAATGGAGCACAACTTCATGGCTTCTGCTGGTAAGATTGCTTTCATAATACTGTTTGCATTTGCTTGCATGTTCAGATTTGATCGCTGACGCAACCTTGGTTATTTGTACAGCCGGACGTGAAAATTTCAAGAACCAGCTGACCCAGTAAGTTTTCTTACCTCATGCCTTGTTTAAAACGTATTTGTATACAACTAACATTTGCAAACATCAGGCTAGTTGGGAGTATTCAGATGACAAACGACCTAGACGTTCATGTCGCCCTCCTCCAGGCCCCGTCATATCAAAAACAGATGAACGAGAAGTACTACGACCAGCAGCGCACCACCGCGCAGGTCTGCCGCCAGTACGTCGACCTCTTCGGCATCATGCAGAAGGTGCCCAACGCTCTTGGTAAGTTCCCGTTTCTATACTCTAGCATACATCTCTTTAACAAACACGTTTACTAACATATCTTATACAGACATCCTCATCGAGGACGCCAAGAACCACCTCCAGACCTGGGGCTCCCAGCCCCCTACTTTTCTCCTCTGTAACGGTGCGCTGACCGCTCAGCTCACAATGCTCCCAGAAAAGACTAACTACCTCACGAACGGTATCGACGGCCAAAAACGCCTTGCCCAGGGCCCGGAGCTCTCCACCTACCGCGGTCTCTCCATCATCCACTCCCGCAAGTTTTCCATGGACACGGGCACCACTCCACGGGACCTTCTCCGCCGCCGCGTCCGTGTGGCCGAGTACTACCGCATCCCGTGGACCCCGCAGAACTCATCCCGAACCTACGAGTTCTACGACCAGTCCCGCGACACCATGTTCCGCCTTACCTGGGACCAGCTCTGCCATATGGCCAACCTTCCGGGGGGAGGGATTGGCTCGTCGGACGAGGACTACCCGGGGCACGCGGGGCAGTTCTGGCAGATTATGCCGGGCGCGGAGGAACCAGAGGAATTCAATTGGGACACGTGGGATGGCAATAACCACCCGGCAGCTATTCGCCTTCGTATGACCAATAATGGAAATAATGGTTACAATATAGATGGATTTGAAAGTCTATTGGAAGCACTTGGAATGCCCATTTCAACTGCACGCAGGCCGAGCAGCATTATCTGGCCTCGTAGTGTCATGCCCACCAACGGCGATAAGCGCAAGAAACGTACTTTGGACCAGATCACGAAAGATGTTCCCGAGGCGCAGAATGCGGTATCTTCAAGATATATCAAGAAACAAATGACTCCGTTGCAACAGTTTCACCATCGTCAGTCAGAAACCTTTGGAGCTGGCATTTACAATGATCCAATTGTTGATACAACTGTGGTGCAGTCAAAATTGAATTGGGATGGTATTCGTGATAGTGACCGTCAAGAAGTTGCAACGTTGTTTGCGGGTATGGTTGTACACGGATTCAACGTGCTTTTCCGAATTCTTGATATCCAAACCCTTGAAAAGCAACTTGTAAATGGCGTGGTGCAACCAACAGTTTTGGAATCTGACGTTCCTTACAGATTTGGGGCTGAAGCCAATGCACGGCTTAAATTCTGTCCAGGCCAAAATAGAACAGATGTTGCAAATCTTTATGCAAACCCAATGCCGCAACAAAATGCAATTGCAAATTCGATTGGAGCGCAGGATCAAAATAATCCTTGGAACGGAGCATTGGATGCAAGGAGACTTGCAATTGATAATCATAATTTAACTGGTGATATTGCTAATGACGTTATGCAAATGTCCCGATTGCTACAAGCCCGAGGTTACATAAATAATAATGCACCTAATGTCGTTGAATCACGAAACGCAATTGCAAATGCCGCAGCCACTGCCATGTATTACTATTTGCAAATTCTGATTGAATGGCGCAAACTTTGTTTTGGAGATGCAATTGAATACATGATAACACATAACCTTACCTATCTTCAGGCACGTGATAATTGCGGCGGTCACACTCACTTTGCATCAATGAAAGAAGGGTTATACACAGCTTGTCTGACGCAACATATTCCAAATCCAAATATTTGTTCTGATAATGAGTACCAAAACAATCTTCATAATTATAACACAACAAGCAATGCTTTGCGAAATCCTACTGGCGATTTTGAAACAATTCTGAATGAGGTAAAAAATTCATTGAAAAATGAAGAAAAACTTACAATGATAACCATGAATGTTGTCAATGCAAGTCTACATACGAATAACGTCATCAAACAACCAAATCTGCACATCAATAGATGCCGATCGGTGAGTTCAAATGATGAACAGAATTCAGCAACTTCCATCAATTCAACTTCATGGCTTCTTCAGCACATTGCTAGCATGATGCCATTGACAAACGACATGGCCGAACCTTTCATGAAAACATCTGGTAATCTAACAGGCAATGCAAGAACGACGCTTATAAACGAATACAAGAAATTCTTGCATGGAGCAGGAACAAACAGAGTACAGGAATATGATACATTTTTAATGCACTGGTTTATGTCCGAATTCCACCCAACAACTGCCATTCGCGCCATTGCTAAAAAACAATGCGGCATGAACGTAAACGAAATGCATCGGGTGGAACGCTTCATGACTGCGATGGCAGATGCACTAGAAAAAAATACTACCAGCACTTCTGAGCTGCAACAAGCTTGTGCCGACATTGCTCCTGGTAAATTTGATGCCAGGCCACGAGAAGTCATGTATTCCACTTTAACATCTGCCAAAAAATATGACTGCGTGCGAAAATGGAGTAAAGACAAAAACCTGCACATAACATCAAAAGATTGGTATGAAACCCCGGTCAGCTTAAAAAAACAGGTCTTGATGCAAGACGACAACACCACACCATCTGTATTTACACAAGTGAATAACCAGACGGAAGACAAAATCAAAGCATTGAGCAGAGCTTCTGCTCGGTACCATCGTGACAATCTCAATATCAGAATTAGAGAATTGTACGGGACAAATGAGGTAGTGTATCAAACAAACGAGCATTACTTTGATATTAATAGGAATACAGTACATCAGGTGCAAGCAGGTGATCACCTAGTCAATCTCTCACACCCCTGGACAAACTTTATTCCCAAAGGCATTGAAGCGTTATCGTCTACAAACTTTCCCATTGATTGGCAGTATCGCGACGAGGAAGTTAAACCAGAAAATGCACGACAGCAGGTTCACGACGGGAGCCTTCGCCATGCCGCTGAAAGTGCAGCCCAATCCTGCCGTAATTCACCATACGAGGCAATGAGGGAAGTGCTGATGATTCTTTTCACGCGTTTCTTTAAACCAGCAGGACGCTTTATGAACGATGGAGCTGGTGTAGCGTTGGCCCCAAAGACCTGGAACAATAATGGTGGACTGGGTGCAGGTGGTTACTGGAATTACTCCGGCTACGCTTTTGCTGGCTGCCATCTCAAACATGGCCCGTACTTGCCCGAAACCTCCGACTCTGCCGGACCAGGTGTCGGTGGCGCGCAGGACATTGTCATCCTCCGCCCCAACATCGAGCACGAGATGCTGGGTATTGTCATGGGACGTGGTGGGACGCAGGAACTTGGGGCGACCTTTTGGGGTCAGACTGAGCTATCATGTTATGACGATGCGCAGCATGGTAAGTTTCAGTTCATGTGTTATGTGTACTTGGTCGTTTTGTGTCTTTCACTGACTTTGTGTGTACTGAACAGGTATCTGGGGCATGTCCTACAAATACCACGAGCGCGCCATCGTCACCAACGAGCGTAACATGATCCGCGTTTTTGACGTTGCCTTCGACGGCTACAACGGCGGCATGGACCAGTCTCACGTCGAGTGGGGGAACCCTTCGTCCACTCAAGCATTCATGCAAAACACCTTCAACCGCAGCCAGGCGTACCACGGCGACAGCATGCTGGTCATGGCGCTGCCCCACCACGAACAAACGTCCAAAAAATCATGGCCGAACCCCATCATGTTCCAGCCCAAGGACTCCGGAAATTCCAACCCGGACCCGGAAAAGAGCGCGCCCCCGGCCAACACCAAGGACCATGTGGTATTCAGCCATGACGTCAATCCAACCTACTGCACCACCGACCAGCAGAACAAGTACGAGCAGTACATGCAGGCACTGGGCATGTCGTATTGGACCACCCCGGATATCTCCAACCGACCGGCGGGCGATTGCTGCATTGGAAACGAGACGTCGGCACACATGATGGCGTTTGAGGGCACCATGAAGGTCTACAACGCCAACGGGAGCATTGTGAGTGAGACGCAGGGATCGGGGCATCTGGGACCGAGCTATGTCGGCGTGGCGTCAGTTCGCGAGGGTCGTGGTATTCTGAACCCTAATGTTGCCCCGACGTTGGGGCGGTTGATTTAGAATAAAATGATACTTTCCCGGGTATATAAGACACAATTAGCGTCCACGCGATCGCAATAAAATGTTGCGAACTAGTATGCTATGCATTCTTTTGGCTCTCTTGGAAAGTGTTATTGCAACGACCAATCCGAAAACTCATGAGGAGGATTTCAAAAGTATGGTTGCAGATTGCGTTACTGATGGCAGGCGCAACATGAAGAGCGAGGAGTGTAAGGTTGAAGCAAAAAAAAGTATCTACGCTGACTGCATGAAGAAGTGTAGAAAGGTGGGACGAGAGGAGTACTGCAAAACAACGCACTGCTACATGTGGCGGCCCGAGCCAAAATTTGAGCCAGCACAACACATCTCAAACACAACCAATGTCACCAATGGGTGGTATACCAACCCCCAGAAAGCTGCAGCCGAGGAAGCTAAAGCCGAAGAAGATGCGGCCAATGAGGCCGAGAAAGCTAAAGCCAAAGAAGCTAAAGCCCAGAAAGCCGAGCAGGAATTGCTGATTGCAGAACGCAAGAAGCGGCTGGCAGAGGAGAAAACTGCGGTCGAGAAGGCCAAGCAGGAATTGCTGATTGCAGAACGGAAAAAGCGGCTGGCAGAGGAGAAAACTGCGGCCGAGAAGGCCAAGCAGGAATTGCTGATTGCAGAACGGAGAAAGCGGCTGGCAGAGGAGAAAACTGCGGCTGAGAGGGCCAAGCAGAAGCGGCTGGCAGAGGAGAAGACTGCGGCTGAGAGGGCCAAGCAGAAGCGGCTGGCAGAGGAGAAGACTGCGGCCGAGGAAGCCGAGCAGGAATTACTGGCTGCAGAACAGAAGAAGTGGCTGGCAGAGATAGCCGATCAGAAGCGGCTGGCAGAGGAGAAGACTGCGGCCGAGGAAGCCGAGCAGGAATTACTGGCTGCAGAACAGAAGAAGTGGCTGGCAGAGATAGCCGATCAGAAGCGGCTGGCAGAGGAGAAGACTGCGGCCGAGGAAGCCGAGCAGGAATTACTGGCTGCAGAACAGAAGAAGTGGCTGGCAGAGGAAGCCAATCAGAAGCGGCGGGATGCAGAATCATTACAACCAACGACAACAAAACTATCATCTTTGATGATGTATTTGAGAGGTTTGATTACCTTGGTTGGATCTACGTCAAGTTACATGATAACATTTGGCGCCATTTTTATCATTTCCACCACAAAGCATTTCTTTCTACGTCAAAGAAAATTTTTGCCCAACAACTGTACAGTCTATGTAGACCTTCCACACAATATTACCCCACAGTTTTTCAATGCTGAAGTAGAAAAAAGAGTAGGGAATGCAGTGGATACTCCTGAACAATGGAATGTACAAGCCCAAATGGTGGAATTCAATCTTTCTTGTATGAAATGATAAAACTTACGGAACAAAATTTCATTTCTTCTCACAGTTCCGCTTCCGCTTGTTCCCCACCCTCCCCCCCTCTAACCGCTGGCACTGCAGCAACACCCCATTGTACAAATCCAAAAACTGCACGTCATCGCGCAATTTGTAATAGCGAGTTCGCTGCCGTTTTGCCTCGAATCGGAGGTGTTCGTGTATGTGTATCCCCGGCACCTCACTCGCAAAAAACTGATGCATGTCCTGTACCGGAAGAGCCTCCAGCATTCCTTTGTCCGTGAACACAATTGCGCTGGAATACGGCATGTACCACTGACCGCGGTGGTCCATACAGCCGCGCACTTTGCAGTATTGCGTCATAAACGACGCGTTCCACACGCTCTTGATCTCGTCATCGCCGTCCAGGCTGAGAAAGCTTGTCTTGTCCCCGGCACAGAACACGGCGACCGGGGACCCTCCCAACTGCAGCAGCGACTGCCAGACCAACCGAATCGGGTCTTTCTCGTGCACGGACGCCCTCAGCTCGTAGAACCCGTCCAAATAGTACGCCGTCTTCCCCTCCGGTCTGCGATAGATGGGCGCGTACATGGTCATCAGACTTTGCATGCTGAACGCGACTTTGTGCTTAAACCAATCCAATTCGGACTTAAACTTTTTTTTATATCTCACCTTTATGTCCGAAGATTCACCACCCACATCATCATGGCTGCACATTGTGCTCCCGCGCAAGCCTAATCTCTGCGAACACCGCCCCTGCGTCCTCTGTGGGGACGGTTCCAAAATGATTCGAAAGACGGTGTCGGTGGACACCATTCTTGAACACATGGACCTTGCGCTGGCCCCATTGCAACAAACGCAGGCGTGGCGAACGTTGGAAAACGTATGCCTGACTGCCATCGCCGTTCAGCAGCAGCAGCAGAAACCGGCTTTTTCGGAAACCGTCGCTCTCTGCTTCTCCTGCTCACACTGGACCACAAACAAGAAAAAGGTTCACGTTGCACCGATAGTGCAGTTGAAATGGCATCTTCGCACGCTGGTACCGTTGGGCCGGAAACGGTTCGATAAGCGCAGCATCCACCGCCTTGCAACCGTACTGTCGCAGCCGGACAACTTTTACCGCTCGCTCTTTACCCCACAGGAACTGAAATGCATTGGAAAAATGACAAAATTGAAGGCCAAGGATGTAAACCACGCTGTGAGTAAGCTATTCTGGAAAGAAAACACCAAGTCTCTCTTTGTCGAGGATTCCAATGTTGCCGAATTACTGCGTTTCTGAGTATTTTCGAGATAGACACATGCACGCAATGCCGGATCTGCGCCAATACACGCACCAATGTCTACAGTGGCTGGACACCAACGTTCGCGAGCCCCTCAAAGACACCATATTTGACGAATACATTGCGACGCCGGCCAAGCAGTGGTACTGCCAGTGGTACAAGCAACCGTAAGCTATGCTATTTTTTTTGAAACAACTTCTTCGTGTATTAACGCCAGGCATTTGCGACACCCAATGGCTGCAAACGTCAGCGTGAACATGTCTATCAACGACAGCAACAATATCCCGAGCGAGGAAATCGAAGATTTGATCAGCCAGGCCATTGTAAAGCCACCGGTGGATCCCGTGTGTACCCGCCCTTCCCGCGCCAGCAAGTCTCGCGCGATGACCAAGATTCGCGACATACACGAGTGGGAAAACTGCAGTGAGAACTCAAAACTTTTCAAAAAGGTGGAGGAAGCAATCAATGAGGAATTCGACGCTCTGCATCCAGACGAAAAATGCGATGTCGACAACGACTCGAATTACAGCGAAAGCGAGGACAACGACGAAAACCTCTCGTTTGTCGACTCGGACTCGGAGCCATGCAATGATTTAGACTCCTGGTCCGCAGCAGAGTCAGAGCCGGAGAGCGAGACCAGCATTGAGGAATCGGAGGACAGTGAGGATGACATGCCAACCTTGCGCCGGGAGCCGGCAACAATTCTGGATGAGCTGAACGAGATTACGTCGTCCGACCCGGTGTTTCCAACAGCAGAAACCCCTACGCGCGGTATCGACGACCTGGACCAAACGATGGTGCCAGGAGCTCTTTTGCCCACCAAGCGCAAACGAGGCTTGGCAGATAGTGACGCCGAGTGATCTACCGCTATCGTTCATATCCCACAAACGTATTTAACGTTGTCATATAAACAAACATATGCGCAACTACACGCTCAAAGACAAGTTGTGGCATACGCCTCTGAATCTTCATGTCAAAATTCAGGGAAAAGGCGTAGTGGTCCCTCTAGACAAGCGATTTTTGAATATCTGCAAACATCAGATATTGTACGGCCACAGCGCTGAGCTTTTCAAGGAAGAAAGTTTATCTGTAGTCTACACGCGCCTCAACGCGCCGGATCACGCCCTCATTTCCGTCCAGTACGACGACATTGATATCGGGGTCCTGGCAATTCAAGGCCGCGCGTTTGAAGAGACGCTCTCCAAGGACCCCAAGACCAACGTGCAGGGCCTCTGCCAGCTCGCGGAGGCCATCATCAGTCGACACGCGGTTGTTCCATTCATCACCTCCGCCCCCGACATCATTGCAACCCTGCCGCCGTACGCTGATCTAAAGCAGTGTAAACAGGTCCTGCGCGCGCTCAACCTGAAACTTCCCAAGCCGACGTCTGACTTTCAGCAGCACTGCTTCCAGTTCCTGCTGCGTGAAAAACTGATATCCGTCTGTAACGCCGAGCGTCCTGCGCCCCGCCGGCGCTTCACGGGACTGCCTGCTGCGCATTGCATGCTCAAGTTCAACAACAACATCGTCAGCCGCATGGTCTCTGCCAGCGCCAGCAACAATCTCTTTTTTGCGCGTGGCGTGTGCTTGAACGTGGCCGCAGCGCAGGGGCTGACACTGCCAGGAACTCAAGCTTTTCTCGGGTCCACGCTTGAAAATATCGACCTCCAAACTGCCGCGTACGAGCGGCTTCAGGAGGCACGTACTTCCTCGAACCCGGTCGCGCGCGTTGCGTACCTAAATGCCAAGGGCGAGAAGGTGAAGGCCGCAGTGTTTGCGCTTACCACTATCCACCGAGAAGCGCTGGCGGCAATTGGAATCAACACCCGGCAGCCGTCTCTCCCTTTTTACGTGGCTTTCACTGCCAGCACCACTCCAATTCTTTTGGGAGACTTTAGCCTCCCAACTCCGTCCATGGCGTCGCCGGCCGAGACCGCCTCCTTTCTCAAAAAAAAGGGGGAAGTGTTCATGCGGCGCTGGATTGCAGCGGCGTGTAACTATCACCCAGAACTACACAATGCACTTTGCCTGCTCTCGCGCGCGGTGGCGCCAAACGAGGGGAGTGTGTACGGGTACAACCCGATCCCGGCACTCGACATGTGGGCTAGCTACCAGAACGAAAATGATTCTAAATAATATAACACTATAAAATAAAAGTAGTCATAATATGGTACAAGACATTGCCATTTATTACGTGCACATGTTTGATGAGTACTTTGTTTTCAGTCTATGCTTCTTTGTCCTGAGCTACAAAGTTCTTTTCTGGTCCGAGCGAAGTGTCTCGTTTGGTGTTCTGTTACTCACTTCCTCATGTGCCCTTGCCATGACCCACCTCGTCTACCCACACACTCACACCATTATGCTCAATTCGTTCTCAAGGCGTATACACGACTTGCCACCAGAAGCAACTTCAATCAAAAGTTTCTGGAATTTGTATGTCTCTTACATACCATTTCCCACCAACATTGCTTCATTTTGGAAGCAACATACTCCTTTCTACACTACATGATTGACTTTCAACACACGATCAAAATTGACGATCAAAATTGAACGCGACCGAACCCAGTTTTTGCGTCCCCATTAGCTCACACGTGCAAATCCTTGCCATCGAGTTGCGACAGATGCTGAACATGGGACATCTGAGGACAGCCGCGGTCATTGCTGACAGACCTACCTAGGTTATATAATCTGAAACACTGCTAAACCCTAAAGAGTCGTGAAATGTACGATTGCCCTGTATTGCCCAAAACAAAAAAGACCGAAACCTCGGTCAAATTCACTACTCAGACTCTACAGGGCAGAGGTCGGCCTACGACCTGTTCGGCGGGGAACAACACTTTCGGACAATGGGATTCTCGGAGATCATCTTTGCCAGATCGGCGAAGATGATCTTGCGATTTTCTACACCGCCGAGCTGCCAGTCCTCACATTCCAAACCCGCCAGGAAAAGAACCCTGTTCAGGAAATCTGGATCTGGGAAACGAACGTTCTTCATTTTCTGCAGAATTGCAGAACCTTCTGGGAGGTTCAGAATCGCATCCGCGAGGTTAACTCTTGCGTTATGAGCTCCTTTCTTATCCGGGTTCCATTCCTTGCATGGATCTGTCAAAGCATTCTTGATGGCTTGTTGCGCGCTTTCTCGATTGAGCTTTCTTGCGCACATCTCAACAATCACATTCAGATTGATTCTTACATACTACTTTCAGAAGGTAAAAGAAAGTTGTTTCTTGGAGTTTTAATGCCAAATACATTTTTATCAGAGGCTTTCTACCCGAGCATTGGCCCGATGATCAATGCAATGATGGCATCGTGCTATCTTTTCTGTACTTTTCTAATCCTCTTCTTGAATTGAAGGCATCGTCCCCGCCATGTTCTGTTCTTTCCTGATGCTCTCTGTGAATGAGAGCGGGTACACCTTACGGTAGTAGACGGAAAGGATCATCTGCATCCACATCATCTCTTTCCTACATGACAAACCCTTGGTAGTCATGCTCTGTGCATAGATCCCACACCCGATGCGGAGGTCTGTTTCAGGTTCAGCCAGATCTTCCCATAGTCTGTGAAGTTGCTTATCGCTGGTAAAACAAAAAGTGCGAATGTCCCACATGATTTGGACTCACCACCTGTAATTTATTTCTTTTATATGATTTTGAACACAAATCTTTAAAAAAAAACTTAAACAGTCTTGAACCCCAAGACCAATCATGACAGGCATCCTTGTCGACCCGACTACCTGCGCCATCTTCTCCAGCGCGTTCCTTGTAAGCCTTTACATTGAATTGCCTAATGAAACCCACACTATCACAAATGCATACACTTTCATACATCTGGTGATCGTCTGGGCCTGCTTGGTCCTTGTCGCATTTGTGCCGGCTTGTTTGTCTATCGACACCACCGACTGGAACTGGCCGCCAAACCGGCGCAAAGCGGCGCCAAATTCCCAGGGAGGGCCTCCAAGAAATCAGTGGCCAAGGGCAATGCGTTTTTCGTACTTTAATCGGCGCTAGTATTTAACCCACAGTGTGGCACCCCAACAATGTCCAATCTTACCGATCACATCTGGACTGCATTTCACTGCGTCAGCGAAGCCGAGCAAAAGCAATGGCTACAAAGCGTACTCGATGCACTGAAAGAGCAAGACGAGCAAATTCAGTTCTATAAACACGCCTGGTTCTCCCTGGCTCGGCTGCACAACAACCCAGATTCACACTTTTCTGCACGCTCTCCCATTTAAGACTCTCACATGCACCCCAAATGCGCGCGCTGGTGATCTACCTAGGCTTGCTCATATTGTGCTGCGTCATTGCCCACGTGACGTCGTTCTCCAGACCCACCACTCGCATTTTCATGTCCAGCGCCAACCCGAGGCCCATTCTGCAACCCAAGCCCCAACGCGTGTGTCAGATTGGCGAGAGCTGGGGTAAGTTTCCATCGCCAGACCCTGTGCACAACCTCACACGCTTGGACCGCAAAGACTTTATGCGTCTCCAGGGTCGCGTCCGCCGCCTCGAGACTTTGGTGCACGACCTCTGCTGCGTTATTGTCTACGCCGACGACATGGCCCTCGTCGAGCGCGAAATGCTCCGGTCGGGGCCCATCTACCAAAACCCAGGCTCGGAAATTGCCCGACCGCCAATCCTTCTTCGCCGCGAAACCGCCGACATTGCTTGGCGGCATGGCAACCCGGTCAGCCCACCAGCGCATAAGTGGCAATGATTGCAGACCTGTTTCATGCCGCCGTCTCTTACCTCCTTCCAGCCACCAGCGCCGCCAGCACAAACCACGCCACAATCGCCAGCGTGCTCACCAGCGCGTACTGGCTGTACACCTCGGACGGCAGCACGGGCAGGCCGTCCAGAACCGACGTGGCGGGCCAGAGACACTGGTCCGCGGGCGCGGCGTGCACCAGACGCGCAGCGGTTTGGACGTCCACAGGAAAGTCGTCCGCGACGTACGTGCTGTATTTCCAGCCCTGCAGTGGTTGGGGAGCATTGCACAGCAGCATCGGCGGCACGACAAAGGACGTGGCGTGGTACAGCATTGTGTTGAAGTGCTATCTTTGAAACCCTGATCAGTAAGAACATCTTTATACCAGAAAATAAAAATAGACTTAAACACCAAGCTCAAACTGAGAACTAAAAAACACCCAATGCCTAAGAACCGCATTCGGCGCGAGCGCCTGCGGAATCCGGAGACCGAGCAAATACGCAAGGATGCAAAGAAAGAGGAGCGTGCAATGTGTGCCGTAGCTTCAACGTTTCTTGACAATGCGTGGGAAAAGTTGAAAATAGACTGCATCGACGCCGGCATGGACTGGAACGGTATCCAGGACAGCATGGACAGAAGCGCGTTCAACGAGGGTGTTCTGCATCTATGCGAGTACGCAACCACTGGCGTCCTTCCCGACCATCCCGCTGCACGCGAAGCGGAGCGAGAATGGCAACACGGCAAGCAAAATCCCGTGAAACTTATGGCGCGCGTGCAGAAGACCAAAGAACTGGCCGAAAAACAGAAAGCTATCGTTGCCAAAACAGATGCCGAATTCCGAGAGGACGTAACACTGATTGACGTCTACGACGACAAAGACGGGTCGCGGATCCACATATTTTACAGCATTGCGCTCTTGATGTGTTGCCCAGTGAGCAAGGTTCATGAATACAACCTGAACATGATGAAAGACGTGGTGTACATGACCTCGCATGACATGCTCAAGTTCCCGATCCCAGAAGATAAAAACTGGCATAGCTTTCACGGCAAGGAAAAGCCGACAAATTGGGTCATGGACACGCATAACGTTTGCTTTCAGCCCATGACGACCAAACTCTTTCGTCAGTTCAATTCACAGGTGGATAACATGCTCTCTCTGACCGGGAAAAACTCCGCGGTGCACATGGATAACAAGTCTGCGGTCTTCTTTATCCGAACTGGCGACGTCAGCGAGCCGTGCAGCATCACTTTTTATCTCTGGGCCGCCAGCAAGGAGTCGCGTCAGTTGCTCCGACGATCCTGTAATTTTTGCGCCAAAACAAGAGAGAATAACACTTTTCTTTGCTGCAACGGCTGTAAGCGCATCTACTACTGCTCGCCCACGTGCCAAAAGGCGGCATGGAAACAGCACAAAAATATCTGCCAGGAAATTCGAGACGAGGTGGATTCACTGTAAACAACAGGTTCCCTTTCGTCTATCTTTGGCAACTTTTGCGTTTTTTTCCCAAAACGAGTATATTAAATCCTTTTAAACCCATTCAGACATGTACCGGGGCCCAAAAGTACCCCCGTCTTTTTTTTCCCCGTCCTTTGTGGTTGGGTCCATGATGACACTCTACGCGACACTTTTTCTCGTCAGCCGCGTCCACATGCTGCACGAAGCGTATGTTGCCGGCCACCAGAACCGTCAGGATGAGGCATGGCTGCTAGAGCAGTGCGACCTCCACGAGTTCTACCACAACATGAAGCAACACTCCACGCTCTGCGACGAGGTGAAGGCAAAACACAACTCCATCATCTTCCTCGACGCCCTGCAGCACGTCGTCAACAACACGTATCTTTGCGGGTACCAGCCTTGCTCCAATATCATTTCCTCTCTCATTGACTGGGTCATGGGGAGGGGGGCCATGATCACCATTTACATCGCCGCCGTCATGCTCATCCTGCCGACCTTCTTCGTTCCCATCTGGCGACGCTTCATCAACTCCCAGGCGGACCATCGCATGCACCAGCTCTACCATAGGCCGTTTGGGGACCAGCACTACCTACAGACTCACGATCCACCGCATATCTATAAGGCGCTGGGGGATATTTGAGTTTTTATTAAATCACCACAAAGTATGGATTTCTAGTGTTTTCCACTGTACGCTTCAACTCCTGGATGTTATTATACTCCACTGTCAATGCCACGCAGACTTTTTTGAATAAATCATTCACTTTCGCGCTATCAGTACTTCCATCGAAAAATCTTGTATAATACTCATCAAATCTGGATTTATTTACACCTTGGTTGTTACCACTCAATTCTTCCGTTTGGCCAGTGTAAATCCAAAGATTAATATCACCACGTTTGAGTATTGTCTTGTATTCTTTCAATTTTTCAGGATCCAAATGTCCAGTAATTTCGGGCATCAATTCCGTTTTTTGGATCCGACTTTTGTTTATGAGGAACTTCCATAATAAAGAATATGCATGAAAAAATCGGTAAACCAATTCTGTCAGAGTAAATTCGTCTATTTTCAAGACTTCACTGTATTTTATGGCAATCTTTCGTACAATTTTGCGTTTGTGAACTTCACTTTGAAGTGAAGAAATTTTGTTTTCATCACCTTTCTTATTGTCGGCATTATTGCGTTCCGAAACAATTTTCATAATCATTCCGTGCATGTAATCCTGCAACTCAATGTCATCAAACTGTAAGTATTCTGTCAGTTTCTTTAACACTCCTTTCATGGATATATAATTCAATTTATCCATGCGGTCATTCGTCATTTCATCTGCACGCAAGACAATGTCCATCCAGAAAGAATCAATCTTCATATACTCCCGTTTGAACGTTTCATCCTGAATTGGCTGACCTCTCAAAAAAAGCCCAATTTGCTCACGTCTTTCATCATCAGAGTCTGCCACATATCTATTGACCACCGTATCAAATTTTTTCCGTATTTCCTGTAACATACGCTCTATTTCTTTTTTCATTTCCTGCTTTTTTTGTGTCTCAATAAACTCTAGTTTTTTTCTTTCTTCTTTTTGTTGTTCTACAGATTCCGCTTCCCTTATTTTTCTTTCTTCATCTTGTTTATCACGCTCTAATTGTTTCTGCTTCTGTATTTGCTCTAATTTTAGTTTCTCCAACTTTTTTGCCTCAAAATCTTTTTTGAGTTCAGAATCATTTTGACGCTCTCCAATTACGTACAAATACCGAAATATCATATCCAAATAATGCTCCGAATATCCAGTTTCCTTTGATAAAAAGTTAATTGTTTCGGCATCTGGTTTAAACCTCCAATTCTTCTGTTCTAAATCTGTTTCAGGGCAAGGTACCCAAAACTTCTCCGAACCTTCATTTTCGTTGATCCGTTGCTGTTTCAATTCTTCAAGGTATTGTATGATCCACGAATTGATTGCTTGCATATTCCACGCACTTTGTGTTTCCTTCCATCCTCGCCAACTTCTCCATGGCAGTTGAAATACCACGTTGAAGTCGTCTTGTTGTTCATCGGGAACCTTATCGGGATCTGGCAGCAACATATCCAGAATGCTTTTAGCCTTTTGCAGTTCTTGGTAATAAAAATTATCATGAATCCACTTTAATCTGTAAGTACCCACATTGAACAAAACCTCCTTGTTATTGAATTCCCTCGTTTCATAATCTTGATGTGGCCAATTCAATGTGTAATCTTTGAATTCCCACCAGTTATTATCACGTTTTTTCAAAAAAAGTGAATCACCTGTATCACCGTACATTTCCTTATTTTTCAAGTTTGACATGGAACCGGACATGTGTTGAGTTTGCACAACCATGGTATACATTATTAGCATTATCTGCTCGTGTACATTTTCTCTCGTTTTTCCATTTAGATGTGGAAGATACAAAAGTCTAGCTTCATCTCCGTTTTCGCTGGTCCATCGTGTGGACCATTTTACTATCAAATTATTGGGATCTCCTTTTTTTTTTTTGAGTTCAGTAAACCATTGAATTTCGGATTTTTCTTTACCCAATTTTGTGATATCTTCTTTATATGTTTTTTTCACGTCGGTTAACATTGATATCAGAAAAATTGAAATACCACCCCAACCAATTACCTCTTTAAATTCATCTCTTTTTACCCACCTGGAAAATACCCGGTAATTTTCATCCAATTCTTGGTTAAATGGGGCATATTCCAATTTTTCATCGAACTTCTTAAAATTCAGATACTCATATGAATTCCTTAATTTATCCCAACGTTTTTTTTGGTCTTCTACATGACTATTAAAAAATATACTCCACAACATGGTATCCAATGTCCAACCGTAAATTGGAACCGGATGAAAATCCGAATTGTGAACGGTACGCAGTCTGTTGTTTTTTCGTTTTTTTTTATCATCTGTTGGCGTATCATTATTTGTACTTTGACTCTTTTTTGAACCATTACCACCATTATCACCAATAACAACTTCAGTTGTGTCATAATACTGCCTAAAATTGTTCATTTTATCTTGCTTTTCGCTTGCTCTTTTGAGTCGCTTTTTATAAGTCTTATGCGAATCCCAACCCAACGGTACGGGCATAAATCCTTTCCAGTGATGGTCATTTATCCAAACACGTTCACGCTTGATCAATTCCACTTCCAAAATAGCAAAGAAAGTATCGAGTTGAAATTGGGCAGCTGTGTCAGACAAAAACGAGATTTCATATTTTCTTTCATATAACCCCCAGTTACTATACAACCTTTTCAAGATGCAATCGTACTGATCAGCCGACAACTGTTGCAACACAGCAAAAAAATCCAAACCTTTGTGGTACACCGTGACATCATTCTGTATTGTGATGGAAATACCCCGACTCAACACCCTCCCAATGCCAAAATATGGACATAACCAAAACTTGTCCTGTGATCGATATGAAATCCAGTCAAAGTAGATGACATCCACTCCAAGATTTTCAAATGCTCTGTCCAGCGCTTTAAGATATGACTGGTTATTCAAAACCTCACGAATCAACACAACATCTTCATGATTTGATTCATGTTCTCTGAAACGTAAATGACCTTCAAATAATTCACGCAAAAACGTTTGTTGATTCCCATTGATCAGTTTTCTCATGAAAGAATAAGCATCCAGTCCATCCTCTTTACAAACATCAAATGTCGAATTTCGCTTCAGATAGTGCATCACCAATGCCCGTGTTTCATACCACGTCAGATGACTGATAGCCCGTCTATGCGCAAGCTTTTCATTTTCAAAAACGGGAAATAATTCATGATTCAATACAGTTTTATGCCTTCCCTCGATCCAAATCTTTAAATTTGCATCAATTTTGTCAATCATTTGACCGAAAGCAATTGACCGTATAGCATTTTTTTTGGAACGTTGCATCATATTGATGAATTATATTGACTTAAGTACTCTACAACTTCATAAACCCACTCACACACGTACAATCGTCCTCCGACGTGCTATACATGGGCGACGTGCTGTTTTCCACACACGCATATTTTGCCCCCGTCCCGTCGCAATAATGATCGGGCGGACACGCAAAACAGCTTCCATCTCCCCAGTACCCGGCGTTACACGTACACGCCACACTTCCCGCCGCCGAGTGCGAATTGCTGTGACACGGTGTGCACGCGGCGTCTCCCGAGGCATCTTTGAATGAATTCTCCGCGCAAACTTCGCACACCCCACCTGTCACCGAAATCTCACCAATGCCCATCCCGTGATGCCGGCCGCAAAAATAGTACAACGTCGACCCGGTAAAACTCACCGGCACGGTCACCGTTGTCGTCATCGACGTATGGTCCACCGTCACATACGTCAAGAACCCAGTTTCCGTCTGCTGCCATGTCTCCGCTGTACTCACAATCAATGGGTGGCCTGACGGCCAGGAAATGCTCGTGGGCACCCCTTTTGCCACCTCTAGCGTCGGCCGGACCACCCCGGCAATTGCGTACGAATTGCTTCCATACCCCAAACTATACGTGTTGGCCGGCAGTGCCCGAAAATACCCCGGGTCACACAAACACACCTCCGCGGCCTCAAGTGAGTCTTCATTCGCAGGACAATTCACACACGCCCCACTCCCTACGTGACTCTTGTACGTCCCGGGCCCACACGCAACACACGAGCCGCCATCCGGCCCACTGAACCCGGCCTGGCACTTGCACGCCTCGATTTCCGTGAATAGACCCATCGTAATCTCTGTCGTAGTATGCTCTGGACATCCGTAACACGCCCCACTCCCGGTCTCATTCTTAAACGTATTCGACCCACACTCCACACATTCCTGTCCATCGGGGCCCGTGTAGCCCAAATCACAATGACAGTCCGTCAGCATTTCCGACCCCGTCGACAACGTCGTTGAATACAATGGACAATCACTACACGCAGCGAGTCCCACATACTGCTTGTATTTTCCCACGGTACAGGCCTCACAAATCACCCCATTCAGTGTAAAACCTTCCAAACAAAGGCAACCATTTTCCGACACCGAAGCAACCAGCGACGTACTATGGTCCCGGCAATTCGAACACGTCCCATTTCCCACCGAATTCTTGAATTTCCCAACTTGACACGCCTCACAGGAGCTTCCTGACGAATAATACCCCGCCAGACACACACACTCGGTGTTGTCCTCCGTCGACGTCGAAAACTCGGGGCACGCCACCACCCGGCCGTCATACTCATCCACATCCAACGAATGATACGTGATGGTGTCTGCCAGGGCACAGCAGAGCGCGGTCATCATCAACCATACTCGAACTCTAATCATCTATTTCCATCTTTCCAAGGGTCTTATATGAAAGTTTCCACGTCTTTATTGCGATTCACATCAATCACTCATATCTATGTGGTCAGACGTATCATCATTTGTCCCGGACTCCCACATATCATCACTCATCGACTCTTCACTCACATGACTCAGAAACTCCTCCATACCCACCTTATTTCCGGTAATCTGAAACAAGCACACCTCCACCTCGTTCTCGTATCGAATTTTGAACCCCATTGTCTCGTACCATTTCACCAAATTTCTCGAAATTATAGCTTTACCTATGTGTTGCACCGGCTGCATCTCATTCCCGGCCTCGGTCTGATCAACTTCCCGTAAAACTCCCGGCATCACGCCACGTCCCCCCCCTTCATTAAACACCTGCACGTTTACCATTACCTTGTCCACGTGCAGATACACCACCGTCTCTGCCGGCAGCGTGTCCAGAAACCACCTCATCATACTTGTCCCGATGCCTTGGCCCCGGAGAATATGGCTCACACACACACACGTCAGGTTCACACACAGCGAAGCCTCGCGGAACTCGTCCCGCATCACGTCGTCGGTTTTCACGAACATCACCGCCACCGGACTCCACTTGAACACAGGCCAGCCCCAGCCACTCCTTCTCGTGACCTTCTCCTGCACCATCACCACGGATTTATAGAAACCCATATGTACGTCGTTTTGCCTGCCAAACGAATTCCGAACAACCTTTTGAATTTCTTTCTCCATTTCACAGTCTAAGTCTTCTACTAACACATCGACAATGCGCATGTCCACGCAATCCACGCAGACTTGCATGTTTGACCACATTATTGCGTCATATTGGATACGATACATTTATTATTTTTACGCCATATCACAATCAA
>Ga0315315_10000836_pt1 | contig 27377 bp, 23 predicted proteins | sample M140m3416metaG_FD_203699 | JGI IMG/M metagenome (GOLD analysis project Ga0315315, IMG submission 203699) | Ammonia-oxidizing marine archaeal communities from Monterey Bay, California, United States - M1 40m 3416 | ecosystem: Environmental > Aquatic > Marine > Intertidal zone | place: USA... | reverse complement strand
TGTGGAATGAAAGAGATTAGAAAAATTCACATTTGTGGATTGGAGTCCATAAAAAGGAGGACTCATGCGTTCTTCTCATTTGAAGGCGGTGGTGAAGAAAGAATTGGATTCCCTAAGCGGTAGCGTTAGAAAGCCGTTTTGGCAATACGCTCAACTTGACCATGATGCACGCTTTGGAAACGATTATCGAATTATTTGGAATCTGGTTATAGCCCCCCCCCGAAATTCAGTCGCATCTGCAGCGTTTGCCTGGGTCGATAGGTTGGTTGTACGTGCTGTTACTGACGATGAATCGGATCGTCTTAGGGAGCCAAGCCGGGACGGTGCATCGTGGCCTGGTATTGTCGAGCGATTAGGTCGTTTTGCATCCAAAGCAGTTTGTTGAATGCATCTCAAGATGCTGACTGTTGCATCGTATTGCCTTTTGGTTCGTGCACTCTCTGTTATGCTGGACTGGGGTCTTTTCGGAGCAGATGATAGTCGTGAGTTCACCGATTTTTACAAAAATTAAAACGGGACATAAGATGCCGACTTTGTTTTTGGAGGGCGGTCAACCGGGAAATTCGGAGTCGGCGAAACGGCCTGCCTTGATAATCCGCCCGCCGTGGCGTCCGGGGCCCGGGCCCATTTTAATCTGGTAGTCGCATTGTCGGATAAGACCCCGGTCATGCTCAATGAGCAGGACGGAATGTCCAACCTGAGTCAATTGCCGCAGGCAACTCATCAGTCGATCCGAATCATGCGCATGTAGGCCATTTGACGGTTCATCCAGAATGAACAGAGTGCCAGTTTTAAGACGTTGCCCCGGAATCGTTTCACGCTTTGGCGATCCTTCTGAATTCGGAACTGCCGACAGCAGTGCTGCAATTCGCAGTCGCTGGGCTTCACCTCCGGATAACGTTGACAGCGATTGTCCAAGTGTCAGGTATCCCAATCCAGCCTGTCGCAGCCCATTGAGCGATTTCTGAATGCGGTGGTGCCCGTTGAAAAAAACAAAAGCCTGGTCTGCTGTCATGTTGAGGATTTCGTGGACCGACCGATCTCGATAGCGGACCTCGAGTACGTCACCTCGAAAACGCTTTCCCTGACAGTTATCGCAGGTTGTTTCCACGTCAGCTAGAAACTGCATGTCGATCGTGATCCTGCCGTGACCGCGACAACGTTCGCAGCGTCCTCCTCTTGCTGAATTGAAACTGAACGTCCCTGGCGTGAAGTTGCGTTTGCGAGCTTCGTGAGTTTCCGCCAGTAGTTTGCGGATTTCGTCGAATACGGCCAGATACGTGGCCGGAATACTACGATTTGAACGCGGGAGGGGATTCTGTTCGAGTAGCTGAACATCACTGAGATATGTAATTCCGTTGGTGATCTTACATTGCCAATCGTCAGAGTCCGGTTCATCTTGCAGAGCATTGCGGAGTGCTGGATACAGTGCATCCACGACCAGCGAACTCTTTCCGCTTCCGCTGACTCCGGTAACAACACACAATGTCTGCAACGGAATTTTAATCGACACTCCCGCGACATTGTGACATTGAATGTCGCTCGCCATCAGCCATCGAGTTGATTCAGTAATGTCAACGTGGTGAGATATCTGAGTCGGTTCGCTGTTTGATGTCGTCTGTGTAAGTGCCAGGCCAGTATGAGTGTCCGTTTGAAGCAATTCGTGTGGCGTTCCTTCAAACACCAATTCGCCCCCATCCTGTCCAGCCTGAGGCCCTAATTCGATCACATGATCGGCACTGCGGATGACATCGAGATCGTGTTCCACAACGACCACTGTGTTGCCACTGTCTTTGAGTTCTCGCATGGCTTGAATGATGCGGACTACGTCGGTTTCGTGCATTCCACTGGTGGGCTCATCGAGAACATAAAGCGTGTTCACTAGCCCGCTGCCCAGAACGGATGTCAGCATCACTCGACGAGCCTCCCCACCAGATAGCGTTGTTAAAGAGCGATCGAGAGACAAATATCCCAGCCCGGTGTCGTTCATGAAGGTGAGCCGTCTGCGAAGTTGTTGCAGCAACGTTGCCAACGCCTGAGTTTCTGCTGGTGTCAACTGTGAAGCCTCTTCCTTCAACCATGCCTGCAGGTCAGTACATTCAAAACTTAGCAGTTCCGGCAACGTCGTGCCGTTCACTTTTACAGAACGTCCGAATGGATTCAGTCGCGCGCCGTTACACGCTGAGCAACGGCTAGTGCGTTCGGCTTTGACGGTGCCCTTCCCTTCGCATTCTGCGCACGCTCCAATAACCGAATGGAAACTCAGCAATTCCTGGGACACCGCCACACAGGTCAACTGGCATTGTGAACATTCATACGAGCTATTGAAATTACTACGATGCCAATGACGACTCTCTGATTGACTATCGCTGGCGGGGCGTTCCAGAAGTACCGCACATGTCGATTCCTGATCGAAAGCCTGCTGAACGGCTTCGGCGATGCGCTCATGGGTATTGGAACCGACATTCACTCGATCCACGACGACCAGTAAATCCGCCGGCATCACGCGAATCGGAATCTCCTCAAGGCGACAAAGCTGCTGGCCATAAAAACAGCGGGTGAAACCCATCGTGAGGAAGTCTTCCGGACTGACAGATTCATCCGGGTCGCCATTGCTTGACGGAACAAACCCAATGATGGCTCGACTGTCTGTTCCGGATTCAAGGAGTTGTTCTGCCACTCGATCGGGCGTCCATGTCTGCACCAGGTTGCCACATCGGGGACAATGTGGTTGACCTCGCTGAGCGAACAGCAGTTGCAGGTAATGCAGTAATTCTGTTCGAGAGCCCACGGTACTGAGCGGATTCGTAAGCCGTGTTGCCTGACGTACGGCGATGGCAGGTGGGATCCCTTCGATACGATCTGCTGTTGGACGTTCCAGTTGATCGAGAAACTGTCGGGCCTGTGGAGAAAACGTTTCGACGTAACGGCGTTGACCTTCTGCGAACAGTGTGTCGAACGCCAGACTGCTTTTTCCTGATCCGCTGACTCCACAGATCACTGTTACGGCATTGTAAGGAATCTGCAACGTGATTCCGCGCAGGTTGTGAACTCGGACTCCTTCCAGAGTGATGTGTGACATTCGTTCGAAATCAATTGGTTGTGGAAGCAACAGAATTATTGTTTTTGGCGTCGGTGAAATGTTGCGTCATTGTGAAAAGGAAAAGTCGTGGATCGCCGATTCGAGAAATTCAACACTGTAGCCGTAGTCCTCTGGTGGCATATAGCGTCCGTTTTTCATCGTCACCGGATGTCGCATGTGTTCGTGAAGGTGATCGGAATATTCCGCGACGCGATTGTCCTGAGTACCAGACACACAGGCATAGTCAATGGTTGCCAGGTGTTGAACGTATTCGCAGAGCCCAACTCCGCCTGCGTGAGGACATACCGGAATATTGAATCGCTCTGCCAACAGCATAACCGCCAGTACTTCGTTGACTCCGCCCAATCGGCAACTGTCCAGTTGGCACACCTGCATGCCACCGGATTCCATGAACTGCCGGAACATAATGCGGTTGTGGCACATCTCTCCTGTGGCGATTCGGATTGGAGCCACCGCTTTGGCAATCGCGGCATGCCCAAGAATATCGTCGGGAAATGTGGGTTCTTCCACGAACCACGGATCGAACGACTTCAGCTGCAGAATCCATTCAATTGCTTCAGGTACGTCCCACATCTGATTGGCATCCACCATCATGCGGGCATCCGGCCCCAGAGTTGACCGCAGCAGTCGACAGCGTCGCAGGTCGTCTTCGAGATCGCGCCCCACTTTGATCTTGAAATGACTCCAGCCGCGATCCATCAGGTTTTTACATTTGGCTCTTAAATCGTCGTCGCTGTATCCCAGCCAACCGGCCGACGTTGTATAGCTGGGGTATCCCTCTTCTAGCACCTGTGCAATTCGTTCCTGCTTGCCGTATTCTCGTTTACGGAGAATTTCAATCGCCTGGTTACAGGTCAGAGATTGTGTGAGATAGCGGAAGTCCACACAGGCCACGAATTGCTCCGGGCTCATTTCTGTGATCAATCGCCATAGCGGACGTTGATTAATACGGCACCATATATCCCAGACCGCATTAATCACGGCAGCGGCAGCCATGTGGATGATTCCTTTTTCCGGCCCCGTCCATCGCAACTGACTGTCTCCTGTGATTTTGCGATACAGGGTCACCGGCTCCGCCATCAGTGACTCAACAGTAGTACCGACCAGCAGTGTTGCCAGTGATTGAATTCCGGCCACACACAGTTCGGTGCCTCGGCCGATTGTAAACGTCATACCGTGACCGTTCAGTTCTGCGGATGATGTTTTAAGTACCAAGTAGGCGGCCGAATAGTCTGGATCCGGATTCATGGCATCGGAGCCGTCGAGATAATCCGAAGTAGGAAATCGCAGATCGTGAGTTTCGAAACCAGTGATTGTGATGGGCATAATTATTGCGAAGCCTGGAAATCGACAGACCGATGAATGATGGGAATTCGTTCGTTTCGTAGTTTAAGTCCGTGAGGATAACCGTGCTTCGCTGCCAGCAATTCTTCGAAGCAGAATTTGAGATCCGTGAGTAGTTGTGTGACATTGATGCCACAAAAGTCGGGCTCAAACGGCTGTAGGTAGCGGTTGCACGAACCGTACATCTTGCGTGCGCCTCCCGCGTTTCCTCCTTCAAAGTGAAACAAACACACAGCGGCGTGAATAAGTCCCTGGAAAAATGTCTTTTCGGGTCCGATTAGTTCAGACCAGAAATCTTCGAAGACGTCGTGGCATGCAAAGAATTCCTGTTTGTTGAACAGACAAATGCCTTCGTCGATGCGGGGATCGGTGGGATCGAATGACACGAGATTGCCAATGGGAGAGCGAAATACCGTGAAACGTATCCTAAAGACAGCAGACCACAAAGCCGTCGCACGGTGATTTGTTGGTCTTTGTGACGACTCTGTTGTGCTGTTGAAGACTGGTCAGGCATTTAGGTGTCTGACGCCAAGCGAACGGATTCGCAGAGGAGATCATCCAGGTTGGATGGAGCGTGTCTGTCTCTGTACCTTGCTTAAAAAGGGCAACCACGGCTGGAAAGAGCGCGGCGCTCAAAGCGTGATTCAGAAAAGGTATTTTGCGGCGAACTGTCCGGGAGAGTTTCGCTAAGCAGGTGAAACCATCACCTGTTCACTCATTCTTAAGTGCTGGAACCGCGAAAAAAGAACTAAGAGTTTGTATCTGCCAATGTCTTGTTAGTCGGCTGCACCAGTAATGCTTCTCTTGCTGCAAGTGCTTTCTCGGCAGCAGCAGTGGGAGAATCAGCCAGTACGGTCAGGTGGCCCATTTTTCTGCCGACACGAGCTTCGCGTTTTCCATACAGGTGCAGCTTGAGATTATCTACAGCGAGCGCGTTCGCCCAATCGGGTTCACCGCGCTGCCAAATGTCACCCAGGAGGTTCACCATCGCGGCAGGTCGCAGTTGTGTTGCAGCACCAAGAGGCAAACCGCAGACCGTTCGGACTTGCTGTTCGAACTGGCAAGTCGCGTGGGCATCGATCGTCAAATGCCCGGAGTTGTGTGGACGTGGAGCCAATTCGTTGACGAGAATTTTACCATCGGTGGTCAAGAAGAATTCCACACAAAGCACTCCAACCACTTCCAGTTCGGCGAGTATGGCGCGGGTAATGTCGATCGCATCTTTGGCGATGCTCGTTGGGAAACCAGATGGTGTCACTGAGAGGTCGAGAATGTGATCACGATGTGTATTGACCATTGGGCCGTAGAACGCGACCGCTCCGTCATGCCCACGAGCAGCAACAACAGACAACTCTGCTTCGAAGTCGACGAAACGCTCCAGCACAGCTTCTTCACAATTCAGTTCGGCCCATGCAGACTCCAACTGGTCGGATGACTCAATTTTGACTTGCCCCTTGCCATCATATCCCCATGCAGCCGTCTTCAGGACTGCAGGCAATTCTCCATCGTGTGCTGATTTTAACTCGTCAAAGGAGTAGATCGCACGAAATGGCGTCACAGGAATACCTGCAGTGTGAAGAAAGGATTTCTCGCGAATGCGTTGCTGAGTGGTATGCAGAACGCGGCCTGCGGGATAAACGGGAGCAAAACGATTGACAACATCAATCGTTTCTACAGGCACGTTCTCGAACTCGAATGAAACCACATCGACTTGCCTTGCGAAGTCGGCAACCGCATCCGCATCGTCGTAGCCGGATTGAATTTCAAGGTCAGCGACTTGACCGGTCGGTGTGTCGTTATCTGGCGAAAACACATGCACGCGGTATCCAAGTCGCCGGGCGGCAATTGTAAACATCCGACCCAACTGGCCGCTTCCCAACATACCGATGGTCGAACCCGGTAGAATCGTTTGCCTCATAGCTCACAATCCTCCATGACTTTGTTTTTCTGTTCGCTCATAAAGTCCTTTAACCTGGTGCGCAGAGCGGGCATTTCGTTGGCCAGCATACGTACAGCAAGCAACGCCGCATTCTTCGCTCCGGCATCACCAATCGCAAGCGTGCCAACGGGAACTCCGCCCGGCATTTGCACAATCGACAGCAGCGAGTCCAGCCCCGACAAAGCTCGTGACTGAATAGGCACACCGAGTACCGGCAACGTCGTGATGGATGCAACCATCCCCGGAAGATGGGCTGCCCCACCTGCTCCGGCAATGATGAGCTTCAGCCCGCGTTTTTCTGCGTCTCGGGCGTATTGAAACATCCACTCCGGTGTCCGATGTGCCGACACAACACGTTGCTCATACGGCACGTCAAACTGGGTGAGGAGTTCCGACGCATGCTGCATTGTGGGCAAATCAGATTTGCTACCCATGATGATACCAACAAGCGGCTCTGTCTTTTTGTTCTCGTCCATTGTGTTGATCCCACTTTTGTTTTTCGTCCTGCCATGTTCATTCATCTGTGATCAGCTGGAGCAAGTCGCCGATCTTCTCATGAGTTTCGATTGGATGACAACGTCTTTACGCATTTGAGAATTCGAAAGCGGTTCTGTTATTCCACTCTTTCCCATTCAATGAAGCCATCCTCCTCCAGGTGCCGAGTGATGCGCAGGACAGCCACCTCGGTATTTCTAACCTCGCGTAGTGTCTTTTCCGGCTCTGAGTTTGAGTGCAATACAGCCAGCACATGGACATAATGGGTGAGAAATGTTGAACTGGAAGAAGCCTTTATCTCGTCAACGGCGGCATCTGGCATTTTCCGTTTCAAAGATGTGGTTGGCTCAGACGCCATTCCAGCCATTTTTTGTGGAACAGTCTTCGATCCCGCCGATGATGTTCAATTTTTGCTGATTGTTCTTCTAAATACGAACCCACCCCCAATAATTTAAACACGATATTAACATCCCAAATTATATTTCGCGTCTTATAGTTCTTGCCCCGATAAAGTTTCTGTGAATCGTCGTTGCCTGGCTGCGACTTGTTTCTGTAACTACCGACATGACTGGAAGGCACAGCAATATACGTAACTAAGTTGAAGACGGATTCGCACTGTTACAAGCGGAACGATTGATCGATGAGTACCTGATCTCAGTTCTAACGCACTTCGGCAAGACAAGATGTCCGGCAACAGCTTGTGGGCAGTGCAGATTGCTTGCCAGCACATGTGCTGGCAAGGTGATCGCTACCGATTGGCCCGACTGTCGCCAAAAGTAATTTCGGAAACCTGCACCAACGGATGAGATACGCCCCCCCCTTGAGCAAACAAATATGTTCTCAGACAGGCGGATCTTCACGAAGCCAGTGGGGACTTCCTCGTATGAAGGTCAAGGCAACTCACAAACCCCCGGAAGTTAGTGAAACCAGTCCATCGTGATTCCATGCGACGAGCTCTTCCGCATGAAGGGGACAGAATTGCAATTCTAACGAAGCGTTCTGAACTATTCAGCAGCGTCAATCATTCCTCGCCAGCCCTGTGTCTGAAACGGCGAGGCTGGCAGACCGTCTGAGTTCACCAGATTCGGGTTGGCCACCTTGTGCCAACCAAAACGCACTTGAGTTGGTTTGGCAATTTTGTCACAGCTCACAACTACAGACGAGCCGGCAATGACTGCTACGGCGTCGAAGAATTCACCGTTTGCTCCCGCAATCTGAAACTCATTCAGCTCCTCGTTGTCTCTGCTCTTCAGACCCGTACCGGTAAAGTGAAAGTCGACTTTCGCTTTGGTGCCGTTGATCTGCAGTGATTTGAAGATGGGGCCGGAGTAGATCAGGTCTTTCTGGTCATAGACCTTAGCCAGTGCCCAACGAGCCAGACGATTTCCGACATCCCGTTTGTTGCGAGGGTGGATATCAGCAATGTCGTCGACGAGATCCGTAGTCACCGCCATCCCGGTGTGCGGCAGATTGAGTGTCGCCGTTTGGGCTTCCCAAACGGCCGGTAGTTCACCTGTTTCGTAGCGTTCTCCGGACCATGGTGCAATCTGAACGAAGTAGAATGGCATATCACTGTGATTAAAAGCCTTTCGCCAGCCGTTGATCAAATCTTTCATCTTGTCCAGGTAAGTAAAACCGTTCTTCCGGATGATGTTGGTCTCACCCTGGTACCAAATGGCTCCTCGAACAGACAGGTTCGTAATCGGAGCAACCATCGCGTTGTACATAGGGCCGGAACCACTTTCCGTAATCGTCCACGGTTCAATCGGTGAACCGCCCCAGGATGTATTGATCAGACCAATCGGCACATTTACTTCGTGTTGCAGCTTCAGGCCGAAGTAGTACAGCACCGCCGAAAAAGAAGGAACTGTGGCCGGATCACAAACTCGCCATTCCGCGTTTACGTCTTCTGTCGGGGCATCGGCCTTAACTTTCGGGATGTGGAAGAGGCGTATGAGTGGATGACTGGCGGACCCAATAGCAGCTGCCGCATCGATCGTGTTCCTGAGTTGCCATTCCATGTTCGACTGACCCGATCCAACCCAGACATCGCCGAACAATACATCCTCGAGTTCGATTGTGTTGCTGCCCGTAACGGTAATGGACTGCCCCTGTTCGTTGGCCGACTGGGCTGGTAGTTCTGCTTGCCACCTGCCTTCTTTGTCGGCGGTTGTTTGCACCTCTTGTCCGCCACAAGCTACAGAAACCTTTTCAGCAGGCTCCGCCCAGCCCCAAATACGAACCGGTGCATCTCGCTGGAGAACCATATGACTGGCGAGTGCGTTTGGCAGACGCACTTCGCCGACGGCGACTTCTGTCGAAAGCAGAGCAAACACACTGAGAAGAAAGGGGCACAAGACGGTTTGAATATTCATAGGTTTCTTTCAATGGACGAATCGATGTTGCGTAACAGCGAGACACAGGGATGCTTCGCACATTCAGCTACCTGGCAGAATGCGATGTCGGTTGATGGTCCAGCGATCCATTTCTCTGCCGTGTTCGATTACGACAGCGAATTCATGAAGCGCAACGGTTGGACAAACGTGAACTGGTAATGCAACCAGCAGGTCACCAGGGGAATATTTCGCCGCGTGTTCAGTGGTCACTGTCAGATGTTCTTCGTTGTGGATAATCGCCATAGCGTCGGGAAGGTCCGGCAGGATAACGCGAGCGCCCGCAGGAGGATCGGCAGCAACCGCTTTGTGACCGAGATCCAGCGTGAGCTGTCCGGAAACCGCAGTGCTGACGACTCGCGTTGCCACAGCCGCCGACACTTCGAAAACAAGATCCGGGCAGATCCGGCCGTAACCGACGTCGTGCAACGTGCACGTTCCAGGACTCAAACGAATCCGCTGATCCTCGAAGTCGGCATAAATGGGGAACGATGGCGTACCACCACACAGCAGTTCGGGAATGGGTAATCCAGCAGCTTCCAGTCGCTCAATCAGCGTTTTAACCGGCTCCCACGCCGAAGTCACAGCTTCAGTACGTTCGTTGAGGTCTGGCTGATGCTGATGGCCGTCGTAGATGTGAAGTCCAGCGGGATAGATTCCGGGAAGGCTGTCAGCCAGTGCGTACAGAGAGACCGCCTCCGGAGAATCGGGAGCGATACCAGTGCGGTGCAGTCCGACGTCCACTCCCAACATAACGCCCACAGAAGTTCCGGCGGCAGTGCATTCTTCAGACAACTGTCGTATTGGACCTTTTGCATCGGCTGTGATGCTGGCGACTGTTTGGGGAAAAGAACTGAGAACTCGCTGCAGCTGGGTGAGTGACGGTCCAACGGGATTTCCTGCCAGAATAATGTCGGTAGCACCTGCTCGGCACAGCATGTCGACTTCAACAACCGTTGATGCTTTGTGTTGAATGATCCCTGCGGCGAGAAATCGCTGAACGACTTCGACCATCTTATGCGTCTTACAGTGAGGCCGTAGTCGATCGGCGCCTCCTGCGATTTGAATCATGTGCGCGATGTTCGCATCAATCCGTTCGGGCCAGACGATCAGCGCCGGGGTAATTAAGGTCCGTTCGGTATCAGCATGCAGCGAAGGAGTTTGGAAAATCACGTTCGGCAATCCTTTAAGAAGAAACACCCCGGCTGTATGAAGCAGCCGGGGTGCAATAAACGAATCGTCGATTGTGCCCGCCTATTTGCCTTTGGCGGGAGTCAGCATCACGGACATCATACGTCCGCTTTCCATCCTTGGTGGTTGTTCTACAGCGGCAATTTCTTCCAACGATTTGACAATCTCTTCCAACATCTCGCGCCCGCGATCGTGGTGAGCATTTTCGCGTCCACGAAACATAACGTTGATTTTGACTTTGTCACCACGCGACAGGAACTCACGTGCCTTATTGACTTTTACCTCAATATCATGCGCGCCGGTCTTGGCGCGAAGACGAAGCTGTTTGAGTTGTGTTTTATGTTGCTTACCGCCACCGGTCTTCTTTTGTCGTTCATACAGCACCTTGCCGTAGTTCATAATTCGACAAACTGGTGGACGGGCTTCCGGACTTACTTCAACGAGATCGAGACCCTGATCCTGAGCAACCTGCAGGGCCGCTTCGGTCTCCATTTCTCCGAGCATTTCTCCATCAGCATTAACAACTCGAATCGGAGTAATGCGAATGCGATCATTCATCCTTGGTACATCACGTTGTGGAACCGGAGCTGGACGAAAACGTTTAATGGTTACCTCCTCAAATCAACCTGAAAACTCAAGAGTCAGCTGCTGTTTCGTGATGACACTCAACGGTGACACACAAAAGCAGAATGAGCTGACCCAAAACATGGGCAAAACAAGCTGCCCTGACAGAATTTACTCTCTTTGCCGGACACCTTCGGCGTTCGACTGAACACGAGCAACCCAGAATATTAGAGAAAAGTTGAACCCCGATGAAAGTCCTCCAGTGTGTGATTCGTCCTCGTTCGGCATAATTCCCAACTGTAGCTGGCCTATTTCGGACAGTTATGGGTAGGTTGGAGTTCCACCGACCGACCAATGTATCGATCTGCTGCAATTCGAAGCAGCCTCCAGGCGGAAGTCTGCGGCCTCGAAATGTTTCTCGAATACGGTGATCGGCTGATTTTCCCCGCATTCAACGAGCAACTTACAGCCCCGGATGGCCCGACACAATGTCCTCCCCTTTCGATTCTGCCACCGTCCGGTCGCTGCTCACCACTCTGGCCGGAAGTACGTGTCCGGAGGCAACAGATCAGTGGCCGAGCGACCAGCTTCAGGCACTCACAGCCGCCGGAGTGATGAAATGGAATCTGCCGACTGAATTTGGTGGTCTGGGCCTCAACGACCAGGCCATGCTGGAAGGCTACCGTCTGCTGTCGTCGTCCTGCCTGGTGACCACGTTCATTCTGACTCAGCGCAATGCGGCCTGCCAGAGAATCATCACATCTGCAAACACGGTAGTTCGTGAACGCCTGCTGCCGGAATTCGCAGAAGGCCGCATCTTTGCTACCGTCGGTATCTCACATCTCACAACGTCCGGTCAGCACCTCAAAACTCCAGCCGTTCGAGCCGAACCAACCGCCGCGGGATTTCGCCTTTCGGGGTTTGTGCCATGGGCTACGGGAGCGACTCATGCGGACCTGCTTGTCACTGGAGGGCAACTGGACGACGGACGGCAACTGCTGGCTGCCGTTCCCACTGATCGTCAGGGAATTAAAGTAAACGCCCCGGTAGAAATGATGGCGCTCAACTCTTCACAAACCGGGTCAGTGCAGTTGACCGATGTTGAAGTCAGTCAGGCTGAAATTCTGCACGGTCCCGTAGAAGGTGTGATGCAGCAGGGCAGTGGGGGCGGAGCCGGTTCTTTGGGCACATCAGTTCTGGCCGTTGGAACAACGGAAGGCATGTTGCGACATCTGCGGAAAGAAATGGACCGCCGACCCGATCTGGGGGAATTTGTGGAACCGCTTACACAGGAAGCGTCCAAGCTGGTCCACGAAATCCGGCTTGCCGCTACGGGCAATCACGCCGGCGGAGCTTCTGCATCTGAAGTCGTTCGACGGAATGCCAATTCGCTCGTTCTGCGGACCGCCCAAATCTGGCTGGCAGCCACCAAGGGAGCCGGGTACGTGTCCGGCCATCGTGCCGAACGAGCCGTTCGGGAGAGTATGTTTTTTCTGGTGTGGAGCTGCCCGCAACCGGTGCTGTCTGCCAATCTTCGCGAACTTGCCTGCATGAGTAGAGCCGGCGAGTGCTGATTGATTCAGACTTGCGTACTGCGATACACTAGGAGAACGCTGGTCAATCATCAAAGAAGCAACTTGCAGGTTCTATACGTCGTTGACGCAGTACAGCAGACGCCACGGTGCCGCGTGCCGACTCCTGGGTGATTTGTAAATGCTGGTTTTGCTCTATGAGACCTGTGCCGGCATTAGTTGTGAAAAGAGACAAGGCACAATGAGTAAAATGTCCAGCATGATAAAAATGATGAATCGGCAAATCATCAAAAGATATGGCTGTATCATCAATCGATTTAGATTTTCAACACAGCTGGATTCATACGTCATTTCATATCCCAAAAGCGGCAGAACCTGGTTAAAAGCTTTGATCGGGAAATACCTTTCGCTGAAACACGAATTGTCGGAAGACCTTGTATTGTCCCCTAAAGATCTAACCCAAAACAGCGGTTTGCCCACGCTGTTCTTCTCTCACGCAGGTACAGGGTTAGGAGCAGATGAGGATCCCGATAGTGATCTCTTGTATGAAAGGCACAAGAAGCCGTATCGAAATGTCATCCTGCTGGGACGAGAAATAAAAGACACTCTTGTGTCGTCTTACTTCCACGCGACCAAAAGGACTCGCGTGTTTGAAGGCTCAATCTCTGAATATATTAGAACAGATCGATTTGGCGCTCGAAGGATACTGGAGTTCTACGAACTCTGGTTGCAAACTCAAGATCGAGCAGAAAGGTTCATGTTCCTTCGCTACGAGGACCTGCATCAGGACCCGAAGGGCTCTCTCATTAAAGTTCTCGAATTTATTGGAGAAACGGAAATCAAGGAAGACATTGTGAATCAAAGTGTGGATTATTGTTGCTTTGAGAATCTCAGAAGATTGGAAGTTCAAAACCGATTCCAGAAAAGCGCCCTTAGGGTGAGGGATCCTGAAGACATAGAATCTTACAAGACTCGCAAAGGCAAAGTCGGAGGCTACACGGATTACTTGTCAGAAGAAGATCAGGCTTTTGTTGATGAATTGGTCAAAAAACGGAATTGGGATTTTGAGAAGTTTGCGTGAAGTCCAGTAAATCGAAACAGCATCCTGTCTAAATTGCCCGCGAGGCATCAAATGCGAATCAGGAGCATTACTCGATGAAGTCAAATGCCCACACTTGCAGTGTTGTCCGGCGATTCGCGTTTACGCTAATGGAACTTCTGATCGTCATTTCAATCATCTTGGTATTGGTGGCACTCTTGCTGCCAGCGATTCAGAATGCTAGAGCAACGTCACGACGAGTGCAGTGTCTGGATCACGTACGGCAGTTAGGCATGGCACTGCATACTTTCGCCGCTAAGGATCCGAGCGGCAACTTTCCGCCGTATGGAACGGTCGGTGATTTCAAAGCGGGGACCTTGTGGAGTGGCACTGCTGGCCATTTAAAAAGCTGGGTGGTGGATGTTTTGCCGGAACTGGACCGCCAGGATCTTTACGATCGCTGGGACCACGATCGAAAACACGATTCCACGACGAAAGGGGCTGACGGGATTTCAAACAGAGATCTCACTCAACTCTATTTGCTGCCTGTCCTAACCTGTCCCGCTGACGAATCCGCATTCAGCACACCAGGCTCACTGAGTTATGTTGTGAACGCTGGTTATGCGAACCTTAAGCCGACCGGTGCAAAGACACCTGCTCAAATGCTGAGTTCCGACACCGGCTGGGGAGGAGGTGCCAACTATCACAACTACGACGATCCTGATCTGGACCTGAACGGCAACGGGACGACGAATGATACCGAAGACATCAACATTCATCATACCACGGGTGTCATGTGGCGAATGGTTCTTGACCGTGATGGTGATGGCTTGCCAACACCAATGGTGAACCGCAGCTACGGCCCCAACAACATCTACGACGGCACCAGTAATACGATTCTGGCAACTGAAAATATCAATGCCGGAAACACGGATTTGTGGGGTGACCCCGATCCACGAAATTGCACCTTTGTGTACCCGCTGGACTGGGATCTCAGCGATAACACTCCACCGCTTGATGCGACAAATTATCTTTCTACCGCCCCACTCGATCCTGACCATTCTTATGGCGTCATCAACGAATCACTGGATGGACCAGACGGCGAACGACCGTTTCCAAATTCCAAACACGCCGGAGTCGTTAACGTAGTCTTTTGCGACGGATCAGCAAGACCGATCTCTGAAGACATTAATCTGTCGGTCTACGCACGAATCATCACACCGGCAGCCGGCAGGCGGTCCGGAACAATCACGCCTCAAACACCACTGAACGGAAATAGTTTCTGAGTGGTTGCTGCTCAGCTGCAATCATTATCGAGCAACAGAATGACTCCCTGATTCGTTCGCTCGCGCCGCCGTGCGTTCGGGATCAACTTCCCGGTACTCGATGTTTCCCGCAATTGCCATCAGAACATGCTGAGCGATATGCTCTGCGTCAGCTTCCAGCATCCCTCCGCAAGCCCGCAATCAAACGCAGTGTGAAGGCCATTTTCCTGTCTCTGGGGATACCAAGGTCGATTTGGTAGTCCCGTCGTGGGGCCGCTATAATTCGAAGGTTCACGCCGGATAGGCATTCCATTAGAACTTCAGAGTGTCGAGATCAGGAAAGGTCCATTTCATGCCATCCCCCATTCGAGTTGCTGTCACTGGTGCTGCGGGTCAAATTGGTTATTCACTTGTATTCCGTCTGGCATCCGGCCAGGTATTCGGACCAGATCAGCCCGTCATCCTGCATCTGATTGAAGTCCCCCCAGTGATGTCAGCTCTGGACGGCGTTCACATGGAGCTCGATGACTGCGCGTTCCCCACTTTGGCTGGCGTGGTCAAAGCAGACAGCGATCATTTGGAAGATGGATTTGGTGACTGCAACTACGTGTTGTGCGTAGGCAGTGTGCCACGCAAAAAGGGCATGGAACGCGGCGATCTGATTAAAATCAACGGTCCAATCTTCACCAGCACCGGACAGGCAATTTCCAATGCGGCTGCATCAGACGTGCGAGTCGTCGTTGTGGGCAATCCTTGCAACACAAACTGCCTCATTGCTATGAACAACGCACCAAAGGTGTCAAACGATCGCTGGTACGCCATGACGATGCTTGACCAGAACCGAGCGGTTTCGCAATTGGCTCAGAAAGCGGGACAACCGGTTTCTGCAGTTTCTAATATGACAATCTGGGGCAACCATTCGGCAACTCAGTACCCCGACTTCTACAATGCGAAGATCAACGGCAAAGCCGCTGGGGAAGTTATCGACGACTCAGCATGGCTGCAGGGCGACTTCATTAGCACGGTTCAGAAACGTGGAGCCGCGGTTATCGAAGCTCGTGGAGCTTCCAGCGCTGCTTCCGCTGCCAATGCGATTCTGGACACCGTCAAAGCGATCTCCAGCCCCACAACAGACGGCGAGACATTTAGTGCTGCTGTTTGCAGCGACGGTAGTTACGGTGTAGATGAAGGTCTGATCAGTAGCTTTCCGCTCACCAGTAATGGCACCGATTGGTCTATTGTCAGAGGGCAGACGCACAACGAATTTGCTCAGGCCAAGTTCGATGCAACAATTGCCGAGCTGCGTCAGGAACGCGATACCGTGAAGGATTTGCTGAATTAGTCCAGCAAAGTGCATTCTGAAACGTAGATTGACTCATGTGTCAATAGCGACGGAGGCTCATATCTGTGTCGGAAATGAGCGGTGGTCGTTGCAGCCTTGATTCCGTTGCAGCACGCATCAGAAATAAATCGGCCTCACCATGAAAAAGCTTCTGCTATTGCTGGTTGGCATTGGTGTAACGGTTGGCAGTTTTTATTGGTCGATGAAGGGCGTAAAACTCGAAGACTTTGTAGACGGCTTTAAGACAGCCAATTACCTCACGCTGCCGTTCATCCTGCTGTTGCTGTTTATCTTCTACTGGCTGAAAGCCATTCGCTGGTCTTGGATGCTGAAACCTATTCAGGAGCTCAGCACCAAACAACTATTCCCACCCGTGATGGTTGGCTTTGCCGCGAACAACCTTTTGCCTGCACATTTGGGGGAATTTGTTCGAGTCTTCCTGGTTGGTCGTCGCCACCAGCTGCCAATTTCCACAGTACTTTCCACTGTCGTCCTGGAACGTGTTTTCGACGTCATGGCTATACTGGGCCTGTTCGCAGTTAGCCTGCAGTTCGTTGACCACCTGCCGCCCAGATTCAACCAGGGAGCAATCATCCTGGCAGGCCTGTCCGGTATTTTTGTTTTATGTGCAGCCGCGTTTCTGATCTGGACGGAAGCCTGCATCCAACTGTTCGCGGGAACGCTCAAGTTTGTACGATTGGTTCCGGAAGGGATTCTGGAGAAACTGGTGTCGATGGTTCAATCGGCAGGAGAAGGTCTGAACGCACTGCGCAGTTTTCGAACTATCATCGCCATTGCGTTGAATTCCCTTATCCAGTGGATTCTGAACGGACTCATTGCCTGGCTGGCGTTACGAGCGTTTCATATTCCCGTCGCACCTACCGATGGCCTGATCATCACAGCGGTTCTTGCCATCGCTGTGATGATTCCTTCTACGCCGGGGTATTTCGGGCTGATCCAGGGAGCGTTCAAGATCAGTATTCTGGCACTCGGCTTGCAGATTGCCGGCTCACGGGTATTCGCTGCATCCATGTATTATCACATGAGCATGTACATTCCTGTGACACTGAGCGGTCTGTACTTTCTAAATCGTGAAGGGCTAAGCCTGCGGGACCTACGCAGAGTTTCCGCAGCTGATGAATAGCCAGCCGATGGCGAGGCGGTCAGGACGCCACTCTCTGAATAAGCACGCGCGACGAGGGCGTTCGTGCGGATGGATGTCCAGTCGCACGGCCAATACCGAGAGCAACGGCATCCGGTCAGCGAACTTGAATCATATTTGCAAGTCTCAGCTAGATTGTTGAATTGCCTGCCAGTCAGTCAGTAACTCCTGGCTTGGTTGCGTGGCCGTCGTCCCTTACCGAAAGCGTACTCAGAAGCATTAATCCTGCTACGAATAGCAAACTAGGTCGATCGCGGTTTTTCCGATCTGCGCTAAAGTGACGATCATCAGAGGGGGTTATTCCCTTTGGTAGACGTTGCGCAATTGTGCAGCACGTGCGTATTGTGGAAAGTCTGATTGATGTTCGTGTCCAAACGCCTGCTCATCCTGCCACTTGGCTTGCTGATTACTTTGGCCGGCTGCTCCGGTAGTCGTCTACAACACATTTTTGCGCCAGACCGAAACTTCATGACGCTCTCCGAGCTGGACGAGTACGAAGGCATACAACGTGGTCCAACATCATCATCCATGGTGTCCCGAGATGCTGACGAAAAACCAGAAGGCAGAGGCATGTCAGATGTCGCTGGATGGCTTCTTCCAAAGTCAGAGAATAACGATGCGTTCCCGTCAGATCCGTTCCTGAAAGACAACCACGACACTGAAGTTGACAGGAAGCATCCGATTGTCACTGTGGAACTCTCGAAGAATTTGGGAGAAGATACTGAGCAAGTCATCGCCAAAAATAAAATTGGATTTCCATCGGCTACGGCTCCCAAGATCGCTGCGATTGCAGAGAAAACAGGAAAACGCAGCAGCGAATCGTCAACGTTTGCTGACATTATTTCGGAATTCGAAGAATCAGCGAACAATCTTTCCAGCGAACCCGACATCATCGACGCTATGGAAGAGGCATGGATTGAAAACCTTCCCACCGAATCCGACAGCATCGACGCTGTGGAAGAGACATGGATTGAAAACCTTCCCACCGAATCCGACAGCATCGACGCTGTGGAAGAGACATGGATTGAAAAACAAACAACCGAATCACAAACGGTTAGCAATTGCGACACGTTGATGGCGGAAGCCATTGACGATGGTTCACCAAAATTGCAATCTTCCGACGACGGGCTCACTCTTGACTTCGACATGCTCAGTGATGAACCATCTGAAGAAGACGATCAGGTACCAACTCTGGATCTGACGGAAACTATTCAGGAGCCTGAAAAGATCGACGAGCCGATTCAGGAGCTGGCAGCTAGTGAGGCATTCGACTCTTTGGAAGATTCGTCGCCCAAGCTCTCAAATACTGCTGATCGCTTTGACAGCGAAAGAGCCAACGACGAAAGCCTATGGCAAGCATCTGATTCGACCATTGACTTCAAATCACCGGATTCGGACGCTTCTGCGGATCTCAACAAATCGCTCCCTCTCTCTGATCTTTTCACGGTGGGTAAACGGAGTTTAGGTTCCACAACCGAAGCGGTGAACTCCTCATTGCAGTTACCACCGATCGTTCAGTCATCCTCAGCGGCCAGCAGTCCCGCCCGGCAACCGGCAATTGCCCAATCCTTCACAAACAGCAACCCACAGCCGCTTACAATCGCCCATAATCACTCGCACACGTTGAGTGACGATCCGTTTTTGAATGATTTTGCGACACAGGCCGCTGCTCCCGTCAGAGAAACTGATGTGAATATGACCACAGGTTCCGGCAATCGCATGACTCAAAATGTATCTGCCCGCACCTGGTTGATGCTGCTAGGTGCGATAGTCATTGCGTATTTGTTGTTTGCTCCGGAGAACAGGAAGCAGAGTCATCAGGATAACCGTTAGCATTGACGCAGGTGACAGACTTCTGTCTTCTCACCCGGTTCCTGACAGACAGGCTGCAATCTACGACCTAGAGTCTTAGAGTTGCCTCGATTTCCGGTCATTGTCGGTCTTCCCGACTGCGACCCGTAATTGCGTTCGGAGCCAGACATGCAGGACCCGTTTAGCCGTCCCACCATTGATGACCTACGCATAGTGCTCGACAGCATCGGCCAGACCGACTGTACAAACCTGCGTTCCAGCGAACGGCTGGAATTGTCGGTTCCCGCCGAGATTAAGACTCAGCGTGGAAATACGGTCTCTGCGGTAACTCGTGAAATCAGCCGTGCAGGAATCGGGATGCTGCACCGTGGCTCGGTCGCTCTCGGCAAAGTTACTGTCCGGATGGCCAGTGAAAGCAGACAGTTTGAGTACCAGGTTCAGCTCGAATGGTGTACTCCCTGTGATAATGGCATGTTCATGAGCGGTGGAAAGTTCATTGCCGGTAAAAAAAAATAGGCGAAAGCGGTATCTCGGGAAAATGCATCACCGCTAAGACAAGGAGATACTGTACAACGCCGAAGCGGCCTGGAGGGCGTTGATGAACAGCCCGATTGACTCGGTCTCGTGTAGCTGAAAGCACAAATCACCAATGGCAGTCAGTAGCGTTATATAATACGTGGGACGTAATCAACTCACCCACCGCAGGTTCGCGTTCGAAGTCGGGGATGGCTGCAGGGCTCCTGAAAAAAATGTCACACTGGTTATGGTGCCGAATGTCCTCGGTCCTGTAATGAACGTCATTGCTTGCCAACCGGTGGCTTGAGCATTCGGCAGAAGAGTCCAGTCAACTGAGTAACCTGCTACTGGAATTCACTGTCAGGTAGAAAGAACCCACTCATGACTCTACGGAACATCAGTCCGTTTACAGTCGCCTTTATGGTGTGCGTTTTCACCTGGCAGAGCGTCGTTGTTTCCGCTGCCGCAAAATCTCAACGGGCCAGCGTTCTCCACATCATCATCGACGACCTGCGACCGGCGCTAGGCTGTTACGGCGACCCGGTCGCTCGCACGCCTGCAATCGATCAGCTTGCGGCAAGAGGAGTGCAGTTTGACAACGCGTATGCCCAGTACCCTATCTGTGGCCCCTCGAGGGCCTCTTTTCTGTCTGGTTTGCGACCGCAGACGACGGGATATTTCGGCTGGGAGTATCCGTCTGGGGTCACGCTCATGCCAGTCTGGTTTCGGGACAACGGTTACCTGACTGCAGCCTTTGGCAAGGTTTTTCATCAGGGGCATATTCTGCATACGCCGCCAGAGAAAATCCGTATGTTGAATCCTCCGGGTGCGTGGGATACATCAGATCTGTGTGCAACAGAAGACGATCCCGGTGGTTACGGTTATCTTTATTCAGTGGCCCTGCGCAGAGAAGATCCAAGAGCGGCAAAACACGTTCTGGCTCGAGGCAGCCTGCGCCCCGAGGGGCTCAAAGGCGGCTGGTTCTGGCAGGAGTGGTCCGAGACGGATCTGCCCGATGAAAAGACAACGGATGGCATTGTCGTCCGACGGGCCGTGGACGCAATGGAACGCGCTGTGCGGGAAGATACGCCATTTTATATCGCCGCTGGTATGCGACGTCCGCATCAGGTCCTGGCTGCCCCCAGGCGATATTTTGATCTCTATCCACTTGGCTCCGTGCCTGTTCCCGCTGCTGAGCCACGAGACCACCTCGAAAGGATACCGTCATTGGCCCTCAACTACGACAGGTCACGATCCTACAATATCTACACCGTTGAAGGTCGCCGGGAACTGTGGCGCGCTTATTATGCAAATATCTCGTTTGTTGATGCTCAGGTTGGTTTCCTGTTGAGAGCACTGGACCGTCTGGACCTGTGGAAGACTACGATTGTCGTATTGCACAGTGACCATGGCTGGCACCTTGGAGAACATGGAGGTCTGTGCAATAAGGATACCCTGTTCGACGAATCCACTCATATTCCTCTGATCATTGTTGCTCCAGGATACGGTGGATCCAAAGTCAGTTGCCCGCATCCGGTGGAACTCGTGGATGTCTTTCCAACACTGGCTGCTCTGTGCAGGCTAACACCACCAGTAAATCTTGATGGTGTCAGTCTGCAGTCCTCACTGCGTACCCCGGAAGGTCCTGCACCACGTGCGGGTGCCGTCTCTGTCGTAGAGCGTCATGTGAAAGGTGTCAAAGGTAAGGGATTCTGTCCGGTCTGGATGACACTGGAAAAGGATGTCGGTTCACCACGTCGGGTGTTGGGTCGATCTGTCCGATCAGAAAACTGGCGTTATACGGAATGGGACGGCGGCGAACTGGGTGTCGAGCTTTATGACGTCCGGAGTGATCCTCATGAGTTGAATAACCTCTCTTCCGGTGGACTGTATCCAGATGTCACAGTCAAGTTGCGTGAGCTGCTCCGTGAGGCTGATGCCACACCACTATAACCCGCAGATTCAACATCCCTCCCGAATGAAAACCCTTTTGTTCAGTGCCTTCCACCCTGCTCTGGCGATCGACTTCCTTCTCACGAAAATAGCGATCACAATTCGCTGACGGAGATCGTGGCATGCTTGAGGACAGCGATAACATCGAGGTCTCGCGAGGTGGTGAGCACCGTTCCGAAATCAGGTCCGTCATCGGGGCTCCCGAATTCGAACACCACGATCGAAAAGAGCCGGGACAAAAGTCGCGGCTCTTGTGCAATCAGCGGAGGTTCTGAAATACCGACAGGGTCATATCGGCAGCTGATTGTCGTTGTGTCTGGCAGTATCTCAAAGCATTCCCCATGCCAATCGATTCGAACGGAGAACCAGAAATCGTCGTATCCCCTTACATTACGTACACTTGTGTAATTATTAGTACAGTCACAATTCGACAACAACGTCTATCTGTGTTGCCAAATACCCACTGTACTGTCGATGGACGGCATCAAAAAGAGGTGCCAGTCGCCCGCGACTTACAGGCAGCCGGCTCATGAGACTTTGTTACAACCAGGAATGGAAACGGAGGGCGTTAAGGCCATACACGTGAGACGTCGAGTCACTGCCAAACTCCATTAGAATTAGGTGTTATGTGAGGGGCAAATCATGCTTAGCCACCCACGATTCATCAAAGTCCAGTGGGGTTTTACTGAAATCTCGAGGCAAATCCTCCCTGCGATTTCGATGTTTCATTGCCACAATGAAGATTCCCACTTCTCTGGTCTCAAGCCCGATGACCGGCAATCCAGTCACATTGAAAACGATTCGGTTGACTGGGTCTGTGTTTCCGGCATAATCTCCCGGCCTCCGATACGGCAATAAGCTGTTGATGGGACCGTTGCGGCTTGGATCAGGTCTTCTGAGACGAAACATGAGCGGTAACAAGTTGAGTCGATGCGACGAATGTCGTGTTTCATTATGCGGGCGTAGCTCAGTGGCAGAGCACCACGTTGCCAACGTGGATGTCGAGGGTTCGAATCCCTTCGCCCGCTCTTTTTTACGGCCTCAGAAAACTTCCTATGGGACGTTTGTCAGGCAAAGTGAGTTATTCGGCAAGCTCGACGCCGGAGCTGCCTGTTGCGGCAGACATCAGTTGTCATTAAGTCCGTCTTGCCGTCAGTCTGCTAAATCATTTAAGACAAAGAAGAAAAGAGTCAATCATGAGTGGAGGAGAAGCGACTACCGCCGATCCCGAAGTCCAGAATCAATCAGCTGAAGAACACGGCAAGCTGGTTCTGGATGTGGAAATTTCTGATGTCGGCCCGTGTCGCAAACACGTGGTTGTGACCGTCTCCGAAGCCGATATCGCGACTGTCCGCGGCGATGCGATATCAGAACTTGCGGAAAAGGCCGAAGTGCCAGGATTTCGAATTGGTCGTGTTCCGGTAGCATTGCTGGAAAAACGATTCCACGAAGAAATTGTCAGCGATGTCAAACAGAAGGTACTGCTGCAGAGTCTTGAGCAGTTGTCCGACGACAATGACATTGATCCGATCAACCAACCGGAAATCAACGTCGATAGCCTGGACATTCCAGCGTCCGGCGATTTCCGTTACGAATTCGACGTTGAAGTTCGTCCTGAGTTCGATATTCCTGACTACGAGTCACTTACTATCGAACGTCCAACCGGTGATATCACTGATGACGAGTTTGCGGCTTTTCGCACCCAGTTCCTGTCGTCACATGCAGAGAAAAACACGGTCGATCGAGCAGCCATCAAAGGCGACTTTGCCGTTTGTGATATCGTATTCCGGCACGATGGCAAAGAAATTCGAGAATCTGAAGCTGTCTCCCTGCAACTGCACTCTGAATTGCGTTTCCAGGACAGTGAGCTCAGCGGCTTTGATGAACTCATGGCCGGTACGGCCGTTGGTGAATCACGCAAAGCTGAACTGACTGTGTCTTTGCAGTCCGAGACTGTCGAAATGCGGGGAGAAAAAGTTGAAGCGGAATTTACCGTAACAGAAGTCCAGGAACAGGTTCTTCCTGCCATCGATAAGGAATTTCTGGAACGGCTGGACTGCGAATCGGAAGAGGCACTCGACGTGCGTCTACGAGAAGCTCTCGAGCGTCAGATCGAATATCAGCAGCGTCAGACGACTCGCCAGCAGGTTCTCGAGAAAATCACTGAATCAGGCGACTGGGATCTGCCCGAGTCGCTCGTTAAGCAGCAGACAGACAATGCGTTGCGACGTGAAATGCTCGAAATGTCGCAGGCCGGTTTCCCTCGTGAGCACATTATGGCACGAGAAAACGAAATCCGTCAAAACGCAATTGAGAGCACTCGACAGGCACTGAAAGAACATTTTGTGCTTGACCGAATTGCTACCGCTGAAAATATTGAATGTGAACAAAGCGATATCGAACACGAGCTAACAATGATGGCATTCCAAAGCGGTGAATCCCTTCGACGTGTTCGGGCTCGCATGATTAAGTCGGGAATGCTTGACAACCTCGAAGCTCAGCTTAGAGAACGTAAGGCTGTCGATCTGGTAATCGAAAAGGTTTCATTCACCGACACTGAACGTGAACCATTCGCTGATAACAATGTGGCAACAGCCGCAATCGCGATTTGTGGAAACATCACCACAACTCAGGTTGCAGACGAGGGCGACGAAGACGGTGAGGACGCAGAATCCTGATACTGCGGTCGCTATTGCGGAGAAGGATTTCCACGACAGAGTCGACACGTTCCTGTCTGTGGGCAATCTTTCACTTCTACAGCAGCCCATCTTCAAACCATCAAGACAGCACTGGATGCCAACTAGGTAAAGGAAGACAGAGCAATGCAGGATCCCCGTTTGAACTATAGCCCGACGGTGGCTCGAGATTATCAGGCTCAACGTCAGATGGGCGTTGGTGACCTGCTGCTTGATAATCGGATTATCTTTCTGGATGGTCCGATTCATGATGGCAGTGCCAACCTGATTGTGATGAAGCTCTTGTTTCTGCAGTCGGAAAATCGTCATCAGGACATCCATTTGTATGTGAATTCCCCAGGCGGTTCAGTTACAGCGACACTGGCGATCTATGACATCATGCAGTTTATCGAATGTGATGTCGCGACCTATTGCGTGGGCATGTCGGCCAGTGGAGGTGCCATTTTGGTCGCAGGTGGAGCTCCTAAAAAACGTTTTGCGCTGAAACATTCCAAGATGATGATCCACCAGCCACACGGACAGGTAGGTGGGCAGGTTTCTGACATCGAAATTCAGGCAAAAGACATTTTGGAAACACGCGAACTACTCAATGAACTTCTGGCCAGTCATACCGGCCAGCCGGTTGAACGCATCGCAACTGACACTCAACGTGACCATTATCTGACGTCTACTGAGGCGAAGGATTACGGTCTGGTGGATGAAATTCTGGACAAAGCCACCGGGGCGAAAAAGTCCTAGCGTCTGATATGCTCTGATTGATCCAACCATTCCTTAAATCGCCGGATGGATTCTGATATGACAGCTCTTGTCCCTTATGTCGTTGAAAAGCACGGTCGTGATGAACGTGCGATGGACATCTACAGTCGTTTACTCAAAGACCGCATCATCATCATGGGTAGCGGTGTCAACGACGATGTCGCAAACAGTATTGTCGCGCAAATGCTGTTTCTGCAGTTTGACGATCCTAAAGCAGACATTCACTTCTACATCAATTCGCCAGGTGGAGCGATCACCGCCGGTATGGCGATCTACGACACCATGCAGTACATCAGCTGCGATGTCGCAACCTACTGCATTGGCCAGGCAGCCAGTATGGGAGCTGTTTTGCTCACTGCCGGTGCTCCTGGGAAACGACGAGCCCTGCCGAATGCTCGTATCATGATTCACCAGCCCCTCGCGGGTATGGAAGGCACGGCGACAGAGCTGGAAATTCACGCGAATGAAGTGCTGCGGGTTAAACAGCGCATGAATGAAATTCTGCTGAAGCACACCGGTCAGACTCTGGAAACGATTCAGGAAGATACCGACCGAGACAACTTCATGACTGCGGATGAAGCCAAAGAGTACAATCTTATCGACGAAGTGCTTGAATCACTCGAACAATAATTGTGATGTGACCCGGCAGCAACGTCAAAACAAGCAGCGGTCTGAAATGAAACAAGCCCTTCTGAGAGCCACTCGGAGGGGCTTTTGTTTTAGCGATCCAGCTCCAACATGACCATGAGCGGTGGTCTTAGCTCGTTAATCCAGCGAATGCATTAACAAGCCGCTGCGAAGTTTAGGTTCGAACCACGTACTTTTTGGCGGCATGATTTGATTCGCGTCTGAGACGGCCATGAGTTGTTGCATTGACGTTGGGTACATCGATACGGCACACGCCCACTCGCCTGAATCAACAAGGCGTTCGAGCTCTCCGGTTCCACGAATCCCACCCACAAAATCAATTCGCCTATCCGTACGCACATCATTGATGCCCAGAATCGGCCGCAGGACTCGATTTTCTAAAATCGCGACATCAAGCGAACCGACCGCATCAGACTTATCGATGGATTCTGTTGGCACCGTTAACCGATACCAGCTTCCGTCAACATAGACACAGAAAATTCCGGCTGCTGCCGGCACTGGTCTGTCAGTTTTCTCCAACAGCCCTACTTTCGACAGCTTGCTTAGCAAATCGTCAGCAGACAGGCCGTTCAAATCCTGGATGATTCGATTGTAAGCCAGAATCTTGAGCTGATTGGCTGGAAACAAGACAGACAAGAACCAGTTGTATTCTTCGCTGCCGGTATGACGAGGATTGGCTTCCCTGCGTTGTGTTCCAGCACGCCAGGCACTGGCCGATCGATGGTGTCCGTCGGCGACGTAGAACAAGGGCACCGATGACATGGCGGCAATGTAGGGACCGGTTTCGGTAATCCGCCAGACCGTATGCTGTACTTCATCCTCTGCAACAAAGTCGTAAAGCGGTTGAGTTTGGGCGGCTGTATTGACCAGCGCATCTACCGTTTCGTCATTTCGGTAGCTAAGGAAAACAGGCCCGGCGTGTGCGTTGAGTACCGTGACATGACGTGTGCGGTCGTCTTCCTTGGCAGGGCGCGTCTTTTCGTGCTTCCGAATCAGGTCGTCTGCGTAGTCGTCGATGTGACAGCAACACACAAGTCCTATCTGCGGCACTCCATTCATGATTTGACGGTATGCATACAGACAGCTGTCTGAGTCCTGCTGCAGCACACCTTCTGCCAAAAATCGGTCCAGGCTGGCGCGACCAGCCGCATAGACTTCTGCGGCATACGGATTTGTGCCGGCCGGTACGTCAATATCCGGTCGAATGACGTGCAGAAAACTATTGGGATTTCCGTCGGCGAGGGCGGCAGCTTCATCTCGATTCACGACATCATAAGGTACAGAAGCAACAGCTTTAGCGTGTGCACGAGCCGGGCGGATAGCTTTAAATGGCTGAATACGAGGCATGTTCAGATTCCAGCGACGGAGGTTCAGGATCGACAAGGGGCAGCAATGGGTAGTGAAAGCGGATTGAAACGCTTCGTTGGGCGGAGTCCAACCGTTCTGAACGTTGGATCGTCAGGATTACCAGGTTTCCTGGCCAGAAGTCGTCAGATCCAGGTTGGCGACTTGGCCCACTGGAGCTGGTTGGTGGCCACGCCATGCCTTCTTGCTGAACATCGTCGCTCACCTGCCTAGCAGTTTCCGGCAACCAGTGTAGAGCGACAATATTATTTTGCAGACTGGT
>Ga0315315_10000834_pt1 | contig 27448 bp, 27 predicted proteins | sample M140m3416metaG_FD_203699 | JGI IMG/M metagenome (GOLD analysis project Ga0315315, IMG submission 203699) | Ammonia-oxidizing marine archaeal communities from Monterey Bay, California, United States - M1 40m 3416 | ecosystem: Environmental > Aquatic > Marine > Intertidal zone | place: USA... | reverse complement strand
TCTCAAATGCATCAGAAGTCCAGATTGATCACTTTGTGCCGTTATCAGAAAGTCACAGAAGTGGAGCATGGGCTTGGTCAAGAGAGAGAAAAACTATTTATGCTAATACATTAAATGTTCCAGAGCAGCTTATAGCTGTTGGAGGATCATCAAACTCAGCTAAAGGTAGCTCTGATCCATCTGACTGGATGCCTAATAATACCTCATACCACTGTACATATTTAAGAGACTGGGTAAAAGTGAAATCTATATATAAATTAGGCATTAATTCTTCAGAAGAAGATTATATTAGAAACGCATACTCAAATTGCGGATCTCAAAATACAACTGAAACAATTGAGGTTAGCATAGCTGCCAATTCAAATGGATCTGGTAATGTTTATGTTATTAATGGTGTGCAAAAGAAATCATTAAATCTTAATGTAGGAACTACCTATACTTTTAATCATTCAAGCGCTCATCCATTAATGTTTTCTACAACCTCAAATGGAACTCACAATGGTGGAAGTGAATATACTTCTGGCGTTACAAAATCTAGTGGAGTAACGACAATCGAAGTAACTTCAAGCACACCTACAACACTATATTATTATTGTGATCTGCATTCTGGAATGGGTTCAAATATCAGCGTAACTAATAGTTAATATAAGTTAGTAGTTGTATTATAATCCTCCTTCATCCGGAGAGTTGGCTGAGTGGTCGAAAGCGCCTCCCTGCTAAGGAGGTATATGGGTAACTGTATCGAGGGTTCGAATCCCTCACTCTCCGCCATTTTTTTTGATTTCAGACAGTTATATAATTAGATATGCTTAGTAGTATTTCCAAAGAATTTTTAAGTAACTTTTCTATTGAAGTTACGCCTAATGTTTATCTTAAAAATAAAGACTTAATTAATTCAATGTCTAAACAAAAAAGAATCTTTATTGCTTATATAGAAGGCTCTAATAAAGAAGACATAATTAATACTGCAAAGCTCATTGCAAAAGATGGAAATATCCCAGTTCCACATATCCCGGCAAGACAAATAAAAGATAAAAGTGAACTGAAAAATTTTTTAGACGCATTAAAATCCGAGGCTAATGTTTGTGAGGTTTTATTGATCGCTGGTAGCAATAAAAAACCACATGGAGAATTTGAATCATCCATTCAGTTAATCGAAACAGGGTATTTTAATGAGGGCTTAAAAACGATTTATTTTGCTGGTCACCCTGAGGGCAATGTGGATATTGAAGAATCTAACATTAGCTTGGATGCTTCCCTTAAATTGAAACAAGATTTTGCTAATACCACTGAAACTAATGTAGTTCTGCTTACTCAATTCTGTTTTGATAGCAATCAAATTATCCTATGGGCTAATAAACTTAAAGAAGATGCAATTCATTTACCAATAGAAATTGGCGTTGCGGGTCCTGCTAAACTTACAAGTTTAATAAAGTACTCCATTGATTGTGGGGTAGGGCCGTCACTTAAAATTTTAGAAAATAATTTCTCAAATTTAGCAGAATTAGCTACAACATATTCTCCTATAGATTTTTTAAATGATTTAATTCAAAAAATTAATGCTAACAAAGATGTAAATATTCAAAATATTCATTTTTATCCCTTTGGCGGTATTAAAGAGTTAATCAAATATATAAATTAATCTAAAAATTATATATTTTAAATTTTATTTTCTTTCTATCTAAGAGTAGTATTAAAAGAATACTTATTTTGGGAGAGATAATGAAAAATAACACAATAAAATTTTTAACTTTTGGCTTAGCCATATTCTTGGTAAGTTGTTCTAATAGCACCGAGCCAGTTGTTGAAGAGTCACAAGGACCAATACACAGAGGCCCATATCATATTGAATTTTTAGCATGTAATGCAGGACCAGATTATTCGTCTGAAAATGCTCAGCAAATGTTAGCAGAATGGAAGGCGCTGGATCATTCAGAAGATTTAAGATGGGCGGGAGTGCATGCACCGGAAGGCAACAATAATAGGTTTGATAATGGCTGGTGGGAACTTGAGTGGACATCAAAGGAAGCTGCTGATCAAGCTTGGGCATCTGAAAATCCAGAATTTATTGCTTGGGCGGAAAAATACGAATCAGTAATCTCATGCGATGGAGAGGGAAGATACCCTTGGACCTTCTATTTGCCAAGACCATCAGACTCCTTTGGACCAGTTGAGGCTGAGGATGGCTATTATGCTTCAGCATACCTAGCCTGCAGTTTTAATGAAGGTTATGGAAGACAAGATCTAAGAGCAACAGTTGTTGAATATAATACCTATCTTGATAGTGCTAATGATGTTGGCGGTTATTACTTTGGTGTTTATTTTCCTGAATTTGATACTGATGATGACTTCCTTTGGCTAAATGCGCATTCAAACTTTGATGGAATGGCTGCAGGAAATGCGGATTGGGAAATGAATGGCAAAGAGATGCAAGCAAAATTTGATGAAATTTCAACTTGCAGAAATCCTGATCTATACAACAGCTGGATGTTAAGAGCTGTTAATGAAGAAGAAGGAGAAAGTTAATTTTTAATTGATTAATACTCAAAAGGGGCCTTGAGCCCCTTTTTTTAAAAAAGTTCGTTTAACATGCAGCGAGCAGAGCCACCGCCATATTTTTCGATAGTCTTAAGATCAGTATGAATAATCTCTTTATAGTATGTTGCAAGGACTGTCTTTTGTTCTTCGGTATAGGCTTTAAATGCTCTTGATGACATAATTAAGAAATACTCTTCATTCATATTTTTTGCTTCCAAAGCATTTCCACAGAAATCTTGAATTTGATCTTCATAAATTTCAAATACATCATGGTATCTAGCTACTTTTGACTTAACCATTTCTCTGTATTCTGGAAGGATGACATCAAAACATATACCAATAACTTTTTGGCCTGCATACATAAAAACATCGGTATGGTATATCTCAGAGCCTTTGTGGCTAAGCGTCTCAAAAAGGACAAGCTCATAACCATGATCGTTACACCATTTTTGTAAAAGATCTTTATTAGTTCTTGGAGAAAGCCCAGCATAAACAACTTTATTAACTCTATCAAAAACCATACTACTTGTAGCTTCTAAAAACATTTCTTTTTCTTCAAAAGCTGACAGGTCATCTACAAGTGTATAACCATCTTTGAGAAAATTAATCATATCTGATGTTTTTTCTAGTCTTCTATTTTTTGCTTTCATGCTAAAGAGTTGAAAGGTCTTATCTTCAAATGTAATGAACCAATTTGGAAATATATGATCAGGGCATTCTTTAATACCTTTCATTGATGTAACTTGGATATTTCTTTTTTCTATTTCTGATTTTAAGTTATTGAACTCAATAAGCGCTTTATCTTTTATTTCTTCAAGAGAAGTATTTTCTTCATTTACGCTTTGATAATCATTGGAAGCTAAAGTTTCATCATTGCTGTGAAATACTTCCGGCTCAATCATAAATAGATGATTTGTAGATTGATTTTTCACTTTATTCTACCTGTGAAGTTATATAAGCGGTTAGAATACTACCATGAAAAATGATTTGCATAACAAATATATTGAAAAAGAAGCCCTTCATGGTGCAAAAAACTATTCTCCATTGCCTGTAGTACTAAAAAAGGGCGAAGGTGTATATCTTTGGGACGTAAATGACAATAAATATTTAGATATGATGTCAGCCTATTCTGCTGTAAGTCATGGTCATTCTCATCCTAAAATTGTTAATTCTCTTATAGAGCAATCATCTAAATTAGCCATCGCTTCAAGGGCTTTTTATACAGAGCCTTTAGCAGACTATATTGAGAAACTTTCAAATCTCACTGGGTTTTCATCAATACTTCCTATGAATACTGGAGCAGAGGCGGTAGAGACTGCTATAAAAGCTGCAAGAAGATGGGGGTATTTCACTAAAGGTATACCTGAAAATAAAGCTGAAATAATAGTAGCTGATGGTAACTTTCATGGAAGAACCACTACTATAGTAGGTTTTTCATCTGAGCCAGATTACAAAAAAGGATTTGGACCATTTTCTGATGGCTTTAAAAAAGCAACTTATTGCTCCACCGATTGTGAATGCTCAAAGATTTGTGAAGAATCAATAAATTCTTTTGAGTCACTTATCACAGATAATACATGCGCCATATTAGTTGAACCAATTCAAGGGGAGGGAGGAATCATTACTCCTAAAACAGGCTGGCTAAAACAGCTAAGAGAAGTTTGCACACAAAATAACATTCTCTTGATTCTAGACGAGATACAGTCTGGTTTAGGAAGAACTGGAAAGTTATTTGCTTATGAGCATGAGAACATTCAACCTGATGGACTTATTCTAGGCAAAGCTCTTGGTGGAGGTTTATTGCCTGTATCGGCCTTTTTAAGCTCGCAAGAAGTCATGGATCATTTCAATCCTGGTTCTCATGGATCAACCTTTGGCGGCAATCCATTAGCAGCAGTTGTGGCTTCTAAAGCACTAGATATTCTTTTTGAAGAAGATTTAATTGAGAACAGTAGAGTGATGGGAGAGTATCTATCAAATGCTCTCAAAAACATTGATACTAATTCAATAAAAGAAGTTAGAGGAAAGGGTCTTTGGATTGGTGTTGAGTTATACAAAGACTCAGTAAAAGCAAAAAATATTTGTCTTGATTTGCTTGATCTTGGCATTCTTGCCAAAGAAACTCATGAAACTGTAATTAGATTTGCACCTCCACTAATTATTAATAAAGAGCAAATTGATTGGGCGATGGAAAGAATCACCCAAGTATTTAAAAATTATTAAGGGAAGTTAAATGAAATATGCATTTAAAACACAAGATGAAGAGCTAGAAAAATATTTATTTAACTTAAAAGAGTCATGCATTATCGAACATGAAGACAACTGGTTTAAAGAAAAATCACATACAAAGCTTTATCCAAATATCGAAGATGCAAAAGCAAAAATAGCTAAACCTCATTACTGGATATTAAATGCAATAGATGAATATGAAAGCGCAGATGAAAAGAATGAGGCTTTAATAGCGCTTGCTATTTTAGTATTTAAATCTAACTATTATTCGCAAAAACTTGTTGCTGCTGATGAGAATTTAGAAGCAAAAAAAGACTTTATAAATTTCATGAGTAATCTTGGTATAGGCGTTGATGAGATATGTAAAATACTCCCCTCTATGGATACTCCCGCATACGCAAGAGTTGATTTAGAGGAAGGTGAGTTACTTTCGTTTGTAAATAAAATTTTAAATAACTAATAGTGCCTACTGAATTTCAGAAATCAGTATGGGCTGAAATTGAAAAAATACCATTTGGAAAAACTAAATCATATCAAGAGATAGCAGAAGCTATTGGGAAACCAAAAGCCTCAAGAGCAGTTGCCAATGCTTGTGGAAAAAATCCAACCCCAATTATAAGACCATGCCACAGGGTGATATGTGCTGATGGCAGTATTGGAGGTTATAGCGCCCCTGGAGGCGCTAAAGAAAAAAAACGTCTATTAGATTTAGAAAAAAATCAGTCTTCTAGATAGTTTTCAATTTTCCAGTTTAGATATTTAAAATGATTTTTTACAGCTTGATCGCCATATGAGCTTTTAGTAAATGCTCTTATTTTATTTATGGCATTAAAAATTGCAGCTTTAGAGACTTCATCATATTTATTACTCTCTAGCGCTTCGAGTAATTCATCAACATAACTAGATTGAAGATTCATCTTAAAAGTAGTTGGAACTTCTCTTTGAACAAATATTCCATTATGAAGATCAGATAACACTTCCTCTGGAAGATATGAATTTCCATATTGAGCACTATCAACAAGTCTTGTCATTACCGTTGGATGTAGCACATGTCGTAAAACCGTACCTTGCATTCTTAGTACCATTTCATGAACTTGCGGGTCTCCATTACCGCTGCTTTGAGGGCTATATGCAGCCCTTTTTTCTCTTTGTAACAACTTGAGTATGTCTTCATTAAAAACAAATGCATCATTTGCTAGAAGCTTATCAACAATCAAGCCCATTGCTCTTTTTTGATCCGCATAGTCAACAGCAATAAATGGTGTCACCTCATCAAGTTGATTATTGGCAACTCTATTTGAATAGACCCCACCAATAATTCTAGAAGCACCCTCAATGAATCTTCCTTTTTCTCTATTTAATGAGTAAAAAGCAGCTGTCATTTCAGTAGTAGTTCCGTCATCATTTAAGAAGATAGATGGAAGTTCTTCTATTTTTGCATTAAGAGTATCAACTCTTTGAGATGCATAAGTGACAGGATCACTTGAGAGGTCATATCTTTTTACTCTTGGATCAATATTCCTACCCGGAGAGCTCATAGCCTGACCATCCGTTCCATATTTATTTCCATCAATGATAGACTGTGATAAAAGGTTTGTTCTTTCCTCATCACTCAAATCAGGGGTGTAACCAAATTGTATTGCCCATTTATCGTATATACCTGCTCCATATGGAAAATAGTTACCCTGATCAATTCCATTAGGCGCAATGTTAATCGGATCATAGTCCATGACTGAACCAATATGGTTTTTACCTGTTACAGATGTGTCATGGATATCCTCAGCATCATAAAGCCAACTTGATTTAAAATTATGTCTTAAGCCAAGCGTGTGACCAACTTCATGCATAGTTAAGGAAACTATCCATTGCTCAAGAGGATCATTGCCTTCTTCGTAACCCCATATCTTTCTGAGTCTATACCCACTTTTAATAGCACCAAATTCCTGCACAATATCTGCCGCAATCATTTCTCCAGTTCTAGGATTTGCAATACTAGGGCCATAGCCTGAATATTGCGCCTCAGGTGTTGATGCCCATCTAACAACATTATATTCAACATCACCAGCATCCCATTCAGCATCATCTGGTTGTATTTTTGCTACCACAGCATTTTTGAATCCTGCTTTTTCAAAAGCTTCGTTCCATGCCTCAATACCTTTCACAACAAAAGGGACTATTTCAGTTGGAGTTGAATTCTCAACCCAATAAACTATTGGTTTTACAGGCTCAGATAACTCAGCAGAAGGGTCTTTCTTTTCTAATCTCCATCGATTGATGACATCTACTGCAGTCACATACTCATAACTTGATAAATCTGTAATTTTTGATGAAAAATAACCGACACGCTGATCGGCAACTCTTGGTTCAAAGTTATCATCCGGCATCTCAACAAATAGATGTCTAACTGAGATATACGTATATCTTGGATCAGTTACTGCATCGATAGACGCTGGCTTAGGACGCGGATTAAAAAAACTATACTTAGTATCGACAGTAGTATTTTTATTATAATTTTTAACCTTTTCAACATAGGTTTTGCCTTTATCTAACTTGCCTACAATTAAATCAATATATTCAGCATATTCTTTAGGTATATTAGGAGTTATTCCAGTTAACATCTCTGATAAGAAAATACTGTCTGCACTAATTAAATACTTATCTTCTTCCTTTATTACAACTTCAAATTTGCCAATAAATGCATCTATTATATTTTTAATTTTAGATTGAGATATTTTATTAGTTTCATCAAACTTAAATTTAGTATTTTTTTTGTACAATCCAAGACCATCTTTAAATGTTCTGAATTCGAGAATAGCCGCATCACCAATTGCTCCGCCGCCAGCACCAGCAGCTTGAGGCCCATTCAATAAATAGGGAAAATAAATAAATTCTTTATTTAGCTCTGATGATTCTAATACTAAATAGTATTTATCTTTATCTTCATCATGAAGAAGAGTTAGGAAGCCATCAATTTGTTTTAATTCTTCCTCCTCAATAAATTCAGCTACAGTTTCTGGTTTTTTCTTTTTATCCTTGCCTTTTCCTTTTTTGTCTGCTGAATCCTCTTTAACTTCAGTGGTTTTATTTTCAGCTTCAACCTTTACTGGAGCTACGTCTTCATCTGCAATGATAAAATTTGTACTAAAAACTAATACAAATGCTAAATATATATAATTTACTTTCATAATTTTCCTATTTTTTTTTCGGGCAACAATTTTATATTAATTTTCATGCTGTTAGAATTAATATTCAAAAAATAAATATAAATTTAATATGGAAAATCAATACGCATTAATTACTGGAGCATCCTCTGGAATTGGACTTCAAATAGCCCATCAACTAGCTCAAAAGGGTTTCGGGATTATATTAACAGCGAGAAGAGAAGACAGGTTGAGAGAATTATCTTTAGAGCTTGCTGAAAAATATAATGTTAAAACTGACTTTGTCCCAAGTGATCTTGCTGAACCTAATGCACCTCATGAAATCTATAGCTTTTGTAAAGAAAAGAACTATGATGTAGAGGTTCTTGTAAATAATGCTGGTTACGGTATTGAGTCTCAGTTTCATAAAACATCTATGGAAGTTGAAGAAAAATTTATTAGGGTTTTAGGTACATCAGTAATAGCTTTATGCAAAGCTTTTATCCCGGATATGCTTGAAAAAAAATCAGGCAAGATAATGATTATTTCTTCAGTGGCTTCATTCACTCCGCCTTCATCAATTCAAGTTTTATATGGACCTATTAAAACCTTTATGAATAGATTTAGTGATGCGTTAAATGTCAATTATAAATATCGAGGCATTTCTTCTACAGCCGTATGTCCAGGTTATGTTGTAACTGAATTTCACACTGCAAGTGGTGTTCAAGACCAAATGGATGCAGTACCCGCATTTATGAAACTTGATGCAAAAAATGTAGCAGCTGAAGCAGTTGAAGCTACATTGAATTCAAAATCTTACTGTATACCTAGCAAGCGTTATAAGTTTCTAGTATTTTTAATTAAGTATGCACCATGGTTAATTAATCTTCTCTCCAATACGTTGTCTGGGGGCAGATACAAAAAAAGATAATTTTTTAACTTAAAGCAGCGTCTGATACAAAAGGATTGGATGCGCGCTCATTGCCAAAAGTCGAGTTGGGGCCATGGCCGCAAATAAACTCAACATCATTGCCTAATGGCCATAACTTTTTTGAAATTGAGTCAATAAGATCCTGATGATTTCCTCTCGGTAGATCTGTTCTGCCGATTGAACCTCTGAATATAACATCTCCAACTAAAGCTAGATTTGATTCATTGCTATAAAAGATAACATGTCCCGGGGTGTGGCCTGGAGTGAATATTACATCTAGCACTGAATTGCCAACTGTTACACTATCACCATCTTCTAGCCATTTATCTGGCATGCAATTTCTAGCTTGCATACCAAACATCTCACCTTGACTTTGAAGAGAGTCTAAAAGGAATTTATCTTCTTTGTGGGGACCCTCTATTTTTATATTAAGTATTTGTGCAATTTCCATTGCAGCACCTGCATGATCTGCATGCCCATGTGTTAATAAGATTTTTTCAGGAATTAAGTTATTTTCTTTAGCAATCTGTAAAAGGAAATCTGCATCTCCGCCTGGATCAACAAATGCACATTTATTGGTTTCTGTACAGAAAACTATAGGTGCATTTTGTGCAAATGGTGTGACAGGATTTATTAACGCTTGTATTGCCATATTAGTATCTAATTTCTGTTTATTATGCATCTAGATTCAATAAATATAAATTTTTTTATTGCTCAAGAGTCCATAGATTACTTCTTAATGGCTTCATTATTAATAAATATCATATAAAATGATCGAGAAAGATAAATATTGGAGACATAAATGACTGATAAGCCATCAAGAGAAGAGGCATTAGCTGCAGTAAAAACCTTAATTTCATGGGCGGGAGATGATCCAACTAGAGAGGGTCTTGTAGAAACTCCTGACAGAGTAATAAGAGCATATAGAGAATTCTTTGCCGGATATGAAGAAGATCCTGAACAAGTTTTAGCTAAAACTTTTGAAGAGGTTGAGGGTTATGATGATGCTGTCATAGTTCGAAATATTAGAGTTGAGTCTCACTGTGAACACCACATGGTTCCAATTCTTGGAGTTGCACACGTTGGCTATATTCCAAACAAAAGAGTTGTCGGAATAAGCAAGTTAGCAAGAATAGTTGATATCTTTGGTAAAAGGCTTCAAACCCAAGAAACAATGACAGCGCAAATCGCTGATACTATAAATAGAGTATTAGAACCAAAGGGTGTAGCGGTTGTAATTGATGCAGGCCATCAATGTATGTCTACAAGAGGAATTCACAAAACAGAATCAAGTACCATTACAAGTAGAATGCTGGGTATATTTAGAGAAAAACCTGAAACTCGAGAAGAGTTTATGCATCTAATTCATTCTCCTAAGAAATTCTAATTGATTAAAACATATACCAAATGAACCCAATTATTGTTCCAGTTGAGGACTTAATACTTGCATCTGGTTCTGAAAGTAGAAAGACAATGCTTAATGAGGCAGGCCTCAAGTTTTCAGTGCAGCCATCATCTGTTGATGAATCTATCATAAAAGATTCAATGGTTGGAAAACCTTTTGGTGATCAAGTGATTGCTTTAGCTTGCGCAAAGGCAAAAGATATAAGTAAAAAATTTCCAAACTCTGTAGTCATTGGCGGTGATCAAATGTGTGTTCATAACGACCAGCTTTTCAGTAAGCCTGGAACAAGAAATCAAGCCATAATTAATTTGAAGAAACTCTCTGGTACCTCCCACTATCAATATAGCGGGATATGCTTATTTAAAAATGGTCATTCTCTGTGGGAGTATTCCGAATATGCTGAAATGGTGATGCATGATTTAACTGACTCGGAAATTGAAAACTACGTTGATATCGAAAACCCTATTAATGCTGCAGGAGCATATAAATTTGAATCCCTGGGCTGTAATTTATTTAAATCTGTAACAGGTTCATCATACACAGTAAGAGGAATGCCTTTGTTGCCTTTGTTAAATAAGTTAAGAGAGTTAGATATAATTAGTCTTAGTAAATAATATTAACTCAGTGCAAGATATAAAAATTTACAATAGCTTTTCGGGAAACAAAGAAGCTTTTGTTCCTATCAAAAAAGACCATGTAAAAATATACGTATGTGGGCCAACTGTATATAACTATGCGCATATTGGCAATGCAAGACCTGCGGTTGTTTTTGATACTTTTGTAAGGTTTCTTAGATCACAGTTTTCAAAAATCACTCATGTTTCAAACATTACGGATATTGATGACAAAATTATAGCTGCTGCTTTAGAGAAAGATTTACCAATATCTCAGATAACTGAGAAATATACCGATATCTATAATGCAGATCTGAATACGCTTGGAGTTCATGCGCCTGACTTTCAACCAAAGGCAACTGAATTTATCCCAGAGATGATTGAATTAATTAAAGTTCTTATAGATAAAGGTCATGCTTATGAAAAAGAAGGCCATGTGTTGTTTCATGTATTGTCTTTTGAAAATTATGGATGTTTATCTAAAAGAAACAGAGATGAACAAATAGCTGGAAGTAGAGTGGAGGTAGCACCTTTTAAAAAAGATGCAGCGGATTTTGTTCTTTGGAAACCAAGTTCCGACATTCAACCTGGTTGGGATTCTCCATGGGGATTTGGAAGACCTGGTTGGCATTTGGAATGTTCAGTCATGTCAGAAAAAACCCTTGGTTTGCCATTTGATATACATGGAGGAGGAAGAGATCTAGTCTTTCCTCACCATGAAAATGAAATTGCCCAAAGTTGTTGTGCTTCTGGAATTAAAAATGATCCATCATCGTATGCAAAGTATTGGATGCACAATGGTTTTGTGACAGTGAATGGTGAAAAAATGTCTAAATCACTTAACAACATCACTCTTATAAAAGATCTTACAGATTCATATAAAGGCGAGGTCATTAGATTAACTTTATTATCGTCTCACTACAGGCAAGGTCTTGATTGGAATGAGTCAATCATCCACCAGTCTGAAAAACTTCTTGATAAGTTATATAAAATTTTATCTGATGAAGGTATTAATTCTGCACCCACATCATCTAATTTTGACGAAGATATACTCGAAGCATTGGCTGATGATTTAAATACTCCAAAAGTCATTTCAGTTCTTAATTCACTTGCTAAGAAGTACTCTCAAGACTCTGGTATCAATAAAAAAAACATAGCAGAAAAGATAAAAACCTCTGGTAATTTAATTGGAATTTTGAATGAAGATCCTTTTAAATGGTTTGAAAGAGATTCTAAAGATCTTGATATAGAATTAATCGAAGATCTTATGCGCCAAAGAGATCAAGCGAAATCTGATAAGGACTATGCAAAAGCTGACTCCATAAGAGATGAATTAGTTGGACTTGGGGTAGAGATCTTAGACTCTCAAGACGGATCATCTTGGAAGCCAGCAAAGTAAAAAATATAAAAATCTCAAAACTTTCTCATCTTAGAGACTTGAATAATAAAACTCGCATGTTAGTTTAGTTAATTCACTAACAAATTTATCTTGGGAGAAATAAATGAATAAATACTTATTAAGTTTTTTGATATTAGTTATGGCAATACCAACTATTGCAGATGGTCATTCAAATGCAGAGAAAACAGTTATAGCAAATGTTGAGGCATATTGGGATGCAAGAAATAAAAAAGATTTTAAAACAGTAGTTGCTCTATCATCAAAAGCAGGCATGCTTGGCACAAATTCTGATGGGAGCTTTCATAAACCAAACGGAGTGCAAACTGCAGATGAGTGGGCAGCAACAACTCCAGAAAATGCTGGAGTAATAAATATATTTGGATCAGAGGCGCATCAATTAACTAATGATGTTGTCTATTCTAGATATTATGCCGAAGGATTGGTTCCAGATGGTAATGGAGGTTTAAGACCTTATAGAACTAGAGTAACTTCAGTTTGGGTTAAAGAAGGATCTAATTGGGTCGTAAGAACAAATCATTTTTCATCTGCTGCATATGGCGGTGTTCACCAAACAGCTGAAGGTGATTTCGAAGATTAATTTAATTTTTTTTTCAATCATTCAAAATTAATACACAGATATCTAAATAAGATATCTGTGTAACCTTTACTTCTCATTTGATTTATGTAATATGCCTCCAAATTAAACATTTCCTTGAGGAGGAAAAAATGAAAAAACTATTATTAACTCTTATATTGATTCCAGGTATGGTTCTTGCCAATGGCTGGAATGTTGGTTACACAAATGTCAAAGATAGCGAAATTAGTGTGGGCGCATTATCTGGCTCATATGAGTGGAATCATGATAATAACTGGACTACAGAGCTTGGTGTAGTTATGGGTATTGGAGATGACTCATACAGTGCAGATGGCTTTACTATAACAGGTGAAGTTGATAATGGTATTTTTGCTAAATTTAAATATGATTTAAATGAAAATTTTTATGCAGGCATTGCTTTGGCTAGGTTTTCAGTTGATGTATCAGGTATTGCTATACAAAATGGTCAAAGAATTTCAATTTCTGGTGATGAGACTGAACAAGGAATCACTTTAGGATACAAATTATCTAAAAATTTTGAAATTAGTTTTGATAAAATGGATGATGTTGACCTATTCAATGTTCAATATAAGTTCTAGTTTTAAGTATGAATAAAAAGGCTGCTTTCTGCAGCCTTTTTTACAAGTAAATGAAAAAAAGCTATATTCAAGTAAGCAAATATTATTTGGAGATCTTTCAATGAACAAAATTATTTATAGTTTTTTATTACTTACTGCTATTAGTATTTCAGCAGGGCATCATGAGGCTGGAAATTCTAAGGACTGGGAAATTAAGGCTTATACATCTGCAGCTCCAGCATTCATAGGTGATTACGCAACTGTTATAGGAGCTTCTGGTAAAGTTATTAGAAAGGGGAGTAACGGTTGGAGATGCGAGCCTTTTATGCCAATGCCTGAAGGTGGATTTAAAACACCACATGAAGCAGCTCCTGCTTGTTCAGATGCTAATGCGGTTGCTTGGGCTAATGCATATAAGTCTCAACAAAAACCTGAATTAGAAGCAGATGGATGGATTTGGATGCTTCATGGCGATCTTGGAGTAGATAACTTCAAACCATATACAGACGGTCAGAAGAATATGGGACACAAACATTTTATAGAATCGGGAGCGCATTTAATGTTGATGCCTAAAGATCCATCTTCAATGGATGGTCAGTCGACTGATTATACAAATGGAGGGCCATATGTAATGTTTCAAGGAACACCATATGTGCATATGATGATTCCTGTTGAAGGTTATTATGACTATCAGCCAGAAGCTGCTCCAAAGTAATTTTTAAAAATTACTTATCAATAAGCCAGCTAATGCTGGCTTTTTTAATGAAGTGCTTGGTGCCCTCTGCAGGAATCGAACCTGCAACTAATCCTTAGGAGGGATTTGTTATATCCATTTAACTAAGAAGGCTCAAATTAGCTCTGAATCTAATTATATATAAGAAGAAACACTAATACCGATCACTATTTATCTATTTGCCTATATAATGATTCACATGAATATTACACTGCCAGATGGAAGCATTAAGGAATTACCTAAGGGTTCCACTGGGCTTGACCTTGCAGCAAGTATTGGTCCAGGCCTTGCAAAAGCTGCACTTGCCGTAGTGGTAAATGGCGATCAAAAAGATTTATCTGATTCAATCAATGAAGATGCAGAAGTTTCAATAATCACAATTAATTCAGATGAAGGTCTCGAAATCATGCGGCACACATTAACAGCTCAGGTTCTTGCTCGTGCTGTTCAAAACTTATATCCAGGAACAAAATTAGCCATAGGCCCAACAATAAATGATGGCTTTTATTATGATTTTGAAGCACCAAAAGTTATTTCAAATGATGATCTTGAAAATATAGAAAAAGAGATGAACAGAATTATTGCCTCAGCTTCTAACATTACAAAAAGATTTCATTCCAAGAAAGAAGCAATAAGTATTTTTAAAGATAAAGGAGAGTCTTATAAAGAAATAATCATCAATGAAGCAGATCAAGATGATAATTTCCAACTTTATTATCAAGATAATGATGAATTTGTAGACTTGTGCAGAGGCCCACATTTACCAAACTTAAAACATATTGGAGCTTTTAAGCTAACTAAAGTTGCAGGAGCTTATTGGAAAGGCAGCGCTGAAAATAAAATGCTCACAAGAATTTATGGAACTGCTTGGAAAAATGAAAAAGATTTGAAATCGTATTTATTAGCTATAGAAGAAGCAGAGAAAAGAGACCATAGAAAATTAGGCAAGGAGATGTCATTATTTCATTTCCAAGAAGAAGCGCCCGGGATGGTATTTTGGCATCCAAAAGGCTGGTCAATATATAAAAACCTTGAGACTTTTGTGAGAGATCGTTTGGAGAAGTTTGGCTATCAAGAAATAAAAACACCTCAAGTTGTCGACAGAAAATTATGGGAAGCATCTGGTCATTGGGATAAGTATAGAGAAAACATGTTCATTACAGAGATAGATGAAGAACATGCTAATGAAAAAAGAACAAACGCTCTTAAACCTATGAACTGCCCATGTCATGTTCAGGTATACAACCATGGTTTGAAATCATACAAAGATCTGCCTATAAGATTTGCTGAGTTTGGTTCCTGTCATAGATATGAAGCATCTGGAACACTTCATGGGTTGATGCGTGTAAGAGGTTTTACTCAGGACGATGGGCATATTTTTTGTACAGAAGATCAGATTGAAGAGGAAACAAAACTTTTTATTGAGCTCTTATCTGGAATGTACAAAGATCTAGGTTTTGATAATTTTGATATTAAGCTATCTACTAGACCTGAAACAAGAGTTGGTAGCGATGAGGTTTGGGACAAAGCTGAAGCAGCACTTGAAAATGCTATAACAAAGCTAGATTTGCCGTTTGAAGTAGTTCCAGGAGAGGGTGCATTTTATGGCCCTAAACTAGACTTTGTTTTAACTGATGCTATTGGGAGGGAGTGGCAGTGTGGAACTTTCCAAGCTGATTTCAATCTTCCTGACAGATTAGATGCTGAATATGTTGGAGAGGACGGGGCGAAGCACAAACCGGTTATGATTCACAGGGCTGTCCTTGGTTCCTTTGAAAGGTTTATAGGAATACTTATTGAAAATTATTCCGGAAAACTACCTTTGTGGTTAGCACCAAATCAAGTAGCAATTGCCACCATCATAAGTGATGCTGACGATTATGCAGTTGAGATTGCAGAGAGCCTTAAGGAAAATGGAATAAGAGTCATAAACGATTTAAGAAATGAAAAAATTGGTTATAAAGTTAGAGAGCATAGTGCAGCAAAAGTACCATTGATTTTAGCTCTAGGGGCAAGAGAAAAAGAAAGCAAAACTGTTTCTGTTAGAAGAATAGGCAGCAATAACACTGAAACACAGTCTCTTGAAGAATTTCTTGAACATATAAAAGAGGAATCTAAAAGCCCATCTTTTTCTTAAATGAGTCTTCTTAGTAAGGTTTTTATACTTCCCATCAGGTTTTATAGGTACTTTATATCACCTCTATTTCCGCCATCGTGCAGGTTTCATCCAACATGCTCTCAATATGCAATAGATGTTATTTTAAAACATGGTATTTTTAAGGGTACTCATATGGCAATAATAAGAATTTTAAAGTGTCATCCTTGGTCATAAAATCTATTATTTTTTAGACAAAACTACTAAAAAAATCAAGTTTAAAAAAGACTATTTTTTTGATTGTTTTAGTAGATAAAGCCTTTAATAATGCTATAGTTTGTTAATAAAAGTTAAGAATTCTTAACTAATATGTTTGTAATCCAATTATAGGGGGTTTAAGTTATGAACAAATTATCTAAAGTCTTACTTGGAACTTTTGCATCTTTTGCACTAGCAGTTCCATTTTTTGTAAGCGCTCAAGAAGTAGAAGAAGTGGTTGTTACGGCAACTAAAAAAGCTGAATCTGTTCAGGATCTAGCATTATCTATTGAGGCATTTACTGAAGAAGATATGGAGAAGAATCTAATTAAAGATGCTTCCGACCTTCAAGAAGTAGTTCCTGGTTTAATTGCTGACAAAGGTATCGGTTCTGGTGTCTCATACGCAATCAGAGGTACTGGTTCATATGGTGTTGGTGCTGCGGTTGTTGGTGCTGTTGTTACATCTATGAATGGCCACAGTGTTGGTACAGGTGCTTTTTATGATCTTGGTTTCTATGATACTGAGCGTATAGAAGTATTAAAAGGACCTCAAGGTACTCTTTTTGGAAGAAATGCTGTAAACGGTGTTATTAATATTATTTCTAAAAGACCAACTTCTGACTTTGAAGGTAAAGTCGATCTTACTTACGGTAATTTTGGAAGTGAAGATCTTACTGCCGTTATCAACGTTCCTGTATCTGACACAATCAGATCAAGATTAGCTGTTACAACATCTCAAAGAGATGGCTTTAACACTAACATTAGAGATGGGCGTGAATACAATAACAAAGATGCAATGGGAGCAAGACTTTCAATCGACTTTGATATTGGTGAATCTTCAACTTTAAAACTTACCCATGACTGGTCAAAAGGTGATGATAATAGAAATAATATCGGCGCACCTTTCTGTGAATCTCATGGATTGTTAGGATGTAATCCTTTAACTGTTGGTAGCCCTAACCAAGCTGCTGATTCAAGAGGCTCAACAGCTGCTTTATTTAATGTTGTTGCTGGTCTCGAAGCATCTGCTTATGTTAATTCGTATGCTGGAATGCCAGTACCAGATAATTTTAGAAAAGCATACTTAACAAGAGTTCCAGAGTTTTCTTCTGAATTTACTTTCTCAGCTATTGAGTTTGAAACAGAATTAAGCCCTGAGTTGCTTTTAAATGCAAAAGTTTCTCACACATCAAGAGATTATCAGCACATGAACGATAATGATTATTCACATACAACAAAACCTTTCCCAGGTGTATTGGGTGCTGCTATGGGATTACCTCCAATATCATGGATGGGTACTTTTGGTGGAACATTTAATGGAGATGACTATAGCTTCACTGAATTAGTTGAGGGTGATAGAACTTATGAGTTCTCAAATGCTGAAAACAATACAATTCAAGCAGAACTTACTGTTATTTCTGATTATGATGGACCATTTAACTTTGTAGCAGGTTTATATAGTTACGATGATAGATCTCATAATAGATATCAAGTACAAACTGCAGCATGGAATATGACAGGTGCATTTAGTAACCATTTATATTCATCTTTAGTGTATGGCGGACAGTTTGATGCTTATGGTGGTATTCCTTTCTATCAAACACTAATTCTTGGTGGTTTAGGTGGAAGTGATGTTTGTGCATCAGGTGCTTTAGGTCCTGTAGCTGCCGCATCACCAAGCACTGCAAACCCAGCATGTTTGCAAGGGCTACTTACTGCTCAAGGAATTGCCCCTTATCATATTCCTACTGAGTTAGGCGGATACCTTAACGATGACCATATTAGAACTAAATCTATGGCTTTATTTGGTGAGTTCTATTTCGACTTATCAGACGTAACCAAACTTACATTGGGTTACAGATTTAATGACGATACAGTTAAAGATTCAATCATGACTTGTTTAACAGACTTTGATTGCCCTAATTACCCTCAGTCTCAGTTTGAGTCTGGAGAGTATGGTTTCTATCCAACTGTTGAAGTTATAGCAGATGATGCTTTTGCATATAAAGTAGCACTTCAGCATGATCTTTCTGATAATCAAATGGTTTATGCAAGTTATACAACTGCTACAAAAGCAGGTGGTAACAACCCTGTAATTGGAACAGAAGCTGATCCATATGACCAAGAAGAAACTGGTGTATTTGAAGTAGGTACAAAGAGTATCTTAATGGATGGTGCAGTGTTATTTAATGCTTCATTCTTTATGAATGACACTAAAGGTATGCTTATTTCAAACATTGAAAATGCTGGTTCAGTTAACTATAACGTTGATGCTGAAATTAAAGGTTTTGAAGGTAATATGATTGCTTTCTTAAGCGAGACTTCAAGCATAGACATCAGCTGGTTATTGGTTGAAAGTGAACTAGGTGATCAAACAATGCCTGATCCTTTAAATCCAGTAGGAATTGTAGCCTTGCTTGACGTTGATCCTTCAGCTTTCACTCCAGGTGTTGGTTGTGCAACAGCAACAGGTCTTTGTGGACCAACTGCATTTGGCGCAGGTGTTGATGGTTTGCCATTAGATCCTCAAGGAGCAGTTCAATACGGCTATGGTCTTGATGCTGATGGAAATGTAGTGCCAATATTTAAATCTGCTGGTTACCTATGTGCAGCTCCATTTAATCCTCTTGGAGGAGTACCATGTGCGGTTGCCCCTGGCCAAGTTAGTATCAGTGGTAATTCTTTACCTCAGTCACCTGAATCTTCATACAGCATTGGTTTTAACAATGACTTTATTGGAGAAAACGGCGTGACTTCTGTAAGACTTTCCTACAGATACCAGGCTGAAAGAGAAGGTAATGTCTTTAACCAAGACAGAGCTAAAATGCCAGAAACTAAATACTGGGATTTATCAGCTACATACACACCAGACAACGCTGACTGGTATGTTAAAGCCTTCATTAAGAATATAGCTGACGATCAGTTTATTGGAACTTGGGCTGCTTCATCTGCATTGCAGGGTGGTGCTCAGTTTGCTACATACACTGATCCTAGAATATGGGGACTGTCTTTCGGTACAACATTCTAAGCAGTTAGCTTACTTTTTAAAAAGCCCAGTTTACTGGGCTTTTTTTATGCCTATAATGTCGCAATGAAAAACAATTTTCCTTACCAAGCAGAAATAGTAAAAGTAACAAAAGATATGTGTGATCACAATGATCACATGAATGTAGCTTTTTATTATCAAGTTTTTGATCTTGGTTATACTCCTATGTATTTTAAGGAAATGGGATTCACGGAAGATTATTTTAATAGCGGTTTTTCAACATTCACTCTTGAGGACAGTATCAGATACTTAAAAGAATTTAGATTAGGCGATCCGATTCAACCAGCTTTTGCTCTTCATAATGTCAACAATAAATTAATGCATATATTAGGTGGTTTATTCAACAAGGAGAATGAACTCTGCGCAATTTTTGAAACTATTCTTGGTCACATTGATATGAATCAAAGAAAGACTGTTAATTTTTCTGATACAAGACTGAAAAGCTTGCTTGAACTCAAAAACAATCATGCAGAAAAATTCACAGTTCCTTTTGATATTAGATTAAAAATTAAAGATTTAGTTTAATATACTCTATATGCGCAATTTATTAGTCCTTACAGTATTTATATTCTCATCAGTAGCTGTATCTGATGCAGCAGTTACGATTATGAGCTATAACGTTGAAAATCTTTTTGATAGCCTCGATGATCCTGGAAAAGATGACAAAGCTTATTTACCTTATTCATTAAAACAGAATGAAGATCATATAGAAGCATGTAATAAAGTGCGTGTTGAAAAATGGAAAAATGAATGCCTGTATTTTGATTGGACTGAAAGTGCTAAAAACAAAAAATTAGACAATATTAAGAAAGTTATACTTCACTCAAATAAAAATGGACCAGACATTGTCGCATTTCAGGAAGTTGAAAATATAAATGTTCTTTCAGAGTTATTTGAATTATTAAAACCTTATGGCTATATAGATTTGGCACTTCTTGAAGGTAATGACTACAGGGGTATTGATACAGCTTATATTTCTAAATACAAAATAAATTATAAGAAGTTACATAAAATCAAATTTTCACCTGAGTTCAAGTCAAAAGATACTAGGCCTATTTTTGAAGTTCATATTAAAATAGGAGAACAGTTAGTAAGACTTTATAACATACATTTTCCTGCACCTTATCACCCTGTAGGCATGAGGAATGACTCTTTTTCAACACTTGAGAATCTCGTCAATAAGCACAATGATCCATTCATAGCTCTAGGAGATTTTAATGTCACCTCGAGAGAGTCAGAAGAGCATAATACTTTTTATAAACTTGAAGAAAACTGGGCTATATCAAATCATGAGGGTTGTATAGATTGTAAAGGAACACATTATTACTGGAGGGATAAGAATTGGTCTTATCTAGACAAAATAATGATATCGAAAAATAGAGGGCTTACATTCAATAGCTCATCAATAACTACTGTTATCACTGGGATAAATACAAACGATGACAAAATCCCTGAGGGCTTCAATACAAAGACTGGACATGGAGTATCTGACCATTTACCAATCTTTGCTGAGATCTTGCTTTAATTATTGAAGCTATTCTCTCCAACCACCCCTATCAAATATTCTCATATAGGTTAATTGATCATGTTCAGAGTTATTTGTAACCTTTGCATAATCTCCTGATTGAACCAAAATAACATCCCCGGCAGATAACTCATAAGAATCTTCATGCTGAATACCATATGAAGGATCTGATCCATGTCCTTCAGTAGAGTTCATATATTCAATAACCTCCATAGTACCTCTGCCATTCGTAACAATATAGACAACATCAGAATCAATTAATTTATGACCTTTAGTTGATTTGCCAGGTTCAATAATAGTTCTGCTTGCTATTACTCTCTCTAAAAGACTATTTGTCCACACAGAGTAATCAGAACCTACTGTTTTTGGTGAACCGCCAACTCTAAAATTATTGTATTTCTTTGCCATTTTTAACCTCTTTTAATGAAACTATAGATTATCTATAAACTTGTTATTAATTGATGATAGTACTGTTGTATTTGTTTGTAAAATGATTATATAATCATTTTCCACGCTTTTTGATTCAGCTTGCTAGCGTGTAATAAATAAGCTAAAAAGAAGAATTCTTAAAAAAATTCCCTTTTTTTATGCTGATAATATTAATTTTTATTATTAGGAAAAAATATCATGACAAAATCATACACAAACCCAGCAACCATTGGTTTACATGCTGGTTGGAGAAAAGACGAAAATACCAATTCAGTAGCTGTGCCTATTCATCAAACTACTAGCTATCAGTTTGATAATACAGATCATGCCGCTAACTTATTTGGTTTATCTGAGCTAGGAAATATCTATTCAAGAATAATGAATCCAACTTGTGACGTGCTTGAGAATAGATTAGCTGCTATTGAAGGCGGTGTTATGGCTCTAGCAGTATCTTCTGGTCAGGCTGCTTCTGCATATGCAATTCAAAACATTGCAAAAAGTGGAGACAACATAGTTGCTTCATCTCATCTGTATGGTGGAACGTATAACCAGTTCAAAAATACTTTTAGCGATATGGGCATTGAAGTTAGATTCGTAGATCCTGCTGATCCACAAAATTTTTTAAATGCTACCGATGATAAAACAAGAGCTTATTACGGAGAAGTTCTTCCTAATCCAAGCTTTGAGGTTTTTCCTATTCAAGAAGTTGCTGACATAGGCAGGCCTTTGGGCATCCCTTTAATAGTTGATAATACAGCTGCTCCAATTATCTGTAAGCCAATAGACCATGGTGCGGCAGTAGTAATTCACTCAACTACAAAATTTATTGGTGGTCATGGAACATCAATTGGAGGAATAATAATTGATAGTGGAAACTTTGATTGGGAATCTGCTGGGCCAGAAAGACAGCCTGCTCTAAATACCCCAGATCCTTCTTATGGTGGAGCTGTTTGGGTTGATGCTGTTAAACCACTAGGCCCTATAGCATACGTATTAAAAGCTAGAGTTACTCTATTAAGAGATATGGGTGCAGCTATGAGTCCATTTAATGCATTTATGTTTATACAGGGTCTTGAAACCCTTTCTTTACGAATTAGAGAACATTCTGCCAATGCTGAAAAAGTAGCAGCATTTTTAGAATCACATGATGCTGTCGAAAGGGTAATTTATCCTTCTGTACAGGGCGGTGTGGCAAAAGAAAGAGCTGAAAAATATCTTAATGGTGGGAATGGTGCTTTGATGGGCTTCGAACTTAAAGGAGGCCTAGAGGCTGGAAAGAAATTTATAGATTCATTAGAGCTACTCTATCATGTTGCTAATATTGGTGACTCAAGATCCTTAGCTATACATCCTGCAAGTACAACACATAGCCAATTATCACCTGAAGAACAACTTTCAACAGGGGTAACACCTGGATTTGTCAGACTATCTATTGGAATAGAGCACATCGATGATATTATTGATGATATTAAGCAATCATTAGAGAATATTTAAAACTTTGAGCCAAGAATTAGTTACATATATCATTCTTGGCTCAAAAGTTCGTCTCTCTAAAGTAAAAAAAATTAAAGTAGACGAGCATGAGCAATGCTTACATTTAAATTTTGAATCAGAAATAGAGAAAACCTTAGATAATTTAGTTGCTAAAGCAAAGGGTGGGCTAATAGTACTACTTCCCCCATCCTCATCTCCTAATCAAGAAACTAGAGAAATATTAAAAAAAATATCTCTTGTGAATGTTTCAGCATGGGGGTGGTTTAAGTACAATAAAAATAGAAAAAATATAATACAAAGCCTTGGAAAGATATCAACTTTAATAAGCGGGGTACCTTCTTTAGAACAAGGTTTGTATTTTAGCAAAAGGCTCTATTTTTCTGTTGGCGGCGTAGGCTCAGTAGGTATTTCTCCTTTCTCAGAGATTTCAAAACGACTTCAATCTCGACTAGATCCCCAAAAGCCACTAGCAGCCCTTTCAATAAGAACAAAAAACCTTACACTTAATTAATGCAAAATAGTTTATTAATAAAAGCTGATAATCTTTCTTATAAAATTAATGAAAGCAAATTGTTCTCAGGTATATCATTTGCTCTAAATAACAATGAAGCTCTTCATATAATCGGTTCTAATGGATCAGGAAAATCAACTTTAATAAGGATACTTGGAGGCATATCAGAACCATCGAAAGGAAATATTATAAAAAAAGAAGATCTTACAATTTCATATCTTGGACACAAAAACGCCTTAAAGAGCTATTTAAGCGTAAGAGACAATCTTGACTTATTAGACCTTATGGATAACAAACAAATTGATAATTTACTTGCCGAATTTGATCTCACGAATAAGCTTGATGTGACATTGGGTAATTTATCTTTTGGTCAGCAAAAGAAAATAGCTTTATTACGTATATTTATCAATGAGGCAGATTTAATACTTTTAGATGAACCATTTGTTGGATTGGATATTGAAATGTGTGAAATCTTATCTGACCATCTAAATAAAAAAGTTGAAGAGGGTTCTGGCTTAATTTTTACATCTCACATTGCATCAGGCATAAGAGCAAATAATTTTAATTTAGATTAATGAAAGTCAAACAAAGCTTAAAACACGAGTTAATTAAACTCCTTAAAAAAACAAGAGCATGGCTAGGGCCGATTCTTGTATTTATATTAATAATGGTTGCTTATCCACTTACGGTAGAACTTACAAATCAAAGTCTTGCCGATGCCTTTTTTCCAGTTTTATTCATATCTTGCCTAATGGTGATGATGCTAGCTACTGAAGGAATTTTCCTTGAAGACTATGAAGATGGTTCGCTTGAACATCTTTTAATTACTGGTGGGTCTATATATCAATCAGTATTTATAAAGATTTTAGTTCATTGGTGCTTTATTGGTGTTCCTGTCTCTATTTTTGGAGCTTTATTCAATATCGGAGTAGGCAACACAGTTAATTCATCTATTTTGCTTCTGCCATCATTATTGGTTTCGACTTATATTTTTCTTATCTTATTTTGCTTTGGAAATTCATTAAGCTTAACAAAAGGATCTGTTCTAGGAACCTTAATTACAATGCCCCTTTTACTTCCAATGCTTGTAATACTTGGAAAATTAACTACAGCTATTATGTTCAATATTAATTATTTTGGATTCTTGATTCTGCTTTTTGGCATCTTATCTATTATAATGTTCATATTTCCTGCAATTATTTCGAAAATCATTAAAACCCATCTGGAGTAATTGTTAAGAGAAATCTTAATTATTGTGATTAAAAAATTTATACATCAATTTGCATCGCCCAAGACTTATTTCTATCAAGTTAATAGAATTTATCCATGGCTTTTGTATATATCATTAGCAATATATTTAACAGCTATAGTATGGGGGCTATTTTTTACTCCTAAAGATTTTGTTCAAGGGAACTCTTATCGAATTATTTACTTTCATGTCCCAGCATCATTTATTGCTCAATCCTTATATGCAGCTATGGCAATAAGCAGTCTCGTTTATCTTGTTTGGAAGGTTAAGTTAGCTGCTTACCTTTCAAGATCTATAGCACCAGTTGGTGCGACAATAACATTTATTGCTTTAGTTTCAGGTTCAATCTGGGGTATACCTACATGGGGTACTTGGTGGGAATGGGATGCAAGAATCACGTCAACTTTGATATTGTTTATAATGTATCTAGGTTTGATCTCTCTTCATAATTCATTTAACAATTTTGATAAAGCAGACAAATTGTTTGCATACCTTTCGATAATAGGATTTGTTCAAATACCTATCATTAAGAAGTCTGTTGATTGGTGGAGTTCATTACATCAACCAGCATCAATTACATTAACAGAAAAACCTGCAATAGATGCGGTCATGCTTTATCCGCTTTTTATGGCAATTATTGGTTTTTCGGGTTTAATAGCTTGCCTAGTGATACTTTCATCTAAAGTGCAGATTTATAAAAGAGAAAAAACAAAAAATTGGATAAAAAACTATGTCTAATTTAGCATTTAATTCTATTAGTGATGCATTAATTATGGATGGTCATGGTGTTTTTGTATGGCTGGTATTTTCAATTTTTCTTGTAGCGATTTCTCTATCTTTTAAAATTTTTAATTCTTTAATTAAAAAATATAAATCACAAATAAGATGAAACAACATAGAAAAAAAAGGCTAATTAATATTTTGTTGATATCATTGTTATCAGGTTCAGGTGTTTTAATGGTCCTTTATGCTCTAAATACCAATCTTGATTACTTTTATACACCTAGCGAAATAATTTCTGAAAAATTACCATCTAATAAAAGGATTAAAGTTGGAGGCATGGTTCGAGAAGGTTCTGTTACAAGAAACGGAGAAGATATATCTTTTGTGATAACTGATTATGAAGAATCTATAAGCGTTCAATATAAAGGAATAGTTCCAGATTTGTTTAAAGAGGGTAGTGGGGTTGTTGCTTTAGGATATATGGAAAATAACAGCCTGAAGGCAGAAAAAGTTCTTGCGAAGCATGATGAAAATTATATGCCACCAGCTTTAAATAAATAATGTTAGTAGATTTATCCCACTTTTTATCAGTCCTATCTACCACTTTATTTTTATTAACATCAACTTTGGTGTTGGTATTAGATTGTGAAAAAAAACATTCATCCATATTAATTAAAAGAGCATTTTCTCATGCTTTTATACTTTTATTTTTTTCATTCGCAATATATGTTTATCTTGCTGCCACAGATGACTTTTCTGTAGTTTATATATCGCAGCATTCTAACTCTATGCTCCCCATTTTTTACAAAGTAACATCAATTTGGAGTGCTCATGAGGGGTCAATGTTCCTTTGGATATTATTTTTAAGCGCATGGGGTTTTGTATTTAATTTAAATAAAGATAGTAATTTAAAAATTAAAAACTTTGCTATTGGAATAGTCTCTATTATCATTGTTGGATTCCAGTTATTTCTTTTAATAACCTCTAACCCATTTGAAACCAATCTTCCATTTTCTCCAATAAACGGTGCTGATATTAATCCTGTACTACAAGATCCAGCTCTAGCAATTCATCCACCTTTTTTGTATATGGGTTATGTTGGATTTGTAATACCATTTGCTTATGGATTGGCTTTTCTTTTGAATGGAAATGCAGGAATTAATTGGGAAAAGGTTGTCAGGTCATGGTCTGTTTCGGCTTGGATATTTCTTACTATAGGTATATGTTTAGGCTCATGGTGGGCATATTATGAGCTTGGTTGGGGGGGTTATTGGTTCTGGGATCCGGTTGAGAATGTTGCATTGATGCCATGGCTTGCTGCAACAGCATTTGTTCACTCATTGAGTGTGGCTTCAAAGTCAAAATCCTTGAGAATTTGGACTCTATTACTTTCAATAATAGTTTTTTCTTTAAGTTTATTTGGAGCATTTATAGTTAGATCAGGAATAATTGATAGCATTCATTCATTTGCAAATGATCCACAGAGAGGCATGTATCTTCTTATATTTATTGGAATAATACTTTTTTCATCATTATGGTTATTCACATCAAGATTTGACCTTTTAACATCTAAAACAAAGATCAAATCCTTTTCTAAAGAATCATTTATTTCTTTGAATAATATATTTTTTGGTGTTCTTATTTTTGCCACTATGATGGGAATTACCTATCCATTAATTTATGAATTAGCATATGATCAAAAAATAAGTGTTGGAGCTCCTTTTTATAATGCTATATACGCACCAGTCGCAGTCCTTGCATCAATAATTTTAATAATATCCATTGAATCAAAATGGGGCAGGAGCTTTAAAAAAATACAAAAATTTAATCAATTGAACTTATCACTAGCATTAAGTTTAGTTGCAGCTATTTCCTTATATTTCTATGCAAACAATGGTTCAGCAATCATTTATATGTCTGCATTTGTTGGCTTTTTATTGTTAATTAGATATTT
>Ga0315315_10000832_pt1 | contig 27456 bp, 34 predicted proteins | sample M140m3416metaG_FD_203699 | JGI IMG/M metagenome (GOLD analysis project Ga0315315, IMG submission 203699) | Ammonia-oxidizing marine archaeal communities from Monterey Bay, California, United States - M1 40m 3416 | ecosystem: Environmental > Aquatic > Marine > Intertidal zone | place: USA... | reverse complement strand
CAGTTTGAAGAGCTTCTAAGCATAGTTCCTGCAGATCTTCAACCCACAGCATTTCATCAAACTTAACACTAACTCGAGCGACACTTCTCTGACTATGAGGTACTGTTGCTCTATTGCGGTATTTTTCGGCATGCTCACTTAGTTCGAAACTACAAGGGCATGCTGAAGAGTAAACAAAATCGAAGTGTATGTATTTTTTAAATACTCCGTCTTTAGTTAAATCTCCTTCGAAGACTATATCATAATATTGATATCCTTCTAGGCCGCTACGTAAGCTTTTTTGCTTAATAGGATAAGAGATTTTTAACATAATACGAGAATCAAAGCATTTGAGATTATTCTTATATGTCTCTAAAACATCTTTAATTTTACTAATACTAAAAACCTCATCTTTATGATCATAAAAACTTCTCATAATCCTGGACATATTAATACCCTTTTTATGAGCCTCTAGACTAACACTACCAGTTACACTTGTTTCTAGTTCTATAGTAGATCCGTCTCTCTTTTTATAATTAAGAGGTAACTTAAAGTTATGTATACCGACTTGTTGAATAGGTACAGCCGCGCCTTGAATTAAACTAGAAGGTCCATTTTGTAGATCTGGTAAAGAAGAAATATACTTCTTATCAGCCGTAACTTTATTATCGTATATCCGAATAGGAGGAAAATAACCTTTACTGAATTCATCTCCCATTACCTCTTTCGCGATCTCATCCTTTTCTCCAGTTAGCTCATCATCTTCACCTAACCATTCATACTTGTTATCCATGTGTCTATTATACGAAATATTTCTTTAAGTTCAACACTTGATTTCGGTTAGGAAATCACTATAATAGTCGTATGTTTAGTAGTACTAAGATAATTGAGCTTGGAAGTTGCGCATTTCGTCAACCTCAAGCAACATCGCATTGTCGGTTCGTGCACGGATATCGTTTAGTCGGTAAGTTTTGGTTTGGTGCTAATGAATTAGATGAGAATAATTGGGTTGTAGATTTCGGAGGTCTAAAAGATCTTAAGAAGAAATTAGAAGAACATTTTGATCATACGACTGTTATTGCTGATAATGATCCAGCGCTAGAATCTTTTCGAAAACTACATGATGAAGGTATTGTTGATCTACGTGTTATGCATGGGGGGGTTGGTATTGAAAAATTCGCAGAACATTGCTTCAAATTAGCAGACAACCATGTTAAAAGTCTTACTAATAAGAGGTGTTTTTGTTCTAAAGTAGAAGTTTTTGAACATGAAAAGAATTCAGCTATTTATGAAAGCAAATATAACGTCATGTCATGGGCTAGTAATGAAAACGCAAAAATTAATAGAGGTTAATTATTATGGGAAAAGGAAGTAAGCGCCGAAAAGAAAATACTAGCAAAATTATCGATAACTGGGATAATATTGATTGGAGTAAGCCTAGCAAGAAAGAGGTTAAACCAGAAACAAGAGACATCAAAGACTTATATTTAAATGACAACACTTTATAAAGAAGACTTAAGTGAAAAGACGATGCTTCTATCTGACGATAAGGTATTCTATACAGTAGAGGGAGAAGGTGAGTTTGTAGGATACCCGTCGGTATTTATGAGATTATCTATGTGTAATCTTACATGCCAAGGATTTGCTTCAGCTGATTCACCACATGGTTGTGATAGTTTTATTTCTTGGAGGGTAAAAAATAAGATCACTAATGCTGATTTATTACAACACTTCGAGCAAGAAGGTTTCAAAGACCACTTATATAATGGTGCTATATGGAAGATTACTGGTGGAGAGCCGTTAGTTCAACAACCTGCTCTTCTTAGATTTTTATCTCACCTGGAAGTAGAGTGGGGCTGGGTACCTAGGATTGACTTTGAGACAAACGCAACGATTATGCCTGATAAGGAGTGGGTAAGGGTAGGGGCTACATTTACTACTTCTCCGAAGCTTAGTAATAACGGAGACCCAGAGGATCGAAGATATAAACCAGAAGTACTACAATGGCATGCAGCTCAAGGTTCTGGTTTTAAGTTTGTTATAGATAAAGAGTCAGATTTAGAAGAAGTATTAGAAAAATACGTAGAGAAGTTTGATATTCCTACTGGTAGGGTGTGGTTAATGCCTTGTGCAGGTAGTCGGTCGGAACATATTGAAAAAGCTCCTATGGTCGCAGAATTAGCTAAAAAACATTACTTTAATTTTAGTCCTAGGTTACACTTACTTGTATGGGACATGGCATTAAAGGTATGAGAGTAGTTGCTACAAACGGTTGTTTCGATATTTTACATGCTGGTCATGTTCAATATTTAAATGAAGCTCGCTCATTAGGAGATAAGCTTATTGTTGGGTTAAACTCTGATAAAAGTATTAGACAACTTAAAGGAGATGATAGACCATATAATACCGAACAAAATCGAGCTGAGGTTCTTCTCGCATTAGAGAGTGTAGATCAGGTTATTATATTTGATAGTATTGATTGTCGCAGTTTCTTAGAAAAAGTCCGACCAGATGTATATGTCAAAGGTGGGGATTATACTTGGAGTACCCTACCGGAATGTGAAAAAGAAACTATACTCAGCTATTGTAAAGAGATAAAAATTCTCAAAAAATATGATAGTCTTACTACATCTCAAATTATTGAAAAACTACAATTAGTAGATAAATAAAATTATGAGGATTGCAATCAGCGGTACAGCTTGTCAGGGTAAATCGACTTTAGTTAAAGATTTTTTAGATCAATGGCCTAGTTACAGTACTCCAGAAAAAACTTATAGAGATATTATTGCGGAAAATAATCTCGAGCATTCTTCGAAAACAAATAAAGAAACTCAACGTAAAATCTTAGACTTTCAGATTGAAGAACAACAAAAACACCGGACCGGTGATAATGTTATTTTTGATAGATGTCCATTAGATAATCTAGTTTACAGTATGTGGGCGTGTGAGCAACCTGATAATGATATTGACGAAGAGTTTGTTAGTAGTTGTATACCTCTAGTTAGAGAGAGTTTTAGAGACTTAGATATTATATTTTTTGTACCTATAACAAAGGTTGCTCCTATAGATATAGTTGAAGATGGTGTTAGAGACACATCTGCTGAAGTAATAGAAGAAATAGATAACATATTCAAAGCCGTTCATCGAGATCACGAGGAAAATCCAAAAACTAATTTATTTATAGTTGATGATAAACCTCCTATTATCGAAGTTTTTGGCTCTAGAAGAGACCGGATAGAAATATTAAAGCTATATATTGATGCTGAAGGAGACGCTATGTCTCCAGGTAACATTATAGACGAAAATATGTTCGAACAAATTAAAAAGCTTGAGGACGCGTGGAAAGACGTTGACCCTGAAGAACATTCTGTAATCAAAAAAGAGGTTGAAAAGCACAAAAAGCTAAATGATCGATTAAATACTTAAATGAATGAGTATGATAAGATCTGCGAAAAATACATGATTAAAAAGGTCCGGTCCTTTTATCCGCGTAAGTTAGAGTTATCACCAGAATTTCTTGAAGCATTTAAAACAGAGTACTCCCGTTTAGTTGAAAACGGGCAGAACAGACGAACTCTTCTTGAAAGAATGAGAAAAGCTTTAACGTTTCATCTTTAATTTTTCAAGTACTTTAACAATAAACTTAAGTATTTCGGATCGTACAATCTCTAGCTCAGTAAACTTAAATGTATGAAGACCATGCTCCGTGGATTCTGCAGAATCAAAGGCGTTAAATATAGCCTTAAAACCGGATTTATTACCAATATCACTTTGCTGAGTATCTCCAACTACAATATATTTTGATTTTTCACCAAATCTAGTAAGAATTGTAGTTAATTCTTCTCTTGTAAGATTCTGAGATTCATCAATAATAACACAACAGTTTTTAAATGTTAGACCTCTTGTATAATTTACTGGTACACACTTAATATACCCACCTGACATTAAGTTGTTTATAGTTGGTTTATCTAGTAGTTCATTAAGCTTTTCTAAAAGAGGTAGACTCCACGGAAGAAACTTCTCCTCTACCTCTCCAGGAAGTGAACCCATACTCTTAGACGCTGATTCTACAACACTACGTATGTATACAATTTCTTCTATTTTTTGAGTACGTAATAGCTGTAAAGCCACAAACACACCGAGGTATGTTTTTGCTGAACCCGCAGGTCCGTCGATCATACACATTTTACATGCCTCTTTAAAACATAATTCTAAAAAATTATCATGAGCTTCAGTAAGAGTGTATTTTTGATTTATATTGAAATTTAAAAAGGTATTTTTTTCTATACTCTCGGTAATTTCTGCATCGTTAATTTTAGTTTTTTTAGATATCTTCTTAGATCCAGCTTGTTGAGTCTTCGACATAGGTGTTACCCTTCCTTTTCTTGCCATACATTAATACTTATTTGATTTTTCGTATTATACTACTAAAATATTAAGATGAGAATTTTGTTAGCATGCCTTTCTTATAGAGAGTATACAGGCTCGGAGCTTTATTTTTACGAACTGAGTTCTGCTTTAAAAGAAGCTGGGCATGATGTATCTATATTCTCCCCTTTTTGTGGGGAACCATTACAAAATAAAACTACTGATATATCGTTTCCAGATAAAACTACGATTGAAACAGAAAGGTATGACCTACTTATATTTTCTCACGGTAAGGTAATTTGGGATTACATTAAGACAGTAAACGCTAATAAAATAATTAACGTCATACATTCAGAAGTACTTGAACTAGAGGAACCGGTTGTAGATAGCAAGATTGATTTGTATGTAGGTATAAGACCATCTATTGTTAACTATATAAAAACATTTGTTGATAACAAACCTATTAAACTAATATATAATCCATTTGATTTTACTAGATTTAACCCTAATACTTGTCGAAAAAAGAAAAGTAATAAGTCAAAGGTAGTTTTATTTCCCGGTAGTTTAGATTATCTTCGATATCAGCCATTAAATTATCTATTAGATTTATCTGAGAAACAAAAATTTAAAGTATTACATGTAGGAAGAAACGACTATAGTACTGTTCATCCTAATTTCGCTACTCAAGACCCGGTTTGGAATGTAGAGAGATTTTATAAGGAATGTGATATTGTTTCTGGTATATTTTTAGGTCGCACCTCTATAGAAGGTTTATTAGCTGGAAAAAAAGTATTACAGTTCGATGTAAATAAAACCGGGAAGATTAAAAAGGTTTACTGGCATACGGAGGAAAATTTAGATAAATTTGACAAACACGCTGTCGCAAAACAATTTTTAAATGTCTAAAGAAAATATTACAGTTATATTTAACGGATATAAACGTTTAAATTTATTAAACGCACAATGGAATAATATTGTTAAACAAACCATTAAACCAAAAGACATTTTTATATGGGTAAATAGCGCAGATGTTGATCAAACAATACATCCCTCTATTGAAAAACATGCTACTATTGCTCGTTGTAATAAAAACTTAGGTGTTTGGTCTCGTTTTTTTTATGCTTTAAATTGTACAACAGAGTATATTTGTGTTATAGATGATGATACGTTTCCTGGAGATATGTGGTTGGAGAATTGTATGAATCATATTACAAAAAAAGATGGATTATATGGTTCGAGAGGGGTAGTGTTTAGAGATAAAAATAATTATAGAGACCATTATGATGTAGGATGGACAGCTCCTAATGACAAAGTAACACAAGTAGATTTAGTAGGTCATAACTGGTTCTTTAAAAAGGAGTATCTTACTGCTTATTTGAGGGAGCTACCTAAAGATAATTATACTATAGCTGGGGAAGATATGCACTTTAGTTATACATTACAAAAGTTTATGAATTTAGGGACATATGTACCCCCTCATCCAGCTAATAATACTAGATTATGGGGTAGTGATCACAAAATAGGTTGGAAGGTAGGTACTGACTCAGCAGCTATATCTCATACCTCAACAGGATTAAATCAAATGCAAAAATATTTTAATGAATTAGTAGAAAAGAAATATAAGTTTTTAGAAGCATGAAGAATATAAGTAAAACAGATCATGATAATACTATGTATTTAAAACATAGTTTAGACTTTTGGATAGATCATAATAAACAACACGAGGAAGAGGCATTTAATAACGAAGAGTTAAAAGTTAAAACATTATTAGAAAAATACCCGGATATTAGAAACACAGCAATTGATATAGGTAGTGGTGGTGGTTGGATGTGTAATAAACTAAAAGAATATTTCGATGAAGTTTATGGTATTGAACCATCAAAAAAAGCTATAGATTTATGTCGAGAATTATATAAAGGAAAAAAAATTAAATGGGTACACGGTTATTCAGAAGACGCGTTTGAGGTTATTAATTTTCCTACTAAAAATGTATTTATAAATACCTGCTCTGTGTTTATTCACTTAGATGATAAATATATCATCCCTACCCTCAAGTGGATAAATGAAAACTTTAACAACAGCATATTAAGTTTTCAAGAGTTTTGGTCTGAAACTATCCATATAAATAAACCTCTTCATAATTGTAGAACAAAGCAATGGTGGATTGATCAATTAAGTAACTGGGATTTAGATTTTCACGGACCTGATCTGTCATCTCACGGATCACAATATACATCTCTTAACAAAGGTATACACGGTTATATTAAATGAGAATTTTAATGAATTAGTAGAAAAAGGATATAATTTTTGAGAAGCATGAAAATATTATTAAGCTTTGGTACGAGACCTGAGTGGATAAAAATTAAACCACTTATTACAGCTTTTCAACAAAATAATATTGAGTATGATTGTCTATTTACAGGTCAACATACTGATCTTCTTACATCTCATCATTTCGAATGGGAGATAACTATTAATAATAGTAACAACAATAGACTTAGCAATATTATTGCAAGTATATTAGATGCAGACTTGCCGTGGTCTAACTGGGACTACATCCTTACTCAAGGAGATACAGCGTCCGCATATGCTGTTACTCTTGCAGCTTTTAACAATAACATAAAAACAATACACTTAGAAGCTGGTTTACGGTCGAATGACTTACAAAACCCTTACCCCGAGGAAGCATATAGACAAATGATATCTAGAATTGCAGATATTAACTTTTGTCCAACAGAGGAAAGTGCGCAAAATTTAAAAAACGAAAATGTTTTAGGCAAAATATTTACAGTTGGTAATACAGTATTAGATAATTTAAAAAAACCCAAAAACAAATGTGAGTATGGTAATACTGTTGTTGTTACTTTACATAGAAGAGAAAACCACTCAATTATTGACAAGTGGTTTACAGAATTAAATAAGGTAGCTAAGCAACACTCTAATTTAAAGTTTGTTCTACCTGTACATTCAAACCCTAACGTTAAAAAACATATTGATATATTAACTGATGTACATTGTATTGAACCAGTTAGCTATGATGTAATGATAGATATGATAACTAAGTCAAAGTTTATTATTACAGATAGTGGTGGTCTTCAAGAAGAAGGATCTTTTTTTAATAAAAAAGTTATTGTATGTCGTAAGACAACCGAAAGACCAGAAGGTATATTTACCGGTCACTTACATATGTGTAAAAAACCGGTTGATTTAAAAGATTTAGTTGATATAATTAATAACGACCCTACTTGTATGGGGACTTGTCCGTATGGAGACGGTAATTCTAGTCAAAAAATGTGCGATATATTACTAAATGAATTGTAAAATAAAATTTATAAATCATGCTTCGTTTTCAATTGAATGGGACAATGACTTATTATTAATGGACCCGTGGTATAGTGGTCGAATATTTAATAACTCATGGTCTTTGCTCAGAGATACTAAAATTAGTGAAATTGAAGGTATAGAAAAGTTAAGTAAAATTGTTATTAGTCACGAACACCCAGATCATTTACATTGGGGAACGCTAAAACAAATTAAAGAGTACTTACCAGATAATGATATTACTATATATTTACCGTATAGGAATAACGATAATGTTCAAACTGCTCTCAAAAAACTTGGCTTTAATTTTTCTTACTTACAATCTAAAGTAAAGACATTTATTAATAATAATTTATCTCTTTGTACCTTTCCAACTGGTCATGATGCTGCTGTAGTGTTTGAATTAAACGATAAAGTTTTACTTAATCAAAATGATGCATATTTAACTGATTTAGAAGCTGCTGATTTAAATGTTATGTTCCCTAATATTGATTATTGGTGGATGCAGTTTAGTTTAGCAGGTTACTACGCTAATAAATCTAATAAAAAAGATTTAACAAACAAAGGACATAATTTTCATATTGAGCGGTTTGAATATTATAAATCAAAATTTAAACCTAAAGTGTCAATACCGTTTGCTTCTTTTTGTTATTTTTGCAAGTATTATAATTCTTATTTAAATGACTATGTTGTAAAACCATCTCATTTATTAGAAAGAGATAAAGACATACAAATATTATTTTATAATGATAGTATAGATACGACTAATAATAATGTTGATAAATGGGATAACGTATACGCAAAGGAAAGAGTTATAGATTCAATACCTAAAAAATATTCAATAGAGGATATACAAGCCGCGGCTCAGTATATGTTTACTGAAAATAAACAAATTTTATCTCAAATACCTAGTAATTATAAACCGAGTGGTTATTTTGTATTTTATGATCATCCAAGAAAACAAAACACCCCATTCATTAGTGCCTATTTAGATTTTAAAAATGAAATTTTAAAAATTTCAGACTCTTATATACCAAAAAAACATGAAATAGCAGGTATTACTTCAAGTGAAGAGTTTATTTCATTTTTAAAAACCCCGTGGGGTGCTGATACTTTAAACATTACAGGTTGTTTTGAGAAAGTAAATGAACAAATTTGGAATAATATTTTAATTTTTAGAGATCAATTATATAAAAGATGAAAACCTTTGCAGATGAAATAAAAAAATTTAGAGAACTATTAGTTAATAAAACTAATTTTGCTTTTACAAGATTTTCAGACGGAGAATTGTTTGTTTTACAAAATAAAGAAGTTATATTAGGAAAGGATTTTTATGTTACTGGTGCGATTAAAGGTCATGGTATATATACTAAGGAGGAACAAAAAGAGTTTTTACCAGAAGAACATAAAGATTTTAGAAAATTATTAATAGATGCTTTTCTTTACGATGATAGTTCATTTTATAAGGGTATAAATTGTAGGTGCTGTAATACTCGCGAAGATTACCTCTGGCAGTTCGGGGCTTTATTTAAAACAAAAGAAAAACAACAAAATGCTATTCGAGGAATATATCAAAACTTAACATGGTCAAACTTATTTTTAAATTCTAACTATAAATTTTATATAGAAAACGTAGTACCTTTATTTTCTAATTTTGATGTTTATATTATAGTTAATGAAATTGCAGATTTAAAGGATTTACCGTTTTATAATAACATTCAACAAGAATTTAGAGTAGGTACTAATTGCATGGTTAATAATATTGATCTTATTAATGTATTACCAGAGTATATACAAAAAAATAATATTAATAATTCATTATTTTTATTCTCTGCTGCCTCTTTATCAAACGTCGCTACTCATGCATGTTATAAAACAAATAAAAATAACATTTATTTAGACATTGGTTCTTCTCTTAATCCTTATATGAAAGGAATGGAGGGTTGGAAATATAGTAGAGATTATTTAACCAATTATTGGTTTAATAATAAAAATACTATAGGGGAGAGAGTTTGTATATGGTAAATAAGAAATTAGTTAATTGTACACAACAGTATTGGGATTTTGTCCGTGTTTTAAGGAACAAAAATATTGGTTTTGTTGAACGAGTTAATATTACCCCAGAACAACAAAACCAATATATGCTTAAACATGGTAATAATTATAAAATATGTTTAGTTAATAACACCCCTGCCGGATTTATAGGTATAGTTGATAATGATATTAGATTTGCCGTTAAAGAACAATTTAAAAATAATGGTTTAGGTAAATGGATGTTACAAGAGTTTCCTGTTACAGAAAATACTATTGGTAAGGTTAAAAAAGATAACTTATATAGCCGAAAAATGTTCCTAGCTTGCAATTGGAAAGAAATATCTTCTAATAATAGAGATTTTTACATGTTTAAAAGATGAAAGCTAACCCGTATACAGTAGTTAAAGATTTTGAAAAATGTATAGCTGAATATACTGGTGCGCCGTATGCTATTTCTGTAGATAGTTGTACTAACGCGTTGTTTTTATGCTGCAAGTATTTAAATGTAACAGAGGTTACTATACCGTCGCGTACTTATTTATCAGTACCTATGAGTATTATTCACTCAGGCGCGGAAGTCGTATTTGATAAAACAACAGAAACTAATCATTGGTCTGGTATGTATCAACTTAAGCCGTATCCTTTATGGGATTCTGCCAAACGACTAACATCTAATATGTATATACCAGATAGTTTTATGTGTTTATCTTTTCATATAAAAAAGACCCTACCTATTGGTAAAGGAGGAATGATTTTAACAGATAATACAGAGTCAGTCGAATGGTTTAAACGAGCAAGATATGAAGGTCGTAGTGAAAAATTTTATAAAGACGATAATATTGATATGCTTGGGTGGAATATGTATATGACTCCACAGCAAGCATCTCACGGACTAGCTTTAATGCAAAATTATCCAGTTCATAGAGAGGATTTAGGTGAACGGGGTGGTTATAAGGACTTAACTGAGTTCCCGGTATTTAAAAAATATAAATGTCTAAATTAAAAGTAGCGTTATGTCTTCATGGTAAGTTTAACTCTTTGACTGATAATACGTCGAAGGGAGTTGATGGTTATGATCACATAAATAATAGAATTTTTTCTAGAGTTGAACCAGACATCTTTATACATAGTTGGGACGTACAACAAGAAGATGAAATTTGTAATTTATATAAACCGAAAAATTGTATTTTTGAAGATCAGATTGACTTTTATCCACAAGCGAAACATTTAAATTTTATCCCTAACCCGCCTAGAACACCAGAAACAATATTATCTCATTTTTATTCTGTCTCAGAGTCTATAAAATTAGCATGCGCGGGTGGTACATATGATATTATAATAAAAGCTAGGTTTGATTTAGGTAGAATTAATAGAAATACGTCAGGACCTCACAACGCACAAAACCCACACCCTGTACAATGTATCTCTTTTAAACCAGAATTAGATATGACAAAGTTATACATGGCTAACTGGCAATATATAGATATAGATGGTCCAGCTGATATGTGGTTTTACTCTAATCAAGATAATATGTCTAAACTAAGAGATTTATATAAATTTACATTAGAAGATAGTTTTAATATTAATGGGGATTATGCTCGATCCTTAAAGGATATTAACGATTTACCTAATGCTGTTAAATTATATAAGCAATTTTTTATTAAGCATAATTTATGGGATAAGAAACTTTTGCTAGACACTATTTTTGAATAATATGAAAATACTTTTATACACCCATAGTGACGTAGATTGGGTTTGGAAACCATGGCATAAACAAACTGATCGCTATTTACAAGAATATGAAAAGATTTGCTTTGTTGATAATAAAAAAGCATTTGATAGAGATGATTATACTGTTGTAGAATACGATGATAATCTAATTTATAGAAAAAGAATTTCCTCATGTCTTCAATCTCTTGATCCAAATGATGTAGTAATGTTTCAACATGAAGATATGTTTTTATATGACAAACCAGATCATAGAACTTTAGAAGAATTTAGTAGTCTGGTTAGTAGAAACCAGATACATGCAATTAAACTGTGTCGTGTAGGGGATAATTTAGAAAAAAGTACACACCACCCTTTCTTATATAGAAACCCTAAACAATATTCTTTTACTATACAACCTACAATTATTAAAGCAGGAAGATTAAAGAAAATTTTTGAAAAAATATCTGGGGATACTATTTGGTCCTTTGAGACTAATTGTTCAAAAATAAAAGAACTACAATCTTTTTGTTGTTATAATCCACAAGACAAGAAAAGAGGTATTCATCATTATGATAGCGTAGTTTACCCTTATGTGGCTACTGCGGTAGTAAAGGGTAACTGGAATTTTGAGGAATATCAACAAGAGTTAAATAGTATTTTAGAATTATAATGCATTTAATTTCCCATAGAGGTAATTTAACAGGACCAAATGCTAAGCTTGAAAATAAACCACTACAAATACAAAAAGTTTTAGATTTAGGTTATGGTTGTGAGATCGATGTGTGGTATATTGATGGAGAATATTTTTTAGGCCATGATGAACCAAAAATTAAAACAAAAGAATATACTTTAACACACCCTAAACTGTGGTGCCATGCAAAGAACCTAGATGCTTTACAGCAAATGTTAAAGAATGATAAAATACATTGCTTTTGGCACGAGACAGATCAATATACACTTACATCAAAGAATTTTATTTGGACATACCCCGGTAAATATGCTTCTGATAATTGTGTTATTGTAGATAATTCCAAAAACCCCCCTAATTATAATTGTATAGGGGTATGTACAGACTATGTTGAATTATATAAAACACGTCATTTTTGATTTAGACGGAGTCTTAATAGATAGTAGAGACTTACATTATTATGCTCTTAATGATGCGCTTCGTTCAATTAATGAATCATATGTAATTTCAAGAGAAGAACATCTATCCTCTTATGATGGTAAAACAACAACTACAAAACTTAAGTTATTAACAGAGGTAAAACAGTTACCGGTTGAAAAGTATGATGAGATTTGGAGTTTAAAACAAAAATTTACAAGAGAACGTCTTCAATCTATACCAGAAAATTTACAACTACAGCAGTTATTTACCTTTTTAAAAGACAATGGATTAAAAATTTCTATTGCTTCTAATGCTATACGGCAAACTGTATTAACATCTCTTGATAAGGTTGGTGTACTTAAGTATTGTGATTATGTACTAGCTAATGAAGATGTATTTCTCGCAAAGCCTAACGCAGAGATGTACATGAGATGCATGATACATACAAAGACTAATCCTGATGAAACAGTTATTATCGAAGATTCTCATACAGGTAGAAAAGGAGCAATAAGAAGTGGATCACATCTATGTCCTGTAACTGGACCAGAGGAAGTTACATTTGATTATATTGTTAATTTTATAAAAAACACAGATAAAACTATGGAAGAGATTAAACCAAAATGGAGAGGTGGAGATATGAACGTATTAATTCCAATGGCGGGTGCTGGTTCACGGTTTGAAAAGGCGGGCTACACTTTTCCTAAACCATTAATTGATGTTAATGGTAAACCAATGATACAAACAGTTGTAGATAATATAAACATTGAAGCTAATTATGTTTTTATTGTACAAAAATCTCACTATGAACAATATCACTTACAAACTGTACTTGAAAATATAGCACCAAACTGTACAATTGTACAGGTTGAAGGTATTACTGAAGGAGCTGCATGTACTACTTTATTAGCAAAAGAATATATTAACAATAATAAGCCGTTAATTATGGCAAATTCTGATCAATTTGTTGAATGGGATAGTAATGAGTTTATGTATTCGATGGTAGGAGATAATGTTGATGGTGGTATACTTACTTTTAAATCAACTCACCCTAAATGGAGTTACGCTAAGTTAGGTGATAATGGATTCGTTACAGAAGTTGCAGAGAAAAACCCTATTTCAGACACCGCCACTGTCGGTATATATTATTGGTCTAAAGGTTCTGATTATGTAAAGTATGCAGAGCAAATGATTGAAAGAAATATTAGAACAAATAATGAGTTTTATGTATGTCCTGTATTTAATGAAGCTATAGAAGATGGAAAAAATATAAAAGTATTTGATGTTCCTCGAATGTGGGGTTTAGGAACTCCTGAGGATTTAAAATATTATGTAGATAATTTTTCTTTAGCTTTCGATACAGGTGGTGTTGGTGGTTGATTTAATATCTGATTAATTTGACTAAGACATCGATCTATATCAATAACAAATTCTTTATCTTCAGTAACTTCTCCTGAGCGAGTATGTATGCTATTTGAGTCTAAATATTTTGATATATTATCTATATTATGTATTTCAAGATCTGGGTTTAAATTTTTTATAAACGTATCATTTACACTCCACGGATTACTTAAAATTATCCATTTTCCGCTATTTTTAAATAATACATTTGCGCTTGTCGCGCCGTACATACTAATAATAGTATCATAGTAACTTAAAATTATTATTTTTTCTTTTATAGTTAAACTCGAAAAATTCTCAATTACATCAATATTAAATTTAATCTCAAGATTATCAATTAATTGATTAATATTCTCACAAGATCGTTTTTTTACATCTCTTTTTATGAATAGGATTTTTCTGTTATTGTTTTGTAGGTATTGGGTGACTTTTTTTCTTACAAACCCTAAAGGCTTGTTTACATTACACTCTTCATTTAATCTAAAATCAACATATCTAATTTTTTTTCGTATTAATTTTTTAATACGAAAGCATGTATTTTCCTCTATTTTTTTGATATTATTTATTTTTAAGAAATTTATTATATCATCTCCGAAACTCGGCCATACAGTTACATACACCTCAGGTTCGTCTTTAGACTCAATACATAGTGGTATCGTTTCATCCAAAAAATGCTGAAAATTCTGAGTCCATGGATTATGGATAAGTACCATTTTATCTACTTCGTAAAATGTACCATCAGGAAAAAAGGTATTTTTAAAATCTGTATTACTTACTCGTCGATTATCTTCGTTTATTGAAGAAAAAATTAATTGCCCGGCCTTTACACCGATACATATATTATGGTATATTTCTGAAATTTCGTTCGGGCCCGACATATATGTTTATTTACATAAAATAATAGATAAATAAACATTAATGAGAGTTGCCGCAACAATTCCTATAAAGAGCAATTCTACGAGAGTTAAAAATAAAAACTTTCGACTTTTAGGAGATAAACCTCTATATGAATATATAATTGATCACTGTATTCAAGCAGAATGCTTTGATGATATATATGTAGACACTGATAGTCCTGAGATTAATAGTTATTGTACTAAAAACCAGATTATATGTATCAAACGTAAACCAGAACTTACATTAGATACAGCAAATGGTAATGACGTCTTTCATCATGATATAGATTTTATAGGGCATTATGATTTTTACTTTCAATTGTACGCTACAGCCCCGTTCTTAAAGCCTGAGACTATTAGAGATTGTGTAGATAAGTTAACTCATAGTTCAAAACATGATTCTATACTTACAGCTACAGAAGAATTTGGGTGGTTTTGGCATAAAGATCAACCTGTAAATTATCAACCTAATATTCTCCCTAGATCGCAAGATGCTACACCGGTTATTAAAGAGACAACAGGGTTATACGGTATATCTAAACGGGCCTACGACCGGTATAGATGTAGGGTAGGTGCTACTCCATACTTCTATATTATAAGGGACAGAAAAGAGTGTATTGATTTAGATACCCAAGAAGATTTTATTCACGCTAGTAATTTATTATGAAAATGAAAATATTATGTGTTTTAAAGTCATATAAAAAAAATAACTTTAATTTTTCTCATGTTTTAAATCTTAAGAAAATGTGTGAAAGATATTTACCGGGTTTTGATTTTTATTGTTTATCTGATATGACCCATGATGAGTGTAATATTATACCTCTCACAGACAACTTACCTACCTGGTGGTCAAAGATTGAACTATTCAAAATAACCGGACCGTGTTTATATTTTGATTTAGATATGATCATAAAAAAGTCTATTGATGTTAAAAAATTTTTAAATTCTGAATTTTTATGCGCGAAAGATTGTTTTGCTTCTAATGTATATAATACTAGTATTATGTATTGGAAGGAAGATATGTCCTTTTTATACGAAGAATATTTCTCAAAGAATACTAGCGAAAAAAGTATGTGGAGAGGGGATCAGAATTTTGTTACAGCAGTATTAAATGATAAAAAATATAGAAAAAGGTTTGGGGTAAATCGTATACCTTATTTCCAACAAGTATTATCTATTGGTTCTTATAAAGGTGATATTCACAAGCTCACGTGGGGACCTATGCACGGAAAAACAAACAAGATAAATAGACTTCCAGACAATATTAATAAAGAACCTGATGATTATGATATAATTATGTTCCATGGTCACCCCAGACCGTGGGAACTAGATCCGAATTTTGAAAAAACAGGATTATATTATTACCCGTATTGGTTATGAGTAAAACTGTAGTTCATATAAAAAATAATATTGTTACAAAAACATACCCTGAGGAAAGACGGGTGTTTTTTAATAATGAAATATTTTGTTTAAACCTATTAAAAGATAATTTTACTAAAAAATTTAGTAATAAATACCCGTTCCCATCTATTTTAAATATTAATAATGAGAGATGCTCCTTTACAATGGAGTATTGTGGTGAATCATTAGATACATTTTCTCATAAAGAGTACCCTCCATTAGATTTAGTCGAACAACTATCTAATATATTTTTGAACCTTAAAGAAAACAATATTCTATACAAAGATATACATCCAGCAAACATTTGTTATAGTAACAACGTTGTTTTTTTAATAGATTTTGAAGTCGCTTTTGTTATGGATTGTGAAAATTACCCTCATATAAATCAATTTGCAAAGAAAGGGTATAAGTGGAGTAAACCTTTTTATGATTCTTATTATTTAAAACCTAAATCATTTGATATATTTAATACTTTAAGCAATACTAGTGAAAAGAGGGAGTGGAAAGGTAAGCCGTGGAGTATTACTCGAATGTTTACTATATAATAGTATGAGAATCGCGGTATTATTTTTCGGACAACCTAGATTTTTAGATATAACTAAAGAGCTAATAAAAGAAGAGTTCGATTTACCGGGTCATACTGTAGACTATTTCGCTCACTTTTGGGATAATCTTGGTTATGTGCCTTGTGGAGAGGAAGAACCTGTTGATAAATCCTGGGTAGAAGACACCTTCCATGATAGTTTTCCTAATGCAAAAGATATACTAGTTGAAAATTATATTGATTCAGGGTTAGATGAGTTTTGTCAGTATGTTAATTATTTTGGCTCTTTACATAACAGACCAATACCTTTTAAAAGTCACGATATTCTACCACTATATTACAAATTCGGTCAGCATTGGAGTATGAAAAAATGCTATCAATTAATAAAAGGGTATGAACAATCTCATAATTTTGAATATGATATAATTATTAAAGCGAGAACTGACATTGTATATAAAGCACCGGAATGTTATTCCTCAGAAGAGGAATATTTTGACACAAAACAGCGTTATTATTTTAATTTTGAAGGGGATAGTCCTTCTATACTATGTGGCGCGTTGCGTTATTTAGATTTATCTAAAAAGATCAATAATATACCAAACGCAACTGGCCATAATCAAACATTTCATAAATTTTATAATAATAAATACCAAATCCACTCGGATGTTGATGCTTGGTTACCTTACGTAGACGATTATAATATAAGACTAGCGTTTAATGATTGGTTTTTAATTGCTAATAGACAAGGCGCAGATGTTATGTATAATAATTGGTTTGAAAATTATTTTCTTACAGTATCAAAAGACATTAGAAACAACAGCAAAAAAAGATTTTTTATATCTCAATCTGATCACTCGTTACAAGGTCAGTTTTTACTCAATTACAACTTACAAGCAGAGAGAGTATACAAGCGGAGAGATATACGATTACTAAATAAGGAGCAAATAAAAAAAGATGTAGTTTTAGATGAAAAGATTCTCGCTACCCCCAATCAAACTAACACAAATTTTATTAGGTTTTCCATAATAAAGCGGTTTAATAATAAAAGTAAAGATAAAGCAAACGAACAATGTAATGAATTCGCTATGAACAATAACATAATAAAGTAGAAGCTTTATTATTTCTCTTTTGGTTTTTTTCTAATATGACCGTCAGGATAAAAATTATGTTCTAAATTAGACATTTGTAAGAGTTTGTGCCTTATACTAGGTGTACCAACACTTAATCTACATTCTAATTTTTTAAGAATTAACCATGGAAAGAGAGTGTGGGATGTTGGTTGAAATAACCCTGTGTTATTTTTTGGTTGTATAACATATTCCATTATTTCCTGCTGATACCCGTCAAACAACTCGTCGATTATTTTTTGTTGACCAATAAAATGACAATATTCCACATGTATTGGTAATTCAAACGGTTCTCCATTATTAATTTGCTGTATGTTACGTTTACTATTTTTTATATACATTGACGGAAAATATATCGTGTTATGAGGTCCGTGTTTGTCCTTATTCCAGTGATTAATAGACTCTTTTAATTTATTACAACCATCTTTACATAATAATTCTACGTCTGTTCTAGATCTAATAATAAAATCGTAAGTTATGTTGTGCTTTTGTTGATATTTTTTTCTAATTTCTTGAGCTTTACCTAAGCTATACAGTTGAGAGTACCACGGATAGTTAGTATATTTGATTTGATTAAAGAAAATATCTTTATCTTGTAACATTTCAACTAAGCTTAGTTTGCCGGTACTTAATTTATTGTTTTTTACTTTAATTTTATTAATTTCTATTAATTCATGAGCTCTTGTATATAGCTTTTCTGCGCTAGGCTCTATACTATCTTTAGATTCAATTACACCAGCGGTTGGTTTTAATTTGTCTTGAATATAATTTTTGTCTATATTCTCTAATACTGGTTCTTCGCGGAGTCGTTGTTGTCTTTTCGTTATATTATCCCAAAGATGATAAAACACATCTATTTCTATATCAGGTATTTGTAACAAATTTTGTAAACCTCTTATGCATCTTTCAGCGTACCTAGGTTCTCCACTATAACATACAGCAATGCGTAGTTTATCACTCATATTTTTATACTATAATATTCTCCCAAGAGTTTTCGTATACGAAATGAACTTTTTCTGGACGAAGTATTTCTCTACAATTCAGTCGAAAAGGCATTTTTTGTACTTCATCAATTATATCTAGTTTGTTTAGTATGTACGTCATAAATGTTTCTTCTCTTATACATCTCCAATCTAAAAAACACGCGTCTAATACGTTTTGATAGCTAAAAGTATCTGATATGTTGTGCCGAAAATCTTTTGTTACGTACATTGTTTGAGCGGTCGCTCTTTTACTAATTTTTCTGTTTAATAATTTCTCTGTTATTGTTATTGGTTGACATGAAGCGCTTGTTATATATTCTACAGGCCGCCCTGGTCTTATTTTTTCTCTTACCTTTACATTACTAGGTTTTATACCACAACTAAACAGATTAGTATAATCAAATGATAGTTTATTTATTTTTGGATTCCTTGGGTGCATATCACAATCTAAAAACAACATTTGATCGTAGTCGCTTTTGTAAAAGTGATGAAAGGCTTCAAATTTTGTAAGCCATGATTTTCTAGCATGTTTTTTTATTTTATTATCCCACGGTAGATTCCACTTATTTTGTACTTGTTGAAACAAATCCTCTACTTCATCCGGTATTTCAGTAAAACACTTAAAATCTACTCCTTTATATTCCGCCCATTTAGCCATGCCCTTAACTATAGGGAGCACATTATCCAATACTTGCTTACTTTCTTCCGGGTAACTACATACCGTATAAAATATTGCTTTTTTCATTTGTTAAATTTTATGTATAAGGTATTTTCTATCTAAAAATAAACAATCTAATTCAGTTGTTTCTAAAGCTTCGAATGCTGATGAGTATCTTGTTAAGATAGGTTTACCTTTTATGTTAAAAGAAGTATTTAGTAATACAGGTATCATACCTATTTCTTCCATTTCACACAGTACATCGTAAAAAAAGGAATTTTGGTTACGAGTTACAGTTTGTAGTCTCGCTGTCCCGTCTATGTGTGTTATAGATTTAAGCTTTTCTCTGTATTCTGGCTTTACAGTAGGTGCAAAACTCATATAAGGACTCTCAAACACATTATCAAAATATTTGTCCTTATCTTCTACTCTACAAACCGGTCCAAACGGTCGAAACCATTCTCTAAATTTTATTTTTGCGTTAAGTATATCTTTCATTTCAGGGTCTGGTTTGCATATTATACTCCTATTACCTAATGCACGTGGCCCTAATTCTGAATTTTCGTGAGCACAGCCTATAATTTTACCTAATTTTATTTCTTTGACTACATCTTTTATATTAGATTTGTTGATAATGTTGTATTTTTTTATATATGGCTCTAGACTATCAATCATTCGAATTCCATTGTATGTTAATGGCTCTCTATGCTTTGGAAACTCTAAAAAGAACATACCCTGACTTAATCCTGTATCGCTTGGATTGTAATTTACGAATAGATCTAGATCTAACTCTGATTTCATTTTCTCAGCTAATCTTTGATTAACTAATACGTTGAGAGCACAACCACCTGTAATAATAAGTGGTAATTTTTTCTTTTTTACTACAGGAAATATTAACTCTTCTACTATTTCTTCAAAAGCAGCTTGCGCACTAGCCGCTACATTAGGGGCTTCTTCAGGTTTGTATTTAGATATAGTATCTTTTATACCACCAGGGTTTGTATTTTCCCATTTTTCTTTTATAGGAACTCCGTTCATCTTTTTTTGCCACCAGTCTTTATATGTATCTATTAAGTCTCGTACTCTTTCCCCGTACGCAGTATACCCCATAAACTTACCAGGCCCCGCTAATCTCTTTTTTGCTACTGGTCTAGCTCGTCCATCTGGGAATTTAATTCGTAACACAGTACTAAACAAAGTATACAGCCCACCGAATCGTTGTGGCCTAAACGTTTTTATGTATTTTATACCAAATTTATTTTTAAAACTATTTGCACAAAAGAGAAAACCTGTGTTATATGATGTATTACTTAATTTTTTTAATTCTTTTACTGTGGTACACTCTTTTCTACTGCTTAATAAGGTATCTCCCGCTCCGTCGTATGAAAATATTAAGCATTTTTCAAATTCTTCTGGTGCTTGGTAATAGCTACTTGCTGCATGAGCGTAATGATGATCTACTTTATAAAAAACTTTTGCGTTAGGGAATATCTCTTTTAAAAAGGAATTATATTTTTCTATCTTTACGGGGCAATATGTTTGTTTTACATTATCAGCTTCACTATATTTTCGTTTTAAATGTAAATCTTGTCTTATTTCATTGTTTACAAAACAAACCTTTTCTGCTTTCGTAGCAACTACAATCTTTTTTATGTTATTTTTATCTTTACACTCTTCGCTAGCAAACTTTATAAAATTATATAAACCGAACTCGCTATATAATAACTCGTCTGAGTACACTACAGTAGGAGTTCTATTATACTTTGTATTAGCCCATCTATCTAACTCTAATGTTGTTATTTCATTATTTTTATTAACGAATGTTACATTTGGATCATGACCTATAGTGTATATAGTTAATAATTCTTCTTCTTTCAAACTATTCATACATAAATATTATTAAGATTGATATTTAAAGTTACTTATTAAGTTATGGAAATACCTCAAGCTACAGGTAATATATATCACCCAGATGCTCCGTGGGTATTAATATGTGGACCAACATGTATAGGTAAAACTCACTTTTGTAAAAAGCATGGATTTTTCGATCATTATGGTCCTAATTCTAAAGAGTTTAAAAATGTCCCTATTTCTGTCTGGACTAAACCACACTTACATCATCATAACTTAGTTACAACAAGTAACCCACAATATTGGCCTACTGATTGGTATTCAAATCAGTATGTTATTAAAAAAATAGCAATTCTTTTAGGAGCACCATACAATATATGGCAAGAAAGAGTTAAAACGCGAGGTGGAGACAAATCCCTCATTACTACAAGTAACTTTTACAACAAATATACTACGTGGATAAAAAATCTTAAAAAATATGATATTCCATATATACTTGTCGACAATAGAGATGAGTTTCCAATCTTAGATGAAGCAGATTTTTTAAAGATGCTTCTTATTGAGTGAAATATTTACAATTTTTTTATATTGTTCTTTTAAAGATAAATCAGAATCCGCTAATACTCTAACGTGAGGTCTATCTAAAATACATTGCTTTGTGTCTTTATTTGCGATTTTTAACATTCTATTAGGTATGGTCATTCTATCTAATAGGTCATGACCTAATTCTGCTGCGTTTATTTTATTTAATCCTAACACTTCCCCACATACAATTTCCCCTGCTGCCCAGTTTATATCAATTTTATCTCTTTTAAGAAAGTGTTTTGATTTTTCGACCATGTGAATAATAGTATTAATATAATTTTTTATACTAAGTAACATTTCAGGACCGCTACCTACAAGATGCCAGTCTTTCATATGTAAATACTGTTTTTTAGGTTTGTATAAATCACATTTACCATCTCTTTTTTTAGCGTATAATTCTTCATTCAAATTAGTAAATGAATCATACACTTTTCTTTTTTCTGGTTGTTGATCTGATCTATCTCCATTTGGATCTTTCGCTCCTTGCCATATTTGCAAGTCTCCGTATTTGCAAAACACCCCTTTTTCTCCTTTAAATAGACGATTATAAAACATTTGCTTATCTGTTTTATAAAATCTTGGTTCATCGTACATGTCAGGAGTTACAAACATCATATCAGTTCTAACTCTAAAAATATAATCATATTCTTCATTAATTAATTGTGCACCTTCTTGTAAAGATACAAATTGTCCTAGATAATATCTTAAATGCCGTGGCTCGCATACTTCAAAAACTGTTTTCGCCAGATTGAGCTCTTGCATAGCTTTAGTTTTTTCGTTGTAAAAGAATTTGAGCTTTTCTTTATACGGTTCAACTATGTCAAAAATTGTTTTTTCTACTTCCTCTAAAATTTCATAGTTAGTAAATTTGTATTTTTTAGGTTTATATGTAGAGACGATATTTTCTTTTATTTCGTCTGTTAAATTATAACCAGATTCGTGGTCTAGATGACCGTATGCTACTCTATCCCAAAAATGAAAGTAGTAATCGGTAGTACAACCTTCGAAAGTTGTTTCTTGTAGGATACTTTCGTAACTTAAGTCCCAGAATCTGGGTTGTCCGTATAATAGTACTGCTAGTTTCATTAATCAGTCATAAAATCTGTCAAATTACCCCAGTCATGCTTGTGCCAATGGTAATCTTGGTTAAGTACCTTCAAAAACTCAACATGCTCAGGGTGTTTAGAGTCAAAAATGTTGTGAAAGTTATAATTCTTGTCATCAAACGTTCCCCAGTTAAAAATTCTTGATGTATATGATTCAAAATCATGTGCTTGAGCTATTTGAATAAACTCTGGTATACTTTTATAATTGTTTTTTTGTACACACATATCTAATCGGACTCTTTTTAGACCGAGCTGTTGTATGAAGTGTAGATTTCTCATTAATTTATTCCAATCACCCCCTACTCTTACTTTATCATAATGATCTTTCATACCACCGTCTAAACTTATTATAGCGCTAATATGTTCTGTGATTTTATGTATGTTTTTTAAACGATCCCAACGTTTCTCGTCAAATAGAACACCGTTTGTTTGTAAGCATATGCTTATTTCAGGGTTCTTTTTAAGATCTATTTTTCTCATTAGATCAAAAAACGAAGGAGAACCAAACGGGTCTCCTGACCCCGTAATATTAAGTTCTACTTTATGAGGTTTGCTGTGAATCATTCTCAACAACCTCTTATTAATCATTAAAGTTTGTTTATATTTGTCTGGTTCGTTTTTTTCTCCATATTGTATTAGGTTTTTTCGACAACTAGGGCATTTTAAGTTGCAAGATTTATCGTAGCATAGATTAATTGTGTTAGGAGGTTGTGCGACGTCCATTTCAAACTCCAAAATAAATTTCATTTGATCTCCATACTTACCATCTAGCACATCTTGCCTTGTCGGTAGAGTGCCGTTTTGTATTTTAGGACATTCTTCTGAATTACACATACTAAACGAACCGTCAAGTATAGAGCGTCGGAATGCTTTACTTCTTTTACTATTCCATTCTTCGTAGAAATCTAAATCTGGAGTTAAATCTCCTATACGGTTATGATTTACCCATCGCGGACAACAGTTATATAACCCCTTTTCTTGTATTTCTAGAAAGGTCCAAGGATGTTCGCAAAACTTAGTTGATAGTTCTTTATCCATGTATAATTAATTATAGAGTTATGCCAAGTATACAAGCCGCTAAACCTGAGATCAAAGAGATCTTCTTCAATGGTGTACAATATAAGCCTAATCAGAAGGATGTTGAAGAGATTACTTTTTTAGGTACTAAGACCATCCAAGCAAAAGTAAAAGAGAACTTAACTATATTCTGGAATCCGTTAACGTGGGACTGGACTAAAGCCGCAGACAAGAGCGCATACGAAACCAAATACAAAAGAAAGACTAGACCTGTGTATTTTAAAGAAAAGGTCTTTCTTGTTGAATCGTCTAAGATGAAAAAAGGTATTGTTGATGATGAGTTTGTGGATACTGCTGAGCTACCGATTGGTATTGTTGTATACTGGGAACCAGATACTGATCAATGGCAAATGCTTGGTTATAAAGAAAATTTACTTCGATAGATGAGTGAAAAAAACCGCATGCATCTATTCTTCTAATACCGGGGTTGGTCTTATAACAGATGTCAATCTTGTGCAAGATTTATTGTATGAGGATTATGAGATTGATATTGTATATCTAGAGTTTGGTTTAGAAAATAATCAACCAACATTTGCAAATTATGATATTGGAATTTTTATACAAGATTTTGATATACCATGGATTGAAAGAAACAAAATAAATGTTTTAATTGCTAATGAAGAATGGTTATCACGAGAAAAATTACCACTTCTCAAATATTTTGATAAAATCCTTACTAAGTCTACTTTAGCAAAACATTTATTATCCCCTTACAACAATAATATTGTTACTACGGGATTCTGTACAATAGATAAAGACCTACCTAGCATTAAACCAACTAAAACATTTCTTCATGTAGGTGGTAAGAGCTATCAAAAAAATACCGAAGATGTATTAAAGTGTTTTAAGCATAATAATTTAGAGCTAACTTTACTACAGAGTCAAAGAACTGATCTTGCCCCAACCTCCAACGTTAATTTCATACAAGAGTATATTTCTGATGAAGAAATTAAACTACATTTCAACGATCACAGTATACATTTATGTCCTAGTATTTGTGAAGGCTGGGGCCATTACTTATATGAAGGGATGTCAACTGGCGCATTAATTTATGCTACCAAACTACCGGTATTTGTTGAATGGATAGACCCGGAATTAATTGTGTTTTTAGATTGTATATTTCATACTCATCATTCCGATTATCCGTTTCTACATTTAGATGAGCGCAAAGAGTCGTACTGGCCACATCACATAGGTTGGGTAGTAGACTACGAGCAACTAAATGACGCAATTGTAAATTACAAAAAGCATTTAGAGAATCATAAACCTGAAAAAGTTAAAACGTTTTTTAAACACATAAATGAACAAAACTCTAAAAAACTATATAAAGAACTAACTAACATATAATGAAGAGACGAGGTATTGTAGACAACAAAATTGTAGAAGTATATAAAGAAGATAACGAATTCTTTTATACTGATAAATGGGTCCCAAGGCGGGAAAATATTTTAGTACAGACGTTGTGTTACAACGAAGAACGGCTTTTACCATTTTTTCTAGATTATTATTCTGATTTCAGTAATATTATTACTATTATAGATACTGGTAGTACTGATAGCAGTATTGACATTATACAGAGTTTTGACAAGTGTGAGATAGATCTAATACAATTAGACTTTCCTGAACATCGAGAAGATCTATTAATGTTATTTCGTAATCATTATTGGAAGAGAGTTCAAAAAAAATATGATTGGGTGTTTATCGTCGATATAGATGAATATATCTATACTCCGCGAGGTTTGACAGATGTTTTGCACGAAGCAAAAACCATTAACTCAACCATCTTCCCGGTTAAGGGTTATGATATGGTCGCTGATGGTTTACCAGAACCATCGACAAATATTATAGATCATACGAGACGTGGCTTTCCTGTTAGTAACTTAGACAAGTTAGCTGTTTTTAATCCTAACGCAGTTGATATACGTTATAATGATGGTTGTCATTCTGCTGAACCGTACGGAGCAATTAAGTATCATACTTCTCCATTGTTCTTATTACAGTATAGGTTTATGGGTCATGATTACTTTATTGACATTACTACAGACAAAGCAAAAAGAAATAAAGAACACTCAAAAGATAATAGCCTAGGTTTTCATTATAATTATCAGCAAGACTACGACCTTGCTCAGTATAACGAACAAATCGCTAGTGTACGAGATCTGGATGAAGTTTTTGCTCGATCGGAAAGTTCGATATATAGTCGAGTGGTTTAGTGTACACTTGAGTTGATCCAATCCCTAAAGAGTTATCTTTTTGATATGCGACCATAGACCACTTTTCGAGTTCTTCACACCAATAAAAAACTCCAGAAGTATGTCGACCGCCTTGGAATGTTTTTAATATGTTTGTATGAGGTACATGAAACTCGACTTGCTTGTACCATAGGTTACCGTGGTTTTCAAAACCTGACGGATTAGAATCTATAAAATCAAAATTATTTTCTGTATACCACTCAAACCAGTCAAATTGGTCTTTATTTATTACTTGCAAAGACGACTCCGGTACTGACCAAGTCATGTCAAACGCAATATGCCATTCTTCTTTTACATCCTTAATACAATCTATCAGTTCTGTGTTGAATATAAATAGATCACTTTCAATATGAATTATTTTATCACAGTTGTATTCTTTTGCTAATCGCAAGCTCTCATTAAAACTACGCAACCACCCATACACTTGGTATAGAGTTGGGCGCCCTAGATGAGTATCAAATGTATGTATTATTACTCTTTTATATTTTCGCTTTATCGCTTTAAGAAATTTTATCGGAGACCCGTCGTCAATTAAATGCAATGTATGAAAATATTTCAAATAATAATCTATCCATTTATAATACCTATTTACTAAAGTTTTTTCGTCTGGTATATAGCATGTTGCGAAAACAAATGTTGTAGGATCTTTTTTAGGTCGCTTATTCATTTATGTAAATACTTTTTTGTTCGTCGCTTTGATAATTTAAAATCCATGTGTAGTTAAATAATTTTGGGCATGTTATATATTCCGGACTAATTAATAATTTAACCTTTGCTTTAATTTTGTTAACGGAGTTAATTATTAGTTCCGGTCGCTTAGTGTTATGTTGTAAAACATCTTTGCATATAACTAAGTCATATTTACCTTTGAGTAACGGTTCTTCTTGAGATATATTTTTGTTAAAAAAAGCATAATACGAATAATTTTTTCGATGAGCTTTAATTAAACTATCAACACAATCAATCCCTGTATACATTAAGCTTGGTTTATTTTTAAAAATAGTAGATATCCACTGTAAGTCTCCACACCCCACATCAACAATATTTTTTATATTATT